>Ga0335074_10000022_pt1 | contig 313288 bp, 315 predicted proteins | sample Lox_Sample_23_FD_206715 | JGI IMG/M metagenome (GOLD analysis project Ga0335074, IMG submission 206715) | Soil microbial communities from Loxahatchee National Wildlife Refuge, Florida, United States - Lox_Sample_2.3 | ecosystem: Environmental > Terrestrial > Soil > Wetlands | place: USA... | reverse complement strand
GCCTTCGAACTCGTCGTGGATTTCCGTTCCGCCCTTCAAGAGAAGTTCGGCTTCGAACGTTTTTATCCGGGCCAAGAAGAAGTCGTGTCTCGCGTTATGACGGGACAGGATACGCTTGCTATTTTAGCCACCGGTGCCGGCAAAAGTCTCACCTATCAACTGCCGGCGCTCATGCTCGAGGGCACCACCGTCGTCGTCTCGCCGCTGATCGCGTTGATGAAAGATCAGCTCGACATGCTGCGCGAGCGCGGCATCACCGACGTGGTCGCGCTCAATTCCACGCTGTCCGAAGATCAAGAAATCCGCGCGCGCCAGCGCATCGCGACCGGTACGATCAAGATCGCCTACACCACCCCGGAAAAACTCGAAGATCGCAGCTTTCTCGAGCTCTTACAGTCGATCAACGTCCCGCTGTTTGTGGTCGACGAAGCGCACTGTATCTCGCAGTGGGGCCACGATTTCCGGCCCGCCTATCTCGCGCTGGGCTCGGTGATCAAACGCCTGGGGCGCCCGACCGTGCTGGCGCTCACCGCAACGGCCACGCCCGCAGTACGTGAAGACATTCTGCACCAACTGGGCATCGAGCACGTCAAGCCGATCGTCAAAGGCTTCGATCGCCCCAATCTGCAGTACGAAGCGCGCAAGGCCGACAAAGAGGCCGATAAGCTCAAGATTCTCGCGTCGCTGTTCACCGGTCCGCGCACGCTCGAAGGCACCGGCATCATCTACACCGCGACGATCAAGAACGCGCTCGAAGTGCAAAAGTTCCTCACCGACACGCTGCACATTCCCGCCGCCGTCTACCACTCCAAACTGCATAAAGAAGATCGCACGCTCGTGCATGAGTGCTTCATGCAAGAGACGATTCGCGCCGTGGTCGCGACCAATGCGTTTGGCCTGGGCATCGATAAGCCGAACATCCGCTTCGTGGTCCACTACGACTTGCCGGGCTCGCTCGAAGCCTACACGCAAGAGGCCGGCCGCGCCGGGCGCGACGGGGAGCTCTCGCGCTGCATCCTGATCTATCGCATGAGCGACACGCGCGTGCAGAACTACTTTCTCACCGGCAAGTATCCGGATATCGAGGAAGTGCAGCGTGTTTTCGGCACGATCGAAGTCTTCGGCGAACAGCTCGGCGGCGTTTCGATGACCGATCTGCGCAAAATTCTGCAGCTGCCGCTCACGAAGCTCAAAGTGATCCTCGCGCTGCTCAAAAAATCCGGCTACATCGAGTCGACCGGCAAATCGGCCTACGGCCTCACCGAAGCGGTGCGCAAGAATCGCGAGCTGGTGCTGAGCCTCGCGAACTACGAGACGAAGAAGTCCTACGATCAATCGAAGCTGTCGATGATGCTGCAGTATGCCGAAGTCGTCTCGTGCCGGCGGCGCTTCATCCTCAACTACTTCGGCGAAGATTTTGACACGACCAATTGCGGCAAATGCGACAACTGTTTGCGCTCCGCATTGACGCGAGCGGCCGAGCTGCCGGCCGTCGGTGCATCGACGGGCGGCTATAAGATCGCCGACGTGGTGACGCATCCGAAGTTCGGCGTCGGCACGGTCGAGCGCGCCGAGAAAGACCTCGTCACCGTGCTCTTCCCAAGCGTGGGCTACAAAACACTTTTGGCAACGGCGGTAACTCGGGCGGAAGCGGCGAAAATCGCCTAACGTTGCGTCCGGAGCGTTTCGTACTCGTTGTGCTGCTTCTGTGCGGCGCCGCCCTGAGCGGCGCTGTTTCGGTTCGCGCACAATCGACGCCTGAACCCGCGATCACCGCCACGCCCTTCGCGCAGCCGCTCGTCTCGCCGTCGCCGTCGGAATCGCCATCTGCATCCGCGCTGCCGTCGGGTCCGACCGAGACGCCCTCGCCCACGCCGACGCCGACCTTACCGCCGATCACCGCGTCGCCCGCCGCGGCGTTCGTGCCGGTCGGCAGCACGCAAGCCATTACGGTGCAGGGCTCGCTCGGCAATTTAAGCGCCGTCGCCGGATCGACTGCGTTCTTCACGATGACCGTCGATCAAGACACGCGCACGGTCACGATCACGGGCACGGCGCCCGGTTCGACCTCGATCACGATCACCGATTCGCGCGGCGTCTCGACGACGGTTGGCGTGCGCGTTGCGTTTCCCGCCGGTTCGCTGCCCGCGCCGATCACGTTGCCGGTCACCGGCGATCCCGCCGGGCGGACCTATTTGCAAGAGCTCGTGCAACGCACGATTTTACGCTATACGCAACTACGCCCCGGTGCGCAAGCGATCGTGACGCCCGACGACGTGCCGCTCAACGGCGACCTCGCGCAAGACATGAGCGTCACCCTCAACGTGCCGGTGCTGCTGCAAGGCGAGCAATACTTCGACGTCAACGGCTCGGTCCAAGTCACGCTCAACAACATCGCCGTCCCGCGCATTTCGCCCGACACATTAATGGTCAGCGACTTTCCCGAAAAGCTGACCGAAAACGGGATTCTCTTTAGCGCCGACCTCAAACACGAAGTGCCGTCGCGCTTTTTGTACTTCCACTATAATCCACCGGGACAGCCGGATCGGCGCATCGTGCTGGTGGCGCAGAATGAGTCGAGCGAGCCCGCGACGGTGCAGTTCATCAGCGGCCGCGGCGCGAGCAAGTACGAAATGGAAGCCGGGCACGACGCGACCAAAGATTTCTTGGTCGACGTGGTGCAGAATCAAGGCCGGCTCTTGCAGATTCCCGGCAACGCCACACAAGTGATCGCCCAGCAAAACCTGCCGGCCGGCGTGATCGTCACCAACCTGTTGCAGTTACGCGTGCTCGAAGGCAGCACCGTGCATCTCACGCTGGTGGCGCAAAATGCCAGCGACGATCCCGAGACGGCGCTGACCACCGGCCAGCTGCTGACCAGCACGGTCAAACACGCGCGCGGCATTTACACCGTGCCGGAATTTCATTTTGCCACGCAGTGGAACGTCAACGACGCGTATCTCGAATTGCCGATCGGCCAGCTGCCGCTGCCCAACAGCCTCGCGGGCGAAGCGCTCTCGGGCGACTACGGCGTGCTCGAGTCGTTTGTGGTGAACGTGCAAAACCCGTTGCCGACGCCGCAGAACATCGCGATCTACGAAACGCCGCGCGGCGGCCACGCAACCGGCACGTATTTGATCGATAACGTGCTCGTGCAGTCGCATCAGACGGCGGCGTTCACGCGCTTCAAAATCCGCCAGTACGTGGTGCCGGCGAAGGGCTTCGTGCGGGTGACGATCGTGACCATGCCCGAAGCCGGTTCGAGCTATCCGCTCAATTTGGTTTTTGCGCCCGACGACGGGTCGGTCGCTCCCGGCGCGCCCGGGTCTCCGGTATACTAGACCCAGGGTACTTACGGGGGTGTGGGCATGAACTTGCGTGTGAGCGCGAGCGCATTCGGCATTATTGCAGCACTCGCCGCCTGCGGCGGCGGAGGCGGCAGTTCCGCGCCGCCACCGACCAGCACTGCGACGCCAACGTTGATGCCGACGCAAACGGCGTCGACGACGAACGCCAGCGGCACCTTGGTCGATGACGACAACGGCGCGCCGATTGCGGGCGTCGCCGTAAAGCTCATGCCGTGGTCGCCGTGCGGACCAACGCCCGCGCCCGCAACGTCGATCACACCGGAGAACGACGGCTGCCCGACGCCGTTACCCTCGCCGCAAGTAACGACCGGCGCCAACGGCGCGTTTACGCTCAACGGCGTCCCGAACGGCCACTATCTGTTGATCATCGGCGCCGATGCGGTCGCGACAGTACCGCCTGGCTACACGACGCCGCCGGGAAATTGCAGCCCGAATCCGTGCGCCTCGCCATCGCCGGTGCCTGGCACGGCGATGCAGGCGACGGTGCATGACAACGTCACGCTCACCGGCGGAAATCAAACGCTGGTCGCACCGACGTTACCGACGGTGCCAGCGGGTTACACGGCGCCGGCGTGGGAGACGAACGGCGATTATCGCCTCGCAACACTCAACGCATCGACGGAAATGCCATGCTTGATCGCGTGGCAATATGAACGCGCGCAGAATTCACTCGCGGGATCGAGCGTTGATGAGTGGTTGATTGAAAATGTGCGAGCGATCAATGCATACGCCGCGGTCGCACCACCGGGCAGCCTGTCCACGCCGCTGACGACCGGGAATGATGCTAGCACGGGCGGGGCGACCTGCGCCACACAGATCTCTAGCTCGTTTGCCGTAGGCGCCAGCGTCTACGCAACTGATCCGCGAACAGCTTGGTTCGCGGGACAATATGTGCCCTATAATGGCGGATCGACGAGCGCTCAAGGGGGTGCCGAATTTCCGATCGATCCGCGCTCGTATACCGATCCCAATCATCCGACCTGGCCATAGCGGTCACGATGGGTTTGGCGGCGTCGGACTCGGTCTTCCCGAGGCGGGAGTCACGCCACAGGCAGCTGGCGTGAAGATGTAGGCGCTATTCATACCCGTTGACGAGCTGTAGCCGGCGACCTCTGTTTCGTTCGCGATGCTCAAGCTGAGAGAATTTTCAACGGTATCGTTCCAGTCGGCGCCAGCATATTCCGACGGATCGTCGCTTACCGTGTATTGGTAATTGATTGCCCATTCCGTTCCCCAGGACGGCCCGCCAGCGATCTGTTGTAGGACAAGTGTGCACAGAGCGGCCTGGATTTGCGCTTGCGTTCCTCCGTCGGCAGAGCCAAGCGCGCTGGACGGAACCGCGTAGAAGTCCAACACCTCATACGGATAATCCGCACAGCCATCGGATCCGGTTTCGCATGCAGTTGGAATTGGCGGCGAGCACAGGTACTCAATTTGACCAAGCGTATTCGTAAGTTCGCAAAAGCCTATGGCAGCAACGAGATAGTAGCAGGCTCCATTAACGAATTGATCGCCCGAAGCACACTCCACTGTCACGCCAACGGAACCGGCATCTGCCGCGGGCGCCTGCGTCGATGTTCCGTCCGACACGTTAACAATACAGGCGCCCGGTGTAGCGCCAATTGCCGGAATAGATGCCTGCGAACCGGCCGCGCTCGGAGGGTCCCAAGACCCGAAGGCGATGTTAATGCACCTGTTTACCGCAAAGTTTCCAGTTTGGCTCGTGCCCGGCGGTTCGTACGCGGCGATCACACCTGTACCCGACGAACCGCCATCGTACGACAGAATGCAGCCATCGCTTGCGACGTTGAGATTGAGCGCTTGCGCTACCGAGGGCGGCAGCGACGCATCCGGCGCGCCACTCGTTCCCGACTGAAATGCTTGCGCGTAGCAAGGTCCCGTATAACTCGCCGCTCGCGCGATCCCGCCGCCCAGAAGTGCATTGATGACGGGACCGAGCGATCGATCTCGATCGGCGATCTGCACAACGCCCGTCGTGCTCTGCGCGATCGCGGTTCCATTCACGCCGATGACCAGCGAAGCCGGCCACGTCGCAAACGGCTGACGCGCTGAAGCGACGTTGATCGCGATCTGTATTTGCTCCCCGTACTGGTCTTGCACGATAAGCGTGCACGAGCCCTGAGCAAGGGGCGTGATCGCGACGCTCGCCGTCGCTTTTGCACTCGACGGCGCACCGGTCGGCGTAAAACCCGCCTGCGGCTGCGCGCTTACGATTCCCGCACACGGACCACCGGCCGAGAGCACCAGCTTCTCCGTATCAAACGTCTTCGAAAACCCGACTGCGCTGGCTGGATTTTCCGCAGTCAGCGACAGCGACGTGAGCGACGGCGTGAGGTCGCCCATGACTTGCACGGTGACGGTGCCCGACTGACTGTAATCATCGCTGACGGTCACGGTACACATCCCGCCATTGTGCAAGACCGGCGAGAGCTGAAACCATGCCGGCGGATCGTTGGGGTCGCCGACCGGCCACGTATAGGGCGCGAACTCGGGCGGCACCGGCGCAGCGTCGCCTTGGCTCGCCGGGCTCGGCTGCGCGTACGGCCACGGGCTCGCGAACGTTGCCGGTGCGGCACCGGTATCCGAGGCTTGCGTCTGACATGCCGCGCCATTTTGCGCCGACGCGTACCAGTGATAGTAGCCGTACTCCGCGGCTTTGAATTTCAGCGGTCCGCTATCGCTGGTGTCATGCGCGAGTAAATACGTCGGAGAAATGTCGGGCACGTTGGGTGTCGGCGTCGGATCCGTGCCTTGGGCGATCGGCACCGGCTCATTGCACGGCAATGTTCGCGTCCCGGTTACGCCTTGCGGGCTGGTAAACGTGAGTTCGATCCCGTCGGTCGGACAAGGCGGCTGTTGTGCGATCAGCCCGAAGGTCGGGTTCTCTTGCGCGTCGAGCGTCGGATAGTTCGCGCTGCCGGTCGGATAGCCGGCGCTGTTTAGAAATATTGCAAACGGCGGATTACCGAAGTGCGCTTCGTTCACGCTTGCCGCGCTGCTTGCGATCATCGTGTTCGTGGCGCTAACAGCATCGGCGGCATTGGGACGACCGGAGTAGACGCGAAGCGAAAAGCCCGCAATGCCGTTCGGCTGCGGCGTGAAGACGAGGGTTGCGCCGTTACCGCTGCTCGCCGCAATTGCTTTGGCGGTCGCGAGATTTGCGTCGAAGTCATCGAGTGCGCCGCGCAACGCGCCCGGCCGCATCGAGAGCATCCAGTAGCCGCCGGCAGCGAGGATAACTACGGTAATGCCGACCGCGACGACCAATTCGAGCAACGTGAATCCCGCTTCGCGTGCACGCATGCACGGGACAGTGCCCGAAAATTACGTGCTGGAGACTTCTCCCATGCTCGACCAGAACTTGCGCAGCGCATCGCACGCGCGCCCAAAGGCTTCCTTTGCGGTTGCGCCATTCGGATCGCGTTCGGCGGTGGCCGTCTTGAAGGCCGCGTGCAGCGTCACGTTTGCGTCGTAGAGCGCTTCAGCTTGAAAGTCTTTGAGCACGCCGTACACGTCGGGCGCGAGCAGATAGGCGTTGAGCCGATCGAGCGATTCCTCGAGTCCAGCTTTATCGGTGATGCCGAGTTGGCGCGCCGAGCGCGCGTACGCCGAGACGTTCTTTACGATCGCGCCGAGCTGCGTGCGCAAGGCGACGCGCTCGAGCGCAGGTAGATGATCAAGCGACTCGCGCATGGCGTGCGGGCTGGAGCGCGGCTGCGAGTGCTGTAACGATCGGGCGCGTGACGTCATCGGCATGTGCTAGCATCGCGCGTAACACGATGTGCGGCGATGCGCAGCGTCCGTGTTCGTCGGGCGAAATCCGCGCGTCGAACTCGCGTGCGACGCTTGCAATCGAGCGCAGCTGTTCGCTCGGGCGGGCGATATGGCGCAGTTCGGCGATGCGCTCCAACACGACCGCGTCGATCTGACTCAGCACGCCAACGCGGCGCGCGAGCGAAGGGTCCGGGCCGCCCGGCAGCGCGGCAGCGATGCGTGCGGACCACTCGCCGGCATGGCGCGCCCGTGCCAGGGCCTCGGCATCGCCACCGAGGGCGACCGCGAGGACCGCGTCGGTCACGGCCTCGACCTGCGCCTCCCGGACCCAGGCGGTCTCGAGAACGGCCTGCGGGATCGTTCGGAGCTTACGCTCGGCCTCGAGGCGGTTCAGTTCGTGAACGGTGAGCTCTATATCCATACAGGAAGGGTAATCCCAGGAAAGCGGTCCTTGCCATCCGCGAATTTAAGTAGCCCAAAAGTCCTTTTTCCGGTAGGATCATGAGTAATCGTCGAAAAGTGCAGAAAGACTACCCGGTAGCGGGTATGCCCCCGTCTCCCCCCTTCCGGAAGGAGCTCTAATGCTGTCGATTTTCCTCGCCGTTTTCATACATTTTCTCGCGCATGCCGGCGTCTCGGCCACCGCTGGGGGTGGGCCAATAGATCGAGCAGTGGTCCAGACGCCGGTTACGTCGCCCGGACACCATGTCCACACGATGGACGCCACAGGGGGGCCAACGGGCTAGGGCCCTTTGGATCAATCTCTGTAAACCGCGAAGGGCGGAGGCTTCCGACGGTAAACTCCGTCGCTATGGGTTCCAGGGTCGAGGTCACACGGGGGTGGGATCTCTTCCATCTCGGCGCTTACGCCGAGGTGGAATCTTTGCTCTCGCCCTTAGGCGACGAGCCCGAAGCAATCCGCCTGCTGCTTTGGATCGCGCTCCGGCGCGGCGACGCAGAGGCAAAGCGCCGGCACGGGGCGTGGCTTGCAGAAAACGGTGGTTCGAAGCTCGCCGCTGTTGGCCGGGCGCATGAGAATGTTGCCCTCGCGACACTCGGTCTTCCGACAGCTGAGTGGCTGCCGCCGGCTTCAAAATGGGCACAGGCGGAAGTCGCTTATGCACGTGCCCTGATTGCCTACACAGACGGCGCCGCGGTCAACGTGCGCGCGGAGCTTGCAAAGGCACTTCCGCAGATACCCGAGCAGCGCGTGCGTTATGCGCTGCTGCGCTCGTGGGCCGATGGCCTCAACGAGCAGTTTGAGAAGCAAGTTGCTCAGCTGCTTCACGCACTTTCTCTTGCAACAAAAGAGAATGTTGATCGTCGTCTGGTGGCCGCAATAGCGGAACCACTTGCTCTACTTGTGCGCGAAATGCAACTCGGCGAGCTTGGACTCTATGCGGAATCACTTCTAGAAAAAATTTCGTGGCCTGAAGAACAGACGACCGCGCGTTTCTATACGCAGCGTGCGCTCGCGTGGCAGAAAGCTTTGCGCGGCGACTGGATCCCGGCGATGCACCTTTTGGACGGTGCTTTTGCCTTGGCTCCCGATGTCATGCGACGAGGCCTCATATTCGCAGACCGCGCACGCATCAGCGTCGCAATTGGTGAGCGCGTATCCGCTGCCTCCTCCAGGGCGAACGCCTTCGAATGCTTCTCTCAGATTGATTGGACTGGGCCTCGAAACGACGAAGCCATGGGCGTGTTCGCGGCCATGGATGTCCTATGCGAGGATCCCGAACTAGCTCATGTGCTCTTTACCTCTGCCAGAATGTCGCGCGTATCGAAGATGATCGGTGGCGGCCACGGGCGACGTCTCGACGCTTACAGAACGTTCGCTCTCTCCCATCTTACCGAGGGTGAAGAAGCGTTACGTCACGCGCAAAGCGCCTACAAGATTTTCAAAGAACTCAAATACACACACCGCGCAACCAGCTGCGCACTGCGCGCAGTCGAGCTCGGCGGCGGCGCGCGGTGGCGCGAGCGTGTCGAACGCCTCATCGCCGACTACCCGCGTTCGCTCGCCGCTCGTCAGTACGAGCGCATGACCGCTCCGGTCGCGCGTATTCGCGGCCGCATGCGCGAGGTTGCCGATCTTCTCGTTTCCAGCAACATGACCGCTCGGCAAATCGGTGAGACGCTCGGCATGGCCGAAGGAACGGTTCGCGTGCACATCAAGCACATGAACAAGATTCTCAACGTCGAGAACCGATCGCAGCTCGTGCGTTTGTTCCTCGAGTCGAGCGCCGCCTAACCCTTCGACAGGCTCAGGGTGACAACTTGAGCGCCAACTCATACGCTGCGAGCATCTCGCGTGCGCTGTTGTCCCACGCGAAGCGCTCGATTGCGGCAGCGCGGCCGGCTTGCGCGCGCGCGTCGTCATCCCCGCGAAGTGCCGCGCGCAGCGCATCGATCCACTTTTGCTCGTCGGTGGCGGGCACGATCCGCGCGCCCTCACCGGCGATTTCCGGTAGCGACGCCTGATCCGACACGACCGCCGGCACGCCGGCGCACATCGCCTGCGCCGCTGCGTATCCGAAGCCCTCATAGAGCGACGGAACCGCGATCGCGGCGGCGGTCGAGCACAAGTCCAACAGCTCGGCGCGCGGCACGTAGCCGCGAAATTCGACGCGATTCTCCACCCCGAGCGCCTGGGCAAGCACCACGCATTCATCCTGATACGGCGTGTACGGGCCGACCGAAATCAAACGTGCACCATCGAGAAACGGCAGCGCCTCGATGATCGCTTCGAGATTCTTGCGCCGCTCGACCGTACCGATCGCTAGGATCGTTCTTCCGTCACCACCGTCGCGTTCGAGCGCGCAGTAGTCGGCGGCAACGCCGGGATACACCACGCGCACGATGTTTGGATCCAGCTCGGGCATCACCGCGAGCAGTTCGTCGCGCGAGAACGCCGAGTCGACGGCGATCGCCGCCGCACGGCGGTAGCGATCGATCGAGAAGCGCCCGAAATAGTAGCGCGCATACGGGCGCGCATGCGACTGCACCCGCAGCCATGCGACGTCGTGCACCGTGACGACATACGGCAGCGTCAGCCCCATCGGCACGGTTCCCGACGCGCAGTGCACCACGTCGGGCGCAACCTGGCGCACGCGCTGCGGAAAGACCACCTGGTCCCAGAACACGCGGCGATCGAAGCGCCACGGATCGAGTTTCTCTTCCGAGAGCGCCTCGACGTCGACTCCGATCGCGCGCAGGGCGTCGATCAAGCCGCGAACGTATTCGCCGATTCCGGTCGCGGTGCCGACGGCAAGTTGCGCGTCGACCGCGACCTTCACCGCAGCGCCGCCTCGAGCGCGGGGATCATCTGCGCCTGCGGATCCACCGCGCGCGCGCGTTGCAGATACGCCTGCGCGCGGTCGCGCCGGCCTTCGCGTAAGGCGATTAAGCCCAGCCCGGCGTACGAATCGCCGCCGGCCGGATCGATCGCGACGCCGCGTTCGAAGAGTCGCTGCGCATCGACGAGATCACCCGACACGAACGCGTTGTTTGCAGCCGACAGCACATAACCCATATTGAGCGGCGCAAGCGCGAGTGCTTGCTCGTCGAGTGCAAGGGCGGATGCGTAGCTGTGCAGTCCCGCTTCATAGGTCGCGCTGATCGCGTAGGACTCCGCGACCGCATCGGGGTGCGTTCCCAGCGCGATCAACCGCTCGCGAAAGCGTCCCTCCAGCTGCAAGGCCTGCCCCAGGTTGTACCGCGCGATTCGCGCAACGTCGCGCTGCACGGCATCCACGTCGTCGGCGGCAAAAGCATACTCGCCCGCCAGCACGTCGTCACCCTGCGCGCGTGCGATGCGCGCCAGCAGTGCGTCACGGCGCGAGCCGGCCGGCATACGCGTCGCGTAGCGCAGCGCACTTGCGGCGTCGCCTTGTTGCAACGCGGCCTCGGCGAGCGCGTCATTCACGTAGGCGGCCGGAGCAATGGCGTCGATCGTTTCATACACACGTTCGCCGAAGGCAAGCGGGATATGCGTCACCAGCGCCTGCGGCGCGGCGCGCGCATACAGCGCATCGGAAGCAAATTGCACGAGGGCGAGCGCAACAACGACGCATCCGAGAACCACGGCGACGATGGCGCGCGGCAGGACGGCGTTAGAACTTGATGGTGAAATTGACGTTGGCGTTGGTCTGCGTCAACGCGTTCGACGGCAAGATGTTATCTTGGAAGTGATACTGACTAGCCGAGAACGAGATCGCGCTCGAGCTGCGCGGGATATTGTACGTCAACTGCGCGCCATAGATGGTATTGTTCGCGTCCAGCGCCGTCGTGCCCGGTTGACCGTAGGTGCCGAGCAGATGCTGTGTATCGAACTGCAAGTTCGCGGTCAACGAGCGCGTGACCGGCACGGTGACGCCGGTCGAGAGCGTGTGCGCGCTGACGTCGGCGTAGGCCGGCACGAATACCGGCAGATTGTCACCGGCAAGATTGAGCGTCGACGTCGCACCGGTCGTCGAGAACTGTGGTGCACTCAACGTCGCGTGTTCAAGTTGGCTCGAAAGGTCGACGCCGAGATTGCGGGCACCCGCGCGGACGTTGAGCGTCGCGCCGGCACCGAGTGCGCCGTTATTGAAGGGCGTTTGCGGATTCTGCGCCAGCGCGGCTTCGGCGTGCGGCGAGAAGCGCAGCTTGCCCAGGCGAACCGGCATCTTCACGCCGGCACTGGTTTCGTTCGGACTGCTTGCCTCGAGCGTGGGCGCGAATGCAGCCGGCGGAACCGGCGCAACCTCGAGGCCCGAGAGATCGAAGCGGTGCGTGGCCGGCGCGTTGGTCGGAACCGGTGCAGCGCTCTCATAGTACTCGACCGCCGGCACGCGCAGCTGCGCACCCAAATCGGCGATCGAGTTCACGTCGGAACTCGAGCGCGACGGCGTGGGCGGCGCGAACGATGCATCTGAGAGCGAGCTTGACGGCACCGGAAGTTGCGCCACAATCGCCGGCACGTTCACCGTTGCGATCGTCGTGTTGTCGACGCGGAAAGCTAAATCGCGCAGCGGCGTTTCCGCCAATGGGTCGCCTGCTGCGGCATTGAACGCGGCAGCGCGATCGCTCGCTTCACCGAAGAGCCGGGCGAAAAGTTGCGTCGAAAGATCGATTGGTTGCGGTGCGAACGAATCGCCAAGTGACGCACAGGCAACGCCGGGCCAAAGTACTGAGCTCAGTACTCCAATCTGCAACGCGCAGAGCCACCGACGCATGATCCCTCCGTCATCTGCGGTTGACCACCCGTAGACCGCAGGCGACTTCTAATATCGTCCGAAATGGGCGGACGTTTCAGTTAGACCCCGTTCCCCCGGTTGCCTTCGTCGGCTAAGTAGCGCCTCGCGATCAGGACCGCTGCATAGTCATCGATAGGACGCGGTGGCAACTGCATCCCCAAAGGGATCAGCCGGCGCCACCCCCGCGGCGGATGGTCCGCAAAGTAAAGCGAGCGAGCGCGCAGAGTCGTTTCACGTTCGTCGACGTAGGTCACCGGCACCCCGAGTCCGGCCAGCTCCCCACCGAGGGTCCGGGCATTGGTTCCGGTGCCAACCGCGATCACTGCGATCGTCCACTGCTCCAACAACAATCGTACCCGCGCGCCGAAATCGGCAATCGGCGATATCCCTAAATCGCGCGGCTGACCCTCCGCGTCGACGACCGCAAACCCGACTTTGCGCGTGCCGGGATCGACGCCCAGAATGGTCATTTGGCCTTCGTGAGCGTCACGACGAGCGGAATACCGCCCACGTGCGGATAGATGTCTTCCGCCGCAAAAGCGGTCATGACGTAATTGCCCTTGCCGCTCGCAAGCTCGCTCTGCATCACGTCGATCGAAGGATACAGCGCGACGACCTGCACGTTACCGGCGAGAAACGGCGGCAGCTTGAGCTGCGATTGGATCGTGCTAGCGACGTATTGCTGCAATTCGCTTATTGCTAGGCGCGGATCGGCGTGCGCGTTGCCGGGGATCTGAATCGATGCAATCTCGCCGCCCTTTTTCACCAGCAGCACGTCGGGAATCAAATTCAATTCGAAATGCACGGCGTCATTGCGATACAGATTCTGCGGCGCGGTGACAAACATCACGAGGTTGCTGGCAAGGTTGGCTTCCGTCACTTGCGGGCCGCCGAACTCGTTGGTGAGTGTGGTAATGATGTTGGGCGGCGGCGTGTAGTGTTTGAGGCCACCGCGCGCGACTTGATTTTGATTGATGTAGGCAACCGACTCGCGGTAGAACTGTTCGATCCGGCTAAGCCGTTCGTCGGCCGGCGTCCCCTGTTTGATCGGCAAGAAGAACGGCACCATCAACGCGTTGACAGGCACGACCAACTCGCCCGTATTGACCTTCGCTTCCAAGTCACGCTGCTGCGCTTCGAGTTGCGCGATCCGCGTCGTGATCTGATTCATGCGAAAGAATGCGGTGCGTACTTCGCGCGAAACCAAGAGCGCCACCAACGTAACGCTAAGCGCGATCAACATGCCGGTGCCGATCGCGACGATCGTCGAGGTGTAGCGCGGACGAATTCCAAAAAGCGTAAGGCGCCGCCGCCCCACTTGGTGTCCGACGCGATCGCCTACATACGCGATGCCGCCCGCGACGATCATGATCAGCAGCACGCTGCCGCTGCCGCGGACCAGATCGACCCAGTTCATACCGACGCCGCGTGGCGCAATCGCACCAAGCCGATGACCGTGAAGATGATGTTGGGCACCCAAGCCCAGAACCAGGCGAGGTTGATGAAGGCTTGCGAAACGAACGAGAACACCGTGAGCACGATGTAGTAGACGAACACGATGAGGACCGCGAGTCCGAAGCCGACGCCGGTCCCGCCGCCGCTACGCGCCGCGCGCATCCCGTACGGTATTGCGATCAGCACGAAGACAAAGCACGCAAACGGTTGGGCGAGCTTCTCCTGGTAGGTCGTAACGTACTTGCGCAGCTCGGTTTGCGTAAGTTGTCCCGAGCGCACGATGTCGGCGATCTCTGCACGGCTTAGATTCTCAGGATCGTTTTGGCTCAAGCGTTTGACGATGTCCGTTGGCTTCTCGCCCAGTTCAACCTCCTGCTGGGCAACGCGCGGCTCCGAGATCAGCGTCCCGTCGGGATTGAAGCGGTAGAGGCTCGCGTTTTCCAGCTGCCATTGGTCGGCCGTAAAATCGGCACGGTCCGCAAAGATGATCTGCGTCGGGACGTTGTTGCGGTCGTATTGAATCAGCGTGACGTGCAAAAGCGCCTGCGAATGCTGTTCGTACGAGGTCGCGACCGTGATCTGCTTGCCGCCCCCGGGCAGCGGCGCTGAGACGGTCAGATCGCGGTTGAACGCGCTGACGCGGTTGAGCACTTGATCTTCGATCTGCGAGACCTGATCGGCAGCGAAAGGCGCGACGTATTCCTGAATGACAAACGTCACCAGCGACATCACCAGTCCCGCTGCGAGCAGCGGAATCGTCATGCGCGTAAAGCTGATGCCGCCCGCTTTCATCGCGGTAAGCTCGCTTTCGCCCGAGAGCCGTTGAATCGCGAGCAGCGTGCCCAGTAAGAGCGCCATCGGAATGACCAGGCCCATGTAGCCAGGCAATGCCCACAGGAAAATCGAGATCGCCGCCCATAGCGGCACGTGCTCGCTCGACACGAGCCGGCCGATGGTGAGTAACTGCGTCGCCGCGAAGATCAGTGTAAAGGCCGAAAGCCCAAACAAGAACGGACCGCTGAGCTCCATGAGCATGTAGCGGTCGAGAATCGAGAAGCGCGCCCAGCGCTGCACGCGACGCAAGGGAAGTACGGCTGACACTACAACCGGAAACCTTCGCCCAGGTAGAACGTGCGCGCAATCGGCGACTCGAGCACTTCGTGCGCCGTGCCCGAGACTTCGATGCGACCGTTGTTCATGATGTAAGCGCGATCGACGATAGCGAGCGTCTCGCGCACTTGGTGATCGGTAATCAGGATGCCGATGCCGCGATCGCGCAGTTGCCGGATCATCGCTTGAATGTCGGCCACCGCGATCGGATCGATGCCGGTGAACGGCTCGTCGAGCAACAGGAATGCCGGTTCCATCGCGATCGCGCGTGCGATCTCGACGCGACGGCGTTCGCCGCCCGAAAGACTGTCGCCGCGCGCGTTGGCAAGTTTGCGCAAGCCGAATTCTTCGAGTAGGATCGGCAGCCGTTGATTCTGCTCGGCGCGCGGCACACCGTTCTGCTCCCAGATCAGCCGGACGTTGTCGCCCACCGAGAGCTTTCGAAAAATCGAGTTCTCTTGCGCCAGATAGCCGATGCCGTTACGCGCGCGTTGATACATCGGCCGGCCCGACAGCTCGATTTCCACCCCGTTGCGATCGAGCACGACGCTGCCGCCGTCGGGTTTGACCAACCCGACGACCATGTAGAACGTCGTCGTCTTGCCGGCGCCGTTAGGCCCAAGTAAACCGACGACCTCGCTCTGGTGCACTTCGGCGCTCACGCCATTGACGACGGTGCGCTCGCCGTAGTTTTTCACCAGCCCGCGGATCTTGATCCAGCTGTCGTTTTCGTTCATTGCATCCGTGTGTGCGTCAAGGAGATATCCGAGTTGAAGCGGTTGCCCGTCGCGCGAAAGCCCGTGGCACTGGTAAACGTCACGTGTCCCGACCCGTAGATCATCTCGGTGAGGTGGTCGTAGGTCAGCGTATCGCAGGTCAAGGTCGTGCCGAGGTTGTTCCTCGCGCGCACTCCCCCGAGCATCTGGATCGTATTCGTCACCTGATCGACGATAGCTTTTGGCGCGTCTGCCACGAGCGTAGAACCGTCTTTTCCGTGAAACGTTACGTGTACGTGCTCGAACTGCGCGCGCGAACCGGCCTGCTGGCTGAGCGTTTCATAAGAACTCGCCAACAGGTCGTACTGCACCCGGCCGGTATCGCGTTGCTGCTCGACGATGCGAACCGGTTGCGTCGTCGTCCCGCGGCCGCTGATCTTGAGCGAGAGCGTGCTTGAGGAGGGGCTGGGGTTCGGCGTCGCCGTCGAGGTGGTTTGCGCACTAGGATTGCAGGCGCACAGCGCGGCAAGCGCGAGCAGGCCGCCGGCAATGCGAGCGGTCATGCGTCGCCCGTGCCGTGCCGGGCGGCGGCAAGCGCAAGCGCAAGCATCGGGACCAGCAGGCCGAAAATGACAACGCTCACGGTATCGATGAGCCCTTGCACGAGCGCGCCCACGACTCCCGCTGCAATCCCGCTTGCAAGTAGCGCGGTCTGCGACGAGTTGTGCACGCGCCGGTACCATTCACGTGCAAAGCACCAAATCACCCAGCAAAATGCCAGGAAACCGACGATGCCGAGCTCGGCCAAAAACGTCAGATACATGCTATGCGCGTGAAACGCGGTCGCATCGCCGTCGGGAAGGCGCACGAACGGATAGATTTTCGAGAATCCGAACGGACCCACGCCGGTGAGCGGAAAGCGATCGATCACGCCGAGCGCAGCCTGCCAGATCGACAGCCGGGTGAAATTCTCGCTCGGATTGTGATGCTCGTTGAAGAGCAAGAGCACGATCGCCACGGCGGCCGCAACGATCGCCGCGCCTTGCACGAAACGCGCGCGACCCGAGCGCGCCTGCAACACGATCAAAAATGCGATCCCCGCGGCTAAGCCGACCCAGCCGGTACGCGAAAACGTCAGCACCATCGTGACCGCGCCGATACCGAGCGTGACCCACGCGATCGTTCGCAGCGCTGCGCTGCGAGCGCACCGCGCCAGTGCGTAAGCAATCGGCAACAAAAAGAGCAAATAGCCGGCGAGTTCGCCCGGCAGCACGAACGTGCCGACCGCCCGGCCGTTGGCAATGGTGTATTGCACGGCCGGCGTGCGCGTCACCACCATCGCGATCGCAACCACGCACGCGAGGAGTCCGGAGACCAGATACGCCCACCAAATCGTTTGCGCCATTCCCGGCAGCGTATAGTAGCGATCGGTGTGCGCGTGCCAGATGATCGTGAGCGCATAGATCAGGACGAACACCGTGCCGTCACGCAGGTTGAGCCCGAGTACCAGCGAGAGCACGATCGCCGCGAGCCACACCAGCAGCGGCGGCACCAGTACCGGCATGACGCGCGGCGGTTGGATGAGCGCAAGACTCGCGACGACCGCGAGCACCAGCATCGCGCACAGCAGCGCGATCGCGACCGGGGGCGGCACGACCGACACGCCGGGAAACGCCACGTTGGTAAGCGTGATGAAGCTAGGGAAAAACGGAATGCTCGCAAAGGCGATCGCCGTTGCCGTCAGCTGGAGCCGATTGAGCAGCGTCATCGCAGGCGCTCGTCGATCGCGCGCGCGATGGCCAGCGCTCCGCCCGGACCGCCCATGCGCGCGCGGCCGTGCGCGCCCATCTGCGCGCGGCGCGGCGCGTCGTCGAGCAGCGCGCGCAATTCCGCCGCGGCACGCGATGGATCGCCGGGCAGTACCGCGAGCGCATCGCCCAGCAAGCCGTGTTGACGCATGCGATACCAGGTCGTCTTGCGGTCGCGCTCGAGTTCGAACGCCACCACCGGCACGCCGGCTGCGGCCGCGGCTTCATTGGCGGTGCCGGCTTGTCCGACGACCAGCTGCGCGCGCGCCAATAACGGGCCGATCGCACCGTTCCACGCGCGCGCAATGACGCGCTCGCCGTCGCGCAGTTCAAATGGGATCATAGCATCGGCGCGCTCGTCGATATGCCAGCCGTCCTCGCGAAATCCCGTAGCAAACGTTGCAGCGTCGAGCAGCGGCGCAATCGACATCACCGCGCCGAGCCCCGGACGATCGCGCGCGACCGCGCGAACCACCTCGAGCAAAAAGCGCGCGTCGCGATACGAACTCGCGCGGCTGCCGGGAAAGACGGCTAGCATCGGTGCAAATCCGGCGGCTGCAGCATCGGCCCGCGCATCGTCGTCACCGCCGAAGAGATCGACGATCACGTTGCCGGGTGCCTGTGCATCAACGTCTTGCTCGCGCAAACGCGCCGCCGTCGCTTCGTCGCGCACGAACACGCCGTCGGCGCGGCGCAGCACGCGCCGCTCGACCAAACCGTACGGCGCCACGCGCACGCTCTTGGCAGTGCCCACATAAGTGACCGGTGCACGCGCGCCTAGCGCCATAAGCAACGCAAAGACGTCGCCGATGGCGACTACCCGATCGTACCTTCCGCGCGCACGTTTGAGGAAGCGCCGCTGCGTTAACGTCAGAGCGAGCAATCCGCTGCCGACGTCGCGCGCGATGTTGCGCAGATTGCCCATCGCGAGCAGTCCGCCGCTGGGCATCGCGCGGCGCGGGCCGACTTCGCCCATGATCGCCGAGCGGCTTTCGCCCACCAGTGGAAGGTGATCGATCGCCGTGTCGGGCCGCAGCACACGCAACTCCTGCGCGATGCGATCGGCAATCGCAATCTCGCCGTGCCCATTGCTCACGAAGAGGACGCGTTTGCTCACTTACGGGGCGCCGAGCAGCGGCACGAGCGCGAAGTCGCGGATCGTAAACCGCGCGCGTGACGCGTCGTACTCAAGCTCGCTGCGTGAGACGTATTGGCCGTAGGGGCCGGCGTGGACGATCGGCACGCCGTTGCACGTTTCGGGTTCGAAGAGCGTGTCGTGGCTGTGACCACCCAAAATCAAATCGATACGCGGTACGCGCTGCGCGAGCTGGCGATCGAGCGACAGCCCAACGTGCGAGAGCACCAGGAGCATATCGCCGTCGGGCACACGTTCCGCATGCGGTGCCACCGCATCCCACGGATCGAGAAAGCGCCAGCCGAAGATCCGTTCCCACGGGCTGCCTACCGGATACTGCATGATCAGCAAGCCCAAGACGTGGATCGTCGTCTCTGCGAAACGCATGGTCATCGACTGCACAAACGGGAGTTCGCGGCCTTTGGTGTCGAGCAGATTGCTACAGACCAGCGGATGCATCATCTTGTGCGCGCGCGCGCGCAGCAGCGAATAGAGATAGTGGAACTCGCGATTGCCGATTGCCTGAGCGTCGTAGCCGGCCGCGTCCATCTCAGCGATGATCGGCTCGTTGCGGTGATAGACGGTCTGACTACCGCGCAGCGAATCGCCGCAGTCGAAGAGCAGTCCGGCGCGCTCGTCGCGCAACGCGCGCAAGCGGCCGGTGAAGCCGCGATGATCGTGCAAGTCCGAGGTGTGGTAGAGCCGGATCATCCGCTGCCCGCCTTGGCGAGTGCCACCGCAAACTTGGCGCAATCATCCAACGCGCTCGCCGGCCCGAGGCGCTCGCGCACCTCCGCGAATTGTTCGTATTGCCGCGAAGGATCGAGCAGCACCGCTTCCATCGCGGCTGCCAGCGCTTCCGGCGTCGCGTCGTCTTGCAGAAGCTCGGGCACCAGCTCGCGCTCGAGCACGAGATTTGGCAGCGTGATGTAGCGCGCCTTGAAAATCTTCTTTTGCATCCGCCGGCCATAGCCGACTACGATAGGATTGACGATGTAGAGCGCGATCGAGGGGACGCCGGCGAGCACGCTCTCGAGCACCGCCGTGCCCGAGGCCACGAACGCAGCATCAGCGTCACGCAGCGCCCCGGCGACGCCGCGATCGATCGTTACGTTTTCGACGCGAGCGCGGCGCAGCGCGCGCGCGATGATACGTTCACCCTGCGCATTTGCCGCGCCGAACACCGCGCGCAACGCAGGCCGCCGCACGCGCAGAAGTTTCAATGCATCGAGCAGCGCCGGCACGTGATACTTCAATTCGCCCGCGCGGCTGCCGGGCAGGAGCGCGATCGTTCCGCCATTGGTCGGCGGCGCGGGACGCGGCGGACGTAGCTCGTATTGCCCGGTGAGTGGATGGCCGAAGAACATGATCGGCAGCCGGAGCGATTTATAGAAGTCGTATTGGTGCGCGAACGCCGTCACCGGCACGGTCATCGCGCCCACCGCGCGGGCCACGCCCTCTTTGTCCAGCCAAGTCGCGGGCGGAAAGAGATACATGATCGGGCCGGTGTAGCCCAGCTGGGAGCGCAGCGTTTTGGCTAAGCGCATGTTGAACGCACCGAAATCGACCAGCACGATCAGCTCGGGTTTCTGCGCTGCAAGGTGCACCGCGGTGCGCCACATCGTCGCCAGCAGCGGCGGAATGCGCGGGATCGCGGCCAGCGGTCCCATGCTGGCCCAACCGGTGTGATTGCGCCACAGCGTAAAGCTGTCGCCACGCATGCGTTCGGCGCCGATGCCTTCGAACTGCGCCTGCGGATCGTAGGCTGCAATCGCGCGCGCGAGCAAGACGGCGTTCAGTTCGCCTGAGGCTTCTCCGGTCGAAAAGAAGTAGCGCAGTGTACCACCCTTATTTCAAAATGCCCCGTTGCGACGGGGCCTCGAGGAACGCCACCAATTCGCGTCCCGGCTCGCTCGACGCGTCGGCCTTCATTTCTTCCACGGCCTGCGAAACGTTCAGCTTGGGATTATACAGAATCTTGTAGAACTTCTTGATCTCGTTGCGCTCCGCGAGACTGAAGCCGGCGCGACGCAAGCCCACCGAGTTGAGTCCGTACGGTTCGGCCGGATTCCCTTCGATCAGAAAGAACGGCGGCACGTCTTTGGTGATCTTGCTCGCGCCGCCGATCATTGCATAGCGGCCGATGCGCGTAAACTGGTGAACGCCGGCTTGACCGCCGATCGTCACGTAGTCGGCGACTTCCACGTGACCGGCGAGTTGCGCGAGATTCGACATCGTGACGTGGTTGCCCAAGATGCAGTTGTGCGCGATGTGCACGTAGGCTAGCAGCAAGCAGTCGTCACCGACCGCCGTCGCTTGATCCTCGCCGGTCGCCCGCTGCACCGACACGTATTCGCGCAGGACCGTCCGGCTGCCGATCTTCGTGTACGCGCGTTCGCCCGCGTACTTGCGATCCTGCGATGCCGCGCCGATCGTCGCAAACGGGTAGATCTCACAATCCTCACCGATCGAGGTCCAGCCGTTGATGACGACGTGCGCCTGCAATACCGTGCCTTTGCCGATCGAGACGTCTTCACCGACCAAACAGTACGGACCGATGTCGACCCCGCGCGCGATATTGGCGCTGGGATGCACGATAGCGGTGGGGTGAATCATCTAGGCGTGCAGTACCGGCGCGTCGAGGTTGAAGCTGCGCGGATCGGTCGCGATCGAGAACATCAGCTCGGCCGAGCAGACGAATTGCCCTTCGACATTCGCTTGCGCATGCACCCAGCCGATGTTGCGTTTGTGCCGTTCGAGCACGACTTCCATCATCAGGCGATCGCCGGGAACGACCGGGCGGCGAAACTTGCACTTGTCGATGCCGGCCAAATAGGGTACGCGGCGCGAAAACTCGCCGGGTTCGAGCACGACCGCTCCACCGAGCTGCGCCATCGCTTCGATGATGTACACACCGGGTAGGACCGGATTGCCGGGAAAGTGGCCCGTGAACATCGGCTCGTTAGCGGTGACATTCTTGAAGCCCAACGCGCGCGCGCCAGGTTCGAGTTCGAGGATGCGATCGACCAAGAGCAGCGGGTAGCGGTGCGGCAAGATCTCCATGATCTGGCGTATATCTAATTCAGCCACGGTTCCTCAATTCGTTGATCACACGCGCGTGCATCGCGTGCCCGCTCTTGATGGCGATCACCTCGCACTGCGGCCAGGCGCCGAGCAGGCCAAAGTCGCCGATCAGGTCGAGCACCTTGTGACGCACCACCTCGTTAGGCCATTGCAACGGTTGCATGGGGCCTTCCTCGTCGTAGACCAGCGCGTTGTCGAGGCTGCCGCCGCGCGCCAGGCCCGCCGCCCGCATCGCCTCGACGTCGCGCAGAAATGCGAAGGTGCGCGCCGCGGCGATCTGCTCGCGATAGACCTGCGGCGTGATTACGGCGTCGAAATAGTGCGTCCCGATCGGCGCGGGATAGTCGCCGACGAAGCGTACGCGAAAAGCCTCCGCGGGCAGCACGATCACGACCCGATCGCCATCGCGAAATTCCAGCGCGCGATCCGGCACGAACACCGGGCGCGCAGTATCGAACGCGAGCAACCCGGTTTCATCGATCGCGGTCACGTACGGTTTGGCGCTACCGTCGAGGATCGGAACCTCCGGACCATCGAGTGCAATCTCCGCATCGCTCACGCCGCATGCAAGCAGCGCTGAGAGTACGTGTTCGACCGTCGAAATCGACGCGCCATTGCGGCGCATGACCGTGGCGAGCGGCGACTCTTCGGCGTACTCGGCAATTGCGGGAATGCGTTCGCTGCCGGTGAGGAAACTAATGCCCGCGCCGCAACCGGCCGGACGAATCTCCATCACGGCCGGCGCTCCGGTATGGAGACCGACCCCGGCAAACCGCAACGGCGCCGCGAGCGTCGCGGCGCGCATCACTCGTCGTCCCTTTTGCGCGCGTCGAGTGCGTCGACCCGTTTGAGCAACTGCGGCAGCTTGCGGAGCATCACTTCGTTGCGCAGCGTTTCGCGATGATCGCGTGCTGGGTTGCCCGAGACCATCGCGCCCTCGGCCACGTCGCCCCACACGCCGGATTGGCCGGCGACCGTCGAGTGCGAACCGATATGCATGTGACCGCGCGTGCCGACTTGTCCCGCGATCTTGACGAAGTCGCCAACGGAGGTCGAACCGGCGAAGCCCGTCTGCGCGGCAATCGCGCAATGCTTACCGATCCGGCAGTTGTGTCCGATCTGCACCAGGTTGTCGATCTTCGTGCCGTAGCCGATCTGCGTGCTGCCGGTCTGCGCGCGGTCGACGCAGCTATTCGCGCCGATCTCGACTTCGTCATCGAGCACCACGTTGCCGACCTGCGGAATGCGCTCGAGCCGTCCCTCGATGAAGGCCCAGCCGAAGCCCTCGCTGCCGATCACGCTGCCCGAGTGCAGTACGACGCGCGAACCGATTACGCACCGCTCGTGCACCACGGCGCGAGGATGCAGCCAGGTGTCTTCGCCGATTACTACGTCGTCACCGACGAACGCGCCCGGCGCGATCGTGCTCCCGCGTCCGATCTTGGCGCGTGCTCCGACATAGCAGTGCGCGCCGAGGTACACGTCGTCGCCGATCGTGGCGCCCTCTTCGATCGTGGCCGAAGGATGGCGATACGGGCCGCGCGGACGCGGCGGTTTGAGTGCCGCCAAAAACGTCGCCAGTGCGGCGCGCGCGTTCTCGACGATGAGCAGCGGTTTGCTCGCGCTCTTCGCGTCGAGCGGAACGCTCGCGTCGACCAATACCGCCGCTGCGGCGCTTGCAAGCGCCGCGGCGTAGTACTTTTCGTCGGTCGCGAAGGTCAACGCATCGGCGCCGGCCTCGCCAACCGCACTTACTCGCGCAATCGTGACCGAGCCATCGCCGATGAGGCGTCCTCCGACGCGAGCTTGCAAGTCAGCGAGCGTGCCCAGCATGACGTGGCCTTACGGCGAGGTCGAAGCGGTGTCCGTAATGTTCATCGCCTTCTCGACATCCTTGGTGATGTCGACGCCGCCATAGCCGACGCCCTCTTTGGTCACCACCAGCGTCAGATGCTCTTGCTGCGCGATCTTAGTTGCAGCATCGCGAATTTGCTTGGTGAGTTGGTCGGTGATGCCTTGGTATTTTTGTTGCAATGCGGCGGCTTCGCGTTGCTTGACCGCAGTTGGCGCCTTGCTCTGGGCAATGGACTGCTCGTCGGCCAGCAATTGTTGCTGGAACGACTTGTAGACCGTCCAGTTTTGCACGACGCGGTTGACATCGACAAGCCCAACCGGGCTCGTGTTGGCGCAGCCCGCGAACGTCGCGGCGGCGAGAGTAACAAGAAGTAGCTGTTTTTTCACTCGTGTTGGCTTTCGAGGTCGTGAATAAGGTCGTTGGTCAGGTCGTAGCCGCCGTTTGCGGCCTGAACGTCATCGAGGACGAGGGAGAACCCCATTTGCTTCGCCAGGCGCACCGCTTCGCGTTGGACCTGGTCCTGAATTTGCGCTTGCAGCTGGGCCTGACGCTTCTGCAAAGCGCGAAGTTGTACGGCGGCCGCGCCGGTGGCCGTGGTGCCCTGGCCGTGGAGCGCGGCAAACTGCGCGTCGAGATCACTCTTGGTCGCTTGGTACTCTTCGACCGCCTGCTGCGCATCCGCCTGGAACTTGGCTGCGTATTCTTGATGGATCTGCCCCAATTGCCGGCGCAGGTCAGGCGGAAGGCTCACGGTCGGGACGGGTGCGCTGCCCAGGCCCCGAAGCTGCGCCCCCACCGCGTTGCGGCGTTCCGCGAGCTTGGCGCCGGTCTGCGCCTGGATGGCGCTTTGCTGCGAGCGAATCTGAGCCGAGGTCTGATCCGCAAGCTGCTTGCGATACGCGGCCAACGCCTGCGCATCCGCGTTGCGCAGCGAGCTGAGCTGGTCGGTCTCTTTCTTGTCGAGCGCGGCTAGCTGGTCGTTGACGCTCTTGCGCTGGTCGACGCTGAGCGCTAGCGTGCTGAGCTGCGTGCGTAGCGCCATGCGCTGCGAGGAATCTTCTTGCGCGAGCTTGAGCGAGAGATCGCTTTCGTTTTGCTGATACTGCTCGGCGCGAGCGCGGTACTTATCGTCGGCGGCGCGGCTCAGTTGCTGCGCGACCGATTGCATGGCGGCGTTGTCTTGCGCAATGATGCCGCGCTGATATTCGGCGTACCCTTGCTGTGCGGCCACGGCCGCCGCCTGCGCCTGCCGCGCCGACGTCGCGTTCATCACTTGACCCAGACCCGCTGCGGCGGGATCGATACCGGCGGCCTTCACCGCGGTGACTTCGGCATCGTGCTCCTGTTGCGTGTACTCTTGCTGCTTTGCCGCGATAATCGCATTCGCGCGAGTTTGCGCCGCTTGCAACTGCGTGTTGAGATCTTTGGTCTGCGCGGCGATCTGCGCCGGCGTCAACGGCGCGTGCGGAAGCGACGCCTCGAAGTTGATCGCGGCGATCGCATTGTTGAGCTGGTCGAGTTGCGGATAGAGCGGGTCGCGCTTGATCGCGTCGTCGACGCGCACGTAAGCAACTCCACGCACCGCAGCGGAGTGCACGTCGACATGCGAACAGCCGCATAGTGCGGCTGCCCACATGATCGCGGCAATGCCGAGTTTCCCTCGGCTATTTATTAAGCGCGTTTTGGACATCTTGCGTGATGTCCGTACCCCCGAAAACGACGTCGGCGCGATCGATGACGAGCAGCAGGTTCTTACCGCGCGCGACCGCCGCGGTAGCGTTCTTGGTCTGATCGACCAGCGGCTTGAGCAACTTGTTTTGCTCGTCTTGAACGGCCTTGTTGTAGTCGGCCATCACTTGCTGCTTGGCAACGTCACCGCTCGCGTCTTTGAAACGCTTGGCGTAGATCGGCTGCTGCGCGGCCTGAAACTGCTGCAGCTGATTGCTCGCGCTCTTGACGTCGGCCGAGTTGGCGAGCGCCGATTGATCGACGAAGCCGATCGGCGACGCGGGCGGGCTCGCTTGGGGTTGGGGAATCGCTGCCGAGCTGCGCACCGCGCTGATCACGTCGTTTGTAATGTCTTGGCCGCCGTAGATCACGATGCGCTTGTCGACCACCACCGAGAGCTTGTGCGCCGACGAGACGTTGGCGATCGCAAGCTGCGTGCGCTGATAGAGCGGCCCTAGCAACTCGTTTTGCTTGTCCGAGAACTCTTGCTGGAACTGCAGCGAGATGCGCTGCTTGTCCGCATCGGTCTTCGCGCCGCGCATCGCGGCAGCGAACTGTCCGTTGAGCTGATTCTTGTACCCATTGAGCTGCGCGTTGGCGGCAACGAATGCAGGTAGATTGCCGAGCGCGGACTGATCGATGAAGCCCACGTCGGTCAGATCCGCGGCAATCGCAGCCGGCGCAATCGCGGCGCTCAGCCCAAAGAGAAGAAGCAGTGTTGCAATGTAGCGTCGTTTCATTGTGTTCCTTACGTCGTGTTCCTTACGTCAATCGATCAGAAGCTTTGGCCAATGCCGAAACTGGTGTGGCCGCCGTTAGCGCCCTTAGCGAAGTCGATGCGGATCGTGTGCAGACCCAGCTGCGGTACGTCGAAACGCAAACCGATACCCAAGTCGCCGCGCAGCGACCAATCCGCGGGATAGCCGATGACGCGGTTGGTGTACGGATCGAGTTCGGGGTACGCGCCGCGAATGCGGTAGTCGAGTTCGTCGACAAACGCCACCACCGAGAGTTTGCGGTCCTCCGTCAACGGTTGGCGCAACTCGATTTGGCCGAGGAACGCATCGGTGCCGTAGAACACGGTATCGTAACCGCGCACCTGTTGATCCGAGAAGGTGAAGAGTTCGTTGGGCGGGATCACGCCGGTCGAGAATTGGTACAGACCGTGAATGCCGAGCGTTGCCGAGCGCAGCACCGGCAAGAAGCGCGCGACGTTGAACGTCGTTTCGGTGAAGTTGAAGCTCGAGTCGAACGCCGGCAGCGAGATCGCCTCCTGGAACGCGGCCGTCCAGCCCCGGCGGGGATTGTACGGATCGTCGATCGTGATCGGGGAAGTACCTAAGCCGAACGTCATCGTGTTGAGCTGATAGGGCAGGCCGGTGTTGACGTTGGCGATCGAACTCGCCGAAATACCGAAGCTGCCGTTGACGGTTTCACTCGATTCCAACGGGTTGGGCGTCGGCCCGACGAGCACGTTGGGCTGCGAACCCGAAAAGTAATACGGCGAAGGCACCGTGGTCGAGTACTTCACCTGCGAGATCGTCGGCGTGAGCGACGCGGTGATGTAGTCCGAAAGACGCCGGCCGAGCGAGATGTTGAAGCCCTGCTGCGACGACTCGCTCGTCGAAACGACGCCGCTGATCAGCGACGAGTTGCTGTTTTCGTAGAGCGTCACCGGAATCGGTGCGGCCGTCCCGCCCACGACCGGGGCCGGCGCAACGGTGTTCGACGATACCGAATACACCGGATAATAGTAGGTCTGTTTGATCGAGAAGATGCTCGCGCTGAGCGAGTACTTCTCGCCCTGGGGCGAATCGCCCAAATACGGAATCGTGCCCGAGAGCGTATCTTGCGTCGTGCGCGCGCCCTGCTGGAACTGAATCGAGGCGGAGTTGCCCGTGCCGTGCAGATTGGTATCCTGGAAGCCGAGCGTCCCGTAGAGACCTTCGCCGGTGATGCCGCCGGAGTAGCCGAAGCCGACCGAGGCTTGGGCGGTACGCTGCTCGGTGACTTCCCACACGAGCGTCACGTCCTGCGGTTTCTTCGCGTCGGGGCCTTCTTTGATATCGGGATTGACCTTCGAGAAGTAGCCGGTCGAATTGAGGCGCTCGTAATCGGCTTTGATCCAATCGGTGTTGACGATCATGCCCGGCGTGACGCGCAGCAGGCGGCGAATGACGCGGTCTTTGGTGCGCGTGTTGCCGGTGATCTGCACCACCGCGACACGCGCCACGTCGACGACGTACTTGACGATGGCCGTCCCATTCTTTTCGTCGATCGACGCCGGGTCGATACCGGCTTCAAAGTTCCCCAGCTCGATGTGCCACTTGTCGTCGTACCAGCTCTTGAGCTTCTCCTGATCTTTTTGGCGGATCTGCTCGGAATACACCATGCCGGGTTTGAGCGTGAGCTGCTGGAGGATCAGCGGGATCGGCAAGTATGGGTCGCCGCTGATCACGATCCCGCGTACCGTCAAACCTTCGATGATCTTGAGGGAGAGCGCGCCGGTCTTCGGATCGAAATCGAGATTCGCGATGTGCGAGGCTACCTGGCCGCCGTAGCCGATGCGCTCGTAGTAGTTGTTGATCTTGAGCACGTCGGAGTGGAAGGTGTTAGTGTTGAAGACCTGTCCGACCGACAGGTCCATCAAGGCCAGCAGCGTGTCGGACGGTACGCTCTTGTTGCCGGTGAACGTGATCTTGGTGATCACCGGATATTCGATCACACGATAGGTGATCGCCACGCCGTTGGGCCGCGCGCGAATGAGCGGCGCGGCGATGTCGGCGAAATAGCCGAGCGCACTGATGCGCTGCAGGTCACCCTGCACGATCTTGGGATCGTAGACCTCGCCCGGACGCGCTTGAATCACTTGCATGATCGTGGCCGTCGGCACGTGCAGGTTCCCCGTGACGTCGACCGAGACGATCTCCGGTGCAGCGGCGGCCGAACGGGCAGCCGGCGACGCGACGATCGATAACGCGACGACGAGGGCGAGCACGGCTGCCGCGCTACGCACCAGAGCGCGTAGCGCGCGCCGAAGGTCAAAGATCATGCGATTTTTGTTGTCCTTGCTGTGGGCATGGAGGCTGACAGAGGCCAGCAGAGTTCCGGCCCCTGGTTCGCGCTAGCGGTGGGCGGTCCTTGCCACCCAATAAATGCTGGGGTTTTCACCAAAAAAGTCGCTGGAACGTGAATGCGAAACCCTGTGAGCCTTGCAGCGGCAAACCAATCGCGAGTCGATTGCCCGATGTTTCCGATCCAATCGGGGTCTCGAACAGCTTCTGGGGCCCGTTTGTGAAAAAGAAGGAAAGCTGCGCGCTCGTCGCGCGATCGCCGACCAGCTCCAAGCCAAACGAGGTCCGCTGCGGGATGCCAAACGTGGCGGAATATAAGAAGTTCACGGTCTTGCCAAGGAAACGTGACGCTGAGAACCCGACGTTCCCATAATAATCGAGCGTCAGGTTCACGTTCTGGACGCCCAGACCCTGAGAGAGCGCGCCTTCGATCGGCGAGAGCAGCCCGGCCGCGAACTGCGCGTTGACGATATTGAAGGCCTCTTGGCCGGCCGTGATCGCGCTCGAGGTCCCGCCGATCGGCTGGGCGCCGGGGATCGGTCCGGCCCCGGGGGCACCGGGCTGGGTCGGGGCATAGTTCTGACCGCTGAGGATCACGCCGCCAAAGGGCGCGATCATGGCCAGGATCTGCTCGTTCGAGTACCCGCTCGGATTCGAGGTGAAGGTTAGCTTCGGGTTGGTCACCGGGCCGTCGACCGAGGCGGTAACGTCGACCGAACTAAACGGGCTCGAGGGGTCGGGGTTCGAGACATGGGTAGTCGCAGTCGCCCGCAGCGTCGGGATGAGCCCCTGGTCCGGGTTGAACACGACCTTGGCCGACTGGATTCGGAAGGCGCGATCGTAGAAGGTCAGCGTGCCGTTGGTCGCCGCGAAGGTACCCTGCAGCGTCGGCGCGGCCAAGCTGCCGGCCAAATGCGCACTGCCGGACGCGCCGATGTCGAGTCCCGCGCCGAAGCCCGAGCCGCGCACGCGGACGTTCTTGCCGATGTCCATTTGGATATCGAGGTCGAGCGGCAGCGGGAGACTGGCGCCCTGCGCGCTCTGCTTCGTCGCCGCGATGAACGCGGCAAACGGAATCGTCGCACTCGACAGACTCACCGTGCCGCGCAGCAGCGCATCTTTTTGCGCGTTGGTTTTGCTGAGCGCGAGGGCGGCGTCAAACGAACCGCTACCGTAGGCGGGAAAGTTGAGTTGCGCCTGTTGCGCCTTGAGGTTGATTGCATAGGTGGTGGCGGCACCGAAGGCCACGTGACCCGAGCCGCTCACCGTACCGGTACCGAACTTTGCCTCCAGCTTATCGACGGTTGCCGAGGTTTGATCGAAGGTCATCGACGCGGTGACGCCGGTGATCGGCGTGAGTTCCAAATCGCTAGCGTACGTGCCCTTTGCAACGCTGAACTTCCCGGTGATGCGGGGGTCGGCGACTGTCCCACCGATGGCGAGCGAACCGTCGATCGTACCGCCGAGTTTGGTGCCGTTGCCGGCGAGCGCATCGAACGCACTCGGATCGACGCCTTTGACTTCGACGTCAAGACTGATCGGCTGTCCCGGCGGGCCGAAGCGAAAGGGCGTGATTTGAATCGGCGCCGAGCCTTGGAGCGAAATCGAGCCCTTCGGCAACGTGACGCCGGCGTTGTGTAGGACAACGTCGTTCCCGTGCAGCGCGAGTTCGCCGTAGGCGGACGGTACGGCCAGGCCGTACAGCACCGCGTCCTTGGCATTAAATGCGGCTTCGTAGGTTGGGCTTGCCAGCGAGCCGCCGATTTGCAGCGTCGACTCGAACGTTCCGGTCACCGGCAGTTGACGACGCGCGAGCAGCGCGACGAGTTGCGGCAGATCGTTCGAACTCGCGTGCAGCGTGAGCGCAAGCGGCGCACTCGTCGAAAAACCGAAGCTCCCGCTCGCACTGGCGGTGAGTCCCGGCGCGCTCAGCGTAAATGCATCGATCGTGAGACGTCCGCCGTTTGAAGAAAAGGTCAGCGCCGCTTTATCGATCGGCAAGCGCCACACCGTGCCGCTTTGCATGCTCGCGTTCCCGCGCATCTGCAGCAATGGATAGCGGCCGTTGACCGTCGCGCTGCCGTTGACGCGGCCGGTGACCGCGACCTCGGGATAACCGAGCGCGGCGATCCAGGTCGAGAGATCGAACTGCGTCACGTCCGCGTCGACTGCGTAGTACGAATCACGCATGCGCGGCAACACGTCGACTTCTTGCGCGATGTCGATCGAGCCGTGCGAGTGCAACACGCCGATCGAGCCGTCGACGTCGAGCGTTCCGCGCAAGACATTGTGGGCGCTCGACCACGACGCGTTGGTATTGCCGAACGGCAGATTGCGGTAGCGCAGGTGGGCAATCGCGATCTCACCGTTGCTCGAGAGGCGATGCGCTTGCGAGATCACGTCGAAGCGTACGCTGCCGGTGCCGTTGAGCGTGTCGCCGGTGTTGAAGAAATTGTTGAAGTCGGAAAGGTCCGCGCTCGGCGCGTTCACCTGCAAGGCGCTGAGGTGGGGGTTTTCCGCAGCGTTGAAGGCAAGCTGCGTGGTTGCGAGGGTGACCGTTCCGTCGCTCACCCCAACGCCGCTGGGATCGGCGGCGATGATACCGCTCGCGTCGGTGTAATACAGCCCGTTGACCGAGCCCGCCGGCACACCGATCGGTCCGTCCACGTGCGGTGCTAAGCCAGCGCCACGCACGCGCAGCGATGCATTGAACGTCCCTTCACTATAATGGCCGTTGATGCCCAGTGCGGCGATCGCGGTTTGCAGACTGCCGGCCGGCACTTCCGCGCTGATTGCATAGTGCGGCGCGCCCGACGTTAGCGCGCCGAGATCCCCGGAAGCCAGCGCATAAATATTGTCGACGCCGCCGACGACGTGATCGAGATGCACGCCGTCGCCGTGCAAGGCGATCAACCCGCTCCCGGCGACCGCAAGATGTTGCACGCGTCCGTTGGCGAGCGCGACGCCCCCGTCGAATGCCGGCAGCGGCGACCCGCCGGCGAGTTGCCCTTGCGCATCGATCGTCCCGCCGTCGAGCGGCAGTCCCAGAGCGCGTAATTGGCCGCCGTCGAGGTGCGAGGCCACCAGCGAAATCCCGCTATCGTACGGACCGGCCGCGACGACGCTCCCGCTCGCAACTTGGGCGCGCACACTTTCGATGCGCAGCCGGCCGCCGCGGATCGCGAGCGTTCCGGTGGCGCGCGAGAGCGGAATGCCGTGAATGTTGGCGTTGCGCAGCACGATGTCGTCGGCTTGCACAATGATGCCTTGCGATCCAAGCGCGAGCGCGGTGACGCCGCTCACGTCGCCGCTCGCCGGGAGCTCGCCCATGAACGGGCGCAAGCCCTGCAGTGTTCCTCGGTAGTCGCCGTGCACGGCGATCGTGCTGAGCGAAAGCGCGCCGGTACCATGGAGCGAGCCCCACGGTCCTCGCGCGACGATCGGATCGATTGCCGCATTGGCAAGCGTACCCGCGAAGGTTGCGCGCACCGAATTCAAGGCGACGCCGGCGATCGTCGCGTCACGCACATGGACGCTGCCGGCGAGCAGCGCGTGATTGCCGCTTTGTCCGCCGCCGAGAATCGTTGCATCGTCAACGGTACCGTCGAGGGGTGGCATCGCCGGGATCGCCACGCTTAAGAACGACGCGCGGGCCGGCGTGTGCAGCGCCAGATGCTGCGCGCGTATCCAGAACGCGCTGGTATCGTGCTTGCGGTCGAGCGCGTAGCCGCCGTAGAGTTGGCCGCGTCCGGCATCGATCCACAGCGGCGCGACGTCCAAGATGCCGCCGCGATCGGCATGCGCGACCGCTCCCATGCGCGCGATACCGCGCGTCGATTGCAACGCGCCGTAGCCGTAGAAGTTGTTATCCATGCCGTCGAGCATGAAGTCGCCGACGAGCGGTTCGTTTCCGAGCAGCATGCCGGCGTAGGGCAACGCGTCGGCCGGCGCGTTCACGTGCAGGGCCAGACGCGATTGTACGTTGTCGCCGATCTCGAGCGCGCCGCGTATCACGAAGTCCGCGCCCTGCGCGTGCGCTTCGAGCGGCGCGAGGAAGACGGTACTATTGTTGTAGGCAAAGGCGGCGTGCAAACCATCGAACAGAATGCCGCGATACGACGCGTGCGGAGCATCGACGGTGGCGCGCACGCGCGCCTGGCTGACCGGGCCGTCGACGATCACGCCGATCCGCGCAGCTCCTGCAATTGCTTGATCGCGCGCAAACGCGAAGAGTACGCGCAGTGCGGCGAGATCGCCGGCGGCGGCGACGTGCATGTCGAGCTGCGGCGCGGCGAAATCGAACATTCCGCCGGTGACAGAGAGCGCGATCCCCGCGATCGACGCGTGCATGTCTTGGAAGAACAGCTGATCGTCGACGAGTTGCAGGTCGCCCGAGACGCCGGTCACGGGTTGCGCGAGCCCAACGAGGCGCAGCGACGCGCCGGTGACTCCTACATGACCGGCGAGATGATAGTCGATCGGCGCGTCGGGTTCGACGCCCAACGCATAATACCGAATGTCGATGCCGCGCACGCCCCCGGCGAGTACTTCCGCTGAGCGGTTATTGATGAAGAAATTGGCCAGCCGGCGCAGTGGGATCGGGCCGGCCTGCACGTGGTTCATCGCGTAGCCGCGCGTCGCGTCGATCGTCCCCACGACTGAGAACGGTCGTGACGTCCGGTCGGCGAACGCGCCGCTGAGCCGGTAGTGCGAACGCGCCGCGGTATCGATCGTGCCCGCGAGTTGGACGTCGCGGACGTCGATCGCGCGCGCCTGCGGATCGAGTGCATGCGGTTCGCGCAGCGCGAGCCCACCATCGTGCACGGCGATCGTGAACGCGATCGGCACCCGGTTGACGCGCAGGGGACCGGGAGGCGGCGCGCCCGGCGTGCTCTGGGCAAAGCCTAGTGCGAGATCGTAACTGCCGTCCTCGCGACGCTCGAGCGTGAAGAGTGGCCGGTCGATCGTGACCGCCCGCAGCCCAAAGCGATGCTTGCTTCCGGGGAGCAAATCGCGCAACGAATACTCGATGCGCACTTGTGCGGCATCGAAGAGCGGATCGCCGTTCTTGGTCGCGTGCAAGTCGCGAATGACGATCTGGCCGTTGCCGATCGTCACCGCGGACGCGGTGACGTTGCCGTGGATCGCTACGCCGAGTACGCCGGGGAGAACCCAGGCCGCAAGCGCGCGACCGCCGACCGCGAGCACGCCCGCGGCCACCAGCACGATTGCCGTCACGACCCAAGCCGCTCGCCTGCGCACGAGGGCTTTATACCCGCAAGGCGCAGCCGGCCCTGTCGGAGGCTAGAGGTCGAGGTTTCTTACGGTCTTCGCGTAGTCGAAGATATACTGCTTGCGCGGTTCGACCTTGTCGCCCATGAGGTCGGTGAAGATCTGTTCAGCTTCGATCGCGTCTTCGACCATGATCTGCTTGAGGCGCCGATTCCCAACTTCCATGGTCGTCTGAGCAAGCTGCTCGGCGTCCATCTCTCCCAGCCCCTTGTATTGCTGTATCTGAAAGTCTTTGGGATCTTCCTCACCGATGACCGACTTATAGTCGGCCTCGCTGAACGCCCACCACTGCTTCTTGCCTTTTTTGATGCCGTAGAGCGGCGGCTGTGCGATGTACACGTAGCCGTTCTCGACCAACGGCCGCATTTGCCGGTAGAAGAACGTGAGCAAGAGCGTGCGGATGTGCGAGCCGTCGACATCGGCGTCGGTCATGATGATGATCTTGTGATAGCGCAGCTTCTCGAGATCGAATTCGTCGCCGAATCCGGTGCCCAATGCGGTGATCATCGTACGAATCTCTTCGTTGGAAAGCACCTTATCGAGCCGCGCCTTCTCGACGTTGAGAATCTTGCCGCGCAGCGGTAGGATTGCTTGCGTGTTCGGATCGCGTCCGCCCTTGGCGGTGCCGCCGGCCGAGTCGCCCTCGACTAAGAAGATCTCGCTCTCCTTGGGGTCGCCGTTACGGCAATCGACCAGCTTGCCGGGCAAACCCGAACCTTCGAGCGCGTTCTTGCGCCGCGAGAGATCGCGGGCTTTTTTCGCGGCTTCCCGCGCGCGTTGCGCCTGCATCGTCTTTTCGATGATAATGCGCGCTTGCTTGGGATTTTCCTCAAAGAAAAAGTCCAACCGCTCGTTGACCAAGTTGTACACGATGCTGCGCACGCGGGCGTTGCCGAGCTTGGTTTTCGTCTGGCCTTCGAACTGCGGATCTTGCAGCTTCACCGAAACGACCGCGGTCAGGCCCTCCATGATGTCGTCGGTGGAGAGCGAGCCGTCGTTCTCTTTGAGAATGCCCTTCTTCTTGGCGTACGAGTTGACGGCTTGCGTCACGGCTTGCCGGAAGCCTTGCAGATGCATGCCGCCTTCGATCGTATTGATGTTGTTGGCGTACGCGAAGATCTGCTCGGTATAAGTGTCGGTGTACTGCATTGCAACTTCGACGTCGACGCCGTCGCGCTCGTTGTGCGTCGAGATCACGGGGTGCAGTGAATCTTTCTTTTCGTTCAAGTATTCGACGAACGAGACGATCCCGCCGTCGAACTTGTACGAGCGCTCGCGCGGTTCTTCACCGCGTTCGTCGCGCAGCGTGATCGTCAGCCCGCGGTTGAGAAAGGCCAGTTCGCGCAGGCGCTTCTGTAAAATATCCCAGTGCAGCTCGAGCGTTTCGAAGACTTCGGGGTCGGGGCGCCACCATTGGAAGGTCCCGGTCTCGTCGGTCTTACCGATCTTCTTGAGTTTTTGCACGGTGATGCCGCGCTCGAACCGCATCTCGTAGACGTTGCCGTCGCGTTTGACGCGGGTGATCATCCATTCGGAGAGCGCGTTGACCACCGAGATACCCACGCCGTGCAGTCCGCCCGAAACCTTGTAGCCGCCCTTGCCGAACTTGCCGCCGGCGTGCAGAATCGTCATCACGACTTCCACCGCGGGCATCTTCTCTTCGGCGTGAATGTCGACCGGAATGCCGCGGCCGTCGTCCTCGACCGAGACCGAATTGTCTTTGTAGAGAACGACCTTCAGCGTCTTGGCGTAGCCGGCCAGTGCTTCGTCGACGCCGTTATCCACGGCTTCATAGACGAGCTGGTGCAGGCCGCGTTCGGACGTGTTGCCGATGTACATGCCGGGGCGCTTGCGAACCGCTTCGAGGCCTTTGAGGACTTCGATTTGTTCGCCGGTGTAATTGTTGGTCATCGCGTTTGTTATCGTTCTACCGTTTCGTACAAAAGATCGTGCAAGTCGTCGCCGAGCACATTGCGCACGATCGCGGGCGTCAGCCGTTCGGGGGCGAGTTCGCTCTTGAGCAAGACATACGAACTCGCGATCAACCGTTCGGCGCCGTCGCGCGAAAGTGTCCCGGCCAGGCGAACACGGCGGAGCCGATCCCACCAGCGTGAGAGCAGGCGGCGGCGGATCGAATCGTACTCGTCCTGACGCAGGTCCTCGATCAGCTTTGCCGTTCCGGCGAACCCCAGCCACGGTGCTTCAAAAAGCAGCCGCGAGATTTGTCGCTCCCGCTCGGCCTCGCGTGCAATTTCGCACGTCGTGCAGAGCGGCCCGGAAGTGGGCGCGATCAAGGCAGTGCAACCGCTGCATTCTTTCCACCCGCGAGCACGTTTGGCCCGCTCGGCGGCATTCACGGTGGCACGAAAGCGTCGCAACGCTTCGGGCGCGTCGCTCGCGGGCTCGCTGGTACGCTGGCCCCGCTCTCCCTCTATAACCCGCGCGGCGCGCAAACCGCTGCCGCCGTGCGCCGGCAACTTGCCGACGCGAAAGCGCACTTTGGTGATGCCCGCGCGCGGCACGCGTGCCCGCAGCGCCTCGATGATCTGCTCCGACAGGTAGCTGAGCTGCGCGCTCCACACGCTTGAGGTCGTCGCGATCATGAGGGTGTCGCCGGCGAGCTGGGCCGGATGCGAGTTGCGCGCGTTCTCAGCCCCTACGATGTCGCTCCAGGCGGCGCCGAGCAGTATCACCGGGTCGCTGGGTCCGGCACCCTCTCCGGGCGACCATGCCCCCAGCGCTTGCGCCAGTTTCAGCACGCGCTCACCGTCGCGCGTTCCACGCGCGCCGTTGCTGCCGCGGCAGGCAGGCCGGCCGGGAGATGGGTGGCCGTGACAAAGGCCTGTTCGTAGCCGCCGACGCCGTCGAGAAACGCGGCGGCGCGCTCGGCGTCGAGCTCGGAGAGGACGTCGTCGAGCAGTAGGAGCGGCGCCTCGCCGGAGCGATCGTGCATAACGGTGTATTCGGCGACCTTGAGCGCCAGCACCGCCGTGCGTCCCTGACCCTGCGAACCGTAGGCGGCCAGCGAATGCCCATCGAGCTCGAGCGTCAGATCGTCGCGGTGCGGCCCCGCCACGCTCGACTTGCGCGCACGCTCGCTCTCGGCAACCTCCGCTAACCGCTCCTCGAAGGCGCCGGCCACCGCCTCGGCCGTCGGCGCCTCGAACTTGATGCTCGGCGCGTAGCTCACCACTAGATGCTCGGCGCCGCCCGTCCACTGCGCGTGAATGCGTTGGGCTTCGCGCGCCAACTCACGCACGAAATGCTCGCGCGCCAGCATCAGCGCCGTGCCGGTTTCGACCAGCGTGTTGTTGTAGACCGCAAGCAGCTCGTCGTCGATTGGGACCGTCCCGCGCAGCATCGCATTCTTTTGTTGGAGCGCTTTGCCGTAGCGCGCGAGTTCGTGATAGTAGCGGCGATCGTCTTGCGCGAGCGCGATGTTGATCAGCCCACGCCGCAGCGCCGGCGGCCCGGCGACGAGTTGGAGATCGGCCGGCACGAAGGTGACGACGCGGATGCTGCCCAGGAAGCGCGCGTAGCGTACGCCTTGCCCGTTGATCGTATAGGTCTTGCGCGTGCGATTCCCGCTGCGTACGATCGTACAGCCGAGATGCACGACGCCGGCGCGCACCTGCGCGTCGCCGCCGACAACGGCCAGCTCGAGCCCGTCGCGTACGAGATCGGCGTCACGGCTGGTGCGAAACGATTTGCCGGTGCCGAGCATCGCAATCGCTTCGAGCAGATTGCTTTTACCCTGCGCGTTGGCGCCGATGAACACGTTGAGCCCCGGCGCCGGATCGAGATCGAGCTGCGCGTAGTTCCGAAAATTCGAAAGCGCCAGCCGTTGAAGAATCACTCTCTTGTCATCCCGAGCGTACCCTTTGTCATCCCGAGCGTAGCGGAGCGTAGTCGAGGGACTTCCGAGGTGTTATGCCCCGAGCTGGATAGTGGGTTGCCCAAGAGCGTTGAACTGCGCGAGGCGTCGGAGAGATGCGGCGCCTCGCTTGCGCACCCTTCTGGCGCTAGCGCGACCATTTCTGCCTCTCCTGCGGTCTTACGACTTCTTGAGCTTGGCGAAGGCTTCTTCGAGTCTCTGAGCCTGCTCGACCGAGCTAGGCTTTTGCCCCTTGGAAAGATTGTAGACGACATTCCTGGTCAGACCGGATTCACGTTGGAACTCCGTTATGCTCAGGCCAGTCGTGGCAAGGCGTTCCTTGAATGCCCTGGCCCGCTGCTCTTTTTCCGTATCCGCCATGTCGCGTTCGTTTCTACCGGAGGTTAAGGATATCCCTAGGGCTGGAGGTCCTGGGGTTTAGTGGGCATAAAACCCACCTTGGGTTTGGTGGGAAATCCACCCTGTTGGCACACCTCGGAAACAAAATGGCAAGAGGACAAGCGAAGAAGCCAGCTCATACTGGCAGACCTAAACGCGAAGACTACGTTCGCTTCCATGTAACGCTGGATGCGGCGCTAGCGGGCTATCTCGAAGAGGCCTGGCGCAACCATCGTCGACCGGACGGCGCATTTGCATCTGGTAAGTCTGCTTTTATTGAGGACCTCATCGCCACACACCGCAAGAGAAATCGGGGAGATCGCTAGATGCTGAACTTGAAGCTTGCAGCAAACGACGCCACGTCCGAGGCCCTCTTGCACCTTCAAGAGGTTAACGCGCACTATCGCGAGCAGCCGTGGCCCCCTCCTTATGACAAAACACGGCAAGAACTGCGACTCAGCGATGCTCGCAAGCTCGGCTGGTTGGCCAGAGAGTCGGTAGATCTCGTCGTAACCTCGCCGCCCTACTTCACACTTAAGGAATATGTTCACACCGAAGGCCAGATGGGAGACATCGCGGACTACGAGTCTTTTTTGCGAGAGCTCGACAAGGTCTGGAGGCAATGCTATCGGGTTCTAAAGCCGGGCGGCCGAATCTGTTGCGTGGTCGGAGACGTCTGTGTTCCACGTAAACGCGGCGGGCGCCACTATGTACTGCCGCTTCACTCTGACATACAGGTACGCGCGCGCAAGATTGGTTTCGACGTGCTAACGCCTATCCTATGGAGCAAGATCGCGAACGGTGTGACGGAGGCGGAGGGGAACGGGGCCGGCTTTTACGGGAAACCTTATCAACCCGGCGCGATTGTCAAGAACGACATTGAGTACATTCTCTTCCTGCGCAAAGGTACGCAATATCGGTCGCCGGAGCCGATGCAGAAGGCTCTGTCGATGCTAACAAAAGATGAGATGCGAGGTTGGCTCGTCTCCTTTTGGGCGGACATCAAGGGAGCGTCCACGCGCGACGGTCATCCGGCGCCGTATCCGGTCGCGCTGGCCGAGCGGTTGATCAAATTATTCTCCTTCGCCGGTGATACCGTTCTCGATCCGTTCGTCGGTACCGGGTCAACGATTTTAGCGGCAATAGAAACCGGACGTAACGGTATTGGCGCCGACATAGAACCGAAATACCTGGAGTTCGCAGATGCCAGAATCCGGAAAGCGCTGTCGCGGGCGCGTTTCACGGGGGCCACGAGCATTACATACGAGCGCGCTATCGAGGAATAAGGCGCGGGTTAGAAGCGGCGTTCGTACTCCGCGCAGATCCTGACAAGGCTGGCCGCATACTCGCGTGACGCGCCCGCCGAATCCGCCCACGAGAACGGGTATGGTGCTTCGTTTGTCGCCTTGTATCGCAGAATGATCGTCTCATCAAACTCGGGGACGACCTCGTTGCGAATACGCTCCTCTACCGCGGCCGCCTCTTCGAATGGATGGGCGTGGGTTTTGCCGTCGGTTTTATACGAACGGTCGCCTTCGTAGCCAACTGTATAGTCTGCGCTATTAACGCCAATAATCGCAATTGTTATGGGGTTGCCGCGGGCGCGCCCATCGCGCCCTTTTACGAAGTACTCAGCTTGCTTCTTTAAGCTCGTGATACGTTCGTTAATCTGTTTGATCATCGCTTTGTTGAGTATTTTCACTTCAACGCCGATATCGAGCGTAGCAACCGGTCCCCTGTGAACGTGGTAGCCAGGCTCGGAAATGACCACTTCTCCGGGAATGAACTGACCTAGCGTGCCGTCGCCGCGCCTCGCTCTTATACCGACGCGTACATTCTTAAGCGATATGCCCCTCCGAAGCTCGTCCACGTCGGCCACGTATTTCGCGGAATTGCCGATGGCGTAGAGATCCTCGTAAAGTTCGAGGGCTAATAGATCGCCTTGATTATTCGAGCGATGGCGGTAAAGCTTATTGGCGAACAGCTTTTCGTACGCCGTAAGCAACCGCCACCTGCTCGCTAACATACCGGCTCACGGGGTCGCGCTGCGACTCGCTTTTGGCCGACCCAGCCGGCGTTGCAACGCCGGATCACTATTGCCGCAGCGGCATGAGCACGTAGAGTTGCTGCGCGCCTTCGGGAGGTTCTACCGGGCGGATTGCGGCCGGCGAAAGCGGCCCGAGAAATTCGATAACCGTTTGCGGGCTTTTCACGTGGTTGAGAATTTCGACTAAATAGCGCGCGTTGAACGCAATGGCCAGATCTTCTCCGGTTTGTTCGACTTCGAGTTCTTCGTACGCATTGCCCGAAATATCACTGCTCGCGGTGACGATCAGCGTTTGATTGGAGACGGCGAGTTTTACCATGCTGGCGCGATCGCCGGCGACCAGTTCCGCGCGGCGCAGACTGCCGATCAGTGCTTGCGTGTTGACGGTGACGCTGCGATCGAACTTCGCCGGAATGACTTGCTGGTAGTTGGGATACTGCCCGTCGACGAGTCGAACCGTAATCGACGTGTCGCCTGAATTCATCTGCAGCTGATTGCTCTGCGCGCCCAGCGCACTGATGGCGATCTGATCGCTACCGCCGAGATTACGCGAGGCTTCGGCCAGCGCACGTGACGGTACGATATATTTCTCGGCCCCGGTGATCCCGTCGTCAAGCGTGGTTTGATAGCGCGCGAGCCGGTAGCCGTCGGTCGCCACCATCGTGATCGAGTTGCCTTCGAGTTCGAGGAGCGTGCCCATCAGCACGGCGCCGCGTGCCTCTTCGCTCGACGCGGCGAAGATCGTCGCCTCGATGCCCTCGCGAAAGCGCTTGGAGCCAATGGTGAAGTGGGAGCCTTTGGTTGCCGCCGGCAACGGCGGATACTCATCGGCGGGCAGCGCATGAAAATCGTAGTTGCTGCGTTCGCACTTGACCGAGGCGCGGGTCGGCGTACCGTTCAGCTCGAGCAAACCCGCCGGCAGATTGGCCAAGTAGCTGGAGAACAACTTGGCCGGAATCGTCACCGAGCCGCCTTCACCGATCTCGGCGGGAAAGGCGTGCTCCAGCGTCAGCTCCAGATCCGTGGCACGGACCGCGATCTTACCCTCCTCGGCTTGCAAGAGGACGTTGGAGAGGATCGGCACGGTCGTGTGCGCGTTGACGACCTTACTTGCGGCGCCGACTGCCGAGGCGATGTCTTTGGTGTTACAGGTGAACTTCATATTCCACCGATTCGAGCGTCCTCGTAGTTCCGAGTAAGTTATAAAAGAACCGTCGTAACAGTAGTAGTGCGGTGTATTTCGCGGATAAGTGCCGATTTGCTTGTCGGAGCGCGGTTTTGCGCCTCGGATAAGCTGTGGAACGTTCTCCCGCCGGATACACCTTTGCACCGGTCGCAACCCCGATGCTGTTATCCACCCGGAAAGGCGCGCCCTTGTGCCGGAAACGGTGTATAGCCGGCGCACAAAAAGAGAGCCGGGATTTTCGTCCCGGCCCGGCTCGCGTACCTACGGGGATTGACACATGGCGATCAGTTGTCGAATCTTGTTGCGATAGGCTTCATCGCGCTGCATCTGGTCCTTGATCTTATCGCGCGCGTACATCACCGTGGTGTGATCCTTCTTGCCGAAGTCGCGCGCGATTTGCGGCAGCGAGTAATTGGTCAACTCGGTCGCGATGTACATCGCGATCTGGCGCGGTCCGGCCAAACGTTGATCCCGTCGCCCGTTGTCCATCTCTTTGACCGTGAGGCCATGGGCGCTAGCGACGGTCTCCTTAATCTTTCCGATCGTGATGCGCTGCAACGGCGCTTGCGCGACCGCGCTCTTGAGCACTTCGGCGGCAAGATCGAGCGTAATCGGCGATTTGGTCAGCGAGGCGTAGGCCACCACCCGAATCAGCGCGCCTTCGAGCTCGCGGATGTTCGAGGGAATCACTTTGGCGATGAACGACGTGACCTCATCGGGTACCGGAATCTTTTCGCTCTGTGCTTTCTTGCGAAGAATCGCTTCGCGCGTTTCGATGTCCGGCGCCTGAATGTCGGTGAGCAAGCCCCATTCAAACCGCGACCGCAGGCGCGACTCGAGCGTTTGAATCTCTTTGGGCGGCCGGTCGGAGCTGATGATCAACTGCCGGCCGGATTCGTGCAGCGCGTTGAAGGTATGGAAGAACTCTTCTTGCGTCGTCTCTTTACCGGCCAGGAATTGAATGTCGTCGATCAAGAGCACGTCGACCTGGCGATAGCGGTTGCGAAACTCCGGCGTGCGGTTGTTTTGCAGCGCAATGATGAATTCGTTGGTGAACTTTTCGCAGGTCACGTACACGACGTTGGCGCTGGGGTTGTCGATGAGCACCCGGTGGCCGATCGCGTGCATCAAGTGCGTCTTGCCTAGCCCCACCCCGCCGTACAGGAAGAGCGGGTTGTAGGCGCGCGCCGGGGCGCAGGCGACGGCTTGCGCCGCCGCGTGGGCAAACCGGTTGGAATTGCCGATGACGAACTCTTCGAAGGTGTAGCGCGCGTTGAGGTTCGAGCTGCGCAGCTCCTCGGGAGCCCGAAGCACCGTGGCGGGAACCTGGGTCGCCGTTCCGGCTGGCGCGTTCTCGGGCTCGGCAACGGTGAACTGCAGGTCGAGCGTCGCCCCGAAGACCTCGGAAAGGACCTCGCTGATCTGCGACTTCAGCCGGTGTTCGACCCAGTCGCGGGCGAAGTTACTTTGAACCGAGAGGACCAGCGCCTCGTTCGTGATCGTAACCAGGCGGATCGGCTTGATCCACATCTCGAAGATCGGCTTGGAAAATTTCCGTTCGAGCGCCTCCAGCGCGGAACGCCAAAGCTCATTCGAGATATCGGAACTGCCAACCGCAAGCGCCATCCTATGCGTGCTCCGTGCGACGAGTAGCAAAGCCCGATCCGCCGGAAGCGACTGGTAGTCGCAGTTAGGCGCGGGCCGGTGAGGTCGCTTTCGGTTGGCTTAATCAGCCCTCGCTCCTGCGAATTTCTTCCACGATCTTATGCACTTATCCACAGGCTGAAGGACACGGTTTTTCGGGCCTTTTCGCCGCATCAGGGTCCGATCAAAACAACCCCTTGACAGCCTGAAAAAAGCCCGCCGTTACGCCTCAATCGCTCTACTTTGGAAGCACGCGCAAAACGGGTTGTCCACAACGCTATCCACACGTGTGGAAAGCCTGCCGAATTTTGCCGCCGAAGAGGCGTGGATGCCCTCTTCTAAGCGCACGCGGTTGACCGAGCGCCAAATGCTCCAGATCGCACGAGCGCTCGCCGAGCCGCGACGTTATCGTATTGTTAAGGAGCTCGGCCAGCACGCCGAAGCGACCCCTTGCACGGAAATCCAGAGCCGTCACGCGATCAGCGCGGCGACCCTCTCGCACCATCTCAAAGAACTCGAGACGGCCGGGCTCATACGGATCGAGCGCGAGGGGAAGTTCGCCTACCTTACGCTACAGCGCGAAATGCTCGCCGCCTACGTGGAGCAGCTCGGGCAACTCTAGCCCTGATCTGCAACTCCCGATAGTTAGATGGTTGTCTAAGCGTCGAACTAACTCGGGGCTTTGAAAGGGCAATTCCAGTGGGACATTTGAGCGGTAAAGTCGCTGTAGTCACCGGCGCATCCAAGGGCATCGGCGCGGAGATCGCGCGGGCGTTTGGCTTGCAAGGCGCATCGGTCGTCGTCAATTACGCGTCGGATGAAGCCGGCGCGCAACGCGTCGTGCAAGCGATCGATCAAGCCGGCGGCAAGGCGATCGCCGTGCGCGCCGACGTGTCGAAGGCGAGTGACGTCAAAGCGCTCTTCGATGAAACGAAGCGCGCGTTTGGGGCCGCAGACATTTTGGTTAATAACGCGGGCGTGTACGCGTTTGGACGAATTGAAGACGTGACCGAAGCGGAATTTCGGCGCCAGTTCGACACCAACGTGCTGGGCGTGCTGCTGGCAACGCAACAAGCGGTGGCGCACTTCGGCGATCGTGGCGGACGCGTCATCAATGTGAGCTCCGTGGTCTCGCAACTCGCGCCACCGAATTCATCCGTATATTCAGGCACGAAAGGCGCACTCGATACGATTACACGCGTACTGGCAAGCGAACTCGGGCCGCGCAACATTCGCGTGAACGCCATCAATCCGGGCGGCGTCGACACCGAGGGCGCACAAAGTGCAGGCATTGTCGGCAGTGAGTTTGAGAAAGCGATGGTTGCGCAAACACCGTTCGGGCGTCTGGGAAAACCCAGTGACATCGCGCCGCTTGCCGTGTTTCTCGCATCGGACGATGCCGGCTGGGTGACCGGCGAACTGGTGCGCGCGTCGGGTGGCATGCGCTAAGCCTGAGAACGCTTCCCTAGCGCGCGGTCGGTGGGAGTTGCTAGGCTGACAAGTATGAACGCCGCGCATCGCTTACTGACCGGGCTTATCGCCGGCGCGATGGTAGCCGCTTGCAGCGGCGGCAGCACCGCGCCGCCGGGAAGCAGTTCGCCGCAAACCATCTGCAACGACTCGCCGCAGGCGTATGGACCGATGATTTATCCGGCCCCTAACGCGACTGGCGTCCCGGACGGGAACTTCACCTTGGTGCTGGGGCCTCGGTACAAACCGGGCTGATGCTCAACGGCGCGGGCCCGCTTGCAGCTGCTGCGGTGCCCAACCCGTTGCCGACGCCTTACGCGACGCCTAGTCCTGCGCCCGCAGAATATTCGGGCTACGCAGTGGGGCCGCTCAAGGCGGCCACCACCTACACGCTCACCGAAACGATCGCGGCCGGCACGCCCTGCGAATCCACCGAGACGTTCGGTCAGTTCACGACGCGCTAGCGCTTAGGGCGGACCCCAGCGGCCGCCGATCCAGATGTAGACGCCGCCGCGATTGTTCCAATAACCGGGATACCAGCGGTAGCCGTAGTGCGGCGGGCGCCGCCAGCCGCCGCCAACCCATACGTAGCGGTGGCCGTCCCAGCGATGGTAACCGCCCACCCAGACGTAGCCCGAGCCGGGCGGCGGCCCGTGGTGTTCGTACCGGGGCGGCGGCGGTGCGTAGTGCGGACCATAGCCTTGCGCGGAGGCGCCGAGCCCGCTCAGCCCGATGAGGGCGGCGAGGCCCAAGACCGCAAGAAGACGACGAAGCATATTGTGAGGCCCTTCCTTTCGCTCCGATTGTGCCCGGGGCTGGGACCGGACCAAACGCCGATGAAAGCAGGCGGCTGCCGGCATTAAACTACTCAAAAGGCTGGATAAATGGCGACACCGTGGAGTCTATCCCGGCAAATGACCGTGCTCAGGGACCTTCTGTGGGACCCCGCGCCATGGTAGTGGGTCAATTGGGCTTGGCTGATTTGGCAGGCCAAGCGGAGGCTCCATGCGTTGGCCCAAACGCTCCTCGCATCGAAAGGCCTGGCATATTCGTTAAGACTGTGGGCACTGTAACCGATGCACGAAATAGTGGGAAAGCATTGAGCCATGACCACCTTACTTGATGAGGACCTGCGCGGTGCGGCGTGTTTTCCAACGTGCACGCCGCCTGACGTTGAGCTTGAGGGTCTGGTCAATTATTTAATTGAGCAGACCCACAAGTGTCGCGAAGCTGAACGATTCCTCAATCAGAATTGGTCCACGCGTCCAAAGCGGGAGCATGAGGAATGGTATCTTTGGGCGGTCAGCATTGATGCCGATACGAGCGCTCCGCCTTCCGAACGCGTCAAAGACCTCGTCTATCGGGTGCTCTCGGAATACCCCGAGGTAGTCGGGGATTTCATCGAAGCAAGACGCGCATTGCGCGATCTCGTCCGAAAGCTGGCATCTAACGATATTTGGAGCGACGCTCTGGACGACGCTGATTTTGTGGATGCGGCTATGCGAGGAACCGAGGCGCTGAGGTCAGGGCACGTCACGAAAGTAGCCTGGGACGATCTCTGATGCTCTGCCGGAATACGATCTTCGCTTCACTGATCCGGCCTTAGAAGAATATCGACAAGTACGGACGCAGTTTCTAGCGGACGAAGTTCGTCGCTTGCGTCACAATCCGTACACCTCCATCGGGATTTTTCCGAACTATCTCGCGCGACATCCGTTTGCCGGTGATTATATTCTGCGTGTAGTAGAGCCTGGACGAGCTCCCGTTCGCGTGCTCTACTTTGTTGACCGCAGCGCGATGATGATTACGGTAGTTGCTGTACGGCCGCAAACCGGCAGGGAAGTTTAGGCCGCGCTATCGCGCAGTATGTCCGGCAGGTTCGCAATATCGTGTAGCGTCCATACCCGCTTTGTCAGCCCCGAGTGGATCGCGGGCGTAGCGCGGAGCGAACCGTGGTGCCGGCAAAAATTGTAGTACATGACATGCAGCGCAAGTGCATGCCGATGCTTCTCGAGCTTCTTCGAAAAGACGTTCGTTAGCCGCGTGAAGCGCCGCATCGACATACGCATGGTAAGGTTTTGCCGCTCGATATGCGCGGTTGAAATGTAGTCAGGGTCGGGAGCGCCAAACACGCGCGTACGCCTTATCGACTTCACGAACGACGGGCTATACCGCGTGTCGGGCTTCGTCGGGTCTCGCCAGGTGCCGTATTCTTTGACTTCCTGACCGAGGTCGCGACGATACCCGAACTGGTAGGGAATCGCGTCGCCATACGTCGATAAACCGTCCGTTGAAATCTGGACATGACTGTCGATACGCTCTGCAAGATCGCGCGCGAAACGCCGCGCCCAGCGATGGGTCCGTTGCCCGCAAAGGTAACTCATGACCAGCTTGGTGTCGGAATCTATCGCAACCCACGTCCATATGTCGCCGACGCTATCGCCCTTGTCGCGCGGCTTGACATTGCGCTCTTTCGCATGACAAAACGACCAGATTTCATCGCACTGAACGCGGACGCACGTCAGGCCGCGGACGTTCTCGTCGTGGTAGCGAGCACAAGCTTCGCCACCTCGGCTAGAGCCGGAGGACGGTTCCCTTGGCAACGCCGACCATGCGGCACGTCCCACGGATCGAATTGCCTTCGACCAGGGCGGCGAGGACACGGACGCGCTCCTCAAGAGGCAAACGATTCATGACCGCTCAAGCATAGCACCTTATGCATAAGCGGTCAAGCATAGGTCTACTCTTCCGGCTTCGCAAGCCTCCTGGCTTCGGCTAGCGCAATCCGCAAGAAGTCCGGTACCGTGTCCCCGGATTCCCAGATCGCTAGATGCACCAAGAGCCGGATGAGCTCATCCGGTGTGAGAGCAGTTCGGGTCTCAAGGTACGCAAGAGCTTCTAAGTCTTCGGGAGCAACGCGGACGTTGCCGACCAGCGGGTTAGGATCGCGCTTCCGACCTGCCATGGGGGCACGAGTATAACAGACAACATCCATTGCGACCCATTAAATCCGATTTATATTGACGAAATGGGTCCAGATTGCTACCATGGAGTTGCGAGGCTGGCTCGCCGTAGGGCGAAAGCGGCCTTGCTTTCTTTATGTCTCGCGGATGATCCCGAGCTTGCGCGGGTCCCCTCCAAAGGCCCGAGTCTCCAGCACGGGCTTTAGCCGGTCAAATGCCATCTGAATGTTGTAAACGTTTTTTGGCGGCAACTGGTTCTCCGAGCGCAACAGCGCGTACGCGCAAAAGTCAGCGAACTGTATGAACGACGACTTCTTGGAGTCCCGGAAGACAAGGTCTTCGATTACTTGCGTGATTGGCTTGTTTTTTGATGCTCCGACGCCCGGCCACCAGCCAAACTTGCTTGGCATCATGTTGAATCGACGCATTCTGCGAACGATGCCCGTGTAATCCTTGCCTTGGTCGATGATAACAATGACCTGGGCATTCATATCACCATCTGCAAGGAAATTGGACTTTTTCTTCATGTGAACGTTGAGCCGATCGATAAGCCGCTCGAACGCTTTTTCTTCATCCTTGCGCGGAACGCAAGCATTTAGAATGCGCAGATCGTTCCGAGACGCGAGAAAATCCATGACTTCTTCGAATATCCGAGCGCGTCGCCATTTTGTAACCATCGCACCCAGATTTCCGCGACCGCTCAAGAACTCGGTCGCGTGAAGTTCTTTCGTAACATGGATTCCGTCGGTTTGCTTCAATTTGCGGCGAAAGGCAATTATATCGTCGTGAAATTGTGGCCAAGAGACTGCCGGAATAACCAGCGCCGAAAAACAGGCTAGTTTCGGGTCACGCGAGTCGTCGATATATGCCAAGTACGTCGCCACAACCGACGGTTGGCTTGGAAGCGGAGGCTTGCGCCTCCTTGGTTCATTTGGACTACTTCTTTCGCCATCGCGCCTTAGCGGCTTTCTGGGCTACCGCCTTGCGCTGCTCGGGCGTCATCGACGCTGCTCGCGCCTTCCCGCCCTTAAGACCACCCAACCGCCCTAGCGCCTGCGCGGCGGGATTCTTCGTTTGCTCCGGCTGCTCCGAGGTGAGTTGGTCTATTCGGTCGATAACGGCCTTGGCAGCGCGGTTCTCGTCGGCGGGCGGCTTCCTTGAGCGCTTAGGCATACTCCGAGCATAGCACGCCCGGCTTCATGGGCCTACTGCTTGGTCTACGGAAATTGACCCACTACCGCTGGCCATAGACGGTTGACGCGCAGGGGGGACCACCCCTATACTAAGGCGCTGTGTGCCGCCGTGGGGCGGCTATTTTCCTTAGGAGTGACCGACCATGAAGCGGACGTTTCAGCCGCACAACCGTCGACGCAAGCGCGTCCACGGCTTCCTCGAACGGATGAGCACCAAGAACGGCCGCGCGGTCCTGTCGCGCCGCCGCAAGAAGGGGCGTCACCGCCTCTCCGTCTGATGCGCCCTTATGCCAGCCTGCGGCGTGCGGTGGAGTTTTCTCGCCTGCGCCAGCGCGGCCGGCGTTTCAATGCGGGCGCGCTGACGGTGTACCGGGCCGACCCGCTGAGCACCGACACCACCTCGAGAGTCGGCATCACGGTGGCAAAACCGGTCGGCAAGGCCGTCGTTCGCAACAAAGTTCGCCGCCGAGTGGCGGCGATTTTGCAGCAGCTCCTGGCCGGGCGCCGGCTACGGCTCCTGGTCGTGGCGCGTCCCGCGGCGGCCACCGTCCCCTTTGCGCAACTGCGCAACGAACTCGAACGGGCGCTGGTATAGTCGCCCATGCGGACTGCCCTCATTTTTCCGATTCGCCTCTATCAATGGCTCGTCTCGCCGCTCTTGGGTCCGAGTTGCCGGTTCTATCCGAGCTGCTCGCAGTATGCGGTCGAAGCAATCCAGAAACATGGGGCGGTTCGCGGCATCGCGCTGGCGCTTGCGCGCTTGATGCGCTGCCACCCGTGGCATCCGGGCGGCGTCGATCACGTCCCCGATCGTGTGCCGTCCTCCCTCGAAAGGTAAGTGTTGCACCTGTTCATCGCCGCCGTCGCCGCTGCTGCCGCGACCGCATCGCCTAGCCCCGCCCCGAGCGGCATGGGCAGCTTCTTCGGCAACGTCTTCGGACCGCTCTTCGGCTGGATCCCCAAACTCATCGCAGCGTCGATTTCGTTCATCAATCTCGGCGTACACAACCTGGGCTTGAGTTTGATCATCCTTGCGGCAATCATCACGCTGCTCTTCTGGGGACTCAACGTCGCGCAGTTCAAGTCGATGCTCGCCATGCAAAAAGTTGCGCCGAAGATGAAGCGCATTCAAGAGCGCTACAAGAACGACCGCGCAAAACAACAAGAAGCGACGATGGAGCTCTACAAGAGCGAGGGCGTCAATCCGCTCGCGGGTTGCTGGCCGACGCTCGTGCAATTGCCGGTGCTCTTCAGCGTCTATTACGCAGTCACGGCCAACAAGACGCTCTACAACAACTCTTCGTTCTTATGGATCAACCCCTGGCTCTCGGCGCATGTGCCGGTGGTTTTCGGCATTCCGCTGTTTGCTGCAAGTCTCGGCTCGGCGGACCTGATCCTCATTTTGATTTACATGGTGTCGCAGTATATCTCGATGCGCTACACCACCATGCCCGCCACCGATCCGGCGCAAGCTCAGCAGTTGAAGATGATGCAAGTGATCTCGCCGCTGATGATTGGATTCTTCGGCTTGCGCGCGAACTGGCCGTCGGCGATGGTACTGTACTGGATCGCGTACAACATGTTTCGCATGGGCCAACAGCTGTATCTGCTCCGGAAGTATCACGAGCCGCTGTCGTTCATCGATAGCGACCACGTGATCACCGACGACGTGCCCGCTGCACCGGCTAAACCGCTGCCGAGCGGCAACGGTACATCGAAGCGCAAAAACAAGAAAGGCGCAAAATCCTAACTATGCTCTACGAAGACGACTACGAATTCGAAGAACAGCCGGCCAACATTCGCGACCGGCAAATCCCGGGCAAAACGACCGGCGATCGTCCTCCGGGCGATCGTCCGACCGGCGGTGGCGGTGGCGGCGGACGTCGCGGTGGCGGCGGCGGCGGTGGACGTCGCGGCGGCGGTGGCGGCGGTTATGGCGGCGGGCGGCGCGGTGGCGGCTATCAACACACGCCGAAGGAACGCTCGACCCACGAGTTGCCCGACGATGCGAAGCCGGCGCGCGATCTGCTTGCCTCGATTTTGAATCAGATGGGCATGGAGCACGTCGACATCGGCTACATCCCGCGCAAAGAAGGCGAGTATCTCGAGGTCACCGGGCCGGATCTCGCGATGTTGATCGGACGTCACGGCAACACGCTCGAAGCGCTCAACTTGATTTTCAACAACATCATCAACGCGGGCGTGCGCAACAACCGTCGCTACTACACGATCGACGCCGAAGGTTACCGTGCGCGTCGTGCCGATCAGCTCAGCGAACTCGCGGTTGACACGGCAGAACGTGTGTTGCGCGACGGCAAACCGCACAAGCTCGAGCCGATGTTACCGTCGGAACGTAAGATCGTGCATCTCGCCATTGCCGACAATCCGGCGGTGCGTACCGAATCGGAAGGTGAAGAGCCCGAACGCTGCGTGGTGATTTTCCCCAAGGCCGAGTGACTTGGGCGCGTATCAACGCACCCAGCACGCGTCGTGGATGTGGTGGATCTTTCTTCCTGTGGGCGCGATCCTGGCGGCGGCATGGTTCACGGATCCTAGCATCGAGCTGCTCGTGTCTGCGCTCGTCGCGATCGCCGTCATCGGGATCGCCGGCGTCATATTCACTCGATTGACGATTCGCGTCGACGCGAATGGAGTAACGTGGCACCTCGGCTGGGGTTGGCCGGGCGGCGCACTCGCGACAAGCGAGATCGAACGCGCCGAGATCACGCGGACAAGCCTGTTCGAGGGCTGGGGCATTCATTGGACGATCTGGCACGGCTGGCTGTGGAACGTCGGCGGCTTCCAGGCAGTCGAGATCACCAAGACCGACGGTAGCCGTATAACCCTGGGCACCGATGATCCGCAAGGACTATTCCAAGCCATCGAGCGATTCCGCAAGGGTGCTGCGTAACGCCCCACTCGTCGTCCTCATCCTCGTGCTCGTGGCGTGTTCGCGCGCCGGTTCGACCTGGGGCACGCCGGGCGAAGTGCGCATCGGCTATCTCGGCACCATTTACACGCTCGATCCGCTCATCGCGTTTGGACAACGGCTGATCGATCTTACCCAGCTCTACACGCAGCCGCTGGTCGGCATCGGCACCGATAGCCGCGCGATTCCGCTGCTCTGCACGCAGATCCCGACCGTCGCAAACGGCGGCATCTCGCGCGACGGCCTCACCATCACCTATCACTTGCGCCACGTGCGCTTTGCCGATGGCGTGCCGTTCACCTCACGCGATGTCGCATTCACCTATCGCGCGATCCTCGATCCGCGTAATCCGGTTACCGAAGCCGAGCCGTATCGTCGCATTGTTTGGCTGCAAACGCCCGATCCGTACACGGTGCGCATTCGGTTGAAGGCGCCGTGGTCGGGGGCGGTGTACGAGCTGTTCGCCGCGAGCGACTACGTCTTCGGCATACTGCCCGCGCATGCGTTCCACGACGACACCGAGCTCGCGCACGCGACCGCATGGAACGCGCGGCCGTTCGGCACCGGACCCTTTCGCGTCGTGCAGTGGAATCGCGGCGATTCGGTCGTGCTCGAGCGCAATCCGTATTCGTGGCAGCATCCGAAACTGCAGCGCATCATCGTCAAGATGATCGCCGACGAGAACACCGCCTACATCGACCTGCTTTCGCACGCGATCGACTTCACCGACATCACGTACGATCAAGCCGAAACCGCGAAGAACGATACCGGAATTTCGCTGGTTCCCGTGCCGCGCAACGAAGTCGACGACGTGGAGTTGCAAACCGAGCATCTTCCCGATCTGCAGGTGCGCCGCGCGATTGCGTATGCGATCGATCGCGAGACGATCGCCAAAACGATTTACCATGGCTCGAGCGCGCTGGCCACGACCGAAATTCCCAGCCTCTTTGCGCAGCACGACCGCTCGATCCGCGCACTGCCGTACGATCCCGCACGCGCCCGTGCGTTGCTCGCCGGACGGCATCTGAGCCTGCGCATCTCGTATAATCTTTCGGAGAACGTGTACAAGAGCGTCGCGACCGTGGTTCAAACCGACCTGCGCGCGATCGGCGTTGACGCGACGCAGGACGGCGCGACGCCGAGTTTGCTCTACGCGCCGCCGGCGCAAGGCGGCATCCTTTACGATGGTAAGTTCGATCTGGAAATCGGCGGCTGGTATGGCGGACTCGATCCCGAAGCGTCGGAGCCCTGGACCTGCGCGAATCGTGCACCCCATGGACCCAACGCCGCGCGCTGGTGCGATGCACGATATGACGCGGCCTTTGCCGCGCAGCAGCGCCTCCTCGATCCGGCCGCGCGTACGCAACAGTTTCATATCATGCAAGAGCGCATCGCGGCTGAGATTCCAGTGATCTTTCTGGTCGAACGAACCGAATACGAAGCGGTCAATCCGTCGCTGCGCGGCTTCGGGCCGAATATGCTCTACAACTTCGGCCAAACCGAAGCGTGGTCGTTACCGTGAGCGAGACAATCGCGGCGCTGGCGACGCCGCCGGGGCGCGGCGCAATTGCAATCGTGCGCGTGAGCGGTCCCGGCGTGCGCGCGATTGCCGCACGCATCGTGCCGTCGATTGCGCTGCAGCCGCGCTACGCGCACTATACCCCCATCGTCGACGAGCGCGGCGAGACGATCGATCGCGGCGTTGTCATCTTCGCCGAGGGGCCGCACAGCTACAGCGGCGAGGATATGCTCGAGCTGCAGATTCACGGCTCGCCGATCGTCGCGCGCGAAGTCTTGCGCGCGCTGCTCGTCTTTGGCGCTCGTCTGGCCGAGCCGGGCGAATTTACGCGCCGCGCGTTTATGCACGGCAAGATGGATCTGCACGCCGCCGCAGCCGTCGCCGATCTTATCGATGCGGAAACGCGCGCAGCCGCGCGCGCGGCGCTCGCGAATCTGGGCGGTGGGCTTGCGCGTGAGGTCAATGCGTTGCGTGCGCGCGTGCAATCGATCGTCGAAGACTGCAGCGGCGCCATCGATTTTCCCGATGAAGTGCCCGATCCCGAGCGCGGGCGCGTGGTGCGCGAGCTCGATGTGATCCTCGAGGTCTTGCAGCGGCTGCAGCGCGACGGCGAGGTGGGGCGTCTGGTCCGCGAGGGAATCACGGTTGCGATCGTGGGTCCGCCCAACGCGGGAAAGTCGTCGTTGCTCAATGCGCTCGTGGGTGAAGATCGCGCAATTGTCTCGGAGATCGCAGGCACGACCCGCGACACGATCGAGGAATCGATCGCGATCGACGGCGTGCGCGTGCGGCTGGTCGACACCGCCGGGATTCGCGATCACGCCGATCGTTTGGAGGCGGCCGGCATCGAGCGTTCGCAACGGGCGCTCGCGGCGGCGCGCGTCGCGCTGCTCGTGCTCGACGGATCCGCGCCGCTTAGCACCGAAGGGCGCGCGCTCTTGGCACGGACCAGCGCGAACGCGCGCGTAGTGTTCTTCAACAAGGCCGATCTCGGCAAGAGCGGCGCGCGCGAGGCCGCGATTCCCGAAGCGATCAGCGGGAGCGTCTACGAGCCGGGCACGATTCGCGCGTTGCGCACCGCACTCGCGCGCGTCGGCTGGGGCGGGGAGGCGCCCGATCTGGAGCGGCCGCACCTGGCATCGGTGCGCGAGTTTGCGGCGGTGAACGCGGCGCTGCGCGCGCTCGACACGGCGCGGGCCACGCTGCAAGCGGGCGAGCCGGTCGACTTGATCGTCGGCGACCTGCAGGAGGCCTACGCCGCGCTCGGGCACGTCACCGGAGACGTCGCCGCGGAGGAAGTGCTGGGCGGCGTTTTCAACCGCTTTTGCATCGGTAAGTAGGGGAGAACGACATGCTTGGAGTCTTGGCACGCAACTGGTGGGCGCTGCTAATCCGCGGCATCGCCGCCGTTATCTTCGGTCTTCTGGTGTTCTTCTGGCCCGCCGCGTCGGGCTTTGCCCTGGTGATCGTCTTTGGCGCCTACGCGTTAGTTGACGGCGTGTTCGCGATCGTCGCCGCGGTGCGCGCGGCCGAAGCGCACCAACGCTGGATCGCCTTTGCGCTGGAGGGGATCATCGGCATCATCATCGCCGCGCTGGTGTTCTTCGACCCGCTGCTGGTGGGCGTCGCACTGTATTACACGATCGCCGTCTGGGCGGTCCTCACCGGCATTCTCGAGCTGGTGGCGGCGTTCCAACTGCGCTCGCTCGTGCCCAATGAGTGGATGCTGATTCTCGGCGGCATCCTCTCGATCGCGTTCGGCGTGCTGCTGATCATCTATCCGCTCATCGGGATCCTGACCGTGCTGTACCTGATCGGGTTCTATGCGATCCTCTTCGGGGTCGTGATGATCGTCTTTAGCTTCCGCCTGCGGTCGCACGCCACGGCAACCGCTTAGCCGGGCCCCGGGCCGCCGCCGGGCGCGGCGCAGTGGTAGTCCAGCGTCGTGCTGCACGCCTTGATCGTGAGCACCGTAATCCGGTTGCCCACGAGCTTGACGGTGAACGTTTGCGGCGGCACGTCGTTGGACTGAACGTTGATGGTGTACGCGCCGGGCGCGAGGTTCTTGAGCGTGAACCGGCCGTGCGCGTCGGTGGTCGCGTCGGCCGTGGCCGGCCCGGTGACGTGCACCTGGACTTTCGTCAGTGGTTGCCCGGTCGTTTTGTCGAGCAGCGTGCCCGAAAAGGTGGCCAGTGCAAGCGCGAGGCTCGCGAGCGTGCGAGTGTAGGCAGTCGACATATCTGTTAGACTACCAAATTGTGAGTAGGGTGCGTGACGAGGACGCGGGGGTCATCGTCGTCGGGGGTGGCCACGCGGGCGTCGAAGCCGCCCTGGCCGCTGCGCGCCTTGGCGTTCCGACGCTGCTCGTCACCGGCGATCCCGAGAAGATTTGCACGCTGCCCTGCAATCCGTCGATCGGCGGCAGCGCCAAAGGGCAATTGGTACGCGAGATCGATGCGCTGGGCGGCGCGATGGCGCACATCGCCGATCGCTGCAGTTTGCACGCCCGCTTTTTGAATGAGAGCAAAGGTCCGGCGGTGCGCGCGCTGCGCCAGCTGATGGACAAGCCCGCGTACGCGCAGCTTGCCATCGAGGTGTTGCGCGCGCAAAGCAATCTGACCATCGTGCAAGGCTTGGTCGAAGATCTCGTGGTTGAGAGCGACGCCGTGCGCGGTGTTATCTGCAACGATGGTTCGCGTTATTACGCGCGCAGTGTCGTGCTCGCGACCGGCACGTTCTTGGGCGGCAAAACTTTTCGCGGCAGCGTCGTGCAAGCCGAAGGCCGTTTCGGCGAAGCGCCGGCGGTCGGTCTCGCGCACGCGTTGCGCCGCCTGGGCTTTCCCACCAAACGGCTAAAAACGGGCACGCCGCCGCGTATCGACAAAACGAGCGTTGACTACGGCGTAATGCTCCCGCAGTGGCCGAGCAACGTGCCGCTGCGCTTTTCGTACACGAGCGACGCTACGTTCGCCGGTCCGCAGCTGCCGTGCTATATCACGGAGACCAACGAACGCACGCACACCCTGGTGCGCGATAATTTGCTGTATTCGCCGCTGTACGGCCTGGATTTGATCGAAGGCATCGGGCCGCGCTACTGTCCCTCGATCGAAGACAAAGTCGTCAAATTTGCGCACAATCCGTCGCATCAACTCTTCATCGAACCCGAAGGCTGGAACGAGCCGACGCTCTACGTGGGGGGCTTTTCGACGTCGTTGCCGGCCGAGATACAGATCCAAATGCTGCACACGCTGCCGGGGCTGGAAGAGTGCGTGATGCTGCGCGCCGGGTATGCGGTCGAGTACGACATGGTACCGCCGACGCAACTCCACGACACGCTCGAAACGCAGCGTGTCGCGGGCTTATATCACTGCGGACAACTCAACGGCACGTCGGGCTACGAAGAAGCCGCCGCGCAAGGCTTGATCGCGGGCATCAATGCGGCGCGTGCGGTGCAAGGGCGCGAGCCGCTGCGGCTTACGCGCAGTCAAGCGTACATCGGCGTGTTGATCGACGATCTCGTTACCAAAGGCGTCGACGAGCCGTATCGCATGCTGACCTCACGCGCCGAACACCGCGTGATCTTGCGCCACGACAACGCCGATACGCGATTGACGCCGCTCGGTCGCGAGATCGGATTGATCGACGATACGGCATGGGATGCGTTTGAAACGCGACAACGAGCGTTGCGCGACGCGGTCACTCGCGCTGAGAGCGTGCGCGTTGGCGTGGAACGAATCAAAGATCAGCAGTTTGATGCCGGCGCAACGCTGGCGGACGCACTGCGACGACCGACGCTAGAGTTTGGTGATATTGCCGAACGCTTCGACCCCCGCTTGGATCCCGAAATCGGCGAACGCGCGACCATCGAGCTCAAAGTGGCCGGCTACGTGCGCCGGCAAGAGATCGCGATCGAGCGAGCGGCCAAAACCGAGCGCGTGCTCATCCCGGTAGACTTCAACTATGCCGATATTTCGGCACTCTCGCGCGAAGCGCGCGAGAAGTTGAGCGCGCAACGGCCGCGCACGCTCGGCGCGGCGAGCCGGATCCCCGGCGTTTCGCCCGCCGACGTCGCGATCGTCGGGCTCTTTATCGAGCGTGAGCGAGCTTCGCGCGCTTCTTGAGGCGGGCGGTGCGCCGCCCGAGCAGCTCGACCGTCTGGCGCGCTATGGCGACGCCGTCCTGGAAGCCAACCGGCAGTTCAATCTGACCGGCGCCAAGACGGCGGTCGAGTTCGCGCCGCACGTCCTCGATAGCCTTACCGTGGCGCGCTTGACGCACGTCTCGCTTGTGGATGTCGGCTCGGGCGGCGGGCTGCCGGCGATTCCGCTCGCGATCGTGACCGGCGTGCGGGTGACGCTGATCGAGAGCTCGGTCAAGAAGGCGCGGTTCCTCGCGCACATGCTCGACGAACTGGATTTGGCGGGCGAGGTTGTAGCGGCGCGCGCGGAGGTCGCCGGGCATGATCCGCGGCTGCGCGAACACTTCACCACCGGCACGGCCCGCGCCGTGTCGACCGCGCCCACCGTAGCGGAATTGCTCTTACCGTTCGTTGCGGTCGGCGGTGTCGCGGTGCTGCAGCGCGGCACGATGGACGAGCGCGAACGCCATGCGCTCAGCGATGCCGCGCTGATGTTGGGCGCACAGGTCGAGGGGGAAACGCAGCTCGACGGCGAGCGGCGCATCGTGTTGGTGCGTAAAACGGCACCAACCGGCACGCGCTTCCCGCGCCGCACCGGCATTCCGGAAAAACGTCCGCTCTGCTTCTAAACCCGCGCGAGCGAAACGGCCTGGAGGAAGCCGCGAAAGAGCGCGCCGGAGAACGGCTCGTCGAGGCCCATGCGCTCGGGGTGCCATTGCACCGCGGCAAGCCAGGGGCGGCGCATCGGCCGCGTCCACTCGATCGCTTCGATGGTACCGTCGTCGTGGCGGGCGGCGACTTGCAGACCGTTGCCCAGGACGTCGACCGCCTGATGATGCGTCGACGTCACGTCGCCCTCGCGCTGCCCGGTCAAGATTTCCATCGCCGAACCTGATTCCAGCGTCACCCGGTGGCGCTGGTCGTCCTCGAGGCGATGGGCGGAAACGTCGGCCACGTCGGGGACCAACGTGCCCCCCTGATACACGTTGAGGAGCTGCATCCCGCGGCAAATCGCGAGCATCGGCAGCCTGCGGGCAAAGGCGGCGTCGAGGACCTCCCACTCGATCTCATCGCGCCCCGGCTGGATCGCGCAGACGCCGGCGTCATCGCGGAAGCCATAGCGGTGCGGTTCGACATCAGCGCCGCCGGTGATCAGGAGCCCGTCCATCGTACGCATCGCAGTACGGTCGGGTTCGCGCTCCGCGCCGGCCAGCCAGAACGGCTGCACGTCGATCCCGGTCTGCTCGGCCGCAGCCATAAGCGCCCCAACATAAAGGCGATATTTGGGCGACCCTTGATCGTAGCTCAGCCCGATCTTCACAGGAACAGACGTTCGCGCGATATGCGCCTTGTCATCCCGAGCGTAGCGAACGGAGTGAGCGTAGTCGAGGGACCGGCACAACCTTGTTGCTGCCTGCGAAGACGCTCGCAACGGCACATCCCTGTGCCGCTTCCTACTGCGCGAGCCTTCGCTGAGCAGCAACCAGCTTGCTCGGTCCCTCGACTTCGCTTCGCTACGCTCGGGATGACAGAGGGAGTGCTCGCGCCGGCAAGTTCCCCGTGAAACTATTGCCAAAATGTTTCACGATAAACAATTTCGCTTGGGTGGTACCATCGGAGGCATGTACCAGCCCCATCCGCTCGACGTCCGGCTGGCCGAGGTCCTCGCACCTGGCCGGCTTTACGCCGTCGGCGGCCGGGTGCGTGACGAGCTGCGCCAGGAGATCGAAGGCATCGAACTGCCGGCCAAGGATCTCGACTACGTCGTCACCGGCCTCTCTCTCGAGGAGCTGACGCCGCGGCTCGAGCGCCTGGGCCGGGTCGACTTGGTCGGCGCGGCCTTCGCGGTGGCGAAGCTGACCACCGACGGCGAGACGGTCGACGTCGCGCTCCCGCGCCGCGAGCGCTCGACCGGCCACGGCCATCGCGACTTTGAGGTGCAGAGCGGACCGGCCATTCCGCTGGAGGATGATCTCGCCCGCCGCGACTTCCGGATGAACATGATCGCGCGCGCCCTTCCGGGCGGCGAGCTGGTCGACCCGTACGGGGGCATCGCCGACATCCGCGCCGGTCTGATCGACATCGTCACGCCCGCCGCGTTCGAAGAAGACCCGCTTCGAATGCTGCGCGCCGCCCAATTTGCCGCCCGTTTCGGCTATGCGCCCACGCCGGCGACGATCGCGGCCATGCGCGAGGCTGCGGCGTTGGTGGCCACGGTTGCACCCGAACGCATCCACGACGAGCTGGAGAAGCTCTTCGCGCTGGCGCCCCGGCCATCGGTCGGGCTGCGCCTGCTGGCCGAGACCGGGGTCCTGGCGCAGTTCTGGCCGGAGCTGCTCGAGGGCGTCGGCGTCGAGCAGAACGAGTGGCATGCCTACGACGTCTGGGAGCACAACTTGGCCACGGTCGATGCAACGCCGCCAGGCGATGTTACCTTACGCTTGGCTGCATTACTACACGATGTCGGCAAGCCGCGGACCAAGGAGGGGCCGCACTTCTACCGTCACGAGCAGATCGGCGCCGAAATGGCCGGCGACATGCTGCGCCGGCTGCGCTTCGCGAACGAGACGGTCGAAGCCGTGGAACAGCTCGTGCGCCAGCACATGTACGTGCAAGATCCCGAGCTGAGCGACGCCGCCATTCGGCGTTTTATCCGCCGCATCGGCTTGCCGCGCTTGGAGCGCCAGTTTGCGGTGCGCCATGCAGACATCACGGGCTCGGGTTTGCCCAAGCGCGACGATACAAACGAGCGCTTTGAAGCACGGGTCTGGGAGGAAGTGGAACGCAAGCCGCCGTTCTCCGTCGCGGATCTCGCGATTAGCGGCGACGACGTCATCAAAGCGATGGTGTACGCGAACATTGCGCCGCCGGGATTTCGCGGCGACGCGCGTGTCGGCGCCGCGTTGCAGTGGCTCTTCGAGCAGGTCACGGAGCGCCCCGAGCGTAACGAGCGGCAAGTTCTCCTCACACTTTTGGACGGCTATCTCGCCGTTCATGACAGAGCCATCGGTTGAGTCGGATTATCGCCCTCGTGAATCAAAAAGGCGGCGTCGGCAAGAGCACGACGGCCGTTAATCTTGGTGCAGCGCTCGCCGTTGAAGGCCGGCGCGTACTCGTCGTTGACTGCGATCCGCAAGGCAATACCACGACCGGCTTCGGCGTCGAAAAACACGGACTGCACCGTGACATTTACAACGTGCTGATGCAGGAGGCGAGCGTCGACGACGTCGTGCAACGCACCGAACTCGACACGCTCACGCTCATTCCGGCCACGATCAATCTGGCCGGCGCTGAAATCGAATTGGTCTCGGCGCTTTCACGAGAAACGCGGTTGCGACAGGCCCTGCTGCCGATCGCGACGCGCTACGATTTCGTGCTCATCGATTGTCCGCCGTCGCTGGGTCTCTTGACCATCAACGCGCTCACCGCGGCCGAAGAAATCATTATTCCGGTGCAGGCAGAATACTACGCGCTCGAAGGGCTCTCGCAACTCACCGCCGTCGTCAATCGAGTGCGCAGCGCGCTCAATCCGACGCTTCACGTCAGCGGCGTGCTGGTGACGATGTTTGACGGGCGTACGCGTTTAGCGATGGAAGTGCTCGACGAACTGGAGAAGTACTTTCCGCAGCAAATGTTCAAAACGCAGATTCCGCGCAACATCCGTCTCTCCGAAGCGCCGTCGTTCGGCAAGCCGGTCATCCTCTTCGACGTCAAGAGCCGCGGCGCGCAAGCGTATATTTCACTGGCGAAAGAATTGCTCGGAGCGCACGCGCCCGTATGAGTCAACCCAAACGCGGATTGGGCAAGGGGCTCGGCGCGCTGCTCGGCGACTCGCCGGTGCCGACCTCTCCCACGGCCGACGACGCGCTACGCGAGATTCCGGTCGCGCGCATCACGCCCAATCCGTTTCAGCCGCGTAAGCATTTTGACGCCGCAGCGATGGACGACTTGAAAAGCTCGATTGCCGAATACGGCGTTCTGGTGCCGATCATCGTGCGCCGGCGCGGCGAAAACTTCGAACTGGTCGCCGGAGAGCGCCGCTGGCGCGCGGCCGCAGCGCTGCAGCGTCCGACGATTCCGGCGATCGTGCGCGAATCCGACGACCGCGACTCGCTCGAAGTTGCCATCATCGAGAATCTGCAGCGCGAAAATCTCAATCCGATCGAAGAGTCGGCGGGCTTTGCGAGCCTGATGGACGAGTACGGGTTCACGCAGGAAGACCTCGCGCAACGGTTGGGCCGCAGCCGGCCTGCGATCGCGAATGCGCTGCGTCTGTTAGCGTTGCCCGACGGCATCAAGGTCATGCTGGTCGATGGGCGGCTTACCGCCGGACATGGCCGCGCGCTGCTCGCCGCGCCGGCGCACGATCGCATGCGCCTCGCCGAACGCGCCGCCCGCGAGGGGCTCTCGGTGCGCACCCTCGAGAAGCTTTCGGGCGCGGTGAAGACGCCGCAGACCGCCGGTCGCGTGCGCGAGCTCTCGCCTGACGAAGCCGAATTCGAGCAGCGCTTACGCGAGCGATACGGCACGCACGTCGCGCTCGTTCGCGGCGGCAAAGGCGGCAAGATCGAATTTCGCTTCGCGAGCGAAAGCGAATTGCTGCGCCTCTCGGATCTCTTGCTCGAGCCATGATTCCCTTTACGCGCATCATGACGATCGTGATGTTTGCAGCGCTGTGCTTCCTGCTGATCTTGCCGCTCGCGATCGCGCGCCATCAACTCGTCATCGCCGTTGGGATTTGCGTGCTCTTCGTCTTTTATCTCGCGGCGCAGTACCTGCTATGGCGACGAATGAAGCCACGCTCCTGACGCGCGCAGGACGCGCGGAACGCCTTGAGGGTATCTACGCGATCGTGAATGACGATGCGCGCGCGCTCGCGATCGCGAACGCGGCTCTCGACGCCGGCGTGCGCATCGTGCAGTATCGCGCAAAGGGCGGGATCCGCGCCGAGGCGCTCGCGGCGTTGCGCGAGCGAACGCATGCACACGGCGCGCTCCTCATCGTCAACGACGATTGGCGCGCCGCGCTGGCATTCGACTGCGACGGCGTGCATCTTGGACCGGACGACGAGGGCTTCGCCGCGGTCGGGCCGGTGCGCGCGGCGCTGCGCGATCGGCTGATCGGGTTGTCGTGCGGTACGGTCGATGAAGCGCGCCGGGCCAATGCGCAAGACGTCGACTACCTTGGCGTGGGTGCCGTCTATCCGACCGGCTCGAAGGCCGATGCCGGCGCACCGATCGGCATCGATGGTCTGCGCGCGGTTGCTGCCGCGAGCCGTCATCCCGTCGCCGCCATCGGCGGCATTACGTCGGCGACGATCGACGCCGTGCGTGCCACCGGTGTGGCGATGGCCGCGGTGATCGCGGCGATTGCGTCGGCGCCCCATCCGGCCTCGGCGGCGCGCGCGCTGGTGGAGCGCTGGCATGCCGACCGGACGTGATTTCGCCGGCACGTTCCGCGTGCTCAAAGCGCTGTTCACCCCATATGCGCCGCGCTTGCACGCGACGCAAGACAGCGACACGTTCTACATGCTCGACGGCGAGTATGTGCCGGATTTCAAGCGCGCGATGGCGTTCGGCGGCGTGCAGATCCGTCGCGCGTACGTGAGCTTTCATCTGCTGCCCATCTATTCGCATCCCGAACTGCTCAGCCGCGCGAGCGATCCACTGAAAAAGCACCTGCACGGCAAATCGTGCTTCAACTTCGTGCGACCCGAACGCGAGCTGCTGGTCGAGCTCTCGGCATTGGTAGATTCCGGTTTTACGCTGTACGAACGCCTGGGATGGGTGAAGTGATCGTTCTCTCGATCGGCACGACGCATCCGTGGAACGTTGCCGGGACGGGGCTCGACGTGCGCATCGGGACGCAGCTCGGGGTGCGCGTGGTCAGCGTGATTGCCGCGGTCAGCGCCCAGGACGCGCGCGGCGTGCATGCGCTCGAGCCGATTTCCGCGGCGACCGTTCGCGCGCAACTCGAGGCGATTCGCTGGGACCTCGTCGACGCGGTGCGGGTCGGTGCGCTCGGTTCAGCCGCGGCGGTACACGAGGTGGCGCAAGCGCTGGCGAGCGCCGGCAAACCGGCGGTCATCGATCCGGTGCTGGCGGCGACGGGCGGCGGCGCGCTCGCCGATGACGCCACCCGGCACGCAATCGGCGACGAACTTCTGGGGCTATCGAGCGCGATCGTTACCCCGAACCTCGACGAAGCGAGCGCGTTGCTGGGACGCGAGATCGGCCGGGCGCAGCTCATCGAAGCCGCGCTTGCGCTGCGCGCGCGCGGTGCGCTCGCGGTCTTGCTCAAGGGCGGTCATCTCTCCGGCGAGCCGTCCGACGTCCTGGCGGATGCCGACGGCGTCGAGATGTTTGTCGGTGGTCGTATCCCGGGCGAGATGCGCGGGACGGGGTGCACGCTTGCGATGGCGCTGGCGTGCGCGCTTGCGCGCGGTGACGGCGTGCGCGCCGCGGTAGGCTTTGCGCGCGCGTTCGTACGCGAACGAATTGCGCATGCCGTGCAAGTTGACGGCATGCGTGCGGCGTACTGACGGGCGATGACCACTACGACCGTCAAGCCACGCGTGATGTCGGGGATGCGCCCGACCGGTGGATTGCATCTCGGCCACCTGGTCGGTGTGCTCACGCAGTGGGCGAATTACTGCGACACCGCCGACGCGTACTTCGAGATCGCCGATCTGCACGCGTACACGACCGGCTTCGAAGACCCGCTCGCGATTCGCGACGCGCGCATCGAGATGGTTGCGGTCTGGCTCGCTGCCGGCGTCGATCCCAACAAGGCGACGATTTTTTTGCAGTCGGCGGTGCCGGAGATATCCGAACTCTATACGCTTCTCTCGATGATCACGCCGATTTCGTGGCTGGAACGCGTACCGACGTTCAAAGGGCAGATCGAAGCGCTCGGCACGCAGATCGCCACCATCGGCTTTCTGGGCTATCCGTTGTTGCAATTATGCGACGTAGCGATCGTGCGCGGCGAGCGCGTGCCGGTCGGCCGCGATCAAGTCGCGCACCTCGAGCTCGGGCGCGAGGTCGTGCGCCGTTTCAACTATCTCTACGGGAACGGCGCGCAGATTCTCGTCGAACCGCATCCGACGCTGACCGAGTTCGCCGAAGTGCCGGGCACCGACGGACGTAAGATGTCGAAATCCTACGACAACGCGATTCTCATTGCCGACGACGAGGACACTACCACAAAAAAAGTGCGGTCGATGATCACCGATCCGCTAAAGATCCGGCGCGGCGATCCGGGACGCCCGGAAGTCTGCCCGGTCTTTGCGTTATGGAAGTTCGTCAACCCGCTAAAACTCGACATCATCGCCGCGGAGTGCCGCTCGGGGGCACTGGGATGTGTTGCCGATAAGAGCGACTTCGCCGACCAATTGAACGACTATCTGCGTCCGGTGCGCGAGCGCCTCGCGATCTATCGTGACGATCCCGCGCAAGTCGAACGCATCATCGCGGAGGGCACGGCGCGCACGCGCGAAATCGCCGCGTCGGTGCTGACCGACGTCAAACGCGCGATGCTACTGAGCTAAAAACGCAAGACCCGGCGCTTACTCACGCCGGGTCTCGTTTTTGATAGGGTTCATCTTGTGTGACCCACTAGATGATACCGCGCGGTGCGCGTCGCTAAACCTGCTTGAACGCGGCTGCTTGCCTACTCAACGAGTGACCCCGGCGGGCCAGTAACCGCCGGGGTCCTTCGCGTAGCAGGGGAACGCTTTTCTTCGCTACTTGACGACGTGCCAATCGTCGATCACGTATTGCTTGCCGCTCGCCGTCATGGTGAGCGTGCCGTCGCCAAAACAATCGACGGCAAAGGTGGCGATCGGCGAGCCGCTGCTTGTAATCGTACCGGTGACGAAGTTGGAATTGGTTGGGGATACATTGGAATTGGTGGTGACGCTGAGCGTGTTGCCGTCGGCGAGGGTGGCGTTGGTGACGGTTAGGCTGGTCAATTCACCGTGCAGGTACGTGGCGGTCACCGGAATCGAATAGTTGCCTTGTGGGGTGCCTCCGGCCAGCGCGTACTGTGGCGTCGCGATCGGGCACGTCGTGTTTTCGGAGCCGGTCGCGATCGAGAGCGAGCCGATTGCGCCGGTAAAGACCGTTCCCGTGTGGGTAGCGGTCCAGGTCACCGATCCGTCGCCGTTGAGCGTACGGCTTCCGCCGCTCGAGACGCCGCCGTCCCAGCCGAAGGTCTCGTTGAGCGCGGCGATGCCGGTCGCGTTATAGCCGGCCGAGTCGCCACACCAGGCATTGACCCCGCTGCTGCCCGCCTGCATGACCAGCTCGTCGCCGGTGACGATGGTCTTCGACCCGGAAATGTTCGTAGCGCTCGTTGCGTCGCGGGCAAAGCCGTCGGCGACGACCGGATAGCCGTTGGAGCCATAGCTGCCATTGACGTAATTCACGGTGCTGGTGCGGGTCGCGATCGCCGTCGTGTTGCCGATCGCGTATTGCGATTCGGTGCGGTTCACCGTCTCCGCCGCGCCGTTGATGGTATAGATGCGCTCGACATCGCGCGCGAGTTCGGTGCACGCGCTATCGTAGAAATATTGTTCTTCGGTGGAGTTGGGATCGCCGTTCTTGTCGGGCGACCAAAACTCAACGCCGTTGGTGCAGACGCCGTTCGCGAGCATGCGGGTGGTATTCATAGAGCGCTCGGCAGTCGACGTTCCGCTGGTCGTGTCGTTGAAATCGGCAGTTGCTTTGACCGGATCGCCAAGCGCGTTGGTGGTATCGATCGCGGTCTGCGACTGGACTTGGCTCGATTGCATGGAGCCGGTGCCGCCCGACGCGGGCGGTGTTGACGCGCCGCCACCGCCGCAAGCGGCGAGCGCGATCGTTGCAGCAACGGCGAGCAACAGGGGAGAACGCATATGGTGTTCCTCTTCGAATCTCGTGGATGCAGTCGTTCTGGCGCCTTCGAGCATAATAAGTGAGCCGCGCACCGTGCATTAGGCCGGACTGAGGAAATGCTTGGAGAACTAGCGCAAAATGAATCAGCGATTAATTGTGCTGCTCTTTGCGTTTAGCGCGCTGGTTGGCGCGGCAAAAGGCGTCGCGCCGACGATGACGCAAATCCTCGCGACGCCGCTCTTGCGACACGCGATCGTTGCCGGCGAAGTCTACGACCTCGATACGCATCGCGTGCTCTTCGCACGCAACGCGTTGACGTACATGGAAGCCGCATCGACGACCAAACTGCTCACCGAGGGCACGAGCCTGGCGCTGCTTGGGCCGGGCTTCCGCTGGACGACACCGGTCTATCGTACCGGTTCGCTCGACGGCGACGGCACGTTGCACGGCGACCTGGTGCTGGTCGCGAGCGGCGATCCCAATATTTCGCAGCGTATCCAGCCCAACGGCACGCTGGGATTTGAGAACGAGGATCATGCGTACGACGGCTCGCCTCACACCAAAGCGGTCCCGGGCGATCCGCTCATCGTGCTGCGCCAGCTGGCCGCCCAAGTGAAAAGCGCCGGGGTCAAAGCGATCGACGGCCGCGTGGCGGTCGATGCGTCGCTCTTTGCCAGTCCCGGTCCCGAAGGCGGCACGGGAACGATGGTGTCGCCGATGATCCTCAACGACAACGTCGTCGACGTGACGATCGCCCCAGGCGCGCATGCCGGCGATGCGGCAAGCATCGCGGTATCACCGCAGACGCCGTACGTGCGATTCGTCAACAACGCCAAGACGGGCAAAGCGGGTAGCGAACCGACGATCGACATGAGCAACGACGTCACGCAGCCCAACGGGTCGCACGTCGTCACGATCACCGGCGCGACGCCGGCAGGACCGACCATCTTGTATGCCTATCGCGTCCCGAATCCCGACGTCTTTGCGGCGATGGCATTCGCGAGCGTGTTGCAAGACGCGGGGATTTCGGTTACTACGCCGTCAGATGCCAAGCCGTTCGATCCAGCCGCAGCGAAAGCGAGTTACACCGCGGCGAACCTCGTTGCCACGCACACCTCGCTACCGCTCGCGCAAGATGTACGCATCACGCTCAAACTCAGCGATAATCTGCACGCGGCGATGGGGCCATATACGTGGGCGGTGCACCTTGCGCCGACGCCGCACGCCGACCCGCTCGCACAAGGCTTCGCGTTGGAACATGCGATGCTCGTGAAAGCGGGACTCGACGTCAACAGTGCATCGATGACCGACGGTCTGGGCGTTTCAGCATTCTTCACCCCCGACTTCATGGTGCACTACCTCGCGTGGGTGCGCACGCAGCCCTGGTACAACGACTTGCACAATGGCCTGCCGATCATGGGCGTGGACGGCACGCTGTTCAACATCCAGAACGACTCGCCCGCGGCCGGCAAGGTCTTCGCGAAAACGGGAACGTTCGGTGCGCCCAACGAGCTGAACGACAATGAGATCATCACGGCTAAAGGTCTTGCAGGCTTTATGACGACGCGCAGCGGTCATCACGTCGCGTTCGCGTTCTACATCAATCGCACGCAAGGTAACGGTAGCATCTACGACGAAAAAGACATCGCGCACACGAACGGCGAGTTGCTCGGCGCGATGGCCACGGCGGCGTGGCTAACGCTCTAGTCCGCTTCTTGTCATCCCGAGCGTAGGCGCGAAGCGCCGTAGTCGAGGGACTGCGTTAGGGGCTGGGCTTATTCCCCACTCGAACGTGGGTTGCTGACGAGAGCGCACGAATACGTAATAATCTGCAATCGCCCAACCTTACCGCCGAAGGAACTAGCGAAGAGAGTAGGCTGAGCCCACGAGCGAATAGTCCGTTAGTCCTATTCTGCGCCGACAAAATATTCGCCATGCTACAATCGAGCGAATGCCAGGGAAAGATCCTTCGCCTGAGGAGCTTGAGGAGAGCCGCGAATCGCGAGTGGCACAGCAGCGGTATGGGCGGCATCAGGCGCTCGTACTGAATCTGCGCGCGGCGGTTCGCCTTCGTGAAAATAACGGTTTGGACGCGGAGTTGGCAAAACGAGCGCTGCAGCAGGCTGAAGATGAGTTGCACGAGCTCGAAAAGACAATTGGCGGACGCATAGAGCATCGCAAGAAACCGAAGGTAAACAGTGCCGACACGTGCTCCATCTATATTGACGAGTGTGGCGCTCATTCGTTGACCGCCAAAGAGGACTTTGGCGCATTTTGCCTCGCCGCCGTCATCGTGCGCGACGCCGATCTCGACGTATTCGAAGCGAAATGGAAGCGATGGAAACTGACCCATCTCGGCTCCGAGTCTCGGAAGGTCCATGAACCAAATGTTCGGCGGCGGAATGGACCGTTTTATAAGAAGCGAGCCGATACAATTGAGGCTCTATCGCAAATCCTGGACGAACTCGACTATGTTGCCGTTGTCTGCGTGCTGCACCGTGAAAAGTATGTGCAAAAGCATGGAACCAAAGCCATGGACGAGAGTTTACCTCAACACGGCTACCTAATGACGTTGCACTTCATGGCTGAACGTTTAGCCTTAGCGCTTCAAACCCAATTCGGCGGGGCCAAGGCCCGAGTAATTTTTGAGGCGAGGGGGCCTTTAGAAGACGCTCAGATGCAATACGAGTTTGCACGTCTATTTCTCGATGGGACAGCGTACCTCGATCCAGGTTATTTCCGGCGCCAGTTTCTTCCAGGACTGACCTTCAATTCGAAGAACGACAATGTTCCGGGGCTTGAGATAGCTGACCTGATAGCCCGACCATGTGGCGAAAAAGTGCTTGACCCTGCCTCCAAGCCCGAACGCTGGGAACAGGCGAGAGCAAAGCTCTGTCCCGGGACCGAGACGAAGCATTCGATTTTAGGGCTAAAGATCACGCCGTGGGACGACGCTTATATTGACCTCTGGAAAAGCTGAGAGGACCGTTTGCACGATCCCCACCGCCGACCAGACCATGTCTAGCCCTCAAGGCGAATAGTATAGCACGGAAGTTTGCGCCGTCAACTGCCGAACGGCCTATTCACGCTGTGCCCTTAGAAGCCGCGTCTTCGCGTGGCGATCTGCCCAGAGGTTCAGACTGGCGCCAAAGGTTGCCTTCATTTGGCTGTGGGCTCGCTCTCGCTTCCCTCGACTACGCTTCGCTACGCTCGGGATGACAAGTGGCTACGCTCGGGATGACAAAGGCGCGGCGTTAGGCCTTGTACTTCGGTAGATACTCCCCAAGCTGGTGCAGCGCGTAGTCGATGTCGGCGAGCGAAGCCGCGTACGAGAAGCGCAAGTAGCCCTTGCCCGCGGGTCCAAAGCTGGAGCCGCCGCCGCACGCGACGCTGGCTTCTTCTAAGATGAAGCTCGCGAGTTTCTTGTCGTCGGTCGTGATCTGCGAGACGTTGGGGAAGGCGTAGAACGCGCCTTCGGGCAGCGTGCACCGAACGCCGGGCAACGCGTTGAGCCCGTTGACGAGCTTATCGCGGCGCTGACGGAAGATGTCGTTCATCTCGCGCACGGCCGCGTCGGGTCCGAGCAGCGCTTCGATGCCGGCCTTCTGCACGAACGACGTCACGCAGCTAAACGTGTTGTTGTTGAAGAGCGTCACGGCCTTGCACAGGTCTTCCGGCATGATCGCATAGCCTAAGCGCCAGCCGGTCATCGCGTACGCCTTCGAGAAGCCGTCGACGATGATCGTACGCTCTTGCATGCCGGGCAGCGACGCGATCGAGACGAAATCGGTATCGAGATAAAAGTTGCGGCTGTAGATCTCGTCGGCGATCACCAAGAAGTTGTGCTTGTTTGCGAGCTCAGCGATCCGCTCGAGGTCGGAGCGCAGCAGCACGCCGCCGGTGGGATTGTGCGGCGAATTGATCATCACCGCTTTGGTCTTGTCCGAAACGCGCGCAGCGAGCTCGTCGAGATCCATCCGCCAGTCGCGCTCTTCGTGCAACGGAATACGTATGGCGTTCGCCTGCAGATAGCTCGACGCGGAGGCGTAGGCGGGATACGCCGGATCGAAGTAAACGAATTCGTCGCCCGGATCCAGGATCGCGCACAGAATGTTCCAGATGATCGGTTTTGCGCCCGGTGAGATCGTGACGTTCGCAGCAGTGTACGGCGCGGGCATCTTGCGAAAGCGTGAGGCGTAGTCGGCGACCACGTCGCGCAGTTCGAACGTCCCTTGTGACGGCGTGTAGTGCGTATCGTGACCCAAGAGCGAGTCAACGGCTGCGCGTTTGATGTTCTCCGGTGTATCGAAGTCGGGTTCGCCGATCTCCATGTGCACGACGCGCCGTCCGGTCGCCTCGATCTCGCGCGCGCGCTGGAGAATTTGGAACGCGTTCTCTGAGCCAAGCCGAGAGAGCGCGCGTGTAACGAACGACTTTTCTGTTGCGAGCATGTGGATTATTCCCCAGGGTGCGTCCCGCTCACGGCGAAGGTTGACCGCGTCATGCGCACCCTATCTGAAGTTTTTGCACCGGGAGCACCAACGTTACCAGAAGGGCTTCGGACGCTCGTCGTTTCGCCTGACCGCGAGTTGGAACCTGGGATGACGGTGCGCGCGACCTTCACCTTCCGCAATCAAGGCGGCGCACCGGCTACCGGCGTGCGCGTGCGTTTCAATCTTCCCGACGGCCTCGTGTACCTCGTCGGCACCGGGCAGCTCGACGGGCTCAGCCTCGACGACGAACAAGGCAATTCGCCGCTGCTCGCGCGCAGCGGCGCCCACATCGGCGACATCGATCCGGGCGAAGAACGCCGCATCGAGATCTCCTATAGTGTGGCCGGCGCGATCGAGAACGGCACGATGATCGAACTCCAAGCCGCGGTTGCTTCCTTTGAGGTGCCGCCGGTCGGCTCGAATATCGTTCGTCTGATCGCCCGGAGCCGGCCGCAGCTCGAAAATTCGCTCACCGGCGTCTCGATCGAGGCGCGTTCCGAGCCGGTCCCAGGTGCCGAGGCACAGATTACCGTGCGGCTGCACAACGCCGGCGAGTCGAGCGCGCACGACGTCGTCGTGGTCGCACCGATCCCCGAGCACACCCGCTACGTTCCCAACTCCGCGCGGGTCAACGGGCGCGAGATCGAGCGGGACTTGGGTCAGCCGTTCGATCGCGTACACGCGCCGATCGTGACGCCGGCGCTGGCCGCAAGCGCGAGCTCTACGCTGGTCTATCGCGTCCAGATCGCCTCGCCGCTCCACGACGGCACGGCGATCGTCGCTCATGCCCACGTCGCCTCGCAAGAAACCGCCGCGTTTGCGCTCGACCCCGCGTCGCTGGTCGTGCGTTCGACGCCGGACTTCGATGACGACCGCACCACGTTTACCGTCGAACCGGCCTACGACGTGCGCCCGGGTCAGCGCGTGACGATGGCGCTGTGCGCGTTCAACGCCGGATCTGCCGCTGCAGAAAACGTGACCGCCGTGCTCGAGCTGCCCGATACCCTGGTACCGGTGCGCGGTGCGACGGTCATCGACGGGCGCCCGATCAAGGAAGGCAAAAAGCGGGAGACGCTCAGCTTCGATCTTGGCCGCGTCGACGCCGACGAGCGCTGCGACCTGGTCTGCGAGGCGATCGTCGTGTCGCCGCTGGCTGATGGTTCGACGATCGAGGTCGCCGCGACGTTGTCGTGGGAACCCGCGCGCGGTGACGATTCGCAGCGCCGTTTTGAGCGCACGATCGCCATTCATTCCGAGCCGGCGCTGCCGCCGCGCCGCAACGCGATCGCGCGCACGCACGGCGAAGTGGTCAAGCCCGGTGAGGAGATCGAGGCCACGATTTTTCTCGCGAATGAAGGCAGCGCGAGCGCGACCGATGTCGTGCTGCACCTGCGCCTCGATCCGGCGTTAGACGAAGTCCGGCTCACCGAGAAATCGTCGCGCGTCTCGCTCGACGGCGACACCGCCGAGATTGGCAGCATCGAGCCGTACACGCAACGGCGCTTCGTGCTGCGCGCGCGCGTGCGTTCACCCTATGCGGATCGAAGCGAGTTGCGGGTCGGCGCCAGCGTGCACTCCCGCGAGCTTGGCGAGACCGCGCTCGGCGAAGTATCTTGGCGCGTCGATGCGCATCCGTCGTTCTCCCCGCAAACGTCGAGCTTGCGGCTTGAAAGCGAAGAAGTGCTGCGGCCCAATCAACTCGCCGATTGCGCCGTGACGGTGACCAACGTCGGCAGCGACGTCGCTCACAACGTGCGCGTGCGTTTGTACATTTCGCCAGAAGCGCGCTTGGAAACGGTCGACGGGGCGACGCGCGAAAAGACGAAGCTCGTCTTCGGCGAGATCGGTCCGGGCGCGACGGTGGAAGCGCGGCTCGGCCTGCGCTTGCTGCGCAGTCTGGCCAAGGAATATCCGGTCACCGTCGACGGCGTGTTGACCGCGGATGCGATGCTGCCCGTACCGCTCGAGCGACTGACGATTGCCACCACCGCCGAGCCGGACTTCTCCGTCGGCTCGCTGCGCAGCGAACCGATCGACGTGGTCGACGTCGGTGAAACGATCGAGTGGACGCTGCACGTGCGCAACGGCGGCGACGGTCCGGCGCGGCGCGTCCAGATCTACTGCGCGCAACCCGCGTCATTGATCTACGTGCCCAATTCGACCAGCGTCAACGACGTACCGATTCGCGACGTCGGCGCGCTCTCGGCGCTTTCGAGCGAGCGCGGCATCGTGCTCAACGACGTCGATCCGGGCGTCGAGGCGACGATCCGTTTTCGTGACGTCGTGCACAACGGCTTGCCGGCAGGCGAGGCGATCGTGCGCGTGGCCACCGTGCTCTACGACGGCGAACGTCACGACGAGATGCCCTCGAACGAGCTCAAAGTGCGCGCGACGCCGGTCTTCGCCAATGCGATTCCGGGCCTGCCCTTCGGGCTCGACGGCATGGTCGGCCCGGCCTTCGGCAGCGGCCAGCGCATGTTGACCGAAGATCGCTTCATGGAATTGCCGCCGGCGACGCCGGTGAGCGGGAACGGCGATCTCTCCGGCGGCCGCATCGCCGGAACCGAGTATCCGGCGCTGGCGGCAGCGAGCAACGGATCGAGCGACATCTCCGACGGCACGCTGGGAGCCGATCGCGTCGGCGTCGCGGTGACGTTCACGGCGGAGCGCCACGCGCGCGTGCTGCGCTTCCTCGACGAGGCGCGTTTCGACGGACTGGTCACACACCTGTTTGCGATGCGCGCCTTCTTCCCGGAAGCCATCGGCGACACGCACGTCGGCGCGGTCGCATCGATGCGCGAAATGCTCCGCGACGAAACCGATCGGCTGTTCATCAAACTTCGTTTGCCGAGTTACGTGATCGCGCCGCGCGACATCGAGACGCCGTCGATGCGTGCGACACTGGAACGCCTCTTGCACGACACCGCGGCGGCGCGCAGCATCCCCGCCGAGACGCCCGGTGCGACCGTGGTGTTGCGCGGTAGCTACGATCCCCACGCGATGGCCGAACTGGGCGACCGCCTTGCCGAAACGGAACTCGCCTCGGCGTTGCCGTGGGCGATTCTCGCGCGCTTCTTGCCCGACGGCAGCGCCCAGTTCGCGCACTACCGCAGCATGCTGGTCGCGCGGCTGGACAGCTTTGTCGACGCCGACAGCACGGAGTTTCTCGATGCGTTGCAGCGACGCCGGGACGTGCCGCTTGACGCGGCGCTCGACGTGGTGCGTACCTCGCTGCACGCGAATGCTGTTTAGAATCGCGCCGTGTCGTTGATCGCGACGGCGGCGTTACTCGCCCTGATCGCGGGAATCTTGCTCGCGGTCTATGCGTGGCGGGCGCCGCGGCGTGTCGCGCAGGCGCGGCTCGCGCGTGAGGGCGCGCCGATGCAAGCCACGACCACCTGGACCAACGAGGCAGGCGAAGAGTTTGCGGGGCTTTCCGAAGCGGCGCGTTGCGATCTGGTCTTTGCCGTCGCCGCACTCGACGACGAGCGCTCCAAGCACTTACTCGAACACGCGCTCAACGATCCGGCCGAAGCCGTCTCGCTTGCCGCAGCGCACGCGTTGGCCGGTCACGGGCGGCGCGGGTTCGTCGATGCCTATCTTGCGAGCCACCCCGGCGCCCGGGCCGACCGGATCGCGCAGGCCCTCGCCTTGCTTGACTAAAAAGGAGGGCACGTGGCTTCGACGTCGTTGACAGGGATCTTCGCGCCGGGTTCGCCTGCGTTGGTCGAGAGTCTGCGGACGCTCGTACTCGAGCCCAATCGCGCGGTCAGTCCGGGCGAAACGATTCGCGTGCATTTCTCTTTCTCCAATCTCGGCGGCGCCGCAGCCACGGGCGTCCGCGTGCGCTTCGCGCACCCGCAGGGCGTCGAACATCTCGCGGCGGGCGACACGGTCGACGACGCAGCGCTGGGCGAAGGCTCGTTCATCGATCCCAACGGTGCGGCGATCGGCGATTTGGAGCCGAACGGGCAACGTCGCGTCACCGCCGTCTTCCGGGTCAACCCAACGATCGAAGACGGCAGCGAACTCGTTTTTCAAGCTGCGCTCGTCACCGACCAAACGCCGCTGGTCGGTTCGAACATCGAACGGCTTTTCGTACGCAGTCGCCCCGATCTCCAAAACAGCGCAACCTTCGTCACGATTGCCGCCGCGAGTTCGCCGCGCCCGGGCGAGGCGATCACCGTGCGCGCGGTCGTGCGCAACACCGGCAGTTCGAGCGCGCACGACGTCGTGGTGGTGCTGCCCGCGCCCGATCATACCACCTACGTGACCGGCAGCGCGCGGATCGACGGCCGCGTCGTCGCCGGCATCTTGGGTGAAGCGTTCGATTACGACAGTTCGACCGTGGTGAGCGAGCGGCTCGCGCCCGCGCAATCGGTGGTCGTCGAATTCCAGGCGACGATCGATTCGCCGCTCGGCGACGGGACGCGCATCAAAGCGCAGGGTACGGTCGGTTCGCGCGAGACGTCGGAATTTTCGATTACTTCGTCGGAGATCGTGGTTGCTTCGCCGGTCGACTTCGATGGAGAAGAGACCGCGCTTACGGTGATCAGCGACGACGTGGTGACGCCGGGGATGCGCGTGCCCATGGTGCTGCGGGCCATGAACACCGGCACCGGCATTGCCGAGCGCGTGCAAATTGTATTCATGTTGCCGCAAGGTTTGGTCTACGCCCCCGGAACGGCGCACGTCGACGGCCAGGCGGTGAGTGACGACGCCATTAGCGATTTGACATTTTCGCTGGGCTCGCTCGCTGCGGGACGCATGGTCGAAGCCGGGATTACCGCAACCGCCGCGGTGCCGGCCACCGCGGAGACGGCGCTGCCGATCGATGCGGCGTTGCGCTGGAAAGCCGGCGAACGCACTTTTTCGCGGCGGCTTACCGTACGCGTCGCGCCACGTTTCAGCCGGGCGCGTAACTACGTCGAAACCGACCGCGGTGTCGCGCAAGCGCGCGAAGAGCTGGCCTTCACGGTGCACGTCTTCAACGACGGCACCGCGCCCGAATCCGACGTGCGTCTGCGCTTGATCCCGGGACTCTATCTCGAAAATCTGCGCATCGGCGAGAGCGCCGAAGACACGATTCCGTACGACACGCCGGTCGCGCTCGGCTTCGTGCATCCGCACCAAGAGCGGGTCTTCACCGTACTCACCACGATTGCGTCGCGCGTTCCGGATCGTTCCTCGGTCACGCTCGGTGCGGTGCTCGAGCACGGCGGTGGCGCGATCGATCTGGGCACCGCAACGACCGTCGTGCGTTCGCGTCCGACGGTTGAGAGCGTGGCGTGGGAGCTGACGTCGCACGAGCCGTTGCGTCCCGGACGCACGGTCGATGCGATCGTACGCGTGGTCAATTCGGGTTCCGATGTCTTGCGCGACGCGCGACTCTCGCTCACGCTGCCGCCGGAGCTTGCGATCGAGCGCGCGGTCGATGCGCGGCGCGACCGCGATGGCCTCGCCTTTGCAGATATTTCCGCCGAAACGACGCACGAGTCGCGCATCACGCTGCGGCTGCTGCGCGCGGTCGGCGCTAACCGCACGCTGGTGCTGGAGGGCTGGCTCCACGGCAAAGGCATCAGTCCGGTGCAATTCGCGCCGCTCGACGTATCGACGTTCGCGCAAGCGCAGTTTACGCAGAGTGCGCAGATTCTCGCCATTCCGTCCGAGAGCGTCAATGCGGGCGAGCGACTGTATTACGAGATTCGCTTGCGCAACGACGGTGACGGTCCGGCCGATCGTTTGACCGTGCGCGTCGTCGCAACCAACTTGGCCGTCTATATGCCGTCGTCGACTACGATCAACGGCCTGGCGATCGCCGACGACTCGGGTTCCTCGCAATTGTGGTCGGCGCGCGGTCTGGTGCTCGCCGACGTCAATCCGAACATCGATCTGCGCATCCGCTGGGAAATGATGGTGATGGCGCCGCTTGCGGCCGGCACCGCGCTCGACACGCGCGCGATTCTCGAGTGGGGCGAGGGGACGACCTTTGCCGTCGCGGCACCGACCGTGCGCGTGCAAACGCAACCAAGTTTGAGTGAATCGACTGCCGGTACGCCGCTCTCGATCGCGCGCATCTTTCCAGCGGAAAAGGCCGCCGTCGAACTGCCGCCGCTTCCCGTACCGCAGGCCGAGGAAGCAGCGCCGGCGATACCGGCGCGCGAAGCTGCGCCGCGGGCGATTACCGAGCTGGTTGAGTCGATTACGATCGCGCAAGAAGCCGTCGCAGTACCTGCGCCCGCGGTGGGCGCATCTGCCGACGACAGCATACGCGTTGCCGCGCCGGTGCTCTACCTCGATTTTAGCGCCGAACGGCTGAGCAACACGCTGCGCATGATCGAACGCAGCACGAGCGCCGGTGGGCTCGTGCAGCATCTCTTCGCCGTGCGGCTGCTCTTCCCCGAACATGCGCAAGACGCGCCCGGTTCCGTCGACGAGGCCTTTGCCAACGCAAGCCGCGCTCTGCGCGCGCCGCTGGAGAAACTGTTCGTGCGTCTGCGCATGCCGCGCCTAACGATTACCGGCAAGGATTTAGAGGATCGCGAGAGCCGCGAAGCGCTGCGCGACGTGGTCGAGAGTTTGAGCTTCGCGCCGACCGCCTCGCCGAAAGCGCCAAGCGAGGGCATCACGCGCGTCGCCGGCGCGATTGAACTCGACGTCGTGCGCGCCTTGTTGCCGGATCTCGAGTCGGCGCCGCTCGGTGCCGTGACGCCATGGCTGATCAACGCGCAGCTGCTGGGGACGACGGTCTATCACGGCAACGATCGCAGCGATGCGCTCGAGACGTATCGGGGCGAACTGCTCCACGTGCTCTCGGTCTTGAACGAGCTGCCGATCGAAGAATTCCATCGGGTCTTGACTTCGAGCGTCAATCGCACGCTCGACGAAACGCTGGCCAACGCGATCGACGCCTTGCGCGGCGCGGCGCAGATTGCTGCTGAATAATCCCGGCGCGGTAATCCTCCTCGTCGTCTTTCTCATCGGCGCGGCCATGTTCGCCGTAGGGACGTGGCTGGTTCGTCGCGGCCGCGCCGTGCACGAACCGGCGCAACCCGCCGAAACGCAAGAGCAACGTCTCGAACTGGTCGAACGCTTGGCGATGGTCGGTCAGCCGTGGTGCATCGACGAACTGCGCGTGATCCGCGAAAAGGACCCCGATCCGCTGGTGCGCGATGCTGCCGACGCGGCGCTGATGGTTATCGCTTCGCGCTAGCGCGGTGCGCTATGGCGCGTAGGCCGCGCTCTTGCCGAAGTACTTCACGAGGATGTCGCGCGCGATCGGCGCGGCCACGGTTGCGCCGTAGCCGCCGCTGCGGTCGACGAACACCGCCATCGCGAGTTTGGGATGATCCGATGGCGCCCAGGCAATGAACCACGTCGTGTTAGCGCCCGAGCCGTTGGTGCCGGTCTCGGCGGTACCGGTCTTACCCGAGAAGGGCAAGCCCGCAATTTTCAAACCGTACGCCGTACCGCCGGGATCGGTGACTTTCGCCATACCTTCGCGCACCAGTTCGAGCGCTTCTTGCGTCGCGGGAACGTGGCGAATCACGTCGGGTGCGAAGGTCTTGATGACTTGACCTTGCGGCGTGCGAATCTCGCGTACGACTTGCGGACGATAGAGCGTGCCGCCGTTGATGACTGCCGACGCGACATCGGCCATCTGCAGCGGCGTGGCTTGCATCGCGCCTTGGCCGATGCCGAGCATACAGACTTCGCTGGGTTCCATCGGCACGCCGTAGACCTTCATCTCCCACGCGTTGGTCGGCCAGTTGCCCGCATTCTCGCCGGGTAGATCGATGCCGGTCTTGCTCCCGATGCCGAAAAGATGCGCCCATTTGCTCAACCGCGCGTACCCGAGGCGCCAGGCCATTTGATAGAAGAAGCCGTCCGACGATGCGGCAAGTGCCGGCACGAAGGTCGTGTTGCCCAAGCCGCCGGCGGCGATGTCACGCGCGATGTAGCCGCCGCAATTCCAATAGCCGGTGTCGTAGACGACTTCGTGCGGTTTGACCAAACCTTCGGATAGAACGCCGCTGCCGGTGACCATCTTGAAGGTCGAACCGGTCGGGGTCGCGGCGCCGATCGCGTTGTTGAAGAGCGGATCGGTGGGATCGAGCAGATAGTGCGAAACGCGCTTCCAGTTGTCGGCGGCAAAATCGTTGGGGTCGAACTCGGGATAGCTCGCCATCGCGAGCACGCCGCCGGTCCACGGATCGAGTACCACCACCGCGCCGGCGAGTTTGCGCCCGTGCGACCACTTCGCGATACCGTCGTCGAGCGCGCGCTGCACGATCGCTTCGAGCCGGCCGTCGACGTTGGTGATGAGTGTGTCGCCCGGAATCGCGGCCTTTGCCGGCAGCTTGATGCTGGGAACCACCTGATCTTGCGCGTCGACCACCACGCGCTGACCCCCGGCCTCGCCGCGTAAGTACTTGTCGTAGACGTATTCCAGGCCATCTTTGCCGACGACGTCGTTGGGCGTGTAGCCTTCGTGCTTGCGCCGTTCGTATTCGCTCTCGGTAATTTGTCCGACGTAGCCGAAGATCGAGGCGCCCGTGGCGCCGAGCGGGTAGTCGCGGATCGGCTGCACTTCGAGATCGACACCTTGCACGTCGCCGAGGAGCTCGGAGAGGCGGGCGACTTTGGCCACCGGCAAATCGCTGGCCAGCACCACCGGACCGTAGGGCTCGTAGGTCTGCACCTGCGCGAAGTTCTCGTAATTCACGCCGCGGTGGTGCAGCAGACTGTAGCGCAGTTTCGCCTCAGGGATATCGAGGGTACGCGAAAGCGTCGCAAGCACGCTATCGATATCGGTGATCTCCGACGGAATCAATCCGACGACGAACGACGGCCGGCTGCGCACGAGCACGTGACCGTTGCGATCGTAAATCATCCCGCGTGGTGCCGCGACTTCGATCAGTCGCACCTGGTTCTCCAGGGCAGCCGCACGGTAGCGCGCGCCCTGTACCAGCTGCACCTGAATCAGTTGCACGATCAGCGCGATGACCGCGATCGCGAGGATAGCGATGAACCCGGCAATGCGCCACGGGGAACGTTCCCATGAGACGCGCGGAGCGCGCCGGCGGTCGATAATCATGCGTAACGGCTGTCGATACGGCGGTTAATGAGGAGGACGGCCATCATGACCAGCGCATTGAGCAGCGCTTCGAACAGCGCTTCGTGGAAGTGGATCATCGCCACGCCGCCGGGGTAGCCTTCAAAGCTCATAACGACCCAAAAAATCAAGCGCACCAAGAGCGTCGCGACCAACGTGATCGTGGCGACCAACGGAATCGAATCGGCAAAAAATCCACGCGAGATCGAACTGCAAAAGATCGCGACCGAAGTCATCGCGATCGTCCACGCGCCGCCGGTCATGCCGAACGTAAGCAGGTCGAGTGCGAAGCCGGCCGCTAGGCCGTACGCAGCGGCGCGCCACATCTCGACGCGAATCGCATACCACACGACGGCCACGAACACCAGATTGGGTTCGACGTTACGGATCGTGAACACGTGCATGAGGCAGACTTGCACGAAGAGCGCAAGCAGCAGCCACGCAACGGAAACGTACCATGCGGGGGCGGTGACCCGTGGAATGTGAATTCTATTGCGGGACGACGACAACGCGATCGAGGGTGCCGAGATCGACGGCAGGCCGGAGGACGGCAGTTTGGTAGAGCGTAGCATCCCCGCGCTCGATGGAAACGATCGTGCCGATCGGCACGCCGGAATGGAACGACCGGCCTTGACCGGTGACGATCACGTCGCCGCGTTTGATCGGCGCATCCTGCGGGATGTACTCGACGCGGACGCTCGAAAGATTGCCGCGCGCGATGCCCCAATAGCGTCCGCGGCGCGTTACCGCCGGAATACGGCTGGTGTAATCGGTAATGAGCACGACCTCGCTCGAGAACGGTCCGACCGATTCGACGCGTCCTACGACACCGGCACTTGCGATGACGCCGTCATCCTTGTGTACGCCGGCATTGCTGCCGCGGTCGATCGTAACCGTGCGCGAGTCGTTCTCCGGTGGGAAACCAATCACGCGCGCTTCGACGCCGGCGGGATTCGCCTCGACTGCCGGCTGGATGCTAACCTCCGAGGCATACTGCGCGGCGAGTTCGTGCAGGCGGGTGTTCTCAGCGGTGAGCGTGCGATTCGCGTCGCGCAACTGCGCGTTCTCTTTTTCCAGCGATGGCAACGCGGCGACCGATGCGCCCGCTCCGCGCACGCCGTCGATCACGGTACTGGTCGCGCTTTGTGCGAACGACGCAAGCGCCGTCGCAATCGCCGTCAGCGGACTCGTCGTGCCCGCGCGTTCGGCGTTGATTTGCACGAGCGCCAGCGTCGCCGCCACGATGATGACGGCGATTAGCGCGAATAATTTGCGCTCGTCGCGATAAGTAAAGATGGCCGGCTCCCGAAAAGGCCTTATTCGTTGTTAGCGTTCTTCGCCGTCGGTAAGGTAAAACCCAACCGGCGCAGCGCCCGAACGAAGCGGGCAAGCGGGAAGCCCATCACCGTATAAAAATCGCCGTCGATCGACTCCACCAATGCCGCGGCGCGACCTTGGATGCCGTACGCGCCGGCTTTGTCCATTGGCTCGCCGGAGGCGACGTATGCTTGGATCTCGTCGTCGCGGAGCGGATAAAAACGTACCAGGGTGGTCGAGCACTCCTCGGTCAAATCGCGGCGCCCCGGAAAAGCGATAGCGTAGGCCGTATGCACGACGTGCCTTCGGCCCGAAAGCATTCGGAGCATCGCGACGGCCTGCGCACGATCTCGCGGTTTTCCCAGCGAAACCCCATCAACGTCGACGACGGTGTCGGCGGCCACGACCAGGTCGTCGGGAAAGCGCGCTTGCACGTCGCGCGCCTTGGCGGCCGCGTGGCGAGCTGCCAACTCGGCCGGCGCTATCGATGGATCGTCGGGCTCGTCATAGCCGCTGGGTTCAACCCGAACGGCCAGGCCGAGAGAGCGAAGAAGCTCGAGCCGGCGCGGGGAAGCGCTGGCGAGCACGATCGATTCAAGGACGTTCACGAGACTATTGGTAGTACTTGCCGCCGGCAAAGACGTATCCGGCGACGTGGCGGCCCGAGGGGTCGCGGTGTGTCCAGTGGATGACGCCGCCGCCCGGATCGTCTTCAAATTGGCCTTTGACGATCGCGTTTTCGCCCGGACGGAGCGGGACCGGTCCGGTGATGTCGACGTTGGTCTCGACCCGCAGCAGCAGATCGCACTGCTGCGTGAGCTTGAGTAGAAAGCCTTCGTGTTCACCGCTCGGGCCGTTGCTCGTGCCGAGCACGCCGACCACGCTGCCTTGCGCGACCACTTCGGCGTCGCTTGCGCCGCTTGCATACAGCGCGCACACGTGGGCGTTATCCGGTTTCTCCGCAACACCCCCACCGCAACCGGCGCTTGCGAGCAGGGCGACGCTAAGGGTTAGCGCTCGATACCGTACAGCCCGTGCGCAACGATGTACTGCCATACCGCCTCCGGTACGAGATACCGTACGCTACGTCCCTGCGAGAGCAGGGTTCGTACCAGCGTGGCCGACTCGGTCAGCTCGGGCATGTTGAGCGTGGCGATCCGCTCGCGCAGGCTCTTGGGCACGGCCGCGATGACGCGCTGGAGCGCCTCGGGGCGCACACCGATGCGCGGCGCGATCACGAAGCGTTCGAGTTGCTCGAGAACTTCGTCGAACCGCTCCCACGGCGAATTGGCCAGCGAGTCGGCGCCGATGATAAAGGTGAACGTTGCCTTGGGATATTTTTTCTTGAGCAACGGTAAGAGATCGGCGGTGTAGCCGGTGGCGTCCGCGCGCAAGTCGCTTTCGTCGAGTGCGAAGCCCGCGTTGCCTTCGATGCCCGCGAGTATCATGGCGCAGCGATGCGCGGCGTCTTCCTGCGCGGAGTTCCGGTAATGTTTGTGTTCCTTGGTCGGCACGAAGAGCACGCGGTCGAGATTCTCGAGCAGTCGCGCGGATTCGGCTAAGAACAAATGCGCGTTGTGAATTGGATCGAAGGTGCCGCCAAAAATACCTAATCTCATGAATACAAGAACTCGTACGGCCCAATTCGCACGGTATCCCCTTCGACCGCACCAAGTTCGCGCAATTTCTTCTCGACGCCCATCTTCGCGAGCGCGCGCTCGAAGCGCGCGAGTCCCTCTTCGGAGTCGAAGTTCGTTACCGCGGCGAGCCGTTCGATCCGCGCGCCGCTCAAAATGAATGTCCCCTCGGCATCGCGTTCAATTGCAAACGCTTCGTCCGGCACGAGTTCGATAAGCGCCGGCGGCGGCGTAACGATTTGCGGCGGCGGCGAGTCCTTTATCGTTTGGGAAATCGCGTAGACCAGCTCTTGTACGCCCTCGTTCGTGGCCGAGCTGATACCGCGCGCGCCGGGAAACTGCTCGCGCAATTCGCGCAATCGTTCTTGAGCGTCGGGGAGATCGAGTTTGCTCACCACCAGCAGCGTCGGCCGCTCGAGCAGCGCCGGATTCCAGGCGCGCAGTTCGGCTTCGATCGTCGCTTTGTCGTGCAATATTTCATTGAGGGGCTTCGCGCCGTCAAGCAGATGCACGAGCGCGCGCGTGCGTTCGACGTGTTTGAGAAATTGATCGCCGAGGCCCGCGCCTTCATGCGCGCCTTCGATCAAGCCGGGCACGTCGACCATGACGAACGATTCTTCGTCGGAGACGCGCACCACGCCGAGTTGCGGTTCGATGGTCGTGAAGGGATAATCGGCGATCTTCGGACGCGCGGCGGAGACGACCGAAAGCAGCGTCGATTTGCCGGCGTTCGGCACGCCGATTACGCCGCAATCGGCCAGGAGTTTCAATTCGAGCCGAAGCGTGCAATGTTCGCCCGGTTCGCCATTGTACGCAATGCGCGGCGCTTGCCGCGTGCTGGTGGCGAAATGTTGATTGCCCAAGCCGCCCTTACCGCCGCGCGCGACTTGCACGCGTTCGCCGTCATGCGCAAGGTCGATGAGAAAGGCTTCGGTTTTGCCTTCGAACGCGCGGTAGACGAGCGTCCCGATCGGCACCGGAATGATCAGATCGGGGCCGCTGCGTCCGGACTTATTGGATTGACTGCCCGCTTTGCCGGATTCGGCATTGAATTGGCGCCTAAAGCGAAACTCGACGAGCGTCGAAAGCGCGGACGTCGCTTGCAGATAGACACTGCCACCGGTGCCGCCGTCGCCGCCCGCCGGGCCACCTTTAGGAACGTACTTCTCACGACGCCATGCGACGATGCCGTCGCCGCCGTTTCCGGCAGCTACGTTGATCGTCGCTTCGTCAATGAATTGCAGCTAGCGTACGTTAACGTGCTGCCGATTGCGGCGCGTCGAAAACTCGACCGTGCCTTCGATCAGCGCGAAGAGCGTGTGATCCTTGCCCATCCCGACGTTCTCGCCCGGATAGAACTTGGTGCCGCGTTGACGCACGAGGATGTTGCCCGCGAGCACGCGCTCGCCGCCGAAGCGCTTAACTCCCAGACGCTGGGCATTGGAGTCGCGCCCGTTGCGGGTAGAGCCGGCGCCCTTTTTGGACGCAAAAAGCTGCAGGTCGAACTGGAACATAGCCGGAGGAGTATAGCAAAGGGCCTGAAGAGTTGGCAAGGACCGGTTTGCGGGTAGAATCTGGGACATGAACCTCCCCGCGGTCCACTCGGCTGGAGCGCCGTTGGCGATTTCGCTACCGGCTTCGACCCCGGTCGTCACCGCGGCGACGCTCCCGCGGGCTGTGACGTTCGGCGAATCCACCTACCGTTTTGCCGGCCCGCTCGGGAATCTGAGCGAAGCGGCCAAGCCCGTCTTCGAGGCCCTCCAGGCGGCGGCGGCGCTTCCGCCCTCGAGCAATCCGGGGTTCGTGCTACCGGCGAATGGCGATTTCTTGCGGCTCTTCTCGGCCGTTACCGCAATCGCCGCCGAGCGGATTTATCCGGCCCCGATCTTCTCCTTTAGCGCGTAGGCCGCGGCGAGGGACGCCCTGACGGGCGAGCGGTGGGCCGTCCGCCGTTGCATGGGTTTGCGTGGTTGCCGTTGTTGTAGCGGTGGCCTTGGGCGGTGCCCCGCTTGCTGCTCCGCGAGAAGCGGTTATTACAATTGTACGGATATGGATAATAGTAGCCGTCGTAATACACCGGCTGTGGCGTGATGATCGGCACGGGGCCGGTTGGGCCGGCGTGTGCCGTCCAAAAGGTCTGTTGTTGCGCACAGGCTCCGGCGGTCAGTGCCGCCGCCAGGGCCACGGTTGCGAGCAGTGGTGCCAGGCGTTTCACCTACCCTTTGTTCGGAAGAGGGTGAGTGGGGTCCCGGCCGTAACTGTGAGGCGTTTTGAGCAGAAGACGAGTCGTCGTCACGGGCATGGGTGCCGTGACCCCCTTAGGAAATTCCCGCGAAGAATTTTGGCGGCGGTTGGTCGCAGGCGAGTCGGGGGTCGGCCCGATCTCGGTCTTCGACGCGAGCGCCTTCACCACGCGGATCGCCGCCGAAGTCAAGGATTTCAACCCCGAAGAGCTGATCGGCCGCAAATTGGCGCGCCGGATGGACCGCTTCGCACAATATGCGTTCGTGGCAGCCAAAGAGGCGATCGACGATGCTGCGTTACCCGACGACCAAGATTTCAAGAACCAGGTCGGCGCGGTCACCGGCAGCGGGATCGGCGGCATTCAAACCTTCTGGTACGAGTCGATCAAGGCCGCGCAGGTCGGGAACTGGACCAAGACCTCGCCGTTCTTCATTCCGATGCTGATGTCGAACGCGGCCCCGGCGCACATTTCGATGGCGTTCGGCTACCGCGGACCGGTGTTCTCAGCATCGAGCGCGTGCGCGTCGGCCAACGACGCGATCTGTACCGCGTACAATCTCGTCGCCTACGGCGATGCGCTGGCCGTGATCACCGGCGGCAGTGAGGCCTGTATTTCACCACTCGCGGTTGGCGGTTTCTGCTCGATGAAGGCGATGTCGACGCGCAATGACGAGCCGACCAAAGCGTCGCGCCCCTTCGATAAAGAGCGCGACGGTTTCGTGCTGGGCGAAGGCGCGGGCATTTTGGTTTTCGAGGACTACGAGCACGCGAAGGCGCGCGGCGCGAAGATCTACTGCGAAGTTTACGGCTACGGCCAATCCGCCGATGCCTATGATTTGGTCGCGGTCGATCCTGACGGGAACGGCGTGGCGCTGGCGTTCGATCGCGCGTTCAAATCCGCGGGCGTCTCACCTGACGAGGTGGATCACATCAATGCCCATGGGACCTCGACGCCGATCGGCGATCCGGCCGAATCCAAGGCGATCGAGAAAGCCTTTGGCGCGCATGCGCACAAGATCGGGGTCAGCTCGACGAAATCGATGCACGGGCACGCGCTCGGCGGAGCGGGTGGGCTCGAAGGCGTCGCCACGGTGATGGCGGTGGTAAGCGACATCATGCCGCCCACCATCAACTACGAATTCCCCGATCCCGAGTGCACGCTCGACTACGTGCCCAACGTCGCGCGCAAGGCGCCGGTCAACGTCGCCTTGTCCAATTCGTTCGGCTTCGGCGGTCACAATAGCGTGATCGTGTTCGGAAAGGTTCGCTAACGCGATACTGCGATGGCCGGTGAGAATCGCAGGCGTCGTCTACGCGCGCTGCTCGCCCGCGCGGGCGTGCGCGTCGCCGGCGACCTGACGCTGATCGAGCAGGCGTTCGTGCATGAAAGTTCCGCCAAGGAGTCCGGCAGCGCCTCGAACGAGCGCATGGAGTTCCTCGGCGATTCGGTCTTGGGCTTCATCACCGCCGGCTGGCTATTCGAACGTTTCCCCGACGAGCCGGAGGGCCGGTTGACCGTGCGTAAAGCCGCCATCGTTAACGACGCGCAACTCGCGCAATCCGCGCGGCGCCTGGAATTCGCCGAACTGGTGCATCTCGGCGTCGGGATGCGTAACGCCGGGGGTGCCGACAACACCTCGATCTTGGCCGATGCCTTCGAGGCCTTCGTTGCCGCGCTCGCGCTGCGTTACGGCATCGAAAAGGCGCGCACGTTCGTGATTCGCGAGCACATCGAGCAGCTCGATCACGCCCCCGATGCCCTGCTCGATTCCAAGACCCGCCTGCAGCATTTTGCGCAGGAGCACCTCTCGGCCACGCCCGTCTACCGCGACCGCAGCTATGGCACGCCGCAGACGCCACGCTTCTCGTCGAGCGTGCAGGTCAACGGCAAGACGTTGGGAACCGGGAGCGGGCCATCGAAGAAAGCAGCACAGCAAGCTGCGGCGCAAGCAGCGCTAGCCTCTCTTTTGCCGGATTAAGCATGAATCTAAAGAAGATCAAAGCCTTCGGGTTCAAGACATTTGCCGAAGCGACCGCGCTCGAGTTCGACGAGGGTATCACCGCCATCGTCGGTCCCAACGGATCGGGGAAGTCGAACATGGTCGATGCGTTTCGCTGGGTGCTCGGCGAAACGTCGAGCCGCAGCCTGCGCTCGGGCAAGCTCGAAGACGTCATTTTTGCCGGCAATGACAAGCGCAAACCGCTGGGAATGGCCGAAGTCTCGCTGACCTTCGACAACACGACCGGCAAACTGCCGATCGAGTTCAGCGAAGTCGAGATCACGCGCCGTGCCTACCGTGCGGGCGAGAGCGAATACTTCATCAATCGCAATCAAGTGCGTCTGCGCGACATCGTCGAGCTCTTGATGGGCACCGGCTTGGGGCCGGGATCGTACTCGATCGTCTCGCAAGGGCAAATCGATTCGATTCTCACCAGCAAACCCACCGAACGGCGCGCGCTGTTCGAAGAGACCGCCGGGATCAACAAGTTTCTCGCGCGCAAGCACGAGTCGATGCGCCGCTTGGAGCAGACCGAAAACAACGCGATTCGCATCAACGATCTGATCAGCGAACTCGAACGGCGCATCCCCGAACTCGAGACGCAGGTGCGCCGCGCGAAGCGTTATCGTAAGGTAAGCGCGCGAGTGCGCGATCTCGAGATTCTCTCCTACCTGCGGGCCAGTGCGTCGCGCCGCAGCGAGCGCGAAGGCCTGCGCGCGGAGCTCGAAAGGCAAGACGAAGTTCGCGGAGCGGCGGCGGCCAAGGTCGCGCAACTCGGCGCGAACCTGGCCGAATTGCGCACGCGCGCGTATCAGCAAGAACTGCAGCTCGAAGAGATTCGCGGTAGCGCGCAGAGCAAGCGCGCCGAGCTGGCGCGCATCGAAGCCGACTACGCCGCTGCGCTCGCGCGGCGCGAAGCGCTCGAATCGCAATCCACCCAAACGTACGAGGACGCCGCGCGCGTCCAAGCCGAGCGCGAATCGCTCGCGGTGACCATCGAGCGGCTCGAGGCGCGCCTCACGCCGCTGACGGCCAATCTGGAAGCGGCGCGCGAAGCCGAATTGCAAGCGCAGACGGCACTCGCGCAGGCGCGCGCGCAGCTCGATTCGATCTTCACGCGGCTGCGGGAGGTCGAGTCGCACGCCGCGGCCGGTGCCGCCAAACGTGCCGAACGTCGCGTGCAAGGTGAGAATCTACGCGCGGAAGCCGAACGGTTGGAAGGCGAGGCACATGCCGGGCGCGAGCACGTCGCTCAGCTCGAGATGACGGCCGGCGCCGCGTCGCAAAAATATGCCGAACGCGAGGCGCAGCTCGGCGCGCTCGAAACGCAGCTCGCGAGCTGGCGCGAGCGCAGCGACGTAGCCGAAGCCGCACTCGTGCGGGCGCAGACGTACTTAGGCGAGACGCTCGCGGCGCACCGCGATCAGACGGGCGAAGTCAAGGCAGCCGAATCGCGGCTGCACACCATCGAAGAGCTAGAGAATTCGCTCGAAGGGCACGTGCCCGGCACCCGCGCCGTGGTCGAAGCCTGGCAGCGTGGCGACGTGCGCGGCATCGAAGGCATCGTTTCTAACGTCATCGACACCGAGGAACGCTACGCCCGGGCGATGGACGTCGCGTTCGGTGCGCGGTTGTCGAACATCATCACGACTACATCGGAAGATGCCGAGCACGCGATCGAGTTTCTCAATCGCAGCGAGCAAGGGCGCGCGACGTTCTTGCCGCTCGACACACTCGGCAATCGCGACGCCAAGACGATGACGCCCGAGATCGAGCGCGTGTCGGGGGTGATCGGCTACGCCCATACCCTGGTAAAAACGCAGCCGCAGTACGAGGGCGTGGTGCGCTTTTTGGTCGGCAACGTGCTCGTTGTCGACACGCTGCAAACCGGTATCCATCTGGTTCGCGAGCGCGGCTTGCGCGATACCGTCGTGACCCTCTCGGGCGAACAAATCGCCGGCGGCGGAGCGATTACCGGCGGCCGCTTCAAGCGCGAACGTTCGATTCTCTCGCGACGTGTACAGGCGCAGTCGCTTCGCGAAGCGCTCACCGGGATGCGCGCGAAGTTGGAAACGCTGGAACGCTCGGCTAACGATGCCGGCGCGCGCGTGGAAGGCTCGGTCGCGGCACGCGACGACGCACGCGAGTCGCTCGCGCGCATCGAGCTGCAGAGTGCGGAGCTTCGCACCGAAATGGCGGGGCTCGGCGGCGATCTCGAGCGCATGCATGCCGAGGTCGCGCGCGCGCACGCAAGCGTCGAGGACGTCCTCGTGCGGGCGCGAGAAGCACGGCGGCGCGAGCACGAGCTCGAAGCGCCCGAGGCCGAAGCGGTGCATGGCGACGAGGAGCGCGTCGCACTCGAAGCGGAGCTCGCGCGCGCGCGCGAGCAGATTGCCCGCGCCGAGGAGGCGCAGCTTGAGGCCAGCCGGCGTGCCGGCGATTTACGCGAACGCGCCGCTGCGCTTACCGCCGAGCGCGATGCGTCGCGCGGACGCCTGGGCATGCTCGATCAAGATAGCGAGCGCGCGCAGAATGCGCGCGAGGCGATGCTGGCCGAGATTGGCACGCTGGTGGAGCAAACGCGCAACGCGCACGCGCACGTCGAAGGCTTACGCCATGGCGTGAGCGATCTCGACGTCAAGCTCGACGTCGCGCGCCGCGAGCGCGAAACGATGGCCAACGCGCTCCTGCAGCTCGAAGCCGATCTGCGCACCGCCGAGAACGAAGAGCGGGACGCGGTTGCCGGCGGCGAGCGCCATCGCACGCGTTTAGCCGAGATCGAGGCCGAGCTCGGCATGCTGGTTTCGCAGTTCGCGCAAAACCCGGCGACGGACGAAGAATGTCACGACGTCGAGACGCGCAACGCGCAGGAGCCGGACAGCGTCATCGACGACTTGCCGCGGCTGCGCGAAGAGCTCGCGCGGCTCTCGGCCAACGTCAACCTCAATGCCGAGGCGGAGCGCGAAGAAGTCGGCGAACGTGAGACGTTCTTGCGCACGCAGATGGAAGATCTCGCCAAAGCGCGCGAGACGCTGCTCGAATCCATCAAAGAGATCGAAGCGCAGTCGCAGACGCTCTTTAACGAAACGTTCGATAAGGTCGCCGGTGCGTTCACCGAGATGTACGGCAAGCTCTTTCCCGGCGGCGATGCCAAAATGTGGCAAACCAATCCCGAGAATCTTTCGGAGACGGGCATTGAAATTTCGGTGCAGCCGCCGGGCAAAAAGCTCATGTCGCTCACCGCGCTCTCCGGCGGCGAGCGCGCGATGACGGCCGCGGCGCTGATCTTTGCGCTGATCGCGGTCAAGCCGTCGCCATTCTATCTGCTCGACGAAGTCGACGCGGCGCTCGACGACATGAACGTCGAACGCTTTTCCGACATGGTGCGCGAACTAGCCGGCGATTCGCAGATGATCATCGTCACGCACAACAAGAAGACGATGGAGCTGGCCGATCGCATGTATGGCGTGACGATGCGCGAGCCCGGCGTGAGCACGATCATCGCGGCGACGCTGTCGCAGGAGCGCCATCCGGAGCTGGCGCTTGCCTGACCGGAGTAAACCGGCAGCGCTCTTCTCGCTTTCGGACAAGACTGGATCGGTCGAGCTAGCGCGAGCGCTGCACGAGCGCGGCACCGTGATTTACGCGACGGGCGGCACCAAGCAATACCTCGAAGAGCACGGCGTCCCGGCGCACGACGTCGGCGAGATGACCGGCTTTCCGCCGCTCTTTGACGGGCGCGTAAAGACGCTGCATCCGAAGGTCTTCGGCGCGATTCTCTACGATCGTGACAATCCCGATCATCAGGCGCAAGCCGAGAAGTATTCGATTGCACCGATCACCACGGTCGCCGTGAACCTCTACCCGTTTGAAGCGACCGTGGCCAAAGGCGGCACGACCCATGCCGAAGCGATCGAACAGATCGATATCGGCGGCGTTTCGCTCATGCGCGCGGCGTCGAAGAATTTCGACCACGTCAGCGTGCTCACGCATCCGTCGCAATACGAGCGTTTCGTGAAGGCGCTCGAAGCCGGTAACGTGCCGACGCAGCTGCGCCGTGAATTTGCAATCGCCGCTTTCGAACGTACGGCCGAGTACGATGCGGCGATCGCCCATTATCTTGCAACTGAAGGCTCGGTATTGCCCAGCGACCTGCCCGGCGCGCTCACGGTCACGCTTCCGCTCATGCAGCGCTTGCGATACGGCACCAACCCGCAAAACCGCGCCGCGTTTTATCTCGATCGGCCCGATCGGCTGCCCGAACAACTGCATGGGAAGGCGCTTTCGTATAATAACCTGCTCGATCTGGATGCAACGCTGCGCTTGCTTTCGCGTGCGCCGCTCGGCGCAACGTTCGGTAGCGAACACACGCGTTTCGTACGCGCGGCGGTGGTGAAGCATACGGTTCCGTGCGGGGTCGCGCAGCGCTCGACCGTCGGTAAGGCGGTGCACGATGCGCTCGAAGCCGACGCGGTCTCCGCTTTCGGCGGCATCGTTGCGACCGATGCAACGGTCGACCTCGAGGCAGCGCAGTCGCTGGGAAAGTTTTTTCTCGAGATCGTCGCCGCGCCCGCCTTCGATCCCGACGCGCTCGAGGCACTTAAAAAAAAGAAGAACTTGCGGATCATGCGCTTCGTGCCGTCGCTACCCGACGAGCTGGCGGGCGAACTGCGCGTGCGCAGCGCGCTGGGTGGCGTACTCGCTGAAGACGACAATCCGGCCGCGCCGCCCGAAGAATGGCGCGTCGTCTCAAAACGTCCGCCCAGCTCCCAAGAGTGGCACGATCTCGCTTTTGCGTGGGACGTCGTACGCCATGTGAAGTCGAACGGTATCGTGATCGTCAACGGCGGCACGACGCGTGGTATCTGCGCCGGCCAAACCAATCGGGTGAGCGCGGTCGTGATCGCGGCGCACCGCGCCGGCGACAGAGCGCGCGGCGCCGCCTGCGCGAGCGACGGATTCTTTCCATTTGCCGACGGGCTCGAAGCCGCGGTCGCAAGCGGCTGCTCGGCGATCATCGCCCCCGGCGGTTCGGTGCGCGACGACGAAGTGATCGCCGCCGCCGACGCGCACGGGGTATCCCTGGTGTTCTCGTCGTATCGCTACTTCCTACATTGAGTTGTCATCCCGAGCGTAGCGAAGCGAAGTCGAGGGACGCCTACTTTCGCAGTTTTGCGTAATGCCGCTCGAGGTACTCGGCATTAGGGCGTAGAGCTGGGTTGTCCGGCAACGTCACCTTGGCATTGTGCATCTCATAGTAAACCTTGCCGTTGTTGAATTCTTCCGCGAGCGCTTTGCTAACGACAAACGTGTGGTCGGGACGGATCGACACGTACCCTCGATCAAACAGCTTGTGAATATCTGAGCGAAGAGCGATTCCGTTCGAAATCTCGTGCCGCTGGTGCTCCGCGAAATCCGCAATGTGCGCGGCATCGATGACCGGAACAGAATGTTCGCCGGTTACAGCGCACCGATTGCCATAGGCGGCGAGGACGAATCTTCGAAATGTCCCCTGACCTTGTCGCGGCAGATAGAGCGCCGGCTTTCCTCTCCCCCCAAAGGGAGCGATTTCGCTGGTCGCAAGTGGCGGCATCCTCGAGCCGAGGCGCTCCTTAATCTCGTGCCACATCAGAGCGCCTTCGCCCGAGTCCATATCAAAGTATTCGCCTTGCACAATATTCGGTTTCCAGCTCGCGGGCTGAGCAATCCACACGCTCTCTGGAAAGAACACGGGCTGCGAAAGAATTGCGCAGCCGATGATGTGGAACCGGTCGACCGGTTTCTTGAGGATGCGGCCGATCGTTCTGACGAGTTCGTCGAGCGATGCAGCGCCGTTCTTGGAGCCGTAAAATTCCCACGCGTCGGCTATCGACATTCGGTCCACGTATTCCACGAATCCGAGGCCGGCGATGGCGTTTTGAGGCGACCGGCGCTTAAAGAGTAAAGGCGCGCCCTGGGGCGCGCGCAGGAGGCCGCGACCGCCCGGGCGCCAGAAGTTAACTTCGTCGATTCCGGGCCGCGACGAAAGAAACTCGTACCACGAGCCATCGGTTACACCAACATAGAGCTCACGGCCGCTTCGCGCCACAGTGTCATCTACATCGATTGTCGCGGTTATCCTGGTACCGCAAGCTTAGGGGGTTTTATGCCGAGGTTCTTGCACACGTCGATCTTCGTCAACAACATGGATGAATCGATCGACTTCTACACTAACAAGCTCGGACTGAAGTTGCTCGACGGCCCGTTTCACTATCCGGGCAATGCCGACATGGCGTTCGTCGGCAACGACTGGAACGCGTATATCGAGCTGGTTTACGACTTGGAAGACCACCCGCCGTACACGATCGGAAATCGCTACGAACATTTGGCGATCGAGGCCGACGGCGAACTCGAACCGTATATCGCGCAACTGCGCGAGCGCGGCGTGAAGATTCTCAAAGACGCCTACAAGTCACCGAGCGGCACGCGCGCGATTGCCTTCATCGAAGACCCCAACGGCATTCCGGTCGAGCTTCTCGAGCCGCGTAAAGCAGCGGTGCTTTCTTAGCGATAGATGAATGGATCGGCCGGCGGTGCGATCGGCGTCAAGACGTCGACATGGAGTTGCAGCTGCATGCCGTCGCGTTCGAGCATGCCGTGCGCGCGCAACCAATGCCCGTTCGCGTTCGTGAGATTGCGATCGAGCGCGAGCGCCACTGGTGCTGCATCCGCGCGGCAGCAGGTGATCGCATAACGCACCAGGGCCGAGTGGCCGCGTTCGCTCACGGCTACGCCGGTAAAGTCGACGCGCTCTCCGGCAAAACCATCGGCCAATGTCGTTTCGGTCACATGATATGTCGGCGCGGGCGCGCCAATAATCGTTGCGGCAAGGGCCGCGAAGGCCAGCCAACGTGCTGCGCGCGCGCGGTGCGCGCGAAAGCGCCATGCGAAAACGAGAAAGACAATCGCGGTGAGCGTCAGCGGGATCGTCATGCGGGGATGCACGAGCGTGCCGCCATGCCGCGCTGCGACCAGCGCGCAGGCCAGGCCAAGCGCACCGTATGCCCAGGGATCGTGCGGTACCTCGTGGATGTGACGACGCCATAAGCTCGGCACGATGCCGCCGGTGCACAGCACGCCGGCAGCGCACCAAGGTGCGCTTGCATGTAATGCCGCCGCTAGTGCAACACCGCCGAACGCGCAGGGTGACGATACCACGCCGAGCAACGCGCCGCACACGATCAGAAACGGTGTAGGGAGTCCGCGCAGCGGGAGCGATGGAAGCAGCAGCATGATCGCGGCCGAGAGCACCGCGGCAGGCACGAGCGCTACAAGCTCGCCGAGCACGCTCGTGCGCCGATCGTGATCGTGCCGGCCTACGAAGCGGGACACGAGAATCGCCGCGGTGACGCGCGCGAGCGCGGCCGGCGCACCGAACATCGCCGCGGTGGCGATCGCCGCCGGAATCGATCGCGCGCTTGGACCTTCCGTGCACCCGCAACCCGCGTACGCGACCAGCACCCGCGCATGCCGCCCGGCAAGGATCGATAAGACCGCTGCAAGCGTGAGATAGGGGAGCGATTCGAGCAACACGCTTGCGGTCACCGCGCACACGGTCATGGCCGTTTGCGGCGCGATCGCCGCGGCCGCAATCGCAAGCAGCACGGCGGACCAAAGGCGCATGTGCTACCATCACGCCCAAGACTCGTGGCGTCTAGGGTATAAGCGTGGCATGAACGCGTTTGAAATCTTCCCGATAAAGACGTTTGGTCTCGGTGGCGTGCCGTTCGCTTCGACTGCACCGCCGACGGCGTCAAGCGCTCGATCGAAGATAGCCTGCAGCGTCTCGGTGTCGACGCGCTCGACATCGCCTTCGTTCACGATCTTTCGCCGGACAATCCGTGGCTACCGGGTTCGTGGGAAGAGCAATTTGAGATCGCACGCAAGGGCGCGTTCCCGGCACCGGTGGTCAGCTGCTCGAATGCGGATCAAGCGCTCGCGGACTACACGTCGCTCCAAACGAGAATTCCGGCGGCGTTCTGGTGGGGTCTTCGTTTCGAAGGGTTGATCGCGAACGACGCTGCGGTGCCGGCCGAGAGCGCTTAAGTCATCGTCGATAAGATCTGGGCGATACCGTCATCGTAGGCGGTGACGTGCAGGCCGGGGAGTAAGGCGCGCAGTGCGCGGTCGTCGAGCAATACGGGGTCGCTCTGAAGATAGTTCATCTCGGCGAGTTCGCGCACGATTGGGTCGAAGAGCCCAATCAAGCGCAGCATGAAGACGTTGGTTACCATCAATTTCGATTTGCGCCCAACGTGCGCGAATACTTTATTCGCAAACTCGCGCTGCGTTATCGTGCCCGAGCCGGCGAAGTTCCACGCACGGCCGTAGGCGCGATCCTCTCGGGACAGTTCCAATGCCAACGGCCCGATGTCGCCGATGAAAACGTACTGGTGCGGCTTATCGATCGGACCGACGACGGTCGCACGGCGATCGTTCACCGCCGCAACGAAGATATCGCCGACCAAACTCTTCTTGGGATCGCCGCCGTAGAAATCGGGGAGGCGCAATACCGTGCCTTCGATGCGGCCGGCGGCGTGGGCCGCGAGCACGAGATCCTCTTGCTCCTTGCGCATCTTCCCTTTGAAGGTGCCGGGATTGCGCGGATGCGATTCGTCGACGGTTGCCGACTGCGGGCGTCCATAGGAATAGATCGGTGAGAGCAGCACGATCCGCCGCACGCCGGCAGCGATCGCGCCGTTGAGCGTCGCACGCATGAGCTGCGGATGCAGTTCGAAGTGATTGTACGGCACGCCGACGAGGTAGAAGATCGTGTCGATGCCGGTTGCGGCAGCCTGCACCGACGCGGGGTCGTCCGGATTCCAGATGGCGATCTCGGCGAGCGGCCGATGTGCGAATTCGGCTTGAAGCGACGCGCGATCGCGTCCTACGACGCGATAGCGCTCGCCGGCGGCGTCCAGCGCGGCGGCGATGCCGGCACCGGTCGAACCCGATGCGCCGAAGAGTGCGAACGTCCCCATACTTTGGTCGTAACACGTCGGCATCGAAAATGTTTCACCGGCGGTGTCGCGAAGCTGGCGTTCAGTTATGCCCTCGAAAATCACCGCACCGCGCGGCACGCAAGACATCCTTCCCCCGATCTCTCGCGACTGGCTCGATCTCGAAACCCGTATCCATGCGCTCGCGGAGCGCTTCGGCTACAGCGAGATTCGCACGCCGATGTTCGAAGCGACGGAGTTGTTCGTGCGCGGCGTCGGCGAGACGACCGACATCGTCGAAAAGGAGATGTACACCTTTCTCGACAAGGGCGAGCGCAGCATGACGCTCCGTCCCGAGTGGACCGCGCCTGTCATGCGCGCGGCGCTCGAGCAGAATCTCTTTGCCCAGGGACCGCAGCGGCTCTACTACGTCGGACCGATTTTCCGCTACGAACGTCCGCAGAAGGGCCGCTATCGCCAAGCGCATCAATTTGGCGTCGAGTGCATCGGCTACCGCGGACCCGAGGCCGACTTCGAGGTCATCTCGCTCGCGTGGGAGCTGGTGCGGAGCTACGATCTGACCGGCGCGCAGTTGCGACTGAATACGATTGGTGACGACGTCTGCCGGCCGCGCTATCGCGACGCGTTGATCGCACATTTTCGTCCGCATCTCGCCGAACTCTCGCCGGACTCACAACGCCGTCTCGAGCGCAATCCGCTGCGCGTACTCGACAGCAAGGACGAACGCGATATCGCATTGGTGCGCACGGCGCCTACCTTTGAATCGGTCTTGTGCGATGCGTGCCGCGAGCACTTCGACGCGTTACGCGCGTATCTCGATGCCGCGCAGATTCCCTACGTCGTCGATCCCTCGATCGTGCGCGGCCTCGACTATTACACGCGGACGGTATTCGAGATCACTTCGAGCGTGCTCGGCGCGCAGTCGACCGTCTGCGGCGGCGGGCGGTACGATGGACTCGTGCGCTCGCTCGGCGGCCCGGATGTCCCGGCGGTCGGTTTCGCGCTGGGGCTCGAGCGTTTTCTCATGATGCTCGACGCAATGCAGCCGCAGCGCGAGCGTCCGCGTTACGGCGTGCAGGCGATTGCCCTCGGCGCGCAAGCGCGCGCCATGCTGGTTCCGCTCGTCGATATCTTGCGCCGCACCCTCGCGCAGCCCGTGTTCATGGACTACGAGGATCGCAAGCTGCTCGCACACCTCAAGATCGCCGACCGGAATAACGCCCGGTTTGCGCTCATCCTCGGCAGCGATGAGATCGTCGCCGGCGAGCTCGTGCTGCGGGACCTGGAGATGCGGAGCGACCGGCGGGTTACGCTCGGCCGTGCGGCAGACGTTGCGGGCGCCCTTGCCGAAATGGCGCCCTAATGGCCTACGAAGAAGAATCGCAGACGATCCAATCGCTGCTCGACATCATGCACGAGCACGATCTCGACCGTATTAAGGTCAAGGTCGGAGACGCGGTGTACGAATTGGTGCGGCGCGAGGCCGGGGCACAGATCGTTGCACCGCCGGCGGCGGTAGCCGCGCCCGCTGCGGCCGCCGCATCGGACGGCTCGTCTGCGGCACCGGCCGCACCGCCGAACGTCAAACGTGTGACCGCCCCGTTGACCGGCGTCTTCTATCGCTCGTCCTCTCCCGATGCCGAGCCGTTCGTCGAGCTCGGGGATCGCGTCGACAATGGTTCGGTACTGTGCATCTTAGAAGCGATGAAGCTCTTCAATGAGATTCAAAGCGACTACACCGGCACCGTGATGCGGATCGTTCCGGAAAACGGCGAGTTGGTCTCGCAGGGAGACGAACTGTTCTGGATCGCACCATGACCGATTACAAGGCGCAACGCGGTTACGATGCGTTAATAAAAGATCGCGTGGTATTGCGCGACTTTACACGATACAAAAAGGACGTCGAGGCGATCGTCGACGCGCTCGTGACAGCTCTGCGTGGCGGCAAACGCATTTACTGGTGCGGCAACGGCGGCAGCGCGGCCGAAGCGCAACATATGGCGGCCGAACTTTCCGGACGCTATCTGCGCGAACGTCCGGGCCTCAATAGCGAAGCGCTCTCGGTCAACACGTCGACGCTTACCTGCGTCGGCAACGACTACGGTTATGACTACATTTTTTCGCGGCAGGTCGAAGCGTTCGTGCAGCCGGGAGACGTGCTGATTGGCATGACGACGAGCGGGACGTCGCGCAACGTCGTGCTCGCGCTCGAAGCCGGCAAGAAAAAGGGCGCGATTACCGTCGCCTTTACCGGTAACGGCGGCGGCGCGGTGATGAAGTATAGCGATCTCGCGATCATCGGGCCCGACGGCTATGCCGCAATCGTGCAAGAAGTGCATCAGGTGTTGGCCCACATCATCTGCGATCTCGTCGAACAGGTGCTCATTTTCGAGGACCACATCGCATGAGTGCGACGCTGTTGACGAGCGACGCGCGCACGCTCGTCGAGCGCATGCGCGGCCGCTCGATTCTCGTCGTCGGCGACTTGATGATCGATGAATGGATTTGGGGAACGGTCTCTCGCATTTCGCCCGAAGCGCCGGTGCCGGTCGTCGCGGTGACCGACCAGTCCTTCACGCTCGGCGGTGCCGGCAATGTAGCCAACAACTTGGTTGCGCTCGGAGCGCGGGTCGAGTTCGTCGGCACGGTCGGCGACGATGCCTTCGCGTCGGACGTGCGCCGCATGCTGCGCGCGGAATCGGTTGACGATAGCGGTGTCTTCACCGTGCACGATCGCCCGACGACTCGCAAGACGCGCATCGTCGCGCACAATCAGCAGGTGGTGCGCGCCGACTGGGAAGAGGCTGCGCAGCTAACGCCGCCGGACCGCGCGTCGATCATCGCATACGTGCGCGAACGCGCGCCGTCGTGTGATGCGGTGATTTTGAGCGACTACGCCAAGGGACTCCTCAGTTACGAGATCGTTGAGGCGGCGCGGGCGTGCCCGCTCGTGCTCGCGGATCCCAAGCCGCAGAATCTCGACATCTTTTCCGGCGTAACGTGTGTCGCGCCCAACGAACACGAGGCGGCGGACGCCAGCGGGATCCGCATTACTGACGAGAGCTCGTTGATCCGTGCCGGCATGAAGCTGCTCGAACGGCTGAAGTGCAAGTACGTGGTGATCACGCGCGGCGAACACGGCATGTCGCTCTTTGGCGCGCAGGGCGAGCGGTTCGACATTCCTTCGGTTGCGCGCAAGGTCTTCGACGTTTCGGGTGCCGGTGACACGGTGATCGCCGTGCTCTCCCTTGCGCTCGCCGGCGGCGCATCGATCCAGAGCGCCATGCAGCTCGCGAATTTCGCCGCCGGTGCGGTGGTTGAGAAGCTCGGGACCGCGACGGCTAGCGGCGACGAGATCCTCGCGCTGATCGAACATGGCGGCTCCTGACCTCTTCGGCGCGCTGCTCGACGTCGAAGCGGCGGTGGCGTGGCGAGAAGCACTGCGCGCATCCGGGCGCCGCGTCGTCTTTACCAACGGCACCTTCGACGTCTTGCATGCTGGGCACGTCGACTATCTGGCATGGGCGCGCGAGCAGGGCGACGCACTGATCGTCGGCCTCAACGTGGACGCGTCGGTACGTGCGCTCAAAGGCGAGCTGCGCCCGATCGTGCCGTTTGCCGATCGCGCTAACGTCTTGTGCGCGTTGCGTAGCGTCGATGCGGTGGTCGCGTTTACCGAGCGTACGCCCGAAGCGCTGCTCGAACGCATCCGTCCCGACGTGCACGTAAAGAGCGCGCAATATCGGGAGGAGGACTTGCCCGAGCGCGCGGTCGTGCTCGCGCACGGCGGTGAAGTGCGCCTTGCTCCGCATCTCGCCGGACGGAGTACGACCGATCTCATCGGCGAGATCGTCAAACGGTACGGATCGTAGCGAAGCGGATATGAGAATCGCATTCACGGCGAACGGTCCGGGAGAGGTCGCGGGCTGGTTTCGTCCGCTCGTGCGCCGGCTCTACGAGCGCGATCCCGATCTCGAGGTGTGGCTCTTCTGCGTGCCCGACGACTACGCGACTGGTTACGAGAGCGAACTTGCGCGCCGGCTGTTTCCGAGCGCGCACGTCTACGATCCAAAGACATATCTGCGCGTTGCACTCGGCCGCGGTGCCGCCGATCTTCCCGAACGCGTGGATGTGGTGCAGTATTTGGGCGGCGACTTGATGCACGCGCTTCGCGTCCACGGGCGTCTTGGCGGCGTCGCGTCGAGCTACAAGTTTTCCAAGCGCGGCTATCGCAATCGCTTTGCGCAGTTCTACGCGGTCGATGAGAAGAACGTCGAGCAACTGCGCTCGTGGGATACGCCCGCCGATCGTATCGAGCGCGTCGGCAACCTTGCCATCGACGGGGCGCTGCTCGAAGCGGCGCAGCCGCTCGAGCCGGGGGCGCCCGAAGGCGGCATTTTGGTGATGCCGGGCTCGCGCGACTATGAAGTCGACAATCTGATTCCGTTTTTCTTCACGATGGCGTTGCGTATCGCGCGCGAACGCCCCGACGTGCCGGTCGCCTTCGGACTCTCGCCGTTCACGCCGCTCGCCGACGTACGCCGCGCTATCGAACGCGGCGGCCTTACGCGTATGTGGGCGCAGCGCGGCACGCTCGTCGAGGAGCACGGACGGGCATTTCTCGCAACCACCGACGGCGCGCAGCGCTTTCCGATCTTGCACAATGCGCTTGCGGCCGCGCTGCGCGCTCGACTGGTCGTGACCATCCCGGGCACAAAATGTATCGAATTGGCGGCGCTCGGCGTGCCGATGATCGCGATCACGCCGCTCAACGCGCCCGAAAAGGTCACGTTCAATGGGCCGCTGACCTACCTCGATCGCATTCCGGTCGTCGGAGCGCCGCTCAAACGGGCCGTTGCCGTCGGCGTGTCGCGCCGCTTCATCTATCACACGCAACCCAACATGGACGCGGGTGAGTCGTTGATTTGCGAACTGCACGGCACGCTCACGCCTGGGCGGGTCGGCCGCGTCGCCCTCGAGCGCCTGGCGGACCACGCTTGGCTTGCGTCGAGCCGCCAGCGCCTTGCCGCGCTGTACGCGGATCACGTGGGGGCGGCCGACCGCATGGCCGAATCGCTCATCGAACTCGCAGCTTCGTAGCCGACGGTGTATTCCTAAAACAGCATCATGCGCATCTCCATCGTTATTGCGACCAAGGATCGTTCCGCTTACGTCGCGCGCGCGCTCGCGTCGCTCGCGACGCAGATCGGCACGCCGTCATTTGAGGTCATCGTCGTCGACAATGGCTCGAGCGACGACACGAAGACGGTCGTCGAAGAAGCGGCGGCGCGCGCCAGCTTTCCCGTGCGCTATGCGTTCGAGCCCGAACCCAATCGCGGCAAAGCGCGCAATCGCGGCGTGGCTATTGCCGAAGGCTACTTAGTCCTCTTCGTCGACGACGACGTACAGTTGCCGCCCGGGTTCGTTGCAGCGCACGAAGCGGCCCATACCACCAGCAACCTGGTCGTCAACGGACCGATCATCAACGTGCCCTCGTATGACGATCGGCCCAAGCCCGCGATGGCCAACTATTCGCGCGCGTTCTTGTGCACGTGCAATGTGTCGCTGCCCAAGCACGCGATCGAGGCAGTCGGCGGATTCGACGAAGTTTTTCATTTGTACGGCTGGGAAGACACCGAGCTCGGCGTGCGCCTCCGTGAAGCAGGCATGCGTTGGCGCTTCGCTTGGGATGCGTATCTCTGGCATATCAAGGCGCCCGCGCACAATACGCTCGAGGTCGAAACGCGTAAAGTGCTCGAGCGCGCGCGCATGGCCCGGCACTTTCTCGAGAAGCAGGCCTCGCCGCGCGCACGTATGGCTACCGGGGCGCACCCGGTGAACCTTTTGCGCGCACGCTATTTGCTGCCCGATTCGCTCTTGGCGCTCTACGCCGGCATCGCCACCAGTGAAAAGGCGCCGGCATTTCTGCGCACGCTCGCTCGCGCGCAGTTTCTCGACGGCATGTACGCGCGCGAACTCGCCCGCGTGCTCGACGAGCCCGCACCCGCATGACGCGTGCGCTGCTCTACTGCGCGGGTGGCGGCATCGGCGATTCGCTGGTCGCCTCGCTCGTCGCGCGCGCGTTGCACGCGCGCTACGAACGAGTAGACGCGCTCACCCTGCCGGCGCATCGCAGCACGCTGGAACGCGTACCCGATGTCGATGCGGTGCTCGTCGATGGCGGTGGTGACGAGGGCGTGCTGGCAGCGTCACTGCGCGAACGTAACTACAGCGCTTGTGTGGTCACCTGGGCGACCGCGCGCACCGCGCGCGTGCCCAAGCTTGCAAAGATTCCGATACGCGTCGGACAGGCGCGCCGGCTTTATTCGCGCGACTTTACCAAACGCGTCGTCGTGCGCAGCGAACTCGGCGACGTGACCTCGCATTGGTCCGACATTCTGCTCGACTATGCCCGCGCGCTTGGCTGCGATACGAACGACCGGATCCCGCGCTTCGTGCCCACCCCGGAAGATGAAGCTTCCCTTGTCGTCCCGAGCGTCGTCGAGGGACCGTATATCATCCTCCATCCCACCAATGCGATCGCGTCGCAGCGCGGCATCTGGCCGACGAACGGGTGGGCTGCATTAGCTGACGCACTCGCGCACAAGTATGACGCGACGATTCTGCTGACCGGCGCCAAAAATGACGAAGCGATAAACGCAGAGATCGTTCGACAAGCTCAGGATGACAAAATCATCAATATCGCCGGGAAATTCGGTATCGGCGCGTTCGGCGCGCTCGCTCAGCGGGCACGCGGCTTCGTCGGAATCACGACGGGAACGATGCACGTCGCGGCGGCGGTCGGTGCGCCGACCGTGGGCATTTTTCCGTTCCAAAGCGATTTTCCGGAGCGCTGGGCGCCGCTCGGCGTGCGAACGGAAGTCGTCCGCGCGAGCTTTTCGTGTCATCCCGGCGACACCAAGGAGCGTTGCCCCGACTACGCGTGCATCGCCCATCTCGACGTCGAGCGTATCGTCGCGGCGACCGAAGCCTTGATCGGAGGGCCTCGTGCGCGCCACGATACAACTGTGCACCTATAATCGCGCGGCGCTGCTCGAGCGCGTGCTCGACGCGTGCTTCGAGCAGACGTTCGACTCGAGCGAGTACGAGGTCGTCCTGGTCAACGACGGCTCGACCGATGCGACGCCGGAGGTGATTGCGCGGGCGGCGACGCGTGCCGCTTGCCGTTTCGTGGTGATCAACCAAGTCAACAGTGGTCTTGCGAAAGGGCGCAATGCCGGGATCGCCCGAGCGAGCGGCGAGCGGATCATCTTCATCGACGACGACGTGCTTCCGCTGCCCAGCTTCGTGCAAGAGCACATGCGCTCGCACGAACGGGCGCCGAAGGCAATCGTGCGCGGCGGTGCGATCAACGTCGAGAGCTTCGACGATCTGCCCGTGCCGATCTGGAGCATAAAGGACTATAGTGCCAATTTCTTTTGGACGACCAATGTGTCGGTTCCATTAGCGACGATTCGCGCAATCGGCGGCTTCAACGATTCGTTTTCCGAGTATGGATGGGAAGATATCGACGTCGGCTTGCGGCTGCGCTTCGGCGGCGTTCGCGGGGTCTTCAATCCAAAGGCGCTGGTTTTCCACTACAAGCCGCGTCCGCGAAGCGGCAACGTCGAAAAGATGATCGCGCAAGCACGTGCGCAGGCGCGTACCGCCGTGCAGCTCGCCGCGATCCATCCGCACTGGCGCACCTATCTCGCGACCGGCATTAATCCGGTGCAAAGAACGTGGCACCACATGCGTGACGGCAAGCGATCGACGCTCTCGCTCCGCGCGCGCGTCGGCGATCTCTCGACCGATCGCGCGCTATCCGATCGCGAACTGCGAGCGGCACGCGCGCTCGCAAACGCCGCGTACTTCGAGGAATTGGAAAAGACGCTGCGGTCGCAATGAAAATCCTCCTCAGCCGGACCGATCGCATCGGGGACTTGATTCTTTCGACGCCCGCGATTGCGACGGTGCGGTCGTCGTTTCCTGATGCGCACGTCACGATGGTCACGAGCCCCTACAACCGCGTTGCCGTCGAACGGAACACCGATCTCGACGAGCTGATCGATCTGCCGCGCGAGGTGCGCGGCGATGCATTCGGCGCGCGCTTTCACGGGTACGACATCGCGATTGCGCTCGCACCGCGCGCGACCGACATCGGTTTGGTCGGGGCGACGCGGGCACGCGTCCGCGTCGGCTATACCTATACGCGCCGCTGGCTCGCGCGCTTGACTGCGCGCCTTTCGCTCAACCGCGTGATGATCAGCCCGGCCGATCCGGAGCTGTGCGAACGCGATCCCGATCGCGTCGTGCCGCACGAAGTCGATCAACTGCTCGAGCTGGTCGCGCTGGCCGGCGCGACGACGCGGGTTACCGCGCTGCGCCTGGATGTAAACGACGAAGATCTCGCAGCGGTCGCGCAGGTTCCGCGCGATCCGGTCGTACTGCACCTCGGTCAACGCTGGTTCTCGAATGGAAGCACGCTCGAGTCGACGCTTACGCTCGCCGCCGAACTCGGCCGGCTCGGCGCGCCACTCGTCGTCAGCTGCGCGTCGGAATGTGACGAATACGCACAGGCGTTCGAGGAACGAGGGCATGCGGTTTTGCGGTCGTTGCCGTTTCATCACTGGGTCGCGCTGTTCGAGCGTGCCCGCTGTGTCGTGACGGTCGATACCGGTGCGACCCATGTCGCAAGCGCGATGCGCAGGCCCACGCTGGTCGCTTTCGAACATCGATACTTCCGGCTCAACTCGCAAGAGTGGGCGCCGTATGGCGTTCCGAGCGTGCTGGTGCGCAAGCCGGGGTCCGAGGATGAGGCCGCGCTCGCGGAGTTTCGCGCGCAGATCGTCTTCGGCGTTCGTGAATTGATCGATGCCTGAAATTTCCGTCGTCGTTCCAACCTACAACCGGTTGGAGACGCTCGCACCCGTGTTGCCGACGCTGCTCGCGCAGGATCTCGCGCCGAGTGAGTTCGAGGTGCTCGTCTGCGACTCTAATTCGACCGACGGTACGGCCGAATTTCTGGCCAAAATGCGTGCCGGCCATCCAAACGTCCGGTACCTTCCGGGTGCTTACTCGGGTCGCGCCGCAGCGCGTAATGCCGGTATCGACGCGGCGCAGGGCGAGGTGGTGCTCTTCAATGATTCCGACATCTTTGCGTCGCCGGACCTGCTCTCGCACCACCTGCGCCACCATCGAGCGCAGCGCAAGATCGCCGTGGTCGGTCTCGAAGTGCAGGTCAAAGACTTCGACGATTATCTCTTCAAGCGCGATCATCCCGAAGAACGCGGCTCGCTCCATAAACCGACGCGCAAGACCCTACCATGGCTCTACTTCCTGACCGGGAACGCGTCGGTACGCCGCGAGGATCTGCTGCGCGTAGGGCGCTTCGATGAGAGCTTCACGGGCTACGGGCACGAGGATTTGGAGTTGGGCTATCGTCTCGAGCGTGCGGGCGTCACGATTCTCTACGAACCAAACGCGATCAACTACCACTGCCAAGACGTGCCGCACGACGACCAAAAAGAGAAGATGCGGCTTGCCGGCCGCTCCACCGTCCGCTTCTATCGCAAGCATCCCGAATTTGCCGTGCAGCTCAATCTGGGTATGACGCCGGTTTCGCTGGGCCTGCACAGCGTGCTCGAACGTGTGCCCGGACTGCTGGCGTTCTTCGATGCGCGCTCGAGCCGGTCAAAGTTTGCGCGCGATCTCGTGCAGCAATATCACTACGTTTCCGGAGTCAAAGACGCCCTTCGACAAGCTCAGGACAAGCCTGAAAAGGAACAACGCGTTGGCTGAACGATTTTCCTGTGGCGCGCTGCGCGCGAGCAACGTCGGCGAGACTGTCGAGCTGAACGGCTGGGTAAACCGCCGGCGCGACCACGGCGGCTTGATCTTCGTCGATTTGCGCGACCGCGACGGCGTGACGCAGATCGTATTCGATCCGCAGCAGCCGGCGTTTGCGTCTGCCGATCACTTGCGTAACGAGGACGTGCTGCGAGTGCGCGGAGCCGTACGCGCGCGCCCGGTTGGAACCGAAAACGACCAGCTCGCCACCGGGGCGGTCGAACTCGGCGTCGAGTCGCTCGAGATTCTCAATCGCTCGCAGGTGCCACCGTTCCCGGTCAACATCGATGGCGACGTCGACGAAAATCTGCGCTTGGAATACCGCTATCTCGATTTGCGCCGGCCACGCCTGCAGCGCAACATTCGCATGCGGCACAACATCGTCAAAGCCATGCGCGATTTTTTCGACGAGCGCGAATTCATCGAGATCGAAACGCCGATGCTCATCAAGAGCACGCCCGAGGGTGCACGCGATTACCTCGTGCCCTCGCGCCTGCACCCGGGATCGTTCTACGCGCTGCCGCAGTCGCCGCAGCTGCTCAAGCAGATCACGATGATCGCGGGGTTTGGCAAGTACATGCAAATTGCGCGCTGCATGCGCGACGAGGATTTGCGCGCCGACCGTCAGCCGGAGTTCACGCAAGTCGACGTCGAGATGTCGTTCATCACCCAAGAAGACGTACTCGAGGTGATGGAGTCGTGCATTCGCTACGTGTGGAAACGTTGTCTCGACGTCGAGCTCGGACCGTTTCCGCGTCTGCGGCATGAAGATGCGCTCGCGCGCTACGGTATCGACAAGCCCGACCTGCGCTTTGGCCTCGAGCTGGCCCAGGTCAACGACGTGTTCGCCGGCACCGAGTTCGGCGTGTTCAAGGGCCCGATCGAAAGCGGCGGCGCGGTCGTCGCGTTGCGCTATCCCGGCGGTGCCACGCTATCGCGGCGCGATTTCGACGCGCTGATCGAAGATACCAAACAGCTCGGCGGCAAAGGCATGGTATGGGTCGCGCTCGGTGCCGACGGCATCAAGTCCTCGGCCGCAAAGTTCATTTCGGAGGAGCACGCGGCGAAGCTGCGCGAGCGCACCGGCGCACAAACCGGCGACGCGATCCTGCTCTTTGCCGACGAACGCGACCTGGCGCTGGCGGTTGCGGGCAAGATGCGCAACGTCGTCGGCGAGCGCTGCGGACTGCGCGATCCCAAGACGTTCGCATTCTGCTGGGTGCTCGACTTTCCGTACCTCGAGATCGACGAGGAGACGGGCAAGGCAGCCCCGTCGCATCACCCCTTTACCTCGCCGGGCGAGGATCAGTGGCAATACATTGACACCGATCCCCGCAAGATGCGCGCGCAGCATTACGACATGGTGCTCAACGGCTGGGAGCTGGGTTCGGGGTCGATTCGTATCCACAAGCCCGAGCTGCAGCGAAAGATTTTCGAGATGCTCGGGATGACCGCGGAACAGATCGAGGATCGCTTCGGCTTTTTCGTGCGGGCGCTGGAATACGGCGCGCCGCCGCACGGCGGCATGGCACTGGGAATCGACCGCATCGTCATGCTCGCGTGCGGCGAGGACAACCTCCGGGAGGTCACCGCCTTCCCGAAGAACCAGGTGGCTCGCGACGTGATGATGGACGCCCCGTCGCCCGTTCCCGAGGAGCTCTTGCGAGAACTTTACCTACGAAGTGCAGCGCCCCGGCAGCCAAGCGGCCAATAAAATAGCCGTGAACCTTCGACTCGTCACCAGCGTGGCGACCGCCGGCGCATGCGTCGCGCTGGCCGGTCTGCTCGCGCTGCCCGCGCGAGCGGCGACGGCGTCGGGACCATCATGCGGCGAACACCTCTATACCAACGACCTCGGCATCCAAATCCGCGTCCTTTGGGCGAAAAACGGGGCGGTTCAGAAATTCGAAATCGTCGAGTCCAAAGAAAACCCCGAAGAAGTCAACGACATGGAAAAGGATCTGGAGCGCACGTACGGGCCGGAGGGGACCAACGCGCCGCCGCTGCGAATCGTGTCGTTCAAACCAGGTGGAAGCGGCGGAATGATGATTCCCGATAAAGCAGTCGATTCGTGCGGGCGCACGCTCTCGTTCCAGTAGCGCTGATTGCGATCGCCGGCTGCGCCGGCGGCCACGAGCAAAGCGACGCCTCTCCCTCGCCTCAAAGCTCACCCGACGCGCTTCGCTCCTGCGAAGTGCGCGAATTTTCGCTTGACGGAGCCGATCTGGTGGTGCAGGCGAATGCGGACGGTACGCCGGCGTCTATCGTGGTCATTCGCGCGCCGAGCGACGACGTGCGCGCGAAAGCGTTTCAAGACGCGCGCAAAGAATTCGGCGATCCGGTTCCCGATCCGCGTACCCAGGTGCGCGACTATAAAGACGGGCTGACGCAGCTTACCGATATGTGCGGCCGTCCGGTCATGCCGAGCGCGACACCCGCAGCAACTGCTTCGCCCTCGTAAATATCGCGTCGAACATCGGCGCGGTCAGTTTGCCGGTGTTGGTATTTTGGCGGCTGGGATGGTAGGACGCGATCACGGTGATGCGACGCGTACCGTTCGTGGCAACGTTCTCCGCGCCGTGCGCGAAGACGGGCGCGGTTTCAAATACAAAGCCGCGTTCGCGCAGCACTTTGACGATCGCATCGAAGCCAATCGAGCCGAGCGCGATCATCACTTGCAGCCTTGGCAACGCGTCGAACTCTTGCAGCAGGAACGGAAAGCAATTGCGCAGCTGTTGCGGCGTCGGTTTATTTTTCGGCGGCGCGCAGCGCCCGGCCGAGGTGATGAAGCAATCGAGTAGCCGCAAGCCGTCGTCGCGATCGGTCGCGTGTGGTTGCGAGGCGAATCCGGCACGATACAGCGCCGGATACATGAATTCTCCCGAGGCATCGCCGGTGAACGGACGGCCGGTGCGATTGCTGCCGTGCGCGCCCGGCGCGAGGCCAACCAGCATCACACGCGCGTCCGAATCGCCGAAGAACGGCACAGGCTTGCCCCAATAGGTCTCGTCGGCATACGCGCGGCGGCGTTCGCGCGCAACCTGCGCGCAGTAGTTGCGCAACTCCGGACAACGCTCGCATGCAACGATGGCACGCTCGATCGATTTCAGCGTGGGCATTACAGGTCGAGCGTCTCAGCTCGGATGAAGTCGATGAAGCGCGTCGCCGCCGGTCCATACGGATCGTGACGTGTCACAAGCGACATCGTGCGCATGATGCGTTGCGGTGTGACCGAGAGCAGTGATACATTTGGCCCCGGTGTGTTGCCGATAACGCGAGGGAAGAGCGCGACGCCGAGCCCCTCGGCCACGAGCGAACGCACGGTGAGCGAGTCCTCGCTTTCAAATGCCACACGAGGTTCGAACCCGGCTTCGCGCGCGAGTTGATTGAGAAAGTGCGTGCTGCCCGAGCCGGGACGAAAGATGACGAACGATTCGTCGCGCAGCTCTTCAATACGCACGCTCGAACGCAAGCCGAACCGATGTCGAGCGGCAACCGCGATCACGAGCTCGTCGTCGTACAGTGGCGCGGCGTAACAGGCCGGAGGTATCCGCGCGCCGGGCAGATGGCCGATGAAGACGTCGATCGTCCCGCTCGCGAGTTTGTCGAGCAGCTCGTCGGCCATGCCTTCGCGCATCGCAACCTCGATGCCGGGCTGATCGGCGTGAAAGCGCCCGAGCAATTTTGGAAGCAGATGCTCCGCAAACGATTGATGGGCCCCGACCACGACGCGACCCCGTAAGCCGCCGGCGAAGGCGGTCATCTCCTCGGCGGCAGCCTCGAGGTCGGCAATCACCCGCTCGGCGCGGGGGACGAAGGCGCGACCCGCATCCGTCAGGGTGACCCGGCGGTTCGTTCGGTCGAAGAGGCGGACCCCGAGCTCACGCTCCAGCGCGGCAATCTGCTGCGAAAGGGCGGGCTGGGCGACAGCAAGCTCTTCGGCCGCCGCGGTAAAGCTCAGCCGGCGAGCGATGGTGACGGCTGCACGCAACTGCCGAAACTCCATAGATGCATCGATCTTATCAAATTGAGTCTAATTATGTATTGGACTTATGGTTAGTCGCCGTGGCACACTAGGCGCATGACCGCCAGTGCGCCAAGCCTTGGCCCGGCTGCTGCCATCCCCTCCACGGACCGGGCCGGCCTGCGATTATTGACCGTCGCCCACGCATTTACCGATCTCAACCAGGGCGTGCTGCCGGTCATGATCCCGTTCCTAGTGACCCAGCGGCATCTCACCCTGACCGTCGCCGCGACCTTGGTGCTGGCATCGAACTTGCTGGGCTCCATCGTCCAGCTCGCCTTCGGCCACCTCTCGGACAGATATGCGACCGCCTGGGTGATCCCGGCGGCGGTCGTGGTGGCGGCGACGGGCACAGCGCTGGTCGGCCTCGCGCCGACGCTGCCGCTGATGCTAGCCGGGGCCATGCTGATGGGCTTTGCGGTAGCGGCCTTCCATCCCGAAGGCTCGCGCTTCTCGAATTACTTTGCCGGGCGCAAGCGCTCGGCGGGCATGAGCGTCTTCACGGTCGGAGGCTTCATCGGATTTGCTGCCGGCCCCGTGCTCGCGACGCCGCTGATCCTTGCCTTCGGCTTGCGCGGCGTTGCGCTCTTGGTCATTCCGGCCGGCGTCGTTTCCGCGCTGTTGCTGCGCGAGTTGCCGCGGTTTAACCAGGTGCGGGCGACTGCACACCGCGCCAGCCGCGAACGCCCGGGCGATAACGACTGGCGCGGGTTCTCGATTATGTCGGTCGTGGTGGCGCTGCGTTCGACGACGTTCCTCGCGGCGATTACGTTCACGCCCATCTTCGTGCTGCGGGTCGTGCACGTCAACGCGTTCTTGCAATCGTTCACGCTTTTTGCGTTGCTGGCCGGCGGCGCGATCGGGACGATTTCCGGCGGGTTACTCGGTGAACGCATCGATCGCCGCCGTGTCGTCTCTATCGGGATGCTACTTACCGCGATCTTCGGCGCGGCGATCGCGATCACCGGCGCCGCGTTTCATCTCATCGCCGTCACCGCTATACTCGCGGCGCTCTTTGGCGTCTCGCTGGGGCTTTCGGCGGGCGTGTTGGTCGTGCTCGGCCAGGAATATTTGCCCAAGTCGATCGGCATCGCGTCTGGAATGACGCTCGGACTCGCCAACACGGTTGGCGGCATCGCGGCGCCGGCGTTCGGGCGCATCGGCGATGAACATGGTTTAGTCAGCGTCTTTGCGACGATCGCAATCTTCGCAGCACTGGCGATGGTCGGTTCCCTGTTCATGCCCAAACCCGCGTCACTCGCCAATACCTTGTCATCCCGAGCGTAGTGAGCGAAGCGAACGAAGTCGAAGGACCGGCGCTGCAGTGGACTTCGCGGTCCCTCGACTACGCTTCGCTACGCTCGGAATGACAAGTGTAGGCGCCACCTTGTCATCCTGAGCGTAGTGAGCGAAGCGAACGAAGTCGAAGGACCGGCGCCGCTATGGATTTCGCGGTCCCTCGACTACGCTTCGCTACGCTCGGGATGACAAGTGTAAGCTTACGCTCGGGATGACAGAGCTATGGTGGCGTCGGGGTGGGCTTTGGCGACGGCCACGCTGCGCACGACGGTTTCTCCTCGATTGGCACCACTCGTATGACTTGGCGAATAGCTTCGATGATGACGTTGGGTTTGTCGATCTGAATAAAGTGACCGACTCCCTCGATGACGCAATTCACGCCGCGCGACGACTGCGCGGCCAGCTGATCGTGTAACGAAATCCACCCGCTCTGCGCTACGGCGACCTGCGCCTTGCTTGCGCCCATCGCCGTCTGCATCGCCTGCTGAGCTTGCGTGGACGTGAGCACGATCAGCGGCATCGCGCCATAACCGTGCGCGGCGCTGTTGACCTGCGCGCCGTCCTCACCGAAGCTCTCGAGTTCGGATGCGGGGTCTGCCCAGGCCGTAGGGACGCGCTCCATCGCGTGTATCACGGCGTTGAGCGCGGCGCTCAAATGCGGATCGGGCGGCTCTTGGCACTGCTTTTGCGCCGGGTCATCTGCGCACTCGTGCAGCTTGTCAAGTTGCTGCTGCTCGTATGTCGCGTACTTAGGGTATTGGCTCGAGAACAGTTCTGCTTGTCCCGGCGCAGACGGATCCACCAGCACCATGCCGGCCACGTCAGCCGGGTAGCGATCGGCAAAGAGCGGTTCATACAATCCGGCGATCGAGTGCGCGACCAAAATGTAGGGTGGCGGAATGCCCGCGCGCACGAGCAACGCGTGCAGATCGCTGACGACGGCATCGGAGGTTCGCGGGAGTGGACCCGGATCGCTGAATCCATATCCCGCCCGATCGTACGAACACGCGCGGGTGAACTGCGCTACCGCGGGCTGCACGCGACTCCATGGCAGCGTGCCGCTGCCCACACCCAGCCCTGAATCGAAGATCACGGCCGGTGAGCCGCTGCCGATGCAGTAGAGATTCAGATGGCGCCCATCGCCGATATCGACGCGCGCCTGCGCATGCATGTACGGTTCATCGTTTACCGTAGGCGACGGTGTGGCATGCAGCGCAGCGAGGAGCAGCAGCGTGATCATGCGCGAACCATCACGATGTCGGAGAAGGGCGCAGCCAGGAGCGCCGCCGCATTCGTGGGTGCGAGCGCGCGCCGGCGATCGTCGATGCGTGAAAACGTAAAGCCGCGTGCGCGCAGATCGTCGAGCTGCTGCGCCGGATCCATGCCCGCCTCGCGCATGAATGCCGGCGCAAATTCCATCATCACCGTCACGCGATAGCTTGGATCGCCGAAGATGCGCCGGCCGCCGGCAATGATGTCGGTCTCAGCGCCCTCAGCGTCGATCTTGAGAAAGTCGATCTTGCGATCGTAGTTCGCGAGAAAACCGTCGAGCGACGTCGACCGGACCGAAATCGTTTCGCGTTCGCTTTCGGTCAGCTCGGGAATCTGTTGCAAGCCGGCGATGAGGGTGCCGCCGCCACGATGGCGCGTGGTCGCGCGGAATGTCAGCGTGCCGGACTCTTTGCTGACCGCGCGTTCATCGATCGTCCCGATGCGCGAAAAGCCGTTGAGCTCGAGGTTGTCGCGCGCGATCTGCGCGAGCACCGGATCGCACTCGAAAGCGTAGACCGAGCCGTTCGGTCCGACGCGGTGGCACATCAGCAGGGTGAAGAGTCCAACGTTCGCGCCGATTTCGACGACGTGCATGCCGGGAGAAACCAGACGTCGCAAGACGGCATCGGTGTGCTCCTCGTAGACGCCTTCGAGAATCAGGTGCGGCGCGATCGAGACATCGCGTGAATCGACGAACATTTTGTAGTTGTTCTTTGTCCACAACAGCACGCGGTTGTTGCCGACATAGACCGCGGGACGTTTCATTCCGTACGCACCATGAGGTACTGCCGTTCGACGATGCGCCACCCGCCGTCCCGCAACGCCTCGCCCAGGTGCGATTCGGCGGGTTCGTTGTTGAGGGTCAGGTCATGCGGGACGCGGTCGTTGAGAGCATCCACGAGTTCCCGGGCGCGGATCGCATCGAGTGCTCCCGCGTCGAGCACCTGGGCGAATTCGTCGTCGATGCGCACGTACGCGTAGGCACCGGGAAGCGTCAGCAGCGCAACCGGACCGGCGCGGGCGATGCTACGCGGCTCTCGCTGCCAACACACTGATGGGATTTGTGCGACCGCGCGGACCGCGGGCTCGGGATAGCGGCGCGTGGGCAACGCTTGCAGTGGACCCTTCGGATCGCGCGCCCACACGAGCAACTCGCCACGCCGCGTGAAGCCGAAGCTCTCGCACAGCGCGATCGGCGCGACATTGCGCTGATTCACCTCGAGCTCGATCGTCCGCACGCCTTGCGCCTGCACGGCTGCGATGGCGTCGACCATCATGCGTGCGGCGATGCCCTCGCGCCGGTACTGTGGATCGACGCCGATCAGCCCAAACCACGCTCGCGTGCCGCGTACGCCGAACGCAAGCGCGCCGAGGCGAGCGGCTCCCTCCTGGGTGACGATTGCCTGGCTGAGATTGATGTCGTTGCGATGCACGAAATCGGCGAACGAGCGTTTCGTGAAGATGTCGTACGCACCAAACGCGCCGCCGCGAAAGAACGTGTTGAAGTCGGTGGCGTCCGGCGGCGCGCTCATTGCAGGCCGGGGAAATCGAGCGCAGCGAGGGCGGCGTACGTCACGATGCCGACCGCGGTCGAAAGATTGATGCTGCGCACGCTGCCTTCGCGGATCGGAATGCGCAGTGCCCGTTGCGGTTCTTGCTCGATGAGCGCGCGCGGTAAGCCCTTGGTCTCGCGTCCGAACACGAGCACGTCGCCGCGGCTAAAGCGGGCGTCGGTGTATACGCGTCGCGCATGGGCTGAAAGATACCAGCGCTGCCGCCCGGCGCTGCGCTCGAGAAACGCGTCAAGCGATGGATGTACCACGACGTTAATCGAGTGCCAATAATCCAACCCGGCGCGCTTGAGCTCGCGATCGTCGATTGAAAAACCGAGCGGCTCGACCAAGTGTAGCGCGCAGCCGGTGGCAGCGCAGAGCCGGGCGACGTTGCCGGTGTTGGGCGGAATCTCCGGTTCGACGAGCGCGATGTGGAGCGGTGCCGCTTCGACGTCCGCGAAGGTTACGAGCCGCTCGCGAGGTTGCGTCACACGAGCACGCTCTCGTAGTCGATACCGGCGGGGGCAATGACGTACGCCAGACCATTGTTACGCTGCCAAATCGCCTCGATCGCGCGACGCGGATACACGGCGCGCACGCCGTGCGCCGCCGGATCGTTGATCGCGCAATCACCGTTTTCGCTAAAGCCGCGCAACACGACCAAATGCCCGTCGGAGTGCGGTAACGGCGCACCGGGCAACTCGCCCGCACGCCACGAGTAGGAGATCACGACGGGCACGTTGCGTTCGATCAGGCGCGCAGCCTGGTCGAGATTTTGCAGATAGGCCACGACGGCTCGCAGCCCCAAGCTGCCGCTGAAGGCCGTATTGAACGCCCAGTTGCCGGTGCCGTTGTAGGCGCGATCCATCACCGCCATCGCCGTCTCTTCGACCGGCCGGTCGATGCCGTGATAGGCGTTGACCATCGACAAACTTGCCGCGCTACACCAGCCGCGCTCGTCCTCGCGAACGTATTGGGTGCGTGCGGGAACGTCGAGAATCATCGCGTCGCGCGCGTACGGCAGCGACGGCTCGGGCCGCTGCGGCGCAGCGAACGCCAGCAACGTGAAGTCGATCTCCTCACCCGCGAGTTCGATCCCGTCGAACGGCTGCTCCGCGCCGAGCACGTCGACGTCTACTGCAATGCCGTCACGATCGCTTTGCGGACTGAATGATTTGCGCCCACTCGGCTGCCACTGCGCATAGTCGTACCACGCGCTGGCGGGTGCGCCCGCGCGCAGGACGCGAAAGCGCAACGTCCCACTCGGTGCATAGGTGTTCCAGCTGATCACGCCGCCACGCACCGGTTCGAAGCGCAGCGTCGCGCCGCCGCGCGCGTTGAGCACTTGCGCAAACATTATTTCACGTTCCATTCCCAGGCGTTCCACGTGTCGCCGATGTACGCGGCCGGTTCGAAGCCTTGCACGTTGTCGCCGACGCCGTAGTACGCCGTCTCCCAATAAAAGAAGACCGCCGGCACGACCTGGCGTATGCGCGTTTCTTCTTCTTGGTAGAGCCGCTTGCGGGTAGCCCGATCGAAGGTCGCCGCGGCCGCGGCGCTGGTGCGATCGACGATCGGGTCGCGTAGCCACGACGTATTGGCGCCGTTGGGCGGAATGAACGCGGAATTCCAGGTTCCCGAATTGTCAGGATCGGGGCCATTGGTATCGATCGACCACTCGAGATCGTACGTGCCTTTGTAGATCGGACCGTCCTGCGCGAAGAGCACGCTACCCGGAAAGTTGTGAATCGACAGATCGATGCCGAGCGCCGCAAGGTCCGACTGCATCACAAGCTCCGCGTCCTGATTGCTCTTCGCCGAAACGGTTGCCGACACCGTAAGATGCAGCGGATGCGAGGGACCGTAGCCCGCGCGGGCCAGAAGCGCGCGCGCGGCGCCTGGATCGTAGCGATACGGCGGCAGCGACGGCGCAGCCCACGAGTCGGGAAAGACGTCGGAGACCGCCAGCCGGTTGACGCCGTGATACACGGTGTCGTTCAAACGCTTCCAGTCGATGCCCATCGCGATGGCTTCGCGCACGCGCAAGTCCGAGAGCCCGGGCCGACTCATGTTGATGCCCAGATGACGCCAGTTCGCAATCGAGCGATGCAGCACGCGGATGCCGGGGATCTTTGCGAGTGCGGCCACCGCGTTCACGTCGACGGTTGGATAGATGTCGATCGCGTGCGTCTGCAGTGCCGCGAGCAGCGAGTTGCTATCCGGAATGATCGTCCAAATCAGCTCTTTGAGTTTTGGCGCACCGCGCCAGTAGTGCGGATTCGGCACGAAGATCAGAGCGGCGCCGTGATTCCACGCTTGCAGCAGATACGGTCCGCTCGAGATCGGATGCTCGTTGAACGGGGCGCGGTTGATGTCGGGAAGCTTTGCGAGGAGGTGGGCGGGCAGCGGAGGATAGGCGTCGGCGCCCATGCCGAGGATACCCAGCACCGCCACGTTGGGCTTCTTTAGATGAATGACGAGCGTGTACGGATTGGGCGCGCTCGCTGCGGCGATGCTATCCCACCCGTAGTTCGATTTCGTGTTGTTCCGCGGATTCAGTACGGCGTGATACGTGAAGAGCCAATCGGCGGCGGTGAGCGGCGCGCCGTCTGACCAGGTGACGCCGTGACGCAGGTGCAGTACGATCGTCCGACCGTCGGCGCTGATTCCCCCATTGTGGACCGTCGGCACCGTCGTCGCGAGGTCCGGAATCATGTTGCCGTCGGCGTCGTAGCGAAAGAGGTGCGTGAAGAGCAGCGCGTCGACCTCGTCGGTTGCCGCCGAGTGACCGAACATCAAGTTGAGCGAATCGGGCTCGTTCTGTTCCCCTAGACGCAGGACGCCGGGGATCGACGCCGGTCGCGAACACGCGCATGCGAGCGCGAGCGCAACCAGTGCGATCACACGGCGCACGGCGCTCCCTTATGGAACTGCGGGGCGATCGCGGCGTAGAGCGCGTCGGGCCCGTGACGCACGACGTCGTCGGCGGGCAGCCCGGTTTCGCTGCGCGCGCGCTCGATTTCGTTGCGCGCTTGCGCGTCCGAGAGGTTGCGCGTATTGAGCGCGATGCCGATGGTGCGCGCCGGCTTCACCGTGGCGAGCAGCGCTTCGTGCAAGCGAATCAATTCACGATAACCCAGCGTCGGCGTGTCGTAACCGCCGATGCGCTCGCGGGTCGGGTCGCACACCAGCACCAGCGCATCGGGAGCCGCGCCGTACATCAGCGCGAGCGTCACCGGCGCGTAGGCCGGATGATTGATCGCGCCCTGACCTTCGACCACGATCAGGTCGGGCTGCGATTGCGCGGCATAGAGCACGAGCGATTCGGTTGCACCCGGCGCGAAGTCGGCGATCACGCGGTCGATCGAGATACCCCAGCCGGCGATCATGATTCCGGTCTGCCCCGTCGGCACGAAGCTCGCGCGCGTGCCTGCGCGTTGCGCGGCTGCGCAGAGTTCCAGCGCGACCGTCATCTTGCCGACCGAGCAGTCGTTGCCGACCAGCAACAGCGTCGGCGCGGTCACGTGATAGACCGCGCCGGAGAAGAGCGGCGTCTCGGGCGGTTCGCGCACGTCCCAAATGCGCACGCCGGTGCGCTGCGCGGCGAACTTGAACTCTTGATCCTCGCGGAGCATGTCGTGCAGTCCGCTCACGATCTCGAGCTTCGCTGCAATAGCGGCAAGGATTTCGGCGCGCCAGTCGGCGGGCAGCGCCCCGCCGCGCGGCGCAGTTCCGATCAAAAGAGCCGTCGGCTGATACTGCAGCGCTTCGGCGACGTCGGCCACAATCGGCGCATCGTTTTGCAGGTACGGCAGTACGTCACGGACACGCTTGCCGGCGTGCTCGGGATCGATCACGGCGACCGTTTCGTCCGTTCCGTAGGCAATCACGCCATGCGCGGTCTTGGCGTTGTCGGCGAATTGGCCCGGCGCCAGAATTGCGTAGCGGCGCTTCATGCCGCGACGCGTTGCCGTACGCCTAGTCCAGGCTCGTTCGGCAGCACGAGCTTGCCGCGGTCGTACTGCACGCCGATGAACGGATCGTCCGAGGTTAGGAATGGGCCGTCGATATCGGCCCAGTCCACCAACGGTGAAATCTGTGCGGCAGCCGTCGATGCGATAGCGCTCTCGACCATGCAGCCGAGCATCACCTTGAACCCGAGCGCGCGCGCCGTTGCGATCATCGCGAGCGCGCCCCGAATGCCGCCGGTCTTGGCGAGTTTGACGTTGACGCCGTCCACGCAGCCCATGAGCACCGGCAGGTCGCGCGCATCGAGCGAATCCTCATCGGTGACGATGGGAATCTTCGTGCGGTCCCGTATCGCGCGCAAGCCTTGCGGATTCCCTGCCGGAATCGGCTGTTCGCAAAATTCGATGTCGTATCTCGCGAGCTCGTTCAGAATCGGAATCGCGCGATCAACGGTCCAACCTTCGTTTGCATCGATGCGAATCGTGCCGGTGTACGCGTGACGAATCGCTTCGATCGTTTCGATCTGTTCGCGTGCCGTCCCGAGGCCGAGCTTTACTTTGAGCACCGGATGATCGCCAATCTCCGCCAGCTTGCGCAGCGTCGTTGCGGTATCGCTGATGCCGATCGTGAACGACGTGTACGGGGTCTTGGACGCGTCTAGTCCGAGCAGCTGGTAGAGCGGGATACCCAGGCGTTTGCCAAGCAGGTCATAGAGCGCGAGATCGAGCCCAGCACGTGCGGCCGGCGGAATGCGCCGGTCGATCAGCGTCTCGAGCGCAAAGGGGTCTTGGGACGTCAGCGGGTTGCTCCCGAAATAGTACGCCACGCTGTCGGCCGACTCGTGATAGCGCTCGACCGGAGTTGACTCGCCCAGCCCTTCCAGCTCGCCGTCACTCAGCCGGAAGAGCACGCTGTGGGCCACGGTCTCCTCGCCGCGCGCTATCTTAAACGGATACTTGAGGCGTAGATCGAGTGGTGCGAGCGAGAGCGAAAGAGCCATGCGGGCGCGCATTCTGGACGGGTTCCCTCGATCCTCGGAAATCCGGGGGCAATCACGCGTCGAGCGCGGCGCGCATGCGCGAACGCAGCGCTTCGCCGACGTCGGTTGCCTCGCGTTCGACCAGTGGCGAGTCGCTAGGAACGAGTCGCGCAATGTCCCAGCGCTGTTCGTCGCTCGCGCCGAAATAGCCGTCGCGCACCGCCGCCTCCGCATGCGACATTACCCGATCGGCGTCGATCGGCACGTTGTAGAATGCCGCCAGTCGCGCGCCGACCAAGCACAAACCGTCGATGAGCGCTTCGGTCAGAGGGTACGCGCCGAAATTGGCGGGCGTCGCGCCTTCCATTGCCATGATCGAAATGCCGAGCGCGTACGAATTGCGACCGCGCGTGTGCTGCGCATACGGCCGTTCGGGATCTTCGTGGACGGCGCGCATGTTTTCACGCACGTCGTGTGTGTTTACGACGACGAGGCCGCTCGGCGTCGTCGCGATGCAGAAGTGATACGCGGGAAAAACGCTGGCGTAGTCGCCGGCCGACCAGTGCGTATAGATGTAATCGATTCGACCGGGAACATCGGGGCGCCAGTCGGCCAACGACCAATGCCGGTATCGCTCGATCTGGTTAGCCCGCAAATCTGCCACTCGAGGCGACGTTCGACGGGCACGCCGATTTCACCGCGCGGCTGCGGGCTACTGTGCCAGCGTGGGAAAGGTCGCGACGATTGCGCGTTTGATTCCATCGCCGGAGAAACGTACCGGACGTCCCTCGATCATGCCGCGCCGGCCGAATGCGTCGAGATAGATGACCAGACACGTCGATCCACGCGCGTCGCGCAACCGGATCGCATAGCGCAAGTCTGCTGGGCGTACGTCGCTGCTGGTATTGGTGCGTTCGATCGCGGCAACGATGTAGGCGACGGTGTGCGGGTCGCGCGACTCGACGCGGATGCGCGCGCGTTCGCCGACGTCGCGCGGCGAGAGTGCGGCGCGATAAGAAACGTTGTTTGGGACGTGATCGATTTCGATGCGCGCGGCGCCTGCAGTGGAAATGGCCGCGGCCAAGACGAGGTGATCCATGTTATCTCGTGACCGGAGAGGTAACGCGGTACGTCGTCCCGGCGTGATCGTAGCGCACCGATTCGCCGAGCGCGCGGGCGGCATGTCGTTCGCTGCCGGTGATGACCCGCCGCTCCTCGGCATTGTCGTAGCGCGGATCGGGTGTGTTGCGCAGACGGTCGGCGATCCGCGGATCCTCGACCGCGTGATCGACCTCGTGCCCCAGGCCGAGTGCCGGGGACTGCCGTCCCCCCCGCGACGTGCGCAGCGCGCTGTACGGATCCCATGCGATGTCGTTGCCATTTGGATCGAAGTGATCGTCGTTGCGGTGGTTGATCGTGAGGTGATAACGGCGTCCGTCCGGCGAGTGCTCGAGCGCTTTGAAAAGTTTTGACTCGATCGGGTCGCGGCTCAGATAATGCTTGGCCTGCTCGTAGAGTGCGTCGGCCGTGCGTGGCAGGATCAGCGTGCCGTGTTGCATGCCCTTCCATCACGCCTTGCCGGTCCGATGTCAAGGGGGTTGACGGCGGGTGGTACGTTAGTAAGGCTCGACTGCGCCTAGCGCGCACCATGCTATAGGTGCCGAACCGACTTGGATACCTAGGGAGCATCAGCTCCGGATACGACGAGAGGGCTTGGGCCTCGTGCCTGCCCGCAAAGCGCCCGGGCCGCACCCACCTGCGAGACCGCAGGTTCAGTTGCCTCGCATGGAAGACGCTACGTGCGGTTGAGTTCGATCTGATCGCGCGCGATTTTCCAACGGAAGATCGCGTCGCGCATTTCTGTGGGTGTAGCCGTGCCGTCCCTACGATCGAGTGCGCAGAATCCGCGAAATGCCTCCCAATCGGTAAACTGCGGCGCATACTGCGCATCCCACCACAGCAGTACGGTTTTCGGCGCGAGCGTATGGGGATCGCTTGCCGCGTCAAGCGCGCGCGGCTCCAGTCCATAACGCAGCCACGCGGAGTCGGTTTCTTTGGTCACGCGTTTGCAATCGTGCGACGTCGCGGCAAAGGTGTCGGGTGCATTGCGCAATGCCAGTGTAACGTTTGCGGCTTTGGCGAGCGACGACGCAACGCCGAGCTTGCCGAGTTGCTCGCTCCACGAGGCTGCGGTTTCAGTGCCGAGCCGTCCGGTCAGCAGCGGCGCGCCCAGCGCCAGCGCCCGGTCGAGCGCGGCACGCATCTCGTCTGCTGCGGCGCCGAAGAAGGCATCGCTTGCAAGCGCCGCGATGCACAGACCTAAATCCGCAGCCATCTTCTTGAGTTGGGCGAGGTAGTCAACGTCGGCCCGCGGAAAATGCCGATCGTCCAAGACCACGCCGTCGCAGCCCATCTCGCGAGCGGCAACGTCGAGAAATTCGAGCTGCGTTATCTCGCCGGTTTCGAAGGCTCGATGCAATGCACTGCTCGCACATGCGAACTTCATGCGGGGGGATTCAAGCTCTATGCGCGTCGCCCTGGGAGCCGATCACGCCGGCTTCGAATTCAAAGATCGTATCGCGCAGATGCTGCGCGAAGAGGGCCACACGATTCTCGATTTTGGTACGCACACTGCGACGCCGGTCGATTATCCGCAGTTTGGTTTTGCCGTGGGTGAAGCAGTGGCGAGCGGTCAAGCCGATCGCGGCATCGTGGTCTGCGGGTCGAGTCTGGGCATTTCGATTGCCGCGAACAAAGTGCCGGGCGTGCGTTGCGCGGTCGTTACCGAGCCGCTCTCTGCCGAACTTGCCCGCCGCCACAACGACGCCAACGTGCTCGCGCTTTCTGAACGCCTCACCGGCTGGGAGATGATCGAGCGGCTCGTCGACGTTTTTATGCACGCCCCGTTCGAGGGCGACACGCCCGAAGGTGCGCGCCACAAGCATCGCGTCGCACAACTCTTCGAGTTCGACGAGGCGCAACGCGCACGCACGCTGATCGCGATCGAGGCGGGTGAAGTGACCGGCGCAGTCACGCCGAAGGAACTACTCTAATCATGGATATTCTGACCCCCTCGCAGATCCAAGCCCAAGATCCCGACGTCTTCGCCGCCATTGCGGGCGAGGAACGCCGTCAAAAAGAGAACCTCGAGCTGATTGCATCCGAGAATTACGCCAGCCGCGCGGTGCGCGAAGCAATGGCGAGCGTGATGACCAATAAGTACGCCGAGGGCTATCCGGGCAAACGTTACTACGGCGGGTGCGAGTGGGTCGACGTCGCCGAGAATCTCGCGCTCGAGCGGCTGAAGCAAATCTTCGGTGCCGATCACGCCAACGTACAGCCGCACGCCGGCGCGCAAGCCAACATGGCGGTCTTCATGGCGCAGTTGCAACCAGGCGATACCGTGCTCGGCATGTCGCTTGCGCACGGCGGCCACTTGACGCACGGCACCAAAGTGAGCTTCAGCGGCAAGCTTTACAACGCGGTGGCCTACGGCGTGCGCAAAGATACCGAGCTAATCGACTTTGACGAAGTGCGTGCGATGGCACGCGAGCACAAGCCGAAGCTGATCATCGCCGGCGCAAGCGCGTATCCGCGGATAATGGAGTATGCGCCGTTTCGCGAGATTGCCGACGAGGTCGGTGCGACACTGCTGGTCGACATGGCGCACATCGCCGGACTCGTCGCGGTAGGCCTGCATCCATCGCCGGTGCCGTTTGCGGAGTTCGTGACGTCGACCACGCACAAGACGCTGCGCGGCCCGCGCGGCGGAATCATTCTCTGCAAGGAACCGTTCGCGCAGGCAATCGACAAGAGCGTGTTTCCCGGGATTCAAGGCGGTCCGCTGATGCATACGATCGCGGCGAAAGCCGTGGCATTCGGGGAAGCGCTGCAGCCTTCGTTCAAGTCCTATCAACAGAATGTCATCGATAATGCCCGCGCCATGGCCGAAGAGTTCGTGCGCGCCGGTCTGCGCTTGGTGGCGGGCGGAACGGACACCCATCTCATGTTGGTTGACGTCTCGGTCAAAGGCTTGACCGGCAGGGCCGTTGAGGCGTATCTCGATCGCATCGGCATCACGGTGAACAAGAACGCGATCCCCTACGACCAGCAAAAGCCGATGGTGGCAAGCGGTATCCGCATCGGGACTCCCGCCATTACGTCGCGCGGGCTCGGCGTGAGCGATTGCCGCGAAGTTGCGCGCATTATGGTCGATGCGCTTGGGGATATCGAAGCACAGACCAAGGTCGGGGAACTCCACGGACGCGTGCGCGAACTGACGTCCCGGTTCGACGTTCCGTAAGCAAGCAGGCCACTCAGCCTAATCGGATTCACAGGAATCCGTCAGCAATCTCGTCCCAGAATGGACGGAATGGATCGGGCACGTCTGCTGGTCCTCTGCGACGTCGTCGGCGCGGAGGGCGGTTCGGAATCAGCGATGGAGCGTTACCTGCCGGCTCTGCAACGTACGGGACTCGAGGTTCGCGTCTTAGCCCGGCGAGTGACGGATCCCGAACGGTTCGGCGTTCCGGCCCGAGCAGTTCCGTGGGGCGATGAGTACGCCGAGCCGTCGAACGCGGCGGCTGACGAAATCTCGCACGAGATCGAAAGCAAAGATATCGACGTCGTTCTGTGTTCCAACGTGTTTGATGCAGCTGTTCTGGGTGCCGCGCGCCGCGCGCGGCGCTGCGTCGTCCACGTGCGCGATCATCGCGTCTTCTGCCCCAACGGCGATCGACTCTTTCCGAGTTTTTCACATCCGTGCGAATCGGCAATGGGCCGTGCGTGCATCGTCAATTCGCTGGTGCACGGCTGCGTATCCGGTCCGCGCCCGCGCACCGTAGAGCGCCTGCGTGCGCGCGAGCGCACGGCGGCAGCTACCCGTAACTGCGATGCGTTTGTCGTGTCCTCGCGTTATATGGCGCGTTCGTGCGAGCGCAACGGCATTGCCTCCGAGCGGATCCATGTGCTTCCGCCACCGGTCGCCGAGGGTAGCGTCGCCGATACGATCGCGCCGCCGCCGGCTCAGCGCCGGCTGCTTTTTGCCGGACGCATCGTGCCCTCGAAGGGCTTGCGCTCGCTGGTGCGCGCACTTGCGCGCATCGATCCCGATCGTCGTCCGGTGCTGCGCGTCGCGGGCCGGCCGACCGCGGAGCTCGAGCGCTGCGCGCAGCTTGCGGCGCGTCATGGGGTCGGGCTCGAAGTCTTGGGTTGGTGCGATGGCGATGCGCTGCTGCGCGCAATCGACGACGTCCACGCGGTAGTTGTGCCGTCGCTCTGGCCTGAACCCTATGGCCTGCTCGGTGCTGAGGCCCAAGCGCGCGGGCGTCCTGCCGTCGCCTATGCGGTCGGCGGGATACCGGAGTGGATCGGCGACGCGGGTCTATGCGCACCACGCGGCGACGAGGCTGCGCTGGCGCGAGCGATCACCGCGGTGCTCGATCCGGAGCGCTGGCCCTCATACAGCCAGGCCGCATTGGCGGCCTGCGCAACGCATGATCTCACCTCATTTGGGGAAAGGTTGAAATCGGTTTTATGCGCGTCCTGATCATCGGTGGCGACGGTTATTGTGGCTGGGCAAGCGCCCTGCATCTTTGCGCGCGCGGTCACGACGTGGCGATTCTCGACAGTTTGGTACGGCGCCGCTGGGACAGCGAGCTGGGCGTTTCGACGCTTACACCGATTCGTTCGATGGCCGAGCGCCTGCGCGCGTGGGAGCACGTGAGCGGACGCACGATCAAATTCTTTGAAACGGACGCGACCGATTACGCCGCCCTATGCGACGCGATCCTCACCGTGCAGCCCGATGCTATCGTCAATTTTGGACAACAGCGTAGTGCGCCGTATTCGATGATCGACCGCGACCACGCTGCGCGGACGATGATCAACAACACGCTTGGAAATCTCAACGTCCTGTGGGCGATGCGCGAACACGCGCCGGAGGCGCATCTCGTCAAGCTCGGGACCATGGGCGAGTACGGTACGCCCAACATCGAAATCGAAGAAGGCTTCATCACGATCGAGCACAAGGGCCGTCGCGATACGTTACCGTTTCCGAAGCAGCCCGGATCGTTCTATCACCTCACGAAGGTCGCCGACAGCGACCAGATTTACTTTGCGTGCCGGGTTTGGGGTTTGCGCGCGACCGACTTGAATCAAGGCGTGGTGTACGGTCTGCACACGCCCGAAACGTCGCTCGATCCCGAACTCATCAACCGCTTCGATTACGACGGGATTTTCGGTACCGCGCTCAACCGCTTTTGCGTGCAAGCGGCGCTCGATCATCCGCTAACGGTGTACGGGCGCGGGGGCCAAACGCGCGCTTTTCTCAACATCACCGACACGGCTCGCTGCGTCGATCTTGCGGTGGAGTCGGCGCCCGCGCCTGGAACGTTCCGTGTGTTCAATCAGTTCACGCAGACCTTCAGCGTGCTGAGCTTGGCGCGCATGGTCGAACGAGTTGGTGCAAAGCTTGGACTCAAGGTGCAAATCGATCACGTCGAAAATCCGCGGGTGGAGCGCGAAGCGCACTTCTACAGTTCGCTCAATAACAATCTGATCGCGCTCGGCCTCGAGCCGGTGTTACTCACCGACGAGATCGTGGCATCGATGATCGAGAGCGCGCAGACGTTTCGTTCGCGCATCGATCGCGCGCAGATCATGCCGACCGTGCGCTGGAAGCGCGAGGCCGTCAACGTGGCGGTCGAGGCCGGCGCCGAAGAGCGCGCCGGCTAATCGGCGCGGAGCTTCGCTTCGTCGATACCGAACCGGTCGGCGACTGCGGCGAGCGCCGCAAATATCGCAGACGCGAACGCTACACCGACAAAGCCTCGTTCGAACGCAACGATCGAATCGTGCTGCAGGACGGGGTTGGAAAAATGCGCGGCGCCTAAACGGTCGCGCTGCGCAATCGCGGCTGCGCGCATCGCCGGTGTGGCATGCATGGCATCGAGCGAGCGCTGCAGCGAGGACCAGTAGAGGCCGGTGACGAGGACCGTAATCGCGGCAACTGCAAGCAGTCCGGCGATGCGCGAGACGGCGTTGTTGATGCCCGACGCGACGCCGACGTGGCGCGGGTCGGCTGCATTGATCACGGTGGTGGTCAGCGGTGCGACCGTGATTCCCATGCCAAGGCCGGCGATGAAAATGCCCGGGAAGAACCCAAGCCAATACGAGGGCAACGGTTCGAGCAGGCCCAGGACCAGGAATCCGACGGCGACGACCGCGGGCCCGACGGTAAGTATGTTGCGCACGCCGAACCGCTTGGCAAACCCTGGTGCAAAGCGCGCGAGCACAATGATACTGATGCCGAACGGCAACATGCCAAGCGCCGCTTGCAGCGCGGAATAGCCGTGGGCTTGAATCATCACGAACGGCAGCTCGTAGAGCGCAGCGCTCAACGCCCCGTACAAAAAGAGCGTGGCGAGATTGATCACCGCAAAGGTGTGCGATTGGAAGATGTCGGGTGGCACCAGCGCCTCGCGCGTGCGGCGCTCGTGGATCGCGAACACCACGAGCAATGCAGCGCCGCCGAGTACCGAGGCATCGACGACGAACGAGCGCCATCCGGCGGTGCTTGCCAGAATCGTACCGTACGTCATTGCGCCCAGGCCCGCGGTTCCTAGCGCAGCACCAAGCCAATCGAGCCGGCGGGGTGCGTCGTCATCGCGGCTTTCTCGAACGTAACGTATCGCGACGACAATCACGAACGCCGCGAGCGGCACGTTGATCCAGAAGACGGAGCGCCATCCGAACGCATCGATGAGGACGCCTCCCAGCGCCGGGCCGAGTAACGAGGTCAACGAACCGAAGGCCGACCACGCGGCGATTGCGCGTCCGCGCGCGTCGCCCGCGAAATGGTCGCCGAGGATCGCAAGGCTGGCCGGAACGAAGAGCATCCCGCCTACGGCTTGGAATGTGCGCGCGAAGAGCATCGAGGGAATCGACCACGCGAACGCGCAGCCGATCGAGCCGAGCGCGAAGAGCGCAATTCCCAGGATAAAGACGCGCTTACGTCCGTATCGATCGCCGAGTGCGCCGCCGAGCAGCATCAGCGCGCCAAGCACCAACGTATAGAGCTCGACGATCCAAGCGACATCGCCGGCGCTGGCATGAAATTCGGTTTGGATTTCCGGCAGCGCGAGTGAAACGACTGCACCATCGATGAACGCAAGACTGGAGCCGACGATCGTCGCCACGAGTACCCAGGTGTCGCGCCCACGCATACCAAATCGCACTTGCATGCCCGGCAGCCAAAGCCTCCACGTTGTCGACCATCCGGCGGTTGCAGATCGACTTGCGCGACTGCGCGATCGCTCGACGCCGACGCCGGTGTTTCGCGCGTTGATCGAAGAGCTCGGCGCGTTTCTCGCGTACGAAGCGACGCGCACGCTCCCGTTGCGGGATGAGACGATCGTTACTCCGCTCATCGAAACGACAGCGAAGCGCATTGCGACGCGTCCGGTGGTTGCACCGGTCTTACGCGCCGGTCTTGGACTCTTGCCGGGATTTCTCCAGGTGATCGACGATGCGGTCGTGGCGCACCTGGGCTTCTATCGCGATCCGCAATCGCTGCGCGCGGTGCCCTATTACGCGAACGTTCCACCCAAGCTCGAAGACCGCCACGTCTTCGTGCTCGACCCGATGCTCGCAACCGGTAACTCCGGTGTGGCCGCACTCGACGCGCTCGTCGAACGCGGTGCGCGCAAGCTGACCTTCGTGTGCGTCATCGCTGCACCCGAGGGCGTCCAACGCATTTCCGCTGCTCATCCGCACGTCTCGATCTTCGCCGCCGCGCTCGATGCGGGTCTCAACGACCACGCATATATCGTGCCGGGATTGGGTGACGCGGGCGACCGCATGTTCGGCAGCCTTACTTCGGTGCCCGCTGCGGTGCGCGTGCACAACCCATGAGCACACGCCCGGGCTGGGACGAATATTTCATGGAGATCGCCCACACGGTTGCGACGCGCGCCACCTGTCCGCGCGCGTCGGTTGGTGCGGTGCTGGTACGCGATCATCGCATTCTGACGACCGGTTACAACGGCGCGCCGCGCGGCGTCGCACACTGCACCGAGGCGGGCTGCATGCTAGTCAACGACCATTGCCAACGCGCGACGCACGCCGAGGCCAATGCCATCGTGCAAGGGGCGCTGCACGGTGTCGGGCTACAAGGCGCGACGGCCTACTGCACGCACCAACCCTGCGTGAACTGCTCGAAGCTGTTGATCAGTGCGGGCATTAGCAAAATCGTCTACGATCAACCCTATCCCGATCCGATCGCGAGCGAATTGCTGGCCGAAGCGGGCGTAGCGCTGGTCGCGTTCGCCTCACTCGAAGGCGCCCGCTCGTGACCGCGGCGCTGATCTACTTCCTGACGTTCGCGATTGCGGCAACCGTGTCGGCGCTGGCAACGCCGCTCGTCATTCGCTTGGCGACGCATCTCGAGATCATCGATGCTACGAACGAAGAACGCCGCGTGCACGAGGTGCCCACGCCGCGCATCGGCGGCATCGCCGTTTTCTTCGGCTTTGCCTTCGCGCTGTTCGCGGTGCTTGGGTTTGCGTTGAGTTCACCGTACGCGCTCTATCCCTCGATCGTTCACTTGGGCGCGCACCAAAAGATCAACGCGATCGCCGATCAGTTCGACGAAGTCCACCGGCTCGTTGGGCTGCTCTTCGGAGGCATGTTGATCTTGGGCGTCGGCTTGTGGGACGACATCATGCAGATGCGCGCGCGCAACAAATTTCTCGCGCAGATCATCGTGGCGTTGGTCTCGATGCTTTACGGTTTCATCATCCCTGGCGTAACCAATCCGTTCGATCACAACCCCCACACGAATTGGATCGACTTTCCGATCTGGCTCTCGGTCCCGTTGACGCTCTTTTGGTACGTCGGCATGATGAACGCGATCAACTTCATCGACGGGCTGGACGGCTTACTTTCAGGCTTCACGCTAATCTCGTGTCTATTTCTCTTTGCGATCTCGGTCGTGCACGCGAGCCCGGTGGTCGCGCTGGTCGTTATCGCGCTCGCCGGTTCGGCGCTGGGATTTTTGCCCTACAACTTCAACCCGGCAAAGATCTTCCTCGGCGACGCCGGCTCCCTCTTCATCGGCTATGTGTTTGCCACCGTCTCGATCATCGGGGCGAGCAAGACGGCGATCGCGATCTCGATCGTGGTACCGGTCGTCGTGCTGGCGCTGCCGATCCTCGATACCGCCGCCGTCATCCTGCGGCGCGCGAGTTCGGGAAAACGCATCACCGACGCCGATCGCGGACACTTCCATCATCAACTGATCTTTCGCTTCGGGCTCAACGTGCGACAAGCGGTCTTACTGATTTACGCGGTGTGCTTCGTGCTCGGCTTCGTGGCGCTGGCGCTCTCCGGTGACTTCACGCACGTCTTCCGGCGTGCGCTTTAGAATGGCGGATAAACGTTTACGCGTCATGACGGTGTTCGGCACGCGGCCGGACACGATAAAAATGGCGCCGGTGGTGCACGCGTTGCACGCCGAAACGGCGATCGACGATATCGTTTGCGTGACCGCGCAACACCGGCAGATGCTTGACGACTTGCTCGATCTCTTTGCGATCCAGCCGCAGTACGATCTCGACATCATGACCCCGGATCAGAGCCTCACGCAAATTACCACCCGCGTGCTCGAGGGCATGGAACCGGTGCTCGCGCAGGCCCAACCCGACGTGGTGCTCGTGCATGGCGACACGACGACGAGTACCTCAGCCGCGCTCGCGGCATTCTATCAGCAGATCCCCGTCGGGCACGTCGAGGCGGGGTTGCGCACGAGCGATCGCTGGCTCCCGTTTCCCGAAGAGATGAATCGGCGCTTGACCGGAACGATTGCCTCCTATCACTTTGCGCCGACGCCGCTGGCCCGCGACCATTTGCTGCAAGAGCACGTCGAGGCGCAAGACATCATAGTTACCGGCAATACGGTGATCGACGCGTTTTTGGAGACCGCCGCGCGTACCGATCTGCCGCAGCCGCCACGATTGCACGAACTGGACCCGGCGCGACCGATCATCGTCGTGACCGCGCACCGGCGCGAAAACCATCCCTACATGCGTGAGATGTGCGAGGGCATGCGCGACATCGTGCAATTGCCGATGCGCCCGCAGATTTACTGGCCGGTGCATCCCTCGCCGCACGTGCGCCCCGTCGCCCACGAAGTGCTGGGCAACGTCGACGGCGTGACGCTGGTCGATCCGATCGACTACGCGCAGATGGTCGTTGCCGTGAAAGCTTCGACGTTTGTGCTGACCGACTCGGGCGGCTTACAAGAGGAAGCCCCAACGTTGGGTAAGCCCGTGCTGGTGATGCGCGAGGAAACCGAGCGGCCCGAAGGGCTCGAAGCCGGCACGCTCGAGCTCGTGGGTCACGATCGCCGCGCAATCGCCGCCGCCGCGAATCGCTTGCTGAGCGATGCCGGCGCATACGCGCGCATGGCGCGCGCGGTCAATCCCTACGGCGATGGCAACGCGGCGCCGCGCATTGTCGCCTGGCTCTTAGCACGGCTTCGCGGCGGCAGCTATCCCGAGCCATTTGCTGCTGCGCTACATTAATTGGGATGGACCGTCAGTACCGGCACGCGCGCGCTGCGGAGTACGCCTTCAGCCACACTGCCGATGAACAAGCGCGCCAGACCGGTACGCCCGTGCGTGCCAATGCAAATCAAGCCGGCGCTGTTCTCATCGGCGATGCGCACGATCTCATCGACTGCGTCTCCTTCGCCAAGGGCGGTTGTGATGGTTACGCCGCTGGGTGCGTACTTGGTCTTGAATTCGTCGAGGAGCCGTTGGCTCGCGCCGGTGAGCACGTCGAGCGCGTCCGCGGGGTACGGTGAGTCGTAGCCGGCGACGGTGACGAGCTTGGCTACGTCGACGACGTTGGCGAGCACGATGGCGGCGTGGTCCACGCGCGCCAGCTCGACTGCGACGCGGACGGCTTCTTTGGCAGCGGCGGACTCGTCGACCGCAACGAGGATCGTGTTGAACATGCCGGTGTATCTCCAATCTAGATGAAAACGATCGTTCCGGTTTTGACGGCAGGAGGCGCCTTTGCGGGTGCCACACTGGCCGGACTGCTGCTGGGTGTGCTGATTGGGCAGCGAACGGCTCAGCCGCTGTGGGCGTTTGCCGGTCTTCTGATCGGTTTGGGGCTCGGGGGCTACGGCGCCGTGCGCTTGCTGATGCGATCGATATGAGCGGATGGGACGAGGAGGAGACCGGGCCTCCTGCGCGTAGGTACAGCGACGCCGAAGCGGCGGCCGATCTCGCCAGGTATCAATCCCTCAAACGGTCGGTTCCGGTTCGATCCCTCCTTCTCGTTGCAATCGTCGGCCTGGTCTGCGTACACTGGTTCGCACTAGCGTCCCTCGCACTCGTTGTGGGTGGCGGCTGCGGTGTACTGAATCTTCTGCTGACGATGCGCTCCGCCGAGCGAGTGGTCGAGCATCGAAGCGTGGGGGCCTTCGTCTTTAGTAGTTTCCTGCGAATCGCGGTCTTCGGTATAGTCCCGGTGGCGTTTGCTGCGGCCGGCCCTTGGTGGTCGATGGCGTGGTACTTCGCCGGATTCTTTCTCCCGCTAGCGCTCTACGCCGCAACGGTAGGGCGCGCGTTTAGACGAGAGTAGCTTCGTGCACGAGCAGATCGGCGAGCACATTATCTGGCACTGGCCGTTCCTCGGCGTCATAGGCCGGCTGCTGCATTTGAACGCCCTCGGAATCAACTTGGCGGCCGTGCACGCCGACACCCTGATGACCACCTGGCTGGTGATGCTGGTTTCGCTCGCGTTCTTCGCGTGGGTCGGCAACAGCTACCGCTCGGCCTACATTACGAGACGACAGACGGTCGTCGAGGGCGTCATCAACTACATCGCCGATCTCGCGAAGAGCACGCTGGGAGAGCGCGGCGAACCCTTCGTTCCGTTCTTTATTGCGCTTTTCGTCTTCATCTTCTTGATGAATCAGTTCGGCATCTTCCCGTTCAAGGTGCTCGGTCTGCCGTTCGGCGGGTCGCCGACCGCCGACATCAATACGACGGTGCCGCTCGCGCTCATCGTGTTTTTCATGACCTGGGTCGTTGGCTTTCGCCGGAGCGGGCTGCGGCAGTTCCTGCATCTCGCTAGGCCGAATCCCGCGCTCCTACCAATCAATATTCTCGAGGAATTGGCGCGCCCGGCCACGCTCGCCGCGCGCCTCTTCTTTAACATCTTCGTGGGCGAGCTGCTCTTCATCATCATCGCCTCGATCGTCGTTGCACACGTGAAGGTCGGCAGCTTCGACCTCTCGCTCGCGGTGACGGTGATTCCGTTCTTCATTCAGTTTTTCAACTTTTTCGTCGGAACCGTTCAAGCGTTCGTCTTCACGCTACTCGCGATCGTGTATCTCTCCCTCGCGATGGCGGACGACCATTAACTTTTACTTGCAAGGAAAGGTATCGTCTTGACCTCTGAAGCGTTGGTTGCAGGCCTCACCCTGCTGGCGTTCGGCCTTATCATCGCAGGCGTGGCGTTCGGCTCCGCGGTCGGCGACGGCATCGTCGCCAGCAAGGCCGTCGAGGCGATCGCGCGCCAGCCCGAAGCGCGCCCGAACATCTTCACCTTCCTGTTCCTCGGCGTCGGCGTCTTGGAAGCGTTCCCGATCATCGCGCTCGGCCTCGCATTCTATATGCTGCTCGTCGTCGCGAACGTCCCGAATCTGCTGCAGCACCTGCACTAGTATTCGATGTTCCTAGCGCTCGACGGGACGTTTCTAGTCCAATTGGTCAACTTCGCGATCTTCTTCGCGCTGTTGAGCGTGGTCTTTCTGCGCCCTGTCAGCGCGGCGATACGCCGGCGCCGTGAGTACATCAACAGTCTCACGACCGACTACGACACGTATCAAGCGCAAGCCAAGACATTGCGCGAGCAGGCCGAGGCGATTCGCGCCGCAGCCCGTCGCGACGCCGAGGCGATCATGACGAAGTCACGCGCGGAGGCGTCAAATGCCGCAGCGGCGCTGACAGCCTCGTACGTCGCGCAGGTTCAGTCGACGATCGAGAAGGCGGATAAGACGGTAGCCGAGGAGCTGGAGAAGGCGCGCGTCAACGAACACGAGACGGTCCAGCAATTGGCCAATCTCATCGTCGAGCGTACGCTCTCGGAGCAGGCGCGATGATCAACTACGACGAGATCGCCAAGTGGAGCGACATCATCTCGGCGATTCTTTTCCTCGCCGTGCTGGTGTATCTCTGGTTCAAGTTCATTCAACCCGCGGTCTTGGCCGCGCAAGAGAAGAGCAACGAGCTCATCAGCATAGCCGTGCGCCATCGTGACGAGGCCAAGGCGTCGATCGACGCGCTCAACCGCGAACTCGAAGGCGCGCAGCGCGACGCGGGGCTGATTCGAGAACGCGCAACCGGTCAGGCGCAACGCGAAGCCGAGGCGATGGTCGAGGAGGCCAGAGCCGCGGGCGAGCGCTCGTTGCACAACGCGCAGGGTGAACTGGAGCGCGCCCGGGCGGCCGCGCGGCAGCAATTGCGCGACGAACTTGCCGGACAGGCATTGGATCTTGCGCGCAGCCAGGCGCAACACCGGGTGGACGGCGCGGTCAACCTCAAGCTGGTACAGTCCTTCATGGCCTCGCTCGAGCACGGGGGCACGAACTGATGCCGAACGAGACGCTTGCGCGCCGCTATGCGACCGCGGTCTTCTCCCTCGCGTCGGACGCCGGCAGCGTCGAGCGCGTCGGATCCGAACTGGGCACAATTCTGCGCACCATCCACAGCGATCCGGCTATTTTGCAATACTTCCGGTCGCCGGTGGTCAATCGGGTGGAGAAAGAGAAGACGCTGCTCGACTCGATGCGGGGCAAAGTCAGTGACATCCCGCTTCACACGCTGCTCTTGCTCGTGCGTAAGCGGCGCGAGCCGTTACTCGAAGAATTGGTGCTTGAATATAGCAACATCGCGCGTGCGGCGCGTGGCGTCGATCCGCTGATGGTGACGACGGCGCGCGAACTCAGCGACGGCGAAGTGCGCGCACTGGTCGATCGACTCGAACGCACCTACGGCAAAAAATTCGAAGCGAGCGTTACGGTCGACCCATCGCTCATCGGCGGCGTTCGCGTTGCAATGGGCGATCGCCTGATCGACGGCTCGGTGGCGGGGCGTCTGGAAGAACTCACTCGTAGTCTATTTGGAAGTAACTAACATGATCAATGCAGACGAAATTGCTGGAATTCTCAAACAGCAAATCGCCAGCTTCAACACCGGCGTTCAAGAAGACGAAGTCGGGACCGTGATCGAAGTCGGCGCAAATCTCGCGCGCGTCTACGGGCTGCGCGGCGTGCGCGCTTCCGAGCTGGTTGAATTCGACGGCGGCCTGCAAGGTGTCGCGCTCAACCTCGAAGAGGATAACGTCGGCGTCGTGATCATGGGCGAAGATGAAGAGATCAAAGAGGGTGCGATGGTTCGGCGTACCGGACGCATCGCATCGGTGCCGGTCGGCGAAGCGCTGCTCGGTCGCGTCGTCAATCCGTTGGGCCAGCCCATCGACGGCAAGGGCCCGGTCGAAACCAAGAAATTTCGCACGATCGAAAACATTGCGCCGGGCGTCGTGCAGCGGCAGGCAGTCAAACAGTCGCTTCCGACCGGTATTCGCGCGATCGATGCGCTCATTCCGATTGGTAAAGGTCAACGCGAGCTGATCATTGGGGATCGCTCGACCGGGAAAACCGCAATCGCGATCGACACGATCATCAACCAAAAAGGCAAGAACGTCTTCTGCATCTACGTCGCGATCGGCCAGAAAAACTCGACCGTCGCGGCGCTCGCGCAAGTGCTCGAGCAAAAAGGCGCGATGGAGTACACGACGATCGTCGCCGTGAGCCCGTCGGAAGCCGCCGCACTGCGCTGGATCGCGCCGTTCGCCGGTTGCGCCATGGCCGAGGAAATGATGTATGCGGGCAAAGACGTGCTGGTCGTGTACGACGACCTCACCAAGCACGCGCAGTCGTATCGCGAGATGTCGCTGTTGCTCCGGCGTCCGCCGGGTCGCGAAGCGTATCCGGGCGACGTGTTCTATCTGCACTCGCGTCTGCTCGAGCGCGCCGCGAAACTCTCCGACGATCTCGGCGCCGGTTCGATGACCGCGCTGCCGATCATCGAGACGCAGGCGGGCGATTTCTCGGCCTACATTCCGACCAACGTGATCTCGATCACCGACGGCCAAATCTACCTGACGCCGGAGCTCTTCTTCCAGGGCATCCGTCCGGCGGTCAACGTCGGCCTGTCGGTGTCGCGCGTCGGCGGCTCGGCGCAAACCAAGGCGATGAAGTCGGTGGCCGGTCAGCTCAAGCTCGAGCTTGCGCAGTATCGCGACCTGGCGGCCTTCTCGAAGCTCGCGAGCGATCTCGATAAGTCGACGCAAAACCAACTGATGCGCGGCGAGAAAATGACCGAATTGCTCAAGCAGCCGCAGTACGAACCGATGGCGATGGAAGACCAAGTTGCAATTATCTACGGCGCGACCAATGGGTACGTGAACGACATTCCCACGCCGCGCTTGCAAGAATGGGCGAAAGGGTTCATCGACTTTCTTCATCAGAAGTACGCGGCGGTGCCGCAGGCGATCGCGACCAGCGGTCAGCTCGCGGATGAGACGAAGCAGAAACTCAACGACGCGCTGACGGAGTTCAACCAGAGCTTCTAATGCCGAGCGTCAAGGATCTTCGCGAGCGGATACGCTCGCTGAAGAATACGCAGCAGATCACCAAGGCGATGAAGCAAGTCGCCGCGGCCAAGATTCGCCGCGCGGAGCAAGCGCAAAAGCAAGCGCGCCCGTATGCCGATACGTTGGCGGAGATGTTGCGCGACTTGATGGCGGCGGTGTCGACCGTCGATCATCCGTTCATGAAACCGGGCGCGACCGGGGCGCCCTCGGGCGTGATTTTGATGACCGCCGACAAGGGACTGGCCGGCGCGTTCAACTCAAACGTGATCCGCGCCGGCGAACTCTTTGCGCGTGAGGCCAAGCACGTCGCCTGGTATACGGTGGGCGTCAAGGCGCGCAACGCCGTGCGCCGGATGGGGCTGACCGACCGCCCGACCTGGGCGGTCAATGCGCCGTCGAAGCTCGACGTCGCGCGCGAAGTTGCAAGGACGGTTACCGAGGATTTCGTCAGCGGCAAGATCTCCGAAATCGTGCTGATCAGCTCCAAGTTGATTTCAATGCTGTCGCAGAAGCCCGAAGTGCGCAAGCTCGTACCGATCGAGCGCGAAAGCCTGGCGACCGCCGACGAGAAGTCCAGTGGCCCGCGGGGAGCGGTTGAGTTCTCGCCGTCGCCGGAGTTCGTGCTCTCACGCTTGCTGCCGAAGTATCTCGAATTCACGATCTTCTCGGCGATCCTCGAAACCGATGCCGCATTTTTTGCCGCACAGTTGCTCGCAATGAACAATGCGACTGAGAACGCCGGCAAGCTGATCGACGAGCTCACGATTCAAATGAACAATGCGCGCCAGGCCGCGATTACCAAAGAACTGCTCGAAATCGTCGGGGGCGCGGAAGCCCTCGTAAAGGGATAAAAGATGGCTGCCACCGGTAAGATCGCTCAGGTTCTCGGAAACGTCGTCGACGTTGAATTTTCACCCGAGACGCTTCCGAAAATCAACGATTCGCTGACGGTTCGCGTCAACGACGACGCGCAGGCCGGTAGCAACGGTCACGCGCAAGTCTCGGGCGTCGAGCTTGGCGGAACGGCGATGCAGGCGCGCGAGCTCGTGCTCGAAGTGCAAGATGAACTCGGCAACAACCAAGTGCGTTGCCTCGCGCTGGGCTCCACCGACGGTTTGCGTCGCGGCGACGCGGTGACCAGCACGGGCGGGCCCATCACGGTTCCGGTCGGCGAAGGGACGCTCGGGCGAATCTTCAACGTGCTCGGCAAAACGATCGATTCCAGCGAACCGGTCAAAGCCGCAGCGTACTGGCCGATCCACCGCCCCGCGCCCGAATTCAAGAGTCAAGACCCGACGCCCAAGCTGTTCGAGACCGGCATCAAAGTCATCGACCTGATGGCGCCATACACGCGCGGCGGCAAGGTGGGACTGTTCGGCGGCGCGGGCGTGGGCAAGACGGTCTTGATTCAGGAGCTCATCCGCAACATTGCCAACGTCCATAAGGGCTTCTCGGTCTTTACCGGCGTCGGTGAACGCACGCGTGAAGGCAACGACTTGTGGCTCGAAATGAAAGAGTCGGGCGTGCTCGCGCAGACGACGCTCGTTTTCGGTCAGATGGACGAACCGCCGGGCGTGCGCTTCCGCGTCGCGCAGACCGGCGTGACGATGGCCGAATACTTCCGCGACGAGGCCGGTGCCGACGTACTGCTTTTCATGGACAATATCTTCCGCTATCTGCAAGCGGGGTCCGAGGTGTCGGCGCTCATGGGCCGCATGCCCTCCGCCGTGGGCTATCAGCCGACGCTTTCGACCGACATGGGTGTGCTCGAAGAGCGCATCACCTCGACGCACAAAGGCTCGATCACGTCGGTTCAAGCCGTCTACGTACCAGCCGACGACTACACCGATCCGGCCGTCGCGGTGACCTTCGCGCATTTGGACGCGACCACCGCGCTCTCGCGTCCGATCTCAGAACTGGGCATCTACCCTGCAGTCGATCCGCTCGCGTCGACGTCGCGCATCCTCGATCCGGCCATCGTCGGCGAAGAGCACTACAAGGTTGCGACCGGTGTTCAGGAGACGCTGCAGCGCTATAAGGACCTGCAAGACATCATCGCGATCCTCGGTATCGAGGAACTGTCCGAAGACGACAAGATCGCCGTCGGCCGCGCACGCCGCATGCAGCGCATGTTCTCGCAGCCGTTCTTCGTGGCCGAACAGTTCACAGGTACGCCGGGCAAGTACGTCAAGATCCAGGATACGATTGCGTCGTTCCGCGAGATCCTTGACGGCAAGGTCGACAATCTGCCGGAGCAGGCATTCTTTTATAAGGGCGGCATCGACGAAGTCCGCGCTGCTGCCGAGAAGTTGGGCGCGACGGCTTAGCCAATGGCAAGCACCATTCCGTTCAAGCTGATCACGCCGACGAAGGTGATCTTCGACGGCGATGCCGAGCTGGTGATTGCGGTAACGACCGAGGGCGAAGAGGGCATCCTGCCGCAGCACGCGCCGTTCTTGGCTGTGCTGCGACCCGGCGTGCTGCGTGCAAACGTCCTTACCGAGGGGAAATCCGAACGGCTCGAGCTGGCGACCCGCGAGGGCTTCATGCAAGCGCTGCCCGATCGGCTCACGGTCCTGGTTGATGAAGCGCTGCGCTTCGGTGACATCGATGTTGCGAAGGCGCGCGAGGAGCTAGCCAACGCGACCGACCAGGCGACGATCGATTTCGCCAACGCGAAGCTGCGTTTGACCGGGCATTAGGGTTCAGCTACGCTGAACCCGTTACGTTTCCGGCTTCGCCGGAATCCGTGTCTCCGTAGCGAACATTCGAGTCGATGTTAGACCGCTTGGAGACTACGCTGCGGGTGCGTGGCGGCGTCCGCTTGGAGGGCTCGGTTGCAACGCACGGCGCTAAAAACGCGGCGTTGCCGATCATGGCCGCTGCCATCCTGTGCAAAGGCAAAGTGACGCTCCATCGCGTGCCGCGCATTACCGACGTCTCGGTGATGTGGTCGCTGCTCGAAGCGCTTGGTGCGCGTCTGCGCTACGAAGGCGACAACACGGTCACAGTCGATGCAAGCAACGTCGCGTCCTACCGGGCGCCGTATGCGCTCGTGCGTAAGCTTGCGGCGTCGTTCGATATCGTCGGTCCGCTGCTCGGCCGTTTTGGGAAGGCCGAAGTGCCGCTGCCCGGTGGGTGTGTCTTAGGTACCCGCGCGACGGACATGCACGAGCAAGCGTTCGTTGCACTCGGGTGCGACGTGCGCAACGCGCACGGTTATCTGATCGCCGAGTCGAAACGCAAACGCCTTCACGGCGGAACGATTGAGTTTCGCATGCCCAGCGTCGGCGCAACGAAGAACGCGATGCTCGCTTCCGTACTCGCGGAAGGTACGACGGTGATCAAGAATGCGGCGATGGAACCCGAAGTCGTAGACCTCGGCTACTTTCTCAATGCGATGGGCGCGAAGATCTCCGGCCTCGCCGGCGATACGCTCACGATCGAGGGTGTGAAAGAGCTTACGGGCGGCGAATACAGCATCATTCCCGACCGCATCGTGACTGGAACACTGTTGCTGGGCGGTGCGGTCACGGGCGGCGACGTCACGGTCACCGGTTGTCGCCCCGAACACCTTGAAGCGTTCATGTTGAAGCTGCAAGAGTGCGGCGTCGATCTTACCTACGGTGAAGATTGGATTCGCGTCGACGCGAGTGCGATCACGGGTGGCACCGAGATTCTGACCGCGCCGTATCCCGGCTTTCCCACCGATCTGCAACCGCAGATGGTGTCGTTTCTCACCACCGTGCCCGGTACGAGCGTGGTCGAGGAGTCGATCTTCAACGCGCGCTTCTCCTACGTGAACGAACTCGCGCGTATGGGCGCCGACGTGCGCGTCTCGATGGAGAGCAACACCGCCGTCGTCAAGGGTGCCGCGCACCTCTCCGGTGCGCCCGTCGAAGCACCCGACATCCGCGCCGGCGCAGCATTGGTGATTGCCGGGCTCGCCGCCGCCGGCGAAACCGAGATCATCGGGCTGGAATACATCGATCGCGGCTACGAACGGCTGGAGGAATTGCTCTCCGCGCTCGGCGGCCAAGTGCAACGCAGCAGCGGTATCACGCCGCTGGTGGAGCCGGCGGGCATTTTCGAAACGCGCGAATATCCGCGCGTGAGTTGATCATCATTACCCTTTTTCGCATTAGGACTCTGGAGTAATTCGTTGGACATCGGCATCGATCTCGGCACGGCCAACGTGCTCGTGCACGTCAAGGGCAAAGGCATTGTTTTGCGCGAGCCTTCCGTCGTCGCAAAGGACATGAACACCGGCAAAGTCCTCGCGGTCGGCGAGGAAGCGCGTCAAATGCTCGGCAAGACGCCGGCGCACATCCAGGCTATCCGTCCGTTGCGCGACGGCGTGATCGCCGATTTTGAAGTGACCGAAGCGATGCTTTCGTACTTCATCAAGAAAGTGATGAAGGACCGCTCGTGGTGGTCGACGATCGTGAAGCCGAAGCCGCGGGTGATCATTTGCGTGCCTGCGGAGATTACGAGCGTTGAAGAGCGTGCGGTCAAAGACGCAGCCAAGCTTGCGGGGGCGCGCAGCGTCGACATTATCGAAGAGCCGATGGCGGCCGCGATCGGTGCCGGACTGCCGATCGACGGGCCGTCGGGATCGATGGTGGTCGATATCGGCGGAGGCACGACTGACGTCGCGGTAATCTCGCTTGGCGGCGTCGTGGTCTCGCAGTCGCTGCGCGTCGCGGGCAATAAGCTCGACGACGCGATTGTGCGTTACATTCGTCGAGTCTACAACCTGATGATCGGCGAGCGCACGGCCGAAGAAATCAAGATCAAAATCGGCTCGGCGTACAAACTCGAACAGGAGCTCGCGATGGAGATTCGCGGGCGCGACTTGATCAACGGTTTGCCTAAGACCGTCAAGATCACGAGTGAAGAGATTCGCGAGGCGCTATCGGAACCGGTTGGTGCGATCGTCGAGGCGGTTAAAGCCGTGCTTGAAAAGACGCCGCCGGAGTTGGCTGCGGACATCATCGATCGCGGTGTGATTCTCACCGGCGGCGGTGCACTGCTGCGTGGACTCGATAAACTGCTCTCCGAAGTCACCGGCGTGCCCGCAATCGTTGCCGACGATCCGCTTTCGTGCGTCGCGATCGGCACCGGTATGAGCATTCATCTTTAGCCATGTTGCGACTAGACGCGCGTGTCGAACCGGTCGAGCGCGTCGTCGAAGCATGCCGGGTCGAGGTGTTTGCGGGCGGGACGATCGTCTTCCCGAACGATACAGGCTACTGTCTTGGCTGCGATCCCTATCGCGACGCGGCCGTGGACCGTATCTATACCGCCAAAGCGCGACCCGATCATGAAGCCTTGACCCTGCTGCTCGCGACGCCGGCGGAGTTCTTGGAATATGCACCGGAGAATCCGCTCGCGCTTTTGGCGTCGAAACGTTTGCTCCCTGGACCCGTCACGCTCCTCGTCCGGCGACCGTCATTCGTGAGCGCAGAGGTGACCGCCGGTGCCACGACTGTTGGCCTTCGCGTTCCCGACGAGCCGCTGGCGCGCGCAATCTTGGACTTGGCTGGGCCGCTCGCGGTCGCAAACGTGGAACACGATGCCGAAACGCCGGCGGATCTTGTGATTGAGAATGGTCCGGTACGCTACGACCGCGAATCAACCATCGTGGACTTGACCGGACGATATGCCCGACTGGTGCGCGAAGGCGCAATAAAGTACGAGCAGCTTGCGGAGTTGCTTGGCCCAATCGAGCGCCAAACAATCAAGGTGCGCCCGCAGTCATGAAGCGTCTTGCGTTTGCAGCGCTTGTCGCTGCGGCATTGGTCGCCGCGACGCCTACGCCGATTCCTACGCGCGCGCCGGCCCCGAGCGCAAGCGCGAGTACGAGCGCGAGCATAAGCCCCAAGCCCGGTCCCTCAGGCGACTCGTTCCAAGTCGGCGTCTGGACCGTGCACGCGTCGCTGATGGACGTGAACTTCAAGTCGGGTGACTTCAGCACGCCGCAGCAGCTCACGATGACGCGCGGCGGCGGCGATATAACGGCCGATCGCGCAAGCGGTAATTACAAGTCGAAGTCGGCGACGCTCTACGGCCACGTCGTGCTCCACGACACCGAAGGAAATTTCGCCGGTCTTTCGAGCACCAAGCCTGCAAAGTCGCGCGGCCCGTCGACGCTCACTGCCGATCAGGTGCACATCGACGGCATCGGCAAGATTTACACCGCTATTGGCAACGTGCACTACGTCCAAGCCGATACCACGGTCGATGCCGACAAGGGCGTACTCAACGACGACACGCACGATCTGGACCTGACCGGCAACGTGAAGATCGTGCAAGGGCAGCGCAACATGGCTGCCAACCACGTGCTCTACAACACGATCTCCGGACAAGCGCACGCCGAAGGCGACGTGACGATGGAATTCCCAAGTGAAGTAACCACGCACGTCGCGACCCCACGGCCGATCCACCTTACCAATCCCTTCCAGCACCATCACGGTGGTACGCCGGCACCCACCGCCTCACCGCGCTAACCATGAACTCGCTCTTCGGCGAGCCGGATGCGCCGCTCGCGGCGCGCATGCGTCCGCGCTCGCTCGAAGAGTTCGTCGGTCAGAACGACATCGTCGGCGAAGGGCGCGCACTACGCCGCGCAATCGAAGGCGATCGCGTGCCGTCCATGATCCTGTGGGGTCCGCCCGGAACCGGCAAGACGACGCTCGGCGAAATCGTCGCGCGCTCGACCGGCGCGCACTTCGAAAAGCTTTCGGCGGTCAGCGCCGGCGTTGCCGATCTGCGCCGCGTCGTCGCCGAAGCGCAGGCGCGTCGCCGCATCGGTGCGCGCACCGTGCTCTTCATCGACGAGATTCATCGCTTCAACAAAGCGCAGCAGGATGCGATTTTGCCCTACGTCGAGGACGGCACGGTTACGATGATCGGTGCGACGACGGAGAACCCGTCATTCGAGGTGAATTCCGCCCTGCTTTCGCGCTCGCGCGTGTTCGTGTTGCATCCGCTCTCGGATGGCGACGTCGCGACGATTGTGGATCGCGCGCTCGGGGATCCCGAGCGCGGACTCGGCGCGCAGGCGATCGAGCTCGCGCCCGATGCGCGCGAGACGCTGATCGGCTATGCCAACGGCGACGCGCGTACCGCCCTTTCCGCCCTCGAATTCGCCGCAGCAAGCGCACCGCAGCAGAACGGGGCAAAAGCGATCGATCGTGCGCTCGTGCTCGAAGCGCTGCAAAAGCGCGGATCGACCTACGATAAGGGCGGCGAGCAGCACTACGATATTATCAGCGCGTTCATCAAGAGCGTGCGCGCAAGCGATCCGGATGCCGCGGTGTACTGGCTAGCGCGCATGCTCGACGGCGGCGAGGATCCGCTCTTCATTGCGCGGCGGCTGGTGATCCTAGCGTCGGAAGACGTCGGCCTGGCGGATGCGCAAGGTATTCAAGTCGCAATCGCCGCGCAACAGGCGGTGCACTTCATCGGCATGCCGGAGGGCTTCTACCCGCTTGCGCACGCGACGCTCTATCTGGCGCGCGCGAAGAAGAGCAATAGCGTCGGGCAGGCTTACTCGTCTGCGATGCGCGACGTGCAGGAGACGCGCAACGATCCCGTGCCGCTGCATCTGCGCAATGCGCCGACGGGTTTGATGAAGGGACTAGGCTACGGGCGCGACTATCACTACGCCCACGACGACTACTCCATCAAGCAAGAGAACTTACCGGAGAACCTTCGCGGTCACACCTACTATGAGCCGGGCGAAAACGACGAGAAAGAATAACGGTCCGGGGGTTGACCCCCCGGACCGCGTTCCCGTTGCTACTTCTCGGAGTGTGCAATGGAGCTTCGCACACGAACGATCGTACGGTAAGGCTCTGAGATCGATCTGAGAATCGGATGAAAATGCGCATTTACCTCGACCACGCAGCTACGACGCCGCTCAATGCCGACGTCTTGGCCGAGATGTTGCCGTACTTCATCGAGTCCGGTCATAACCCAAGCTCGCTGCATGCCGAGGGTCGGCGCGCTCGCGCGGGGCTGGACCGTGCGCGCGATCGCGTGGCGGCCGCGCTTGGCGTGGCGCGCAAGGAAGTCACCTTCGTCGGCAGCGGCTCCGAGGCCGACAACCAGGCAATTCTCAGCGTGGCGCGCACCTATCGCGGGCGCGGAACGCACGTCGTCTCGACGAGGATCGAACACCACGCCGTGTTGCACGCGCTCGACGCGCTACGCGACGAGGGATTCGACGTCACCGTACTTCCAGTCGACGAACGCGGCTTGATCGACCCTGCGGCGTTCGCGGCTGCACTGCGCGACGATACCGTGCTTGCGAGCGTCATGTACGTCAACAACGAGATCGGCGTCGTGCAGCCGATCGCGCAACTGGCCGCCATCGCGCGCGAGCGTGGCGTGCTCTTTCACACCGATGCGGTGCAGGGCGCGGGCCTGATCGACATTCGGCCGCGCGAACTCGGTGTCGACCTGCTCTCGCTTTCGGCGCACAAGTTCTACGGGCCCAAGGGCGTCGGCATCTTGTACGTGCGCGACGGCCTAGTATTGCCGCCACTCGTCCACGGCGGCGGACAAGAGTTCGGCCGGCGCTCGGGGACGGAAAATGTCGCCGGCATCGTAGGGCTCGCCGCCGCACTCGAACGTGCCGTCGCAGGAACGAGCGAACGTGCGGTGCGCGTAGCGGCGCTGCGCGATCGATTGGAGGCGGGCATTCGTGCGCGCGCCGGCGACGTGCGCGTCAACGGCGCAGACGCACCGCGCCTCCCGAACAACAGCAACATTTCGTTCGCCGGCATCGATTCGGAAGCGCTACTGATGCGCTTCGATTTGGAGGGCATCGCGGTTTCAGCCGGAAGCGCCTGCACCTCGGGTGCGTTAGAACCGAGCCACGTCATCGCCGCGCTCAACGTCGAGCCGCGTTGGCAGCAGGGCGTGATCCGGTTCTCGCTTGGCGAGGCGACGACCGAGGAAGAGATCGACCGGGTTCTGGAAGTCGTGCCTCGTATGACCGCGGAACTAAGGGGGAGAGCATAGTGAGCGGATTTGATTGGAGTATCGTTCTCGACACCGGCGTCGGCGTCGGCATCCTGTTGGTCGGGATCGGCGCTCTGATCGCGGGCATCGCGCTCGCGCGTACATTGGGCCGCGTCGATCGAACGCTCGACGTGCTCGACGGCCAAATTGAAACGCTGGGCAAGCCGGTCGGCGAGACGCTCGATCACATCGGCGGCATTGCCGACACCGCCGATCAGACGCTTGCCCGCTTGCGCGGCGTCGTGGCCTCGCTCGAGGGCATCGCCAATTCGGTCTCTGAGACTGCCGACCTGGCCAAGGGAGCGCTAGCTCCGGCCATCCTCAGCGTAGGGGCGACGATTGCGGGGGTAAGCGCTGGTTTGCGGCGGTTCGTGACGGGAAGAACATCAGGCGACGGGGCCGAGTGAAAGGCAGGTCATGGATAACGAAAATGGCGGCGGCAGCGGGGCTTTTGCCGGTTTCGTTCTTGGGGTCATTGTCGGCGCCGCCGTCGCTCTGCTCCTGACCCAAGAGGAAACGCGCGATCTCTTGGTTGGGAAGGCCCGGGAAGCGGGTAACCTAGCGATGGACGCCTCAGGAGATCTCCGCGAGAGCGCCGCAGATCTATACGAACGGGGCCGAACAATCGTCGAAAACGCGCGCGCCACTATCGGCGACGCGAACCAACAATAGAAAGCACTAGATGGAGAGGACGACGTTGGACATCAAAGTGAACGTGCGCGAAGCGCAGGGCGATTGCTACATCGTCGAATTGAGCGGCGAAATCGACGTCTATACGTCGCCGAAGGTCAAGGACGCTATCGGCGATTTAATCGATCGCGGCGTCTACAACCTGGTGATCGACCTCGAGAAGGTACGATACATCGACTCGACCGGACTCGGCGTTTTGATCGGCGGTCTCAAGCGCGTGCGCGAGCACGGCGGTTCGGTAAACCTCGTTTGCACGAATCCGCAGATCCGCAAGATCTTCGACATCACGGGGTTGGTCAAGATTTTCGGCATCTTCGAAAGCGAAGATGCCGCCACCAAGGCGCTGGCGTGAATCAGCCGCTGCCGAACACTGACGATATCGACGTCGTCGATCTTCGGATTCCGTGCAAAGCGGAGTGGGTCGCGCTTGCGAGGCTGTCGGTTGCCGCCGTGGCGAGCCGTTTGAATTTCTCCATCGACGAGATCGAGGATATCAAGCTCGCCGTCGCCGAGGCCTGCACCAACGCCATTCAGCACGCGCATGGCAGCCCGTTCATCGAGATCAAGTGCGAAGCGACCGGCGGCGAATTGCGTCTGAGCGTCCGGGACTACGGCCGCGGCACGCGACCCGAGAACATTCGTTCTCGCGAACCCGACGACGATCGTGTCGGCGGCCTGGGCATATTTCTGATCCGCTCCCTGATGGACGACGTGGAATACGACGTTCAACCGGATCAGGGTACGCTGCTTGTGATGGTTAAGCGGCTCACGGTCTAACGTGCAAAATCAAAGCGGTGACGTGCGCTCGGTACGCGAGCGAACGCGTGAATTGTTCGCGCGCTTTGAGCGGACGCGCACGCGACACGATCAGAATCCCGACGTGCACGATCGCGAGTATGACTCGTTGCGTAACGAGCTGGTTATCGCGCACCTGAACTTGGTCCGGTTTCTTGCGCTAAAGTTCGCTAATCGCGGTGAACCACTCGACGATCTCGTCCAAGTTGGTACCGTCGGGTTGCTCAAGGCGATCGACCGGTTCGAACGCGATCGGGGCGTAGAATTCACAACCTACGCGACGCCGACGATCGTGGGCGAAATCAAGCGGTACTTCCGCGACAAGGGCTGGGCGGTCAAGGTTCCGCGCCGGTTACAAGAGCTCAATCTCGCGGTCAACCGCGCGAACGAAAAGATGTCGGTCGAACTTGGCCGCAGCCCAACCGTTGCCGAATTGGCGCTGCAACTCGAAGCCAGCGAAGAGGACATCCTCGAAGCGCAGGAACTTGGCCAGGCCTACAACCTCCTCTCGCTCGACTCGGAAGTGATGGGCGAGGGCGACAAGCGATCGCAGAAACTGGCCGATACGGTCGGCGTGACCGACGCGGGGCTCGAGTTGCTCGAGGATCGCGCCAACCTGGAGCGCGCCTTCCACGTGCTGTCGGGCCGCGAGCGGGTGATCATCTACCTGCGCTTCTATGAGTCGGTCTCGCAGACCGAGATCGCGAAGCGCCTCAACGTCTCGCAGATGCACGTCTCACGTCTTCAGGCAAAAGCGCTAGAAAAGCTTCGGGGCGCTCTGGGAGAATAGTCCCCCAGAGCCCATGAAAAGCCAAGAACTTCGCCAGGCTTGGATCGACTTTTTCGTCGCCAAGCAGCACAAGCTGATGCCCTCCGTGAGCCTCATTCCCGACGAGATGAGCACGACGCTCTTCACGATCGCCGGTATGGAGCAATTCGTCCCCGTCTTTCTGGGCGATCAGCCGCCGCCCGCGCCGCGCGTCGTCACCGTACAGCGCTGTCTACGCGTGGCCGGCGCCAAGAGCGATATCGAGAACGTCGGACGCACCGGCCGTCACGGCACGTTCCTCGAGATGCTCGGCAACTTCAGTTTCGGCGACTATTACAAAAAGGACGCGATCGCGTGGGCCTGGGAGTTCGTCACCAAAGTCCTCAAGCTCGATCCCGCGCGCTTGTACGTCACCGTCCACACGAGCGACGACGAAGCCGCGGCAATTTGGCGGAACGACGTCGGCCTCGACGCGGCGCGCATCACGCGCTTCGATGAAGATAACTTCTGGACGATGGGCGCGACCGGCCCGTGCGGACCGTGCACCGAGATTTTTTACGACACCGGTGAAGCCTATGCGAGCGGCCCCGAGGACACCGGCCCCAATCTCGGCAACCGCTACGTCGAGATTTGGAACGTCGTCTTTCAGCAGTACAATCGCGGTACCGACGGCACGCTGAGCGAGCTGCCCAAGAAGTCGATCGATACCGGCGCGGGGCTGGAGCGTATGCTCGCGGCATGCAACGGCAAAGCGTCGATGTACGAGACGGATCTGTTCATGGATCTGATCGAGGCACAACCGCCGGTCGGTGCAAAGGCGATGCATCCGCAGGAGCAGCACGAACGCCAGAACATCGTGGCCGACCACGCGCGCGCGGTGACGTTTCTGATCAACGACGGTATCTATCCGTCGAATACGGATCGCGGCTACGTATTACGCTTCTTGATTCGCCGCGCGATTCGCAACGGCAAACTGCTCGGATATCCCAACGGCTTCCTAACCGGCCTCGTACCGGCCGTGGTGCGATCGCTCGCGCCGGGCTACCCGGAGCTGCGCGACAACGTCACGCGCATTCAGCAAACGCTGCGGACCGAAGAAGAAACGTTCGATCGTACGCTCGAGCGCGGCTTGAGCATGCTCGACGGTTTAATTGCCGATGCCAATGAAAATTGCACGCGGCTCATCTCTGGGCACGACGCGTTTGTGCTGCATGACACCTTTGGCTTTCCAATCGAGCTGACGCGCGAGATTGCTGCCGATGGCGGCGTCGCGGTCGACACGGTCGAGTTCGAGACGGAGATGCGGCAGCAGCGCGAACGCGCGCGAGCCGACGCGAAGTCAAAGCGCGCGGTCGTCTCGCTGGCCGAACTGCCGGCGGTGCGCTCGGAATTCACCGGCTATGGCGGGCTGGAGAGCAGCGGCGAGATCGTCGCAATGCTTCGCAATGACAAGCCCGTCGACGCGCTGCGCGCCGGGGAGCGCGGAATCCTGATTCTCGATCGCACCGCATTCTACGCCGAACGCGGTGGACAGATCGGCGACCGGGGACGGATCACACTCGAGGACGGTTCGGTCTTCGACGTCGACGACGCGCAGTACATGGGTGAGGCAATTGCGCACCACGGTGTCGTCAAGAGCGGAGAATTCACGGTCGGCGCCCGAGCGCACACATTGGTCTTCGATTGGTGGCGGCGCGAGATCCGGCGGCATCACACGTCGGCGCACCTGCTGCAGCGCGCGCTCAAAGACGTGCTCGGCGACGAGGTGACGCAGGCCGGCTCGTGGGTCGGCGTCGATCGCATGCGCTTCGATTTTCGCAATCCAGGCGGCGCGCTGAGCCCAGAACAAAGACATGCCGTCGCGGCGCGGGTCAATGAGATGATTCGCGACGATTCGCCGGTGATCACGCGCGAGCTGCCGATCGACGAGGCGAAGCAGAGCGGCGCGATCTGGATGTTCGGCGAGAAGTACGGCGAGAAAGTTCGCGTCTTACAGGCGGGTCCGTCGGTAGAGTTTTGCGGCGGCACGCACGCGGACTCGACCGGCGAGCTGGGCTTGTTCGTGATCTTGAGTGAATTCTCGATCGGCAGCGGCATCCGCCGCATCGAGAGCTGCGTCTCGGCGTCGGCCGAGCACTTCGTCGTCCATCAGCAAGACCTAGTGGGCGAGCTCGCGTCGTCGCTTGCTACGACGCCCGACGAGTTGATCGATCGCGTCGGCAAGCTGCAACGCGAGGTTCGCGACCTGCAAACCGAAGTGGGGCAGATGAAGGCGCGCATGGCGTCGTTCGAAGCGCAGCGCTATCTCGAGCACGCCGAGCGCGCGGGCGACCGCACCTTCGTCGGCGCGGTGGTGCACGAGGCCAATGCCGAAGCGATCCGCCATCTTTCGAGCGCCTTGCGCAGCCGGCTGCCGAGCGGCGTCATTGCCCTTGCCGGCGTCGACAACGACACGGTCAGCTTGCTCGTCTCCGCCAGCGACGATCTCGTCAAGAGCGGCGTTCACGCCGGTAACCTGGTCAAACTCGCGGCACCGCTGGTGGACGGCAAGGGCGGCGGCGCCGCAGCGCAAGCGCAAGGCGGCGGCAAAAACGCCGCAGGCGCACCGGCAGCGTTGCAAGCCATTCGCGATGCCGTGTTGGCGGTGCCGAAGTCCGCGTGAAAGGGCGGCTTCTCGCGCTGTGCGCGATGCTGACCTTATTGGGCGCGGCACCGATGCAAACGCTCGACTCGCAGCTCGTGCTGGCGCGTTATGAGATGGAAATGAGCGCACTCCAGGTACCCAAGACGATGATCTTCACCTATAACGTGTCGCAGCTCGGCGCAAGCGACATCGAAGAGCGCCACGTGATCTATCGCAGCGGCCTGAACGTGCGCGACGAGACGATTGCGGTCGACGGCATTCCGATCAAGCCGAAGATCGTGAATTTTGGGCACCGAGAAGACCGTTACGCGATCGTGCGAGTCGCCCCGCGCAGCGCGCAATATGCGATGCTCTTCATGCGCACGGTGCGCGACGGAGCGCATCTCGATTACCGTTACGAGCTCACGCCGCTCGGCGCTGCCGGCGGCTTCGTGGCCACCGGGCTCGTCATCGACGGATTGTCGTATCTCCCGCGCGAAATCGACTTTACGACCGCGTCGGCAAGCGCGCAGGGACACGGCGCGCTCGTCTACGGGAAATCCGAACAGTACTGGATGCCGCTCTACGTGACGGTCGAGGCCAGCGTCGACGGCAAGCCCGCGCGCGAGCGCATTACTTGGGGCGACTACCGCTTTCCGCCGGCGCTCCCGGCCTCGACGTTCATTCCGCCCAAGCCGCTACCGCACGCGACGCTGCCGCCGATCTAATCGAGCGTCGACGGGAGACGCTTAGCGTACATCACGATAGCATCGTCGTTTTGTACAAGCGTTTCGACAATGGCCGGATGGGGCTGCGCGTAGTTCACGAGGGAGTCGACCTCGCCGTATTCTGCGCGAATCTTAAAAGCCAACTGTTCGCCTTCGAGTGAAAATTGCGCATCGACGCCCGGCTTATTGCCGCGCGTCAAAGCGAATCCAGCGTTCTAGCAGATGCCGGTTGGAACGCCCGCGCACCGCAGCAACGCGGCCGCTAGGTGGCTCTTCGCATAGCAGATGCCCTCGCGATAGGCGAGGACGTCGAGCGCCGTCCTTGTCACGCGGCGGCCTTGAATATCCCAGGAGTGGCTGACCTCGTCGCGCACGAAATGAAAGACGCGCCGCGCCGCTTCTACATCGTCGCAGCCCGCCAGCCGATCGGCGACGAACGCTCGAATCTCCGGCGCGTCCGATTCGATGAATGCGCTCGGCGCAAGAAATTGCTCCAAGGGCTCGTCGGTTCGAACGGCACAATAGGGATCGATGCGCGGAACGCTCATACCACGCGCTGCTTCGATAGGAGCCGCGGTCATACCGCTTGCGATCTATCTCGCGAGCGCGTACCGCGACGTGATGTACTGGGACGTCGGCGAGATGGATACCGTCCCGTACATCCTCGGCATCGCGCATCCGCCCGGCTATCCGCTCTACACGCAGATCGGCTGGGCCTTTACGCACCTGCTTCCATTCGGCAGCGTGGCGTTTCGCATGAGCGTGCTGAGCGCGATCGCGCTCGCCTTAACGGCCTGGCTCGTCTGGCGCATCGTTGTCGATGTGAGCGCGGACCCGCTGGCCGGACTTGCCGCCGCGCTGCTCTTCGCGTTCGGTGAGGACGTATGGGCGCACGCCACGCGAGCCGAGGCGCACGCGCTGGTGGCGCTCGCGTGCGTCGGACTGCTGTACTTTCTACTGCGCTGGCTCGATCGCGGAGGAGCGTGCGATCTGTACGCCGCTGCCGTCGTGTTTGGATTGGGCATCGCCATCCATCCGGTCGTAGCATTTACGCTCCCCGGTGCGCTCGCCGCGATTGTCGCGCGCGCGCATCAAACCGATCCTCACGTGTTGCGCCGCGCGGCGGCCATTGCCGTCCTCGCTGCGGCGGTGTGGTTTTGCTACTTGCCGCTGCGCAGCGCTTACGTCAACGCCGAAGGCTTGGATCCGCTCGTATCCTACGGCATCACGGGCAGCGCTTTTTGGAACTACGACGATCCCGTGCTCGTCGACAACTTTGCAGCGCTGGTGACCGGGCGCGAGATCGGCATCGACGACGTCCGCTACGGCTACACCTCAAGGGCCTATACGCGCGGCGTCGTGCACTTCGTGCAACTGTGCGTGCGCGAACTCACGCCGATCGGCTGCGTGCTCGCGCTGACCGGACTGATCGTGATGTTTCGCCGCAGTACGGTGCGCGCGATCGTCATGGCGGCGACGTTGCTGCCCAGCGCGCTCTTCGCCTTTGGATTTGCCGCTGAATCGGACGTGGATCGTTACTTTTTGCCGGCCTTTGCGCTCCTGACCATCGCTGCGGGTGAAGCGCTGGCACGGCTGCGGCCGGCTCGCGCGCGCGGAGCCGGCCTCGCGTTTGCCGGGCTCGCGGTGCTCTATCTCGTGTTTTCGCAGCGGCACTTCTTCGATCAGCCACACGACGACCGCGCGGCGCGCGAGGCGGCCGAAATTTTGCACGCGACGCCGGCGAATGCGATCGTCATCGCCACCTGGGTGATCGCGCCGCCACTCGCCTACGACGACTACGTCATGCGGGAAACCGGTGCTCGCGCGATCGTCCCCTCGTGGTACGGCGAACAGATCGACCGCGTGCCGCAGTGGATCCGCATCCGGCCGGTTTTTGTTGCGGGAACGCCGCAAGGAAGCGTTCCCGGATTCCACCTCGAACGGATGCCCACGCAAACCGAACTCTATCGTGTGGAAGTGAATCGTTGAAGGTCAAACCGTCGATTGTCGCCGGCGCGGTGGCGCTTCTCATTATCGCGATCTTCGCGCACGGGCGATCGTCACCGTATAACAACTACGTGCTGCTCGCGCAAGCCCTGCTCCACGGGCATGCCTGGATCGACTGGCCGGGCAACTATATCGATGCGCTCCCCTACAACGGGCAGTACTACATCATCGAAGGCCCGATGCCGGCGTTCTTGCTCCTGCCGTTTGTCGCGATCTTCGGGACGTTCAATCAAACGGCATTGGCCGAGGTGCTCGGCGCGATCGCGATCGGAGCGGCGTTCGAACTGGGCGAGCGCTACGGCGTGCCGCGGCGAACCAATGTCTGGATCTGTGCGTTCCTGCTCGCCGGCACGGACCTGTTGTGGTGTGCGATGCTCGGCGACGTATGGTTCATCGCGCATGTCAGCGCGGTCTGCTTCACGATGCTCGCACTGGTCGAATTGGCCGGCGCGCGACGCGGCTGGTTAGTGGCGCTGTGGGCCGGCTGCGCGATCTTCTCGCGCTTCGATTTGGTTCTCGCCGTGCCGGTGTACGCGTACCTGCTGGGTGACCGCGAGCGTTTGCGCTCGTTCGGTGCGGTCCTCGCTCCGGTGGCGCTCGTGTGGATCGGCTACAACCTTGCGCGTTGGGGAACTTGGTACGACATCGGTTATACCGCTTGGTATCACCAGGATCAAGCGGGCATGCCGACCGGCTCGCCGTTTCGCGTGCAGTATTTCCCTTACGAGCTCTGGTCGTTTTTCGTGCAGGCGCCGCAGCGCATTGCAACCTTCCCATGGTACGCGCCGACAATCAGCGGCGTCGCGCTCACCTGGACATCGCCCGCGCTCGTGCTGGCGTTCTTTGCGCGTAAGCCGTGGCGCTGGGTCGCGGCGTTGTGGGTCGCGGCGGTGCTCTGCGCCGCACCGAATTTCGCGTACTACGTCAACGGCTTCGCCCAGTTCGGCATGCGCCATGCGCTAGACTTCGAACCGTTCTTGGTAGCGTTGATGTTCTTAGCAGCCAAAGAGCGCCTTGCCGTGTGGGGCAAAGCGCTCATCGTATATTCGATCGCCGTCGGGTTGTGGGGCTGCTGGTACTGGAACAGCTTTATTCGAACGAACTAGCGCTGCGCGACCATGGGCAGGCCGCCGATGGACGGGCGCTTGCCCGAAGGCGGCGCGGGCTGCGGCGGCTGCACGGCGTTGGTTTCGGGAACGTAGCGGCACGCGATTAGCCACGCGACGTAGTCGTTGTACGATTCGCACTCACCTTGGATCGTGAAGCAGCGCGCGATCCACAGCGGTACGCTCACGAACATGCCGATACCGCTGAACAGCGCGATGGTCATCCACAGGCCGCGCTTCCAGTTGCCGATGTAATACGATTCGCCGCCGACGATGCCGAAAAAAATGGTCAGCACGATCGCGACCGACGGGTCCTTGGCATAGCGCTCGTACTCGTACGCGTACACGCCCTGGGCTTCGGGGCGGACGTAGCCGAGCAGCATCTGGGCATACGGTGTCATGGCGGCGTTCCTCCACCTCTCTCTACGCGCCGGGCGTCTCAGTGTTTCAGCTCGAACGGTTGGCAGGTGGTGCCCCGGCAGAGGTACGCCGCGGTCTCACCGGCCGGGTCGCTCTCGACGGTCACGAACGGCGCGGGCAGTTGGCGTGCCGCGCGGCGCAGGGGCGCGCCCGCGGCGAGTTCGCCGGTCACGCGCACGGTGACCTCGGGCGCAAGATAGCGCGCCAGAGCGCGCACGTAGGCTGCCGAGAACGACATTGCCCGCGCAAAGCTCTTGGCGTAGAGCAACAGGGCGCGCAGCGCGCGGTCGCGATAGGCCGGCGCGTGCAGCACGGCACTCAGACGCAGCAGGCTCTCGATCATCAAGCCGTTCTCGGTGATCGGGCGGTCGGCGACCTCGAGCCGCCCAAGCGCGTCGCGATCGGCGCGATCGAGAAAGCCTCCGTCGCCGGCTTCGAAGGTGGCGATCGTCGCGTCGGCGACCGTGCGCGCGCGTTCGAGCATGCGCGGCTCGCCGCTGATCTCGTAGGCATCGAGCAGCGCGCGGAGATAGGCGACTTGGTCGCCGAGCAATCCGCTGATGCGCGGCGCTTCGCCCGGCGCGATCACATGAAAGAGCAAGCCGCTTGGATCGCGCAGGCGCTCGTGCATGGCGTCGAGCGTTTGGAGCGATTCATCGATCAACGACCGGTCATCGAGCGCGATGCCGGCCCACGCGAATGCGCCCGCAAGCGCGGCCGTCCAATTTGAGTACGAGCGCCGGTCGACGAAGGGCGGCTCGAGCTCGCGCCGCTCCTCGAGCGGCAGCGTGTAATAGTGTTCGTCAGCATCTTGACTACCGGCGAAGAAGCCGGTCTGCGGATCGCGCAGGACGGTACGCACGTAGGCAATCGTTCGCTCGAGGTCGTTGCGAACCAGCGGGCTCGGCGCCCAAAGTTCGAGCTGCGCGAGCACGCGCAACAAGCCGGCGTGGTCCTCGGCCATCTTTTCGAAGTGCGGGATCGTCCAGTCGCGCGTGGTGGAATAGCGAAAGAAGCCGCCCTCGACCGCGTCATACATGCCGCCGTGCGCCATCGCGCGCATCGTGTGCGCAACGATCTCGTAAAAGCGCGCGTCGTTCGAGAGCCGCCAGTAGGCGAGTAGCAGCTCGTGCACTTCGGGTTGCGGAAACTTCGGTGCTTCGTTGAAGCCGCCGAACTCTTCGTCGTATGCTTGCAGCAGCGTCGCGGCGAAGTCGTCAACTTGCGTTTGCGAAAGCGCTTCGGGCGGCGCGATGTCGTAGGTTGTGCGGGCGGCGCGGAGCTCGCGGGTCTTCTCGGCGATGTCGTCTTTGCGCTCGGCGTAGAAAGCTGCCACCTCCTCGAGCGCGCGCTGCATGTTTTCCGGAGGCAGATAGGTCGCGCCGGTCAGCAAGGATCCGTCCGGAGAGAGAAACGCGGTAGTCGGCCAGCCGCCCATGTTGTAGCGCGCGTTGACGTCGGGCCGCTCGTCGTTATCGACGCGCACCGGTACGTAGCTGCGATTGATGGTCTCGATCACGCTTTCGTTCGAGTAGCTCGTTTCGTCCATCACGTGACACCAGTGGCACCACACCGCTGAGATCGAGAGGAGGATCGGTTTGTCTTCGCGCTGCGCGCGAGCGAACGCGTCGTCGCTCCAAGGCTGCCACGCGATTTCGGACGCGCGATTCGGTCGTGGCGAGAAATGAAACTCAGTCGTCGCTTTCATAGGCTCCCCGCAGGTATGAGGTCAGGTAGAACACCGCAAAAAGCACGAACGCAGCGAATAGCCAGATCGTTGCGGCGCTTCGAGGCCACCACCGGGCGACGGCGAAAAACGCGAGAGCGAAGGCCAAGGCGATCAAGGCGTAGCGCCGGTGCGAGCGTGACGTCATGCCGTAAACCTCGGCATCGTAAAAGCCGCCCGCCGAACGGCTGCGTACCTGGGCCGCGAGGGCAAGGAGTAGTGATGCAATTGCGCCGGCAACGTCCCATCCCATGGATTCGATGATTCGCCGCCGGGCAGCCGGAATCGGCCTGGCCGTCATCGTTGCTGCTGCCTGTGCAATAGCGTTGGTCGCACATCTCGTTGGGTACGGTCGCTAATACCGATGGCGCGAACGCTCGAGACCTATAACAAAAAGCGCGACTTTGCTGCGACACCCGAGCCGAGCGGCAAACCCGAACGCGGCGGCAAGCGGCTGCGCTTCGTGATTCAAAAACACCGCGCCACCCGGCTGCACTACGATTTCCGGCTCGAGGCCGACGGCGCAATGCCGTCGTGGGCGGTGCCCAAGGGGCCGACGATGGTGCCCGGGGAGCGTCGCCTCGCCATGCACGTCGAGGACCATCCGCTCGCCTATCGCACCTTCGAAGGCGTGATCCCCAAGGGCCAGTACGGCGCGGGCGAAGTGATCATCTGGGACGAGGGATGGTACCAGTTGGCGGAAGGTACGGATCCCGGCAAAGAAATCGCCAACGGCAAAATCAAATTCATCTTGCACGGCAAGAAGCTGCACGGGATGTTCACGCTGGTTAAGATCAAGCCCAAGGAAGGCGAGCACGGCGACCCGTGGCTGTTGATCAAAGATCACGACGGCGACGATCCCACCCGCTACGACATCGACGATTACCCGGAGTCGGTGAAAAGCGGCAAGACGATCGAAGACATCAAGAACGAAGCCCATCCCAAGACCTGGCAATCGCGCCCGGTCGATCCACCCAAAAAAACGCGCGCACGCGCTTCAGCCAAAGCCGACCCGCTCCCGAAGCTCAAAGGCGTCGAACTCGCCACCTTGATCGGCGAGCCGTTCGATAGCGACGACTGGCTCTTCGAAATCAAATGGGATGGATACCGTGGCATCTGCACGGTCGATGCGAAGGGGAAGCTCACGCTCGTTTCGCGCAATGGCTTGGACTTGCTCAAACAGTTTCCCGATCTAGCCGGACTCGCCGACGCTTTCGAAAGCATTCCGATCATGGTCGACGGCGAGATCGTGAGTTTGGATTCCAAGGGACGCTCCGATTTCCAGCGCTTGCAAGAATACGCCGAAGCGGGACACACGCTGACGTACGCCGCATTTGACGTGCTCTATGCCGATGGACGCGATCAGCGTAAGCAGCCGCTCGAAGAGCGTAAGGCGCTGCTCGAGCGATTGATCGGCGATGACAAGCTCGTGCTGTATTCCAAACACGTGATTGGGAAGGGCAAGGCGCTCTTTACGCAGGCTAAGCGCAATCACTTAGAAGGGATCATCGGCAAGAAGCGCACGTCGCCCTACGTCGAACGGCGCACGCGCGACTGGGTGAAGATCAAAGCGCAGCTCGAACAGGAATTCGTCGTGGGCGGATGGACCGAGCCGCGCGGCAGCCGCAAAGGCTTCGGCTCGCTGCTGCTGGGCGTGTACGAAGGCAAGGACTTGCGGTTCGTCGGCGCGGTCGGCACCGGCTTTTCGGTCAAGCGCATCGGCGAAGTGATGAAGCTGCTCAAGCCGCTTGCGCGCGAGACATCGCCGTTCGCCAACAAAGTGATCGCGAATGCTCCGGTGCATTACGTGAAGCCGGCGCTCGTCGCTGAAGTTCGTTTCACCGAATGGACGCGCGACAAGATCTTGCGTCAGCCCGCGTTTCTAGGGCTGCGCACCGATAAAGCGCCCAAAGACGTCGTGCTCGAAATGCCCGCGAGCAAGAAAAGCTGATGGCGACCCAACGAACGCCCGTCACGATCGGGAAGCACGCCCTCTCGCTTTCCAACCTCGACAAGGTGCTCTTTCCGCGCGATGGCTACACGAAGGGCGATTTGATCGGCTACTATCGCGGCGCGGCGCCGTGGCTACTGCCGTATTTGCAGGATCGTCCGCTCACGTTGCAACGCTATCCCGACGGCATCGACGGTCCGTCGTTCTTCGAAAAGCACTTACCCAAAGGATTGCCGGACTGGGTCGAGCGCGTGTCGCTCACGAGTCCCGAAGGCACGCGAGCGAAGACGACCTATATGGTGTGCAACGACGAAGCTACGCTCGCTTATGTTGCCAACTTGGCGTCGATCGTCCTGCACGTTTGGACCTCGCGCGTCGAGACGATCGAAGAGCCCGAGTACGTCTTCTTCGATCTCGATCCAGGCGAACAGTGCACGATCAAGACGCTGGCCTCCGTCGCGCTCGAAGTGCGTGATGTGCTGGCGTCGATCGGCCTGACGACGCTGGTGAAAACATCGGGTGGCATGGGGCTGCACGTGGTGGTGCCGCTCGTCGCGGGTTACACGTATGACGCTGCCAAGATGTTCGCCGAGGTCGTGGCGCACCGGCTGGGCCAGGAGGACAAGACGCGCATTTCGCTCGAGCGGTCGCTGGCCAAGCGCGATGCGAGCGCGGTCTATTTCGATTTCTTGCAGGTCGGGCGCGGGAAGACGATCGTCAGCGCGTATTCCGTGCGCGCGCGCGATGGCGCGCCGGTTTCGACGCCGCTTGCATGGGAAGAGGTCGAAGCGTTTGCCCGCAAGCGCTCGGGGCTACCGGCCGACACGCTCGCGGCATTCAACCTCAAGACGACGCCCAAACGGCTGGCAAGCGACGGCGACCTCTGGGCCGGGAAGGCGTGGAAAAAGCAGCGATTGGAACCGGCCATTGCCAAGGCACAAAAACAGTGGTCCTAGTACCTCGTTGCGTGGACGGCTACAACATCTTGGGGTAGTGCTTGACCCTGCGGGGGTCATGGTAAACTAATTCGGCTATGGCTCACGCAATTTGGTCCGGCGCAATCAACTTCGGTCTGGTCACCATTCCGGTGAAGCTCTTCACCGCCGTCCGCACAGACGAGCTCTCGTTCAACATGCTGCACGCCAAGGATGAGGGGCGCATCAAGTACGAGCGGATCTGCTCGGTCGACGGCAAGCCGGTGCCGTGGGACGAGATCGTCAAAGGCTACGAGTACGAAAAGGGTCAGTACGTGATACTGACCGACGAAGATTTCAAGAAGGTCAATCCCGAGGCGACGCAATCGGTCGACATTCTCGAATTCGTCGATCTCGACACGATCAACCCGATGTTCTTCGATAAGCCGTACTATCTCGAGCCGAGCAAACAGGGTAAGCACGCATACGCGCTGTTGCGTGAAGCGCTCAATGAATCCAACAAAGTTGCGATCGCCCGCGTGGTGATCCGCACCAAGGAATACATCGCGGCCGTCAAGCCGATCGGCGAAGCGCTCGTGCTCGAGCTGATGCACTGGGCTAACGAGATCGTCGAAGAGTCGACGCTCGAACTTCCCGACAAAGAAAAACTGCCCGAGGCCGAGATGAAGATGGCGCGCATGCTCATCGATACGATGAGCGTCAAGGCGTTCGAACCGGAGAAGTTCAAGAACAAGTACCACGACGAACTGCTCGCGATGATCGAAGCGCGCGCGCAAGGCAAAGAGCTTCCCAAGGCCAAGAAGGCCGCGGCGCCGCGTTCGAAAGTGGTCAATCTCATGGACGTGTTGGCGCAATCGCTCGAGGAGAGCAAGAAGCGGCGCGCCGGCAACGGCCGCGCGGCCTCGAACGACAAGCCCGAGAAAAAGCCGACGACGACGCGCCGGAAAAAATCCGCGGCTTAGTGCGTTAGCTACCGCCGAACATATCGCGAAGAATTGAACCCGCGACGCCGCCGGCGATGCCGCCGCCGACGGCGGCTTGCGCCGTGTTCGTCGCTTCTTTGCCGAGATACGGCAGCAGCGCGTGCGCGAGGTTCGGCATCGTGAGCGTTTGTAGCCAGACTTTGCCCGGACCGGTGAGGTGCGCGATGAAGAGCCCGTCGCCGCCGAAGACCGCGTTCATGATGCCCTTCATGAAGGTGATGTCAAAGTTGACGCTGGCTTCGAACATGCCGATGTGACCGGGATGGACTTGAATCGTTTCATTCGGCTGGAGATCGTAGGTCACGATTTCGCCGCCAAGCTCGACCCAGGCGGTTGCTGTGCCGGCGAGCTTTTGCAGCACGAAGCCGTTGCCGCCGAAGATGCCCGCTCCAAGCGACTGCTGGAAGCCCATCGCGAGCTGCACGCCTTCGGTGGCACACAAGAAGCCGTGGCGGTGAATCAAGTACTCGTGTCCGGGCGAGACGTCGACTTGCATGATTTCCCCGGGAACCTTGGCGGCGAACGCGATGAGCCCGTTGGCGCCGGCAACGCTGTATTCGGTCATGAAGAGCCCGCCGCCCGAAAGCGCCCGTCCGAGCACGCCCCACACGCCCTTCGCGCCTGCGGTCATCGCTGTCGTGTTGAGCTGCACGTTGGAGGTCATCCACGAGAACTCGCCAGGTTCCGCGACGATTTTATCGCCGGGCTCGAGACCGATCTCGAGAACGGGAAGGGTGGTGCCGGTGATCTTCGTCTTCACGTTGGCTCCAATTCTTCAGCAGCGAGTGAGGTTTCTTCGGTGACGATGGGTACCACGGGCGCGAGTAGAGTGTTTCGTATGCCTAAGATTAAGCCAATGATGGCCGCGACCAGCGACTCCACGCCGGCAAATGCGGAACCGTAGAAGGCCAGCAGCCCAGTTGAAATCGGCGGGGCGATAATCCCCGAGAGTGAATCGAGCGAGGACCCGACACCGAGCACCGTGCCCTGTTCGCGCTCGGAGGCGGCGTTCGAGAGCATCGCGTTGATGCCGTTGTTCGCATATGCGCTACCCATCGCAAAGAGCACCATGACGCCGACGAAACTCAGCGAGTTGTGTACGAACGGTGTGCAGGCCATGCCGACCACCAGCAGCGCGAGTCCGACGGTCGACATCACGCGGTCGCCAAAGAGACTCGACGCCTTCCCGACGCCAACGCCATTGATGAGCACGTTGATAATCGCAAAGCCCGAAAAATAGTACGTCGTCGCGACCAGCCCGAAGTGCAGTTGTCCGGCGAGATACAGCGCGATGACCGAATACCAGCCATACAAGCAGAGCGAGAGCGCGAGCTTCTGAACGAGCAGCGGCGAGAAGCGCGGATTGGTAAAGGTGGCCGCGATCTCGCGCACGCCCACATGCGCCTCTTCCTGTTCCTGTTTGGTGCGCGACTCGGGCAGCAGGACGATCGTGACGATGAGCGTGAGGAACTGCAGCGCTGACGCGGCGAGGAACGGTGCAGAGAACCCGAATCGGCTGTAGAGCAGACCGCCGCCGGCGGGTCCGAAGACCATCGCCGCGGCAAACGTGGCGCTGATGAATCCAAAGGCACGCGCGCGATCTTTTCCTTCGACCAAGTCCGCGACGTACGCTTGCGTAACGCCGATATTGCCGCCGGATACACCTTCGACGATGCGCGCAATGAAAACCCAGACGATGTTCGGCGCGAACGCAAGCATGGCCCAGCCGATCGTGGCACCGATCTGACTGATGATGAGCACGCGTTTGCGCCCGATACGATCCGAGACGTTTCCCCAGACCGGCCCGGATATCAATTGGCAAAACGAAAACGTCGAGAGCAGCAGCCCGACGACGAGCCCGTTCATCCCAAAATGTGTCACAAAATACGGCAACACCGGCAACATCATGCTAAAGCCGAGGATGTCGATGAAGGTGATGCCGAGGATCGGAATGAGCTTGCGGATCATTGCGGCTATTCTATTGCGGTGATTCTACAGGTAAAATGATCGGCGCGAGCCGCTCACCTTTGCGTAAGATGTCGAGTTTATACGGGCGGCTCAGATCGATCGACGTGAGGCGCTTGTGCAACTCATCGACGCCATATACGCGTTCGCCTTCGATTGCGAGCAGTACGTCACCCGCGTGCAATCGCGACGTGTCAGCGGGACTACCCGGTTCGACCGAATCGACCAGCACACCGCGCGGATCGCCGAGCATGAAACGGCGCGCCGCCGATGCCGCAAGCGTGACATCTTGTCCGGCGATACCGAAGTACCCGCGTCGCACCTTGCCGTCGCGAATCAGCAAGCCCGCGATGTGTTTGGCGGTGTTGATCGCAATCGCGAAGCAGAGTCCTTGGCCCGGGAGCACCGCGGTGTTGACGCCGATCACTTCGCCGGTCGAGGTGACGAGCGGTCCGCCGGAGTTGCCGGGATTGAGCGCCGCATCGGTTTGAATGATGTTGTCCATGAGCCGGCCGGACTGCGAGCGCAGCGAGCGACCGAGCGCACTAACGACGCCGGCCGTCACGGTATAGGCAAGACCGAACGGATTGCCGACCGCGACCACCAGTTGGCCCGGTCGTAAACGCGCCGAGTCGCCAAGCGCGGCCGGCACGAGTTCATCTGCATCGACGCGCAACACGGCGAGGTCGGTGTGCGCGTCCTCGCCGACCAGCGTGGCGGGGATCTCCCGCCCGTCGAGTAAGGCGACCGAGATACTGTCGGCATCGTGAACGACGTGGCTGTTGGTGAGGACGAAGCCGTCGGGCGTAAAGACGAAGCCCGAGCCGTTACCGCCGCGCCGTCCGGCCTGGACTTCGATGGCGACAACCGAGGGACTAACCCGCTCCGCCGCCGTTGTCACGGCTTCGGAATAGGGGTCGAGCGCAACCGTCTCCGGCTGCGAGATATATCTGACTTGGGGCATATGCTCCATCGCTAACCCCGAGGACAATCCCCCGGTTTCACGAACGAAGCCCGGCCGCGCTCGTGCTAAGGCACGGCGGCTACGTGCCCAGGTGGCGGAATTGGTAGACGCACCGGCTTCAGGTGCCGGCGGTGGCAACATCGTGGGGGTTCGAGTCCCTTCCTGGGCACCAGGCTTTAGGCCGTTGAGCTCTCGCTCCGGCGCAGTCGCCATTGCAAAATTGGTAGCGTCCCGCTCATTTTCAAACCCTGATTGCAACCACGTCCTGAGAGTGGCATGTGCTGCGTTCCCGCGCGGAAAAGATTCATGCAGTAGCCGCCGTCGCCGCACGTGCACGCGCGCGCAGACCCGTCCGACGACGCTCTACGCGCGGTCGGTCGCGGCTGGCGAGTATCAGCTAGGCGAAGGGCCATCCCAAATGCTGCCGTCGCCAAATTCGACGGCATGCACGTAGCACTCAAAAATGGGACCAAGACGTTCATCAAGGTCAGACGGATCGGATTTAACTACGACCTCATGGACGCTTGTACCGGACGTAAACGGTCCAGTCGCATCGTACTCCGCCATAGTGCCTTTCCTGGAATTTTCGGTAGCTGATCCCTTCGTTGCGACGATTATGTAGACTTTGCTCGCGATCCGTTTATCGTGATTCACTATATTGGCTTCGAAGGCAACGCTGTTGCCGTGGATTTCCCGCACGCTGCAGTTGGCCACGCTAACAGGAGACGATGCGCAGCCCGAAAGGCAAATTGCCAAAGCGATACCGAGCACCGAACGAGGGCTAGATATTACCGATGCTCGGCGTTGCATTTGCTGGCTCAAATTTGGATTTTGTCTAGCTGGCTAGGCCTAGCGTGGTTGATCAGACATCGCACGCGCATGTGTTGCGAGTGTTCTCAGGTGAAACCTCGGGGCCTAACGGTGATGTCGGTTTGCGTTGTTGCTTCGTGGGTGTTGCCGCCTCGGTCTTCTGCGCTCACCGCAAAGTACACAATACACGTGCCCGGATGTTGCCCCGTCACCTCGATGCTCTGCGCGCCGCCGGTCGAGCTTTTTATATGGTGGCCGAACTTGATGCTTGCGATGACGACGCCTCGGGGATTCCCGTGGTTGTTACAGGTGCTACCGTCGAAGCCGGGCCAACTTCCCTCCGACGACGCGAGGACCGTGCGCGTTTCGCCGACCTTAAGGCTCAAGTTCTTAGGCTCGACCGTGATCTTGACGACCTGCGCCGACGCAGGCACCGCGATGCTCCACGCAAGCGCAAGCAATCCCAAACAGGGTGAGAAGGCCATTTTCATCGTGGCGTCCTCCCAGAAAGTAGATACTCGCTTAACGTTGCGTGGTAGGTTTTGGTTTCGCGGCTATCGCGTCGAGCGGCGCAGATGATTACATCGCGTGATGGTCCATCGGAGCGGGCGTTGGGGCGGGTGAACCATCCGACCAGCGGCGCACCGGGATGTACAGCGTGGTCGGCTGATAGGGACTGCCGACGGTCTCCAGGATTGGCGATCCAGGGAGTCCCGCACCCCATTCCGCTTCTTGACCGAATGGAACGAACGGCATCACGTGCGGCAGCCATGCGGTGTGGACGTTGTTGAGGTAGCCCTGTTTCGAGAGCATGAACGCGAACGAAACGGGCGCGGGCTGTCCGAAGCGATGACTCGCAAACGCCGCCTTGGTCTTGGCGATGATCTGCGCTTTTGTGTCGCCCGCGAGCACCCAGTCCGTTCTCGCAAGAAACTCCGGCAGCACGCTGCGCACCGCGGGCGGGTTCATACATTCGGGCCCTCGCGACTTCGGATTCCAGAAATCGGCATCGTCGAATCCGGCAAACCACGAGTGCGAGACGAGGCAAACGAACCCGTTGTCGCCCTTGACGGCGACCTGATACCCGTGTCGGCCGAGCACGAGCACCTCGGCGTGGTCGGAGATGGATGCTGGGCCGGCCGATCGCGCCAGCGCGATTTCATAGGCCCGGTCGGCGATCAGGTATGCAGCTACCGGTGCCATCTTGGGGTAAGGGTTGGGCGCAGTCTGCTCTTGCGCGCGGGCCGTGGCGCAAGCCGTGAGCAGCAAAATAAGCGCGAAGCGTGCGAAATCTTTCACGAGGCCTCCCGATGGTCGTTCGTCATGGCAGGAACGCCAGACGGCGTTTGCGCGTGACGCGACTGAGGGGTACTCGTCCAAACCCGCGGAAACCCGGTTCGGGAAGAAGGATGGACCGTGATGCATTCGTTTCTTATCGCCGTTCTTGCGTACGGCTATCTTGTCGTACAGGGTACGAATCCAAAGGTGGCACCGGCCGTGAATCCGTTCTCGGGTCCGTGCAACAGCAACAGCCAGGGGCAGAATATCTGTTCGGGTAGCGGCAGCTGGAGCGTCGCGCCGAACACGAAGGGCGCGAAGGGATACTGCCAGATTTCGATGTGGCCGGCCGGCAACGAGCTGTGGGAAGCGCGATTTACCGTCAACAAAGACGACGCGTGTACGCTGCATCGCTCAAAGCCGAACGTCCTGAGCGTGACGATCAAGAACTAAGCGATGGCCAACGTGACGGATCAGCTCGCCAACGAGCGCACGTTTCTCGCGTATCTGCGAACCGCGCTCGCCTGTATCGGCTTCGGGTTCGTCATCGCGCGCTTCGGGCTCTTCGTGCGCGAGCTCACTGCGACCACCGGGATGCGTGAGCCCAATACCGCAGGCATATCAGCGCCGCTCGGCGTTCTCATGATCGCCGTCGGCATCGGGCTCGCGATCTTTGGCGGGTATCGCTACGCCGTCGTTGCCCGATCGATCGCACAGGGGACGCAAGCACAACTCTCCGTTCGCGCGGCGGCGGCGGCGGTCGTTGCGCTATGCGCTCTTGGGCTCATTACCGCGTTCGTCATCTACCACACCTAAAGCGTGGTCGCGCTCGAGCACACCAGCCGCAATCACGATCGCGATGGCGACGCACGCGGTTGCCGCGGCAAATGCCGCGTGAAAGCCGCCGATCGACGCGATTGTCGCGAGCACGGCGAGCCCGACCGCACCGCCGACTTCCGACGACGTCGCAAGCACGCCGGATGCAACGCCGGCGTCGGCTTCCGTCGTGCCCGACATGGCGAACATCATCAACGGCGGAAACGCCGCGCCCATGCCGACACCGACCAGGACCATCGCGGGGAAGGTCGACGCAAGATAACTCGCGTTTGAGGGTGCGAGCGTAAGCGCGAGCAATCCGGCGAAGGCCAGAACGTTTCCCGCGAGTAGCACTCGGCGTCCACCGAACGTCGTGACCAGGCGTTCCGCCCAGCCGAGGGAGAGCGCGCCGCTCGTGATGGTCAGTGGCAGAAACGCAAGCCCGGTCTCGAGCGGACTGTAGCTGAGCGTTCTGCGCAACAAAAGCGCATCGAGAAAGAAGAATCCGAACAGCCCGGCGCTGAGCAGCATCTCGATCGCATTCGCACCTGCGACGTTGCGCGAGCGGAACAGGCGTAGCGGAACGAGCGGGTTACGTGCCGAGAGTTGCCGCGCGAGAAATGCCGCGAAGAGCACGAGCGAGAGCGCCCCGCAGATAAGAATTGCCGGCGACGCGATACCCGCGATCGGAACTTGCACGACCGCATAGACGCCGAGCATCAGCGATGCCGTGATCGTTAGCGCACCGATGACGTCAGCCCCGTTGCACCAACCGATGCCGGCCGGCGCGACGATGAACCGCCGCCCGAGGGCGATCGTGATAATGCCGATCGGCACGTTGACGAGAAAGGCCCAGTGCCAGCCTAGCGTTTGCGTGATTGTGCCGCCAAGCAACAATCCAACTGAACCGCCGGCCGAGGCGGTGAAACTGAACACGCCGATAGCACGCGCGCGTTCTCCCGCCTGCGGGAACGCCGTTACGATCATCGCCAGAATTACGGCCGACGCCATCGCGCCGCCGACGCCTTGCGCAAAGCGCGCGGCGACCAGGACCGGAGCGCTCCACGCCATCCCGCACAGCAGCGACGATCCCGTGAACAGGCCAAGGCCGATCAGGAAAACGCGCTTCCCGCCAAAGAGATCACCAAGCCGCCCCGAGAGCAACAGCAAGCCGGCAAACGCGATGAGATACGCATTGATAACCCAGGCGAGGCCGGACTGCGAGAACCCGAGATCGCGCTGGATCGAGGGCAAGGCAACGTTCGCCACGGTGATGTCGAGCACGATCATCAACATGCCGATGCACAGAACGTAGAGCGAGGTCCAGCGCGTATCACGCTGCGACAAAATAGCCGGTGTCATGGAATCTCCAAGGCGCAGAGGAAAGGCAGTGCGCAATGAGCCAGTGGCTCGACGGCTATTTCATAAGGATTCGTTTATAGCGTATTCAGACCGGCGGCGTCAAGTTCCTCAGAGCATTGCGTCATAATGCTCGGGCGGAGACGGCCGCGCGATGAGAAAGCCCTGCATTTGATCGCAGCGCAGCAAGCGTAAGAGCCGCGCTTGCTCTTCAGATTCAACGCCTTCGGCAACGACTTTGAGGTGCAGCGATTGCGCCATCGAAATGATCGTCGAGATCATCGTCGTCTTGTTCGCGTTGTCCGTCATCCCGTGCACGAAGCTGCGGTCGATCTTGATGGTACTAATCGGGAGCTGTTGCAATCGCGATAGCGACGAGTAGCCGGTTCCGAAATCGTCGAGCGAAATCTCAAGGCCAAGCGCCCGCATCTCGTTGAGTTTTGCCGTTGCCTCCTCGGCGTGCTCCATCAACATACTCTCAGTGACCTCGAGGTCGATGCCGCACATGCCGCCGCAGCTTTCAACCGCGCTACGCACGTCGGCGACGATACCGGGATGGGAGAGCTGACGCGGGGACAGGTTGACGGCAATACGTGGAGCGACGCGCCCGGCTTTGCTCCAGGTGACGTATTGCCGCGCCGCCGCGTGCAGCACCCAGCGTCCCACCGCGACGATCAATCCGGTTTGTTCGAGAACGGGAATGAATTCGACGGGACCGACGAGTTCGCCGGGTCGCTCGGGATCGCGCCATCGGATCAGCGCCTCGATGCCGGTGATCTCTCGACTCGCCACATCGACTTTCGGTTGATAATACAAGATGAATTGCGACTGCTCGAGCGCGCGCTGCAGCCGCGCCTCGAGATCGACTCGCGCTTCCATCTGCAGGTCGAGATCGGGGGAGTAGAAGCGATATGGGGCGTTGGTATGGCGCGCGTTTTCGAGCGCGACCTCGGCGTGCCGGGTTAGCGTTTCAGGGTCGTTGCCGTCCTGGGGAAACACTGCGCATCCGGCGCGCACGGTGATATTGACCGCGCGGCCCTCGCTCACGAATGGCGGAGCGAAGAATCGTATCCCGCTTTCATCTAACGCGTCGATAACCGGCTGCAGGTCTTCGCTCGGCGGGAACATGGCCGCGAAGCGATCCCCAGGAAAGCGTGCAAGGTTGTCGGCTCCGATTGCCGCGCGCAATCGTTCCCCGATCTGCTGTAGCAGGTCGTCGCCCGCGGTAGGGCCCAATCGAGCATTCAACTGCGCGAATTGATGAATGTCGATGAGCATCACTGCCACTCTCTCGCCCTCTCGTGACGCGGCGAGTGTTTGCCGCAGCCGTTCGATGAACAGCGACCGGTTGGCGAGCTCGGTTAGCGGGTCGTAGTAGGAGAGATAGTCGAGCCGCGCCTGTTTGTCCATCAAATCGAGCGCAAAGGCGAGATTGTTCGTCAGGCTCGCGAGCAAGGTCACTTCCTCGTCGTTGAAAAACCGCGACTGGTACGACGCGACGACCATCGCCCCGGTCATGCGCTCGCCCTGCAGGAGCGGAAAGCTCGCGACCGCGTTGATGCCGGCCTCGATCAACGTTGGCTGGTCGGCTATTTCCGGATGGGCCGGCAAATTGTTGACGATACCCGGGCTGTGCGTGCGTATAGACTGGGCAACGGCTCCGGGGCCGGTCTCGTAGGTGTCGACGAGGTGCTGCACGCGCGCAAGCATCTGTTCCGCGGAGTACGGGTGAGAGCCCAACAGCACGGGTAATTGGACGCGGTTGTCATCGTCGAGTGTCATGATGAAGCTATAGGAAAAGCCGCCCACCTCCACCGCAATGCGGCACGCCTCCCCAAAGAGTTCGTTCCTGTCCCGCCGTCGGATGATCGCAGCATTTACAGCCGCGAGCATGTCCTTCGTGCGACTGAGTTGTCGCACACGCTGCTCGGCGTCGCGTCGTCGTCGCTCCTCTCGTCCCCGGGCGACCGCTCGTTCCACCGCGCCGGGAAGGCGGACCAAGTTCGACTTCAGCACGTAATCGGCCGCGCCGAGCTGCGTGGCGAGGGCGGCGCGCTCCTCGCTGACCGTGCCGGAGACGAAAATCAGCGGCGTTGCCGGTGAGATTTCGCGTAAGATCTCCAGCGCCAGCGGCCCGTCGAAATTCGGAAACTGGAAGTCGCAAAGCACGATGTCCGGAGAAAAATTTGCAACCGCTCTGCGAAAGGTGTCCTCGGTCCAAACAATTTGATGCTCGAACTCGAGGCCGGCGTCGCGAAGCGCGCGAAGCTCGAGATCTGCGTCGCTCTTGCTGTCGTCGGCGACAAGGATGCGAATCAAAAAAGCGTCTCCCGCGGCGGTGCGAGGTTGACCGAAAGCCAATAGCGCGCGATACGCTCTACGACCTCGTCCAGATCCAGCATATCCATAGGCTTTACCGCGAAGCCGTTCGCGCCGAGGCGGTAACACTCGACGATGTCACGTTCCTCGATCGATGAGGTGAGTACGACCACCGGCAACGCGAAGCCGCGTTCGTTTGACCGGAGTTCGCGCAGGAGGTCGAACCCATTCATCTTCGGCATTTTCAGGTCGAGTAATATGAGTTTCGGCGGCGTTGACCGGCGAAGAAAGTCCATCGCTTCTTCTCCGTCGTGCACCCAGACGATTCGCTTCGATTCGTCATAGCGAGCCAGTGCGCGCATCGTCATGTCGGCATCGAGCGCATTATCCTCGACCAACAGGACGTCGGCGGCGTAATCGGTGCTCAGACGCTCTCCAATGCCGGCAATGCGAACGAGAAGACCGCGCCTTCTTCGGGCGTGCTCTGTGCCCAGATGCGGCCATTGTGGTGCATCAGAATGCGTTGCACGATTGCCAGTCCAACGCCGGTACCCGGGAATTCATCCGTGTGATGCAAGCGCGCAAAGACGCCGAAAAGTTTGTCGTAGTATTTCATGTTGAAGCCGGCGCCGTTGTCCTGCACGCGATAAATCGCATGCGCTCCTTCGACCCAGCCGGTTACACGCACGATCGACGGATTGGCCTTGGAAGAATACTTCACCGCATTACCGATGAGGTTCTCCCAGACTTGGCGTAGAAGCGTGCGGTCGCCGAGAATCGGTGGCAGCACATCGATATGCATCTCGAGTACCCGACCGGATTTAGCAGCGGCGGCGCGAGGCTCCTCGGCAACTTCGCGCGCCAGTGTCGTCATGTCGACGAGCGTCTTATCAAGCGTCTTGCGGCCAAGCGCGGAGAACTTCAAAAGCTCATCGATCAAGAATCCGAGCCGGGCGGATTCTTCGCGCACGATCGAGAGTAACCGCTTGGCCTCGTCGTCGAGGGTCGCGCCAAACTCGCGATCCAACGCGTCCGCATAGCCCTTAATCGCGCGAACCGGTGCGCGCAGATCGTGTGAGATCGAATAGCTGAAGCTTTCGAGCTCTTTGTTCGCGGCTTCCAGCTGCGCATTCTGCTGATGAATGCCGGCGTTGATTAGGCGCAGCTCCTCGGCGCGCTTGCGCTCGGTAATGTCGATGACGGCGGCAAGTACGAACTTGCCGCGTGGCGTGCTCAACGGGTTGAGCCCGATTTCAATCGGGAATTCGCTGCCGTCCTTGCGCAGGCCGAACAACTCGCGTCCGGCGCCCATCGCGCGTGTCGTCGGCGAAGCAAGGTAACTCGCGCGCAGGGACGTGTGGCTGGCGCGCAAACGTTCGGGCACCAGTCGTTCTACGGACTCTCCCATGAGTTCGGCCCGCACGTAGCCGAAGAGGCGTTCGGCCTGCGCGTTCATCAGCGAGATCCGTCCGTTGTCGTCGACGGCGATCATTGCGTTGGGCGCCGCCTCCATCACGAGACGCAAGTGCTCTTCGGCCGCTTTGCGTGCGGTGACGTCGATGATCGCGGCGAGGACGTACTCTTCGTCTGAAATCGAAATCGGATTCAGTCCGATCTCGATCGGGACTTCGGAGCCGTTGTTGCGTAAGCCGTAGAGGTCGCGTCCGGCGCCCATCGGCCGACGCGACGAGCTTGCAAGTATCAAGTCACGCAGATTTGGATGCGCGCCGCGGAATCGCTCAGGGATCAACATTTCGACGTCGGCGCCGAGCATCTCGGCACGAGGCCGGCCGAATAGTTGTTCGGCCTCGGTGTTCACCAAGACGATTTTGCCGCTTCGCGCGACGATGACAATGGCGACAGGGGCGGCCTCGATAATGAGTCGTAGGTCGCTGACGTCTTGGTGGCTGGACGTCGGCTCGTTGTGGCGCATCGCAATTGCGATTCCTCCAAGATATTGTACCCACGTCGACCGCCGAACTACAACCAAACTGGGCCATTGGGACCATGCTGCGTTGTACACCACGCGGTTGCAACAGTCTGCGAGTTGCTTGGGTTATCAGCCATAATGATCAGGATCAATCACCGCTACTACCCGTGGCTCATTGCCGGGGTCACGTTCGTACTTCTGGTAGCCGCGGCGGGCGTGCGCTCCGTGCCCACCATGTACGTTCGGCCATTCGAAGGCGAATTCGGCTGGAGCGACGGCGTCATCTCGAACGCGCTTGCACTACAGATCGCGCTCTACGGCCTCACCGGACCGTTTGCCGCAGCTGCGATGGAGCGTTACGGCGTACGCAAAACGGCAGCGGTGGCGATCGCGTTGCTGGCGGCGGCGATGTTCGCGCTCACACGGATCGACACGCCGTGGCAACTTCTTCTGTGGGCGGCCGCGGCGGGAATAGGTGTTGGTTGCTTGGCGCTCGCGATGGGCGCGACGATTGCGAACCGCTGGTTCGTCACCCAGCGCGGCCTCGTGATCGGCGTGTTTAGCGCCGGGAACGCGGCCGGCCAGCTCGTCTTTCTGCCGATGTTCGGTGTATTGATCGATCATGGTGGCTGGCGCAACTCCGCAATCGTGCTGGCAGCTATTGCGCTGGCGCTGATTCCGTTTGCTTGGTTTCTCTTACGCGAACGCCCGGTCGACGTGGGCATTCCGCCGTGGGGCGGCGACGCAATCGAGCCCGCGCCCACGCAAAAGCGCAATCCACTCGCCGAAGCCTTCAGCGTACTGGGCAGCGCCTCGCGCACGCGAACGTTTTGGCTGCTGGCCGGATCGTTTTTCATCTGCGGCGCGAGCACGAACGGGTTGATTGGGACGCACTTGGTTCCGGCATGCGGGGATCACGGAATACCCGAAACGAAAGCCGCCGGATTACTCGCTGCAATGGGCCTCTTCGATCTCCTCGGCACGACCGCATCGGGTTGGCTCTCGGATCGATTCGATCCGCGCTGGCTGCTCTTTTGGTATTACGGCCTGCGCGGAGTCTCGCTGATATTCTTGCCATATGCATTCGGCATTGCCGCGATCGGATTACCGGCCTTCGCGGTCTTCTACGGGCTCGATTGGATCGCAACCGTGCCGCCGACGCTGCGACTGACCACTGCCGCGTTCGGACGGGAGCGCGCGCCGGTCGTTTTCGGCTGGATCGCCGCGTCGCACCAACTTGGCGCGGGCGCGGTCGCGCTCGGTGCGGGCTGGGCGCGTACGCTCATGGGCAGCTACGATCAAGCCTTCATCACCAGCGGTGTCCTTTGCTTGATCGCTAGTACGATCGTGCTCGCGATTGCAAGGCGCCCGAGACTTGAACCCGCCTTCGCGTGAAGAGTGCGCTCGTCGGCATCGCCGGCGTGCTGGCGAGCTTTCTCGCGATGTATGCGATCTGCGCGCGCGCGGGTGTCAATGCATCGCCCGCGATTCTCGCCGCCGCACTCGCGGTCGGTCTGGCGCGGCGGCCCGAAAACTTCGACCTGCGCGCGACGTTAGCAAAATTCGCCTCGCTTCCGATCGTTGCGCTCGGCGCGGCGCTCGTCGGCCTCACTTTTCGCTCGCTACCCGTGCTCGGCGCGATCCTGTTTTGCGCGGGGATGGCGCTGTCGATTTGGCTGCGTAATTTCGACAAAGGCGGCGCGGCGATCGGACGCTTGATTGCACTGCCGCTTCTGACGATGCTCGTCGTACCCGTCCACGTCGACACGGGGCACCCAGGACTGGGCGCACTGCTCGTGATGCTCGCCGGCGCCATTGCCTTCGCCGCTACGTACCTGCTGCAGCGGATCGCCGCATGACGATTGCGACACGCATGGCGTTGCAAATGCTCGTGGCACTGGCGCTAGCCTTTACAGTAGGCATGCTCGCATTTCCGCTTCACTGGTCGTGGGTCGTGCTCACCGCATTCATCGTCTGCAGCGGCGCAGTCGGACGCGGCGAAGCGATCTACAAGGGTCTGCTGCGCGTCGCGGGCGCGATCGGCGGCACGGTCGTGGCGGCGGCAATCTCGCCGGTCGTGCCGTCGAATGGCGCGGTCGATGCGACGATCATTTTCGTGGTGCTCTTTTTCGGCATGTGGCTGCGCACGATCAACTACGCCTATTGGGCGGCCTGCGCGACGCTGATCTTCGCGCTCTTGCAGGGATCGCAAGGTGCGAGCATTGGACCGCTCTTTGCGATTCGCGTGGCGTGCATCGTCGTTGGAGCGTTGTGCGCGATCGCGGCAACGTGGTTCGTCTTTCCGATGCGCACCCGGCTGTTGGTTCGCAAGCGTGTCGCCGAAGCGCGAGCCGCATTACGCGAGGTGCGCAGTGGGAGCGATCGCGATCTGCGGCATCACCTCGCGCAACTCGAACGGGTGGCGCCGCCGGTGCGGCTTCATCGCGCAGTCTTCGGCGCTAGGGGCGAGACCGCGCATCCCGCAGCGCTGATCGATGAAACGCAGGCGAGGCTACGTACCGCCATCGAACGGCGCAAGGTGCGCGTTTACGTTTCGGTGGCCGTCTCGCTCGATGGCTACATCGACGATCGCTCCGATCAGCGGCTCGTGCTTTCGAGCCCCGAGGACCTGGCCGACATGCGTCTTGCGCGCGAGCAGTGCGATGCGCTGTTGGTCGGGGCGGAAACCGTGCGCCGCGACAACCCGTCGTTGCGTTCGCCCAACGCCGCCCGCGTCACGGTGACCGAGTCGGGCGAACTCGACCCCGCCCTGCGCTTTTTCGACGGCAGCGCGCGCACCATCGTACTGACCGGGCACGAGGGTGCCGAAAAGTTGCGTACGCGGCTGGGCGATCGTGCCGAGATCGTGGCGATCGAACAGTTCGAGCCGGCCGCAATCATCGCGGCGCTGGCTGACTGTGGTCTGCACTCGCTTTTCGTTGAAGGAGGCGGGCGCATTCTCACTGCATTTTTGGCCGCCGGTGCTTTCGACCGGTTGCGTCTCGCTATTGCGCCGTTCTTTGTGGGCGATGCCGCGGCTCCCCGGCTGGTCAACGCCGCCTCCTTTCTCAACGATGCCAAGCATCGCCTAACACTGCGCGGCGTACGCGCGCTCGGCGACATAGCCGTGCTCGAATACGAGCATCCGCGCACGTGATCGACGAATCGTCCGACCAGCGCTTGCTGCGCGACGCGATCGCGCTTTCGCGCATTGCGCGTCCATCGACCAGCGCATACTCGGTGGGCGCGATCATTGCGGCGCAGGACGGCCTCATGATCGCCGACGGATACAGCCGCGAGCGCGGGTCGCAGTCACATGCGGAGCAAGTCGCAATCGAGAAGGCGCTCGAGGCCGGCGCGGATCTGCGTGGCAGCACGTTGTACACCTCCCTCGAGCCATGCAGCGTTCGCGGCTCGGGTTTACTCCCATGCGCCGCGCGCATCATCGATGCAGGCATTCCACGCGTCGTCTTCGCACTGCGCGAACCGCGAGTCTTCGTTGAAGGCCACGGTACCGAGGTGCTCGCTGCGGCCGGCGTCGAGGTGATCGAAATGTCGAGCGAAGCGCCCGCGGTTGCGCAGATCAACGCGCATCTGATCGGCTAGCGCACATGCTCGCGCAACTGGTGATCAATACCCAGTCAGGACGCGGGCGAACACATGCGCAAGCTACGCGCGAGGCGTTGCGCGACGCCGGCATCGCGGTCGTCGAGACCGCGTGGCCGAGCGAGGTCGTGCCGCAAGCTGAGTGCATCGTCTGCGCGGGCGGCGACGGCACGCTCCTCGAAGCGATCGGTTCGGCCATAACGCGGAATCTGCCGCTTGGCATCGTGCCGCTCGGCACGTTTAACGATCTCGCGCGGACCCTCGGCATTCCGCTCGACGTTGGCGGCGCGGTCCAGGTGATTGCTGCTCGCCACGAGCGCGCGATCGACGCGGCTCACGTGAATGACCGGTATTACGTCAACGAGGCAAGTATCGGTATCTCCAGCCGCATCACCCGTTTACAGACGCCGGAGCTCAAGCAGCGTTTCGGCTTCTTGGGCGTCATTGCCACCGCGTTCACCGCGCTGCGCTACGCACGGCCAATTCGAGCCGAGATCCATTTCGACGGCCGGCACGAGCGGCTGCGCACGATTCAACTCACCGTTGCGAACAGCCAACACTTCGGGGGGTTTCTCCGCGTTGCGGACGTGGCGATCGACGATGGCCACTTGGAGCTGTATAGCGTCGACATTCGTCACCTCTACGAGGCTTTCGCAATCGCGCACGCGATGCTCACCGGACGCCGCTTTCACGTGCCGGGGCTGCGCGCGTTACGCTCGCAGCGCTTCGACGTCATTACTCGGCGTCCGCACCACATCGCGGCCGACGGCGAACCGGCCGGCACGACGCCGGCAACCTTCGAGGTGTTTCCAAAGGCGCTGCGCGTCTTTGCGCCGCAGTAAAACCTCGTGAAGTACTGCGCACTCGTCGCGAGCCTGTATTCTCGCCGCATGGGAGCACGGCGTCAATTTTATCGACACCGCCAACGTCTATGCGAGGGGCGCAGCCGAAGAGACGCTCGCGCCGATCGTGAGCGAGCTCAATCGTGACGCGCTCGTGCTGGCTACCAAAGTGTATTTCCCGATGGGTGACGGCGTGAACGAGCGCGGCCTCTCGCGTAAGCACATTCGCGATCAAGTGCATCACTCGCTGCGCCGCCTTGGCGTCGACTACATCGATCTCTACCAGTGTCATCGTTACGATGCCAGCACGCCGCTCGAAGAGACTTGTGCGATGATGAACGATGTGATTCGCGCCGGTGACGCGCTCTATTGGGGTGTTTCGGAATGGAATGCGGATCAGATCGTGGCGGCGGTCACACTATGCCGGGCGCGCGGGTGGGCCGTGCCAATCAGCAATCAGCCGCAGTATAGCGCCCTCTGGCGACGCATCGAGGGGCGCGTCCTGCCGGTCTGTGACGAATACGGTCTCGGCAACGTTGTCTGGTCACCGCTAGCGATGGGCATTCTGAGCGGAAAGTACACTGACGCTGCGCATCCGCCCGCCGGGACGCGCGCTGCCGGCCCCTACCGCGATATGATGGAAGAGTACTTTGTACAACCGGTTCTAGACGCCGTGCAAAAACTGCAACCACTTGCGGCTCAAGCAGGTATTTCGGTGTCACAACTGGCGCTCGCGTGGGTGCTCCGGCAACCGGCGGTGACCAGTGCGATCGTCGGGGCGACCAACCCGGCGCACGTGGAGGACAACGTGGGGGCTGCCGAGATCGAGCTGGACGGGGACCTGATAGCCGCGATCGATCGTGTGCTCGTCCCGGTGGCGCCGAATGAACCCTATCTCACTTAAGCGAAACCTCTTCTTGCGCGGGGCCGTACACGAGGGCAGACGAGTCCGCCCGCCACAGGAAACGATAACATGAGCACCTATGAGTTCGGATCGTTCCGGCTCGACGTCGAGCGCCTGTTGCTGTTGCATCGGAGCGAACCGGTTCCACTGGGCCCCAAGGTCGTCGAGACCCTCCTGGCATTGATCGAGCACCCGGGCGAAGTTCTTCCAAAGAATCAGCTCATCGATCGGATCTGGCCTGAGGGATACGTCGAGGAGGCCAACCTCGCGCAAAACATTTACGTCCTGCGCAAGACCCTGCGCTCGCTTGCCTCGCTGGATGCGATCGAGACCGTGCCGCGGCGCGGCTATCGGTTTTCGGCGGGGGTCCGGTACGTCGAGCGTCCGGCCGCGGTACCGCCGGCGGCCTCACGCCGGCGATGGATCGGCGCGAGTGTCGCCGCGGCGTTTGCGCTGGTGGCCGTCGTATTCGTCAGTCTGGGGGCGGCGCATCGCAGCAACGTCGCCGGACTCTCGGCGGAGGGCGCGCGAACCTACGAGATCGGGCGCTACTACTGGAATCTGCGCACGCGCATCGGCGTCGAGCGCAGCCTCGTCTATTTCGAACAAATCATCCGCACCGATCCGCGCGACGCGCGCGGCTACGCCGCACTGGCCGATGCCAACGCGATCATGGGCGATTACCGTTACGGCAGCGCGCCGCCGCGCGTCTACTTCTCGCGCGCCCGCAGCTACGCGCAGCTGGCGTTGACGCTCGATCCGAACTCGTCCGAAGCGCACGCTGCTCTCGGTCTGATCGACATGGACGGGAAGAATCTCAACGACGCGATCGGCGAATTGCAGCGAGCGATTGCCCTCGATCCCGCGAACGGCCCGGCGCACGAGTGGTACGGCGTCGCGCTGATTCGACAGAGCAACTTACGCGCGGCGTTTGCCCAGCTCCAGGTCGCCGGCGAACTCGATCCCCTCTCGGTGTCGACGAGCGCGTGGCTTGGCAACGCGGCCTATCTCGATCGGCACTTCAACGAGGCGATCGCGTATTCGCGGCAGGCGCTGGATCTTTCGCCGCAACGTACCGACGTGCTGCCCACCATCGGTGAAGCCTACGAAGCTGAGGGCAACTTCAGTCGCGCGATCGATGCCTACAACCAGTACGCAGCGTCGTGTAGTTATTGCCGCGCGGAAGCCTCGGCGCTCCTTGCGCACGCGTATGCCAATCAGCATCGCGTTCAGGAAGCGCGGACGCAGCTTGCCTATGCGATGATGCACGAACGCGACGTGATCCCGACCGATCTCGCCGCCGCAGCGGCCGCAGTCGGCGATCGTACGATCGCCCTCGAGTTGCTGCGCCGGATGCGCGGACAGATGGAGTTGCTTTCGGTGCAGAACGACCCGCGCTTCGACATGTTGCGCGGTGACGCGGGGTTCCGCCAGCTTACACAGGCAGGCTAAGCGCAGAGTTGGCTGGACTATTCGACGCGCTTGCGGCGCGTCCGGCGCTTGCGCGTTCGCTGGCCGCGCACGTGCGCGAATTCGAGAACGGCACGTTGCCACCGCGTACTCGCGAACTGATCGCGCTGATGGTGGCGTGGCTCAACGCCTGCGATTACTGCACGTGCGTGCATGAAGAGATCGCGCGCAGTGTCGGTGTCGACGAAGCGACGCTGGCTGAACTCGGGGGCTTCGCGCGCAGCCCGCTTTTCTCCGATGCCGAACGGTCCGCCCTGGCCGCAACCGTTGCGCTCACGCGCGAGCCGCGCGCGCTGCCGCCGCCGCTCTGGGAAGCGCTGCGCGCAAACTACGACGAAGCCGGTTGCGTCGAAGTCATCGCCGCGATCGGCCTCAATAACTATCTGAGCCGCGTGATCAACGCGCTCCGACCCTTGTCATCCCGAGCGTAGCGAAGCGGAGTCGAGGGAAACACGCGCCATAATCCGCTCGGCGCGGATCAGCCGCGTGCCGCTCCAGCGATCGTGGAGCAAGATCCGCCAGGTGAATGGCACGCAGAGCAGGATGAACGGCCAGAGGAACACCACGATCAGATACCGCCAGAGCGAGCGTAAGAGGCCAGGCGCGCGAAAGTCGGTCGTCACGACGCGCAGCCCGGTGATCATCATGCCGAAGCTTTGGCCGGCGATGCCGACGAGCAACCAAAGGTAGATTGCAGTGAGCAGCACGGTCGGACTGCCCGAGTAGCGTTGGAGAACCGAGAGCGCCTCCGCCAAAAACTTGTAGTTCGAGATGTTGTGCAGATCTTGGTCAGTGAAATGATATCCCATCACGGTGTGGCCGCTTGCGCCTGCAAATACCCCGACGCACGCAAGAACGACGACCGTATCGATCGCAATCGACCAGCCGCGACGAAAGATGCCCGCGCAGTCGGCGGGCGTCACTCGAATGCTGGCCGAGGTCGCGAGTATCGGCGGCTCCGCGGGAATATCGCGGGCCAGCCACGCTTGCGCGGCAACGCATTGGGGAGTGCCTTCGAATTCACGCAGGTCGGCGATGCGTCGTGTCGCATACGGCTCGCCACCGAGCCATTCGCCCAAGCGCAACACGCCGTCGCTTGCGATCTCGCGTCCTTGCTCGGCGAATTGTTCGGTGCTGATATGACGGCCGAAACTGTGGAATGAAGCGATGACGATCGAGCGCGTTGCCGCATCGAGCGAGCCGCAGATCAGCAAGCCGACCTTATCGCAGGTATGACTGCAGGTGCGTAGCCATCCGCCGAAGATCAGCGAGACGATTGGATTCTCGTTACCGTTGACGCTGAGCAGCGAGAGAAATCGCGTGTGTCCGGCGGCGATATGGCCCAGCTCACGCCCCACCGCGAAAGCCAGTTCGTCGTCTTCGAAGTGCTCGATCCAATGCGTCGAGAGCACGAGTGAATAGGGCTCGCCGAAGCCGAGCGCCGCGACCGGGACGTAGTTGTCTTCGCGCACGAAGATGAGCGGCATCGGTATATCGAGTCGCGCGCAGGCGCTTTTGACGATCGAAAAGACGCGCGGATATTGCGTTTCATGGATCATGACCGAAGAACCGATCAGCCGCCCGCGCGCGAGCGTAACGTACAGCATGGCGATCACGATAAAGAGCGCGACCTCGGATATGCCTACGCTCTGATGGATGACCAGACCGATCAACGCGGCAATAGGGAACGCAAAGAGCAAGGTGAGGACGAAGGCTAGGCGCTCTCGCGGGTCTCGTATCGAGTCCGGGCCGGTGAAGAGTGGGCTTGCCATGCGGTGGCAAGTTTGATGCCGTTGCCGCCGTTCCGCTTTACCGCATACATTTCGCGATCGGCGGCGGAGAGCAGGGCGGCCGGTGTGGCGCTCGAGCCCGGATAGGTCGCGACGCCGATGCTGGCACGGACGCGAATTGGCCGGTCGTCGATGCGTAGCGGCTCATCCAGGCTGCGCAGAATCTTGCGCGCGGCATCGGCGGCCGCTTCGTCGGTGAATAGATCGTCGATCAGCACTACGAATTCGTCACCGCCCATGCGCGCCACGGTGTCGGACGAGCGCACGTGGCGTACGAGGCGATCGGCGACGGCGGACAAGACGCGGTCGCCGTAGGCGTGCCCGTATTGATCGTTGATGGCTTTGAAATCGTCGAGATCGATGAAGAAAATCGCGCAACGCCGGCCATTGCGCTCGCAGCGGCCGAAGGCCGCGCGCAACCGCTCCTCAAGCGCGAAGCGATTCGGGAGCCGCGTGAGCGGATCGTGCAGCGCGAGCTCGCACAGCTCAGCTTCCCGTTCCTTGAGGTCGGTGATGTCGAGCAGACTTCCGACGCGGGCGATTGGGTTGCCGGCCTCGTCGAACATCGTGCGCACGCGCTCGCGCACCGCCCGGACGCGTCCGCCTTGACACAAGATCCGGTGATCGCACAAGTAACTAGAGTCGTTGACGGCTTCGGCCAGCGTTTGCGCGATATGTTCGCGATCGGCCGGGTGATCGAAACTGCGCAATGAGAGTTGCGTGGTTTCGTACGGCAGGCCCAAAAGGTTCGCAAGACCTTCGGAGATCGTTACGCCGCCGGTTCGCAAATCTTCGTGCCAGGTACCCAACCCGGCAGCGCGCTCGGCGTGCGGGTAGGCGGCGGCCAGTGAACTGCCGGGCGCGGCGATTTCGAGAGCCCGTCCGGTGACGCCGGCGACCGCGCCGTGAACGTCGAGCAGCGGCTCAACCTCGAAGGCGAGGTGCTTTCCGCGAACGTGCGCTTCGAACGCGAGGGTTTCGCCGGCAAGCGCCCACTGATGGGCCAGGATCGGGAAGGGGTCTTGACCGTCCCAGAGATCGCTCACGTGGAGGGATCCGTCCGGTTCACCGATCTCTGCGAAGCCGCGCAGCCGAGCCGTAAGCGACGTGACTCGCAGTTGGGTGTCGGTGTTCCAGATCAGCGCCTGATTGCGCATCCCGTTCCTCTCCGTGAGCGTCCCTGGGTGACACCATCCTAGCCCGCCTCGGACAGGCGCATCATCCGTAGAAACACCCGACCTCCAAATATCCGTACCTACTTGTCATCCCGAGCGTAGCGAAGCGTAGTCGAGGGACCGCGCCCAAGGGGAGGCGGGGAGAATTTTCTTGCAGGGGTATTGACAGGCGCGACCTACTGTCCTATTGTACTAGTGTACTAGTACGACAGCACAGTAGTACTGGGCGCAACAAGAAAGAAAAGGAACATGACACGCTTCATCAATCACCCCGAAGACCTTCGCGAATCACGCGTCTGCCAGCCGCAGCGCATGTCGACCCCCCTATTCCAAGGCTGGGGCCCGAAGCTCTAACCCGCGATGCCGGTCGTTTTAACGGTTGACCCCCGAAGCGGGGTGCCCATCTACCTCCAGGTGATCGAACAGGTCAAACGGTCGGTAGCTTTGGGCGTGCTCGCTGCCGGTGAGCAACTACCCACGGTCAAGCAGCTCGCCCTGGATTTAACGATCAACCCCAACACCGTCGCCAAAGCCTACCGCGAACTCGAGCGGGACGGCGTGATCGAGACGGCGCCGGGACGCGGATCGTTCGTGCGCGGCAACGGCTCGATCGAAACGACCAAAACTGCGGCGACCGACGTGGCGCGTGACGCCATCGAGGCTGCGGTCCGCGAAGCCAAGTCGATCGGCTTGCTCGCTGACGATATTCGTACACTGGCAAGCGCCGCCATCGACCGGTGGTTCCGGGAGGACGCATGAGCACGATCAGCATCAAGAATTTGCGCAAGACCTACGGCCCGTATGTAGCCGTCGACGATCTCACGTTCGAGATCCCGGACGCCTGCGTGTTCGGTTTGCTCGGCCCCAATGGCGCCGGCAAGACGACGACCTTCAAGTGCATGCTGGGTCTCGCGCGCGCAACGTCGGGCAGCGTGCTGTACGACGGTGCACCGCTCGTGCCCGAGACGCTCGAACGCATTGCCTACGTCCCCGAACGCAGCGTGCTCTACGAGTGGATGACCGTAGCCGAGCACCTGGAAATGCAGCGCCGCGCCTACAAGAAATTCAACGTCGCGCGCGCCAACGAATTGCTCGCACAGTTCGGCATCGATCTGCGCAAGAAGGCACGTGCGCTCTCCAAAGGGATGCGCACCGCAACGATGGTAGCGCTCGCGATCGCTCGCGAAGCCGACATTCTCATTCTCGACGAGCCGACGAGCGGTCTGGATCCGATCAATCAACGTCACGTGCTCAACCTCATCATCAATGAGTCGGCGCGCGGCGCGACGGTAATCTTCTCGTCGCATCAGATCGGACAGGTCGAGCGTGCGGCCGAGCGGATTGCGGTGATCGATCGCGGCCGCCTCGCGCTCGAGGGCGACGTCGACAGCCTCAAAGCCGATCGCAAGATCGTGGAGGCGATTCTTCCGAGCGAGAGCTTCGCGCTCAACGGTCTCGCCGGCGATTCGCATATCTTGCGCCTGGATCGCACCGGCCGCATCGTTCGCGCAATGACCTCCTCGGACGCGGCCGAGGTGCTGGCCAAATTCGAAGCGCTTGGCGCGTCGGGCCTGCGCATCGTCGATCTCAATCTCGAGGACATCTTCCTGTACGCGGTCTCGCCGGCCGACGCGACCGCCGACGTGGTGGAGGACACTAAGTTATGAATTACGTCGAATGGCTGCGCGTTCGCAACGCGCTACGAGTCACCGCAATCTGCCTGGGCGTTTTGATCGTAATCTGCCTCGTCGTGCGAATTTCGGTGGCCGCGCAGTTTGGAGATCGGAGCATCGTCGATCGGATTGGCCGCGAGAAGGATACCGTCGTCACCCACTCCGTGGTGGACGGCTACAATCGCACCACGATGACCAACGCGCGCGAACATACGACGGTGGTGATCGAAGACCAGCCCGGCGGCGGGAAAATCATTCAGGTAACCGAGCCCAGTCATTCGAGCCGCGATCGCTCGGAAAGCGTGGAAGTCGGCCCGGTGAACGTATCGACGAGCCAAGAGAGCGGTGGCATCGAGAAGACGACGATCGAAACGAATCGCCCCGTGCCCTTTGCCATCTATCTCGGGATTGCCGCGGTCATCGGGCTGATCGTCGCCACGGTGTTGGGAGCGCCCTTCGCCCGCGAAAACGATGGCCACCTCGAGTTCGCCTTTCTCAAGCCGCTCTCGCGAACGAACAACGCGCTGGGCATCATCGGCGCAGATTGCGTTGGGATTCTCGGCTCAATGATCATGGCGATCGTCGCGTTCGCGATCATGCACGCGTTTTTCGAGATACCGCACTTCGACTTCAGTGGCATCAATGCCACCGTCATACCGGTAGCGATTGCGCTTCCGCTTTCGTGGTACGCGCTGCTCAATGCGTCGACGGCTTCGCTCAAGCGCGGCGCCGGCGCCGTCCTTGGCCTCGCGTGGCCTGCAGCGATCGTGAGCCAAACGCTAGCCCACTTCAACCTTGGCGGCTCGCTCGCCGGACAAGCTTTTCACGCGATCTTTTGGGGTGTCTCGCGGATCTTTCCGCTCACCTACGTGTCGTTCGAAGGCCACGATAGCGACCTGAGCACGCTTGGCCCGAAACTGATGGTGACGGCGACGATCCTTACCGGACTCTTTCTCGTCTACGGTGCGCTTGCCGTCGTGCAGTGGCGCCGGGTGGAGGCGTAATCATGGAGATCATCGGCACAAACTTCTCGATAACGCTCGGATCCTGGCGGCTGCGCTTCGGGTTTGCCGTGGAGGACATCGATACGTCGCCGCAAGCCAAAGATGCGCCGCCGCATCACGTGCGCATCGTCCCCGAAGACACCTACTCTCGGCGCGAAGCCTAGCCGAGTCTAGATTACAAATCCGTCGGAAAACGCGGGCTTGTAAAAGGTGAACCCGTCGGCGGTGATGGTGAAGAGGTACACATTGGGAAACGTAGCATCGCCGGCGTAGTTGAACGAGTAATTCCCCACCATCAGCGCGTAGGTGCCGCCCTGCTGCAGTTGCTCGAGCACCTGAAAACGATTGGTGGCATTGGCTCGCTGTTGCGCGAGGATGATGAGCTGCGCGGCAGCATAGCCATATGCCGAGAACGCGGTGACCGCCCCGACAGCATTGCGAAAGTCGGGAAGATACGTCACGATCGACGGCACCTTATCGAGCGGCGGCAGCGCCGAGGCCACGATCGCACCGTTAAGCACTTTGCCGTATGTCTTGGGCACGTCCGCCGTGTAAAAGCTATCGGCGAAGCCGAGATCGCCGGTGTACCCGGCGGTGCGCAGCGCAACCGCGATCGGCCCAAGTTTGTCCGGCCGTCCGGCAAAAAAGATGTAGGCGGGCGCGTGTCGCGCGATGATCGCGGTCGAGTCGGCTACATCGGCGTTGGATTCGAGCGTGACCAGCTCGGCGTTGTGTTTGTTCGCCTTCGCCTGCGCGATGAATGCGCGCGTCACGTCGAGACCGTAGTCGCCGTCGACGATGACGCCGAGGACGTTGGATGAGGAGCGACCACGCAGCACCGCGCTGGCGAACAGCCGTCCCTCATTCGAATCGCTCGCCGGCAAGCGGTAGACGTTGTGATACCCTTGTTGAGTGAGCTTGTCGCCCGTGACGCATGGCACGACGATGCAGAAGCCGGAGTTGCCGTACTGCGGCAACGCGGTGATCGTAACATCGAGGGTCAGGTTGCCAATCATGCCGATGATCGTCGTATCGGCGGCTGCGACCAGCACGTTGGACGTCGCGATCGCACCCGAATTTTGATCGTCGAAATAACGAACGCCATACGCCTTGGTCAGCGTCGCGTTGTATTTGTTGGTCTCGTTGACTGCCGCAGTCACGCCGGCGACGACCTGACGTCCGTAATCCGCATAGATTCCCGAGAGCGGAACGTTGACGCCGAGCGTGACTTGTTGCAAGATCGGCTGTTGCAGCGGCGTAACCGGTACAGCGGTCGTCGTTGCCAGCATTCCCCCAAGAAACGTTGCGCGATCCATCAGTGAATGAGGTAACCTCCCAGGGTAGCCGCCAAAAAGACCACCGAGAACGCCATGTTCCCGGTAAAGATACGTTCGTTCAACACGAAAACGTTCTCGGAAACGCCGTAGAGCCGATTTTCGTAGACGGTCAGGGCAATAGCGGCGGCCACGCCGGCGTAATACAGCCACCCCGCGCCGCCGAGGACTCCGGCAAGCGCGAGTACCGCGGCCATCACCGCATGCAGCGCGATCGGAACCCAGCGTCCGGCGCGTTCTCCGAAGCGTACCGGGACCGAGTTGATGTGCTGCTCGCGGTCGGTCGGAAGATCCATGAGCGCATACGCGATGTCGAACCCGGCCACCCATACCGTTACCGCAATGAAGAGCAAGAACGCGCTTGCGCTCACGGTGCCGGTCACGCCGATGTACGCCCCGAGCGGCGCAAGCCCGTCGACCGCCCCGAGCACGAAGTGCACGAGCCAGGTGAAACGCTTGCAGAGCGGATAGAGCAGCACCCCCGCGGCGGCGATCGGTAACAACTTCACGCATAACGGATTGAGCATCCAAGCGGAGATCAACAACAGCGCGAGGCCGAGCACGATCGCCCAAATCATCACCGCGGGCACGAGCGTGCCGTTCGCCAGGGCCCTGCGCGCCGTGCGTGGATTGCGCGCATCGAGTTCGCGGTCGAAGTAGCGGTTTGCCGCCATCGCCGCGGTGCGAGCGCCCAGCACTGCCAGTGTGATCCACAGCAACGCCCACCAGCTCGGCAGCCCGCGAGCGCCGAGCACCGCGCCGACGTATGCAAACGGCAAGGCGAAGAGCGTGTGCTCGATACGAATCTCGCGCAGAAACAGCTTAATCACGCAGGGTCCTCCGGAATGCTTGTGGACCCTGTCCGGACCACGCATCGGGCACGAGCGATTTGAGGATACCATCGAGCCCGTAGTCGTGCCAGCGTTTGCTGACGCGCTCTTTGGTCGCTTTGTCCATCACGATATCCGGCGGCCATTCGCGCGCATAGCCCTCGGCGGCGCTCTTGCGGGTTGCGTCGATGCCGATCTTCGTGCCGTAGGCAATCGAGTACGAGGCGTGATCGAGATCGTCGACCGGGCCCGGCATCATCACCACGTCGCGCTCGGGCGCAAGATTGTTGAGCGCGAACCAGGCGACGCTGCGGACGTCTTGCACGTCGATATCGGCGTCGACAACGAGCAGCACGCGGGTGAGCATCATCATGTGCCCAAGTCCCCACAGCGCGTTCATGACCTTCTTTGCGTGACCGGGATACTGCTTGCGAATCGAGACGATTGCCAGATTGTGGAATCCGCCTTCGACCGGTAAGTTCATGTCGACGACTTCGGGCAAAACCATCTGCAGTAGTGGAAGAAAGATGCGCTCAGTCGCCTTGCCCAGCCACGCGTCTTCCATCGGCGGCTTGCCGACGACCGTCGCAGGATAGATCGGATTACGGCGATGCGTGATGCACGTGACATGAAACGTCGGATACATGTCGGCCAAGCTGTAGACGCCGGTGTGATCGCCAAACGGTCCTTCGATGCGCAGGTCGGTGTTGTCGACGTAGCCTTCGAGGACGAACTCCGCACCGGCGGGCACTTTGAGGTCCAGCGTGCGTGCTTTGACCAACTCGACCGGCTTGCCGCGCAGCAGGCCTGCGAACGCAAACTCATCGAGCACCGGCGGCAAGGGCGCGGTGGCGGCATACGTCAACACCGGATCGCTGCCGATCGCCACGGCAACCGGAATCTTTTCGCCCCACGCGTCTGCGTGCGCGCGCCCCTGTTTGTGACGTTGCCAATGCATGCCGGTTTCGCGTTCGTTGTAGACCTGCATACGATACATGCCGACGTTAGGACGGCCGGTGCGCGGATCGCTGGTGATCACCAGCGGCAACGTAATGAACGGACCACCGTCCAGCGGCCAGGTGGTAAGCACCGGCAACTTGCGTAGATCGGGATCGCGGATCACCACTTCTTGGCACGGCGCGTCGCGAACGGTCTTAGGGATGGCGTGCGCCAACGGTGCAAAGCGTTTGAGCGCGTCGAATTTCTCACCCCACGATGCACCCGGCGGCGAGAGATCGAGCAGCGCGCGCAAGCGCGCGGCAACTGCATCGAGCGCGTTTGCCTCAAAGGCCATCGCCATGCGCCGCTGCGAGCCGAATTGATTGGTGAGCACCGGAAATGCCGAGCCTTTTACGTCCTCGAAAAAGAGCGCGGGGCCGCCGGCCTTGACCACACGGTCGGTGATTTCCGCGATCTCGAGATGGGGATCCACCCGTGTGGCGATCGTGTGGACTTCGCCGGCGCGGCGTAGCGCGTCGAGAAAGGCCCGCAGGGAGTCGAAGGGCATGGCGTGGGGGTTTCTCGGCAGTTCCACGACCCTCCCCGTCGAAAACGTCGCAGCATGGGACCGCTCGATTTGACTCGGCAGCCGCCGCGTTCGTGCTATGAAGAGCTCGATGGATTGATGTTCATGCCGCGTACGATCGACAAACTGCGCGCGCTATTGCCGGGCGGCAACCCCGGCGAGTACTTTATCAACGGAGAGATTCCCGGCATGTCGGGGTTCCTGTTAGACCGCCTGGGAATTACCGAAGACGCGTTGCGCGAGGTGGTAGCGCGCGCAGCCGATGAGGGCGAGGTCGCGGCGTGGCTGCGCGACCACACCGACGGGTCGCAATACGCAGCGCTCAACGAGGCAATGCGTCGCAGCCGTCCAAGGCACGCTCAAGATCCGGAATATTTTGCCGAGCTCTACGCGATCACGCTCGCGTCGCATCCGGAACTCGAGCGCATCGTCGACATCATCGACGCCGACGACCGGCGTATTTTCGGCGCCTCGGCATCACGTTGATCGCACTGCTGCTCGCCGCGCAGGTTCAACTTTCGCCGGTGAGCTTTCCGAGCAAGGATGCCGGCGTGACGCTGACCGGTACGTTGTACGAACCGGCACCGTCGGCCGCGCGGGTGCCGGCCGTGGTGATTATGCACGCGTGCGCCGGTCTCGACTCGGACGTGAGCGCCTGGGGGAATTGGTTCGCGCAGCATGGCTACGTTGCGCTCGCCGTCGACAGCTTCTCTGCGCGCCACGTGCGTTACGTCTGCGGGACGCATGACGTCCCGCCGCCGGTGCGAGCGCTTGATGCTTACGGCGGTCTCGCGTATCTTCGCACCTTATCCGAGGTCGACGGCGCGCACGTCGGGATCATCGGCTTCTCGCACGGCGGCGGCGCGGTGCTCTGGACGGAGAATGCCGGCGTCGCGGCGCGCGCGGGCGTTGCGAGCAACGGGTTCGCGGCGGCTATCGCGCTCTACCCTTCGGCGTGCGATGTCGACCCGACGAACACGCTGATCGACCCGCTGCTGTTGCTGATCGGCGCATCGGATGACTGGACCGATGCCAAAACCTGCGCGCAATTCATCAATCGAGTCGATCCGAGCGGCACCACCGGGACTATTCACGTCTATCCCGACACCTATCACAAATTCGACGATCCCGATGCCAATCGCTACGTCCGGGTGCATAGCCAAGTCTACACGTTGCGCTACAATGCTGCATCCGCAGCAGACGCGCACGATCGCGTGCTTGCGTTCTTCAAGCAGTATCTGTAGCGTTTACTTCCAGAACGGTTCGGCTAGCCACGAGTCTTTGAGCTGTTGCGTGCGCGTTGCAGTGAGTTCGGTCGCGCAGCCGCTTTTTGCTTGCGAACACGCTGTCTTGCGGTAGCGCATGAACGCGCGTTCCGAGCTCGCGAGCAGGTCTCGCTCGTGCGGCGTCACGAGCAGTTCGAGTCTGCCGTAAATGCGCTCGTGTTCGGCTTGGACTCGTTGATCGGGAACCGTCGCAGCCGGATTTGGCAGCCCGGTGAAAAGACTGATGTCGCGAACGCGCGCGAGGGCCGCGTCGGCGTTACATTGCGAGAACAACATCGGTGCGATCGAGCCGCCGGCGTACATTTCGTATGCGAAATTGCAGGCGGATCTGCGCGCCTCGTCCCAGCGCGACTCGCTCAAATGCAACAGCGGGTCGTTGTACGTACGCCACTCGGCAGTTTGAAATGCCGTCGCCTCGAGCTTATCGTTACGCGTTTGCGCGGCGGCGGCGCATTCGTCCAGGTCGACCTGCGTCGCGGTCGCGCCGCAATTCAGTGCCGCCACCAGAATCAGGGCGATCACGGTAATTTCATCGCTCGCTTGACCAGTGCGTCGCGCGCCGAGGGAGGTAAGATTGCGGCGACGGCCTGAATTTTGGCTTTGCGCCCGATCAGGTACCGCTCGCGCGGTTTGGGTGCGCGCAACGCCGCAAGCACGGTAGCCGCAATGACCGCAGGATCCATGCCCTCGCGCTCTTCCACGCGCGTTTGGGCCATGACGGCGTCGACGACGCCCCCGTAGTGAGTAAGCGCTTGTGGCGGCATCGAGGCGACGAGCCGATCGCGGCCGGCACGACCCTTCTGCCAAATCGGCGTTTTCACCGAAGCGAATTCGAGCAGCGACACCGCGATGCCGAAGCGCGCAAGTTCCTGGCGCAACGCGTCGGTGAGCGACGCGATTGCGGCCTTAGAGGCGCTGTAAGGGCCGACGAAAGGTGCGGAGAGGCGTCCCGCGATCGAGCCAACGTTGACGATGCGGCCGCGCGACTCGCGCAAGAGGGGAAGTGCCGCTTGCGTCATAGCGATCGGCGCGATCACGTTCACTTCGAACTGGTGGCGTAAGGCTTCGAGCGGAAGAAATTCGAGCGGGCCGCCGACCGCGATGCCGGCATTATTGACGAGCGCGACGAGCGCATCGCCGTTTTCGCGAACCGTTTGCACCGCACGCGCGACGTCCGCCGGCACGGTGACGTCGAGGATCACTGGCCGGATGCGCTGGTGTTCGGCTTCGAGCCGTTCGCGATCGTCTTCTTTGCGCACGCCGGCATAGACCGTATATCCGTTGCCCGCCAGGTGCATCGCGATGGCATGACCGATGCCGGTCGATGCACCTGTGATCAGAACCGCGTCGTTAGCCATGCCCCTTTCGTTGGTGAAGAATGACCGCCGTGCCTTCGGGATCGGGACCAAAGGCCATGAAACAGTTCGGCGTTTCGGTGACGTCGCTGAGCTCCACGCCTCGGCTGCGCAGTTCGGCGGCTTTCGCGCGTACGCTGTCGACGGCGAACATCACGAAGCCGCCTCGACGGTTGTCGGGCATGCTCCACACGCCAAACGTCGAGCCGTCGGCGAGTTCGAATTCGCTGCCGCGCCCCGGTGTGATCTCGGTCGGTGTCAGGCCGAGAACGTCGCGATAAAAGTCGATCGCACGTTGTGGATCGGTCACAAAATACCCGGCCATGTCGATGCCGTTGATCGTCGTAAGCGTACGCGCTTGGCGCGAGGGCTTGTGCTCGTCCGTTGACTTCTTCTGGTGCACGATCAGCGTGTTGCCCTCGGAATCTTTGCCCATCGCCATGTAGCACACGGGTGATTCGAAGGGTTCGGAAATCTCGCCGCCGCGCTCGCGCACGGCTTGAGCCGACGCGGCGGCATCGCCGACGGAGAACATCAGGCCAAAGCCGGGCGCCATGTTTTCACTTTCGGGAGGCTGCCAAAGTCCGAACGTGGTGCCGTCAGCGAGGTGGAACTCGGCGCCGTTTTCCGAGACAACCGACGGTTGCATGCCGAGCGTGTCGCGATAAAAGACAAGCGCCTTTTGCAGATCGCGGACGGTGACGCCGGCGAGGTCGGTGCCGGTGACCGCACTTGCGGCTCGGGAACTGGATTGAACGCTCACGGGGCTCTCCTTTGCTGCATTGAAGCTGCCCCAAGCGTAACCGGCCTATATGACACCCGCTGTCATATTTAAAATCTAAAATTGCAGGGCGCTCGCGACTCGATCGATGGCGCGATTGAGCACCTCACGTATCCGTCGCTCGCCGCCGGTCGCGCCCTGTTCGAACCAGAGCGAGAACGCCTCTTGCAGCGCGCCGGTCAAGGCGCCGCAGGCGATGCGAACGTCGAGGTCGTTGGCCGGTCTGCGGAGATGCCGGGCCATCAATGCGGTAAAGAGCTCGATTGCCCGCTCCTGTTCCTCAATGAACGCCGCCGCCAATGCCGGCGTCTTTCTGCGAAGCTGATGGCGCGCGAGAAGCAGCTCACGATCGCGATCGAAATATTCGGCGAGCACGCCGGTCATCATCGCGCGCACGGATTCGATGATGGGTTCGTCCGCGGGACGATCGAGAAGCGACGCAATGACGATCGGATCGTACTCATCGGTAACGACCAAATCTTCCTTGGATCGATAATAGCGATAGACCGAAGCAGGTGAGACCCCGGCGGCGTCCGCGATTTGCTCGACCGTTGTCTGCTCGTAGCCTTGCTCGGTAAAGAGACGTATCGCCTCTTTCTGAATTGTCGTGCGGACGTGCTCTTTCTTACGCTCGCGTAGTCCCGCCATCTATGCGGCCTCGGCGAGCGCCGGCGACTCGCTACTCGCTTGCGCGGCAGTGCCGGGACGCACGAACAATATCAACGGAATCGTTGCGATGAAGAGCAGCGCGCTAAAGCGGAACACATAGTCGTACGCGACCACGCTCGCGGCCTGCGATAGCAAGCTCGTGAGCGTCGCCTGCGACGCGCCGTGCGATTGCGTGATGCCGCCGGCGAGTTCCGACCATGCGATCGCCGTTTCGCGCGTAAGCAGGGTGGTAATTACCGCGATGCCGAGGCTTCCGCCAAGCTGGCGGATGAGCTGCGAAATACCTGTCGCACCGGCAAGTTCTTCGCGCGGAACCTTCGAGAGCATCAACTGCGTGAGCGGAATGAAGAGTAAACCCAGACCAAACCCGATGAGTGCGCGCGGCCAGAACGTGTTGTCGAGCCCGGCATCTTGCGTCAATCCGCCCAATTGCCAATTGGCCCACGCGGCCATCAGCGCGCCGGTGACGAGCAGGAAGCGCGCGTCGACTTTGTTGACGATCCTGCTGGTGATGATCATCGCCACCGCGGTCGCGATCGCGTTTGGAATGAGCGCCATGCCCGATTCGAGCGCCGTCATCCCAAGAATACTCTGAAAAAAGAGCGGAACGATCAACTCGCTGCCAAACAGGCCAAACCCGACCACGAACAGGATCACGTTCCCCATGCTGAAGCTGGGAATGCGAAAGACCCGCAAATTGACGACCGGATAGCGATCGCGCACCGTCTGAACGCCGAAGATGGTGAGCGACACGACCGAAACGATCGCGAGTATCACGATAGTCGTCGAATCCCACCAATCTTCGTGCTGACCGCGCTCGAGTACGTACTGCAGCGCGGTAAGGCCAACCGCGAGCAGCGCCAACGCGAACCAATCGATCTCCCGCCGCGCGCGCGCGATGTAGTGCGGCGTCGGGATGAACGCGAGCGCCATGAGGAAGGTAAGGATGCCGAAGGGGACATTGATGAGAAAGATCAGCGGCCACGAGGCATTGTCAACGATATAGCCGCCCATGACCGGACCGAGCGCCGGCGCCGCCATGATGCCGATGCCGAAGATGGCCATCGAGGCGCCCGAGCGCTTTGGACCAAACGTTTCAAAGAGAATTGCTTGTGCCGTCGGCTGCAACACGCCGCCGCCAAGGCCTTGGACCATGCGGCAAATCGTGAGCGCAACGATGCTGTGCGCCATCCCGCATAGGAACGACGCGATGGTGAAGATCGCGATCGCGCTGCAATAGAACGTCTTACGTCCCAGATAAGCGGTGAGCCACCCGTTGAGCGGCATCACGAGCACGGCGGCGAGAATGTAGCCGGTCGCAACCCAGGCGGCGTCGTCGAGCGACGCACCGAGATTGCCGGCTATCGTCGGCAACGCGACGTTGACGATCGTCATATCGACGATCGCCATGAATACGCCGAGCATCACCGTGACGGTGATGAAGAATTGCGCGCGCGTCACGGCTTAGATAGACTCGACCAGTGCGGCGAGCCGTTCGCTGCCGGCGGGAGTCAAGCTGTAGCGACCGGCGGAGCCTCCACCGGAGCAGACGACGCAGCCGCGCTTCACCAGACCGGCGACCAGCGCTTCGATTTCGTCGGGCACGGCCTGCGTCGCGTGTCCGTGCTGCAGCAAACCGGCGGCGCATTCGTAGACGGTCGCAGGTCCCTCGTAGAGTACCCGCAGGACGCCTTCCTCGAGCGAAGCCACGTCTCGACGTACCTGTCTCATCGGCCACCGGTTTCGGGAGCGAAAATGAGACAACCTCTCAAATGATAGAAATTGTCATTTGAGAGGTTATTAGGCTGCTCTGGGCTTCCACGCCGCTAGGATCGCGCCCTGAATCGCCATCCCGATCGCGACGTATCCGACGTTGATGAAGCCCAGCGTGACGCCCCAGCCCGAGTAGACGTAATCCAGCCACGTCATCGAGCCAAAGATCAAGAGCCCGAACGCGAAGCCGATCCATGCGCCTTCCAGCGGGCCGACCGGGCCGCGCCACTTCAGAATCAGCGCGAGTCCGTACGCCAGGAAAAACGCGGTGATGAAATCGACCGAGAAAAGATAAACCGGGCTGGCGCTCAGCATGCGTGCCGTGGCGGCCGGTCCGCTGGTCTGCATGACTTGCGTCATCCAGAGCCTCCCGAAGAGCAGATCGTACCAGAGCCATCCGAAGAGAAAGAGTACGATCGCGGACACGACGATCGCCCACCAGTTCACATTGATGTGCACGCGCATGCCGATACCTCCGTTGCTAAAGAGTTAGGGCTCGCATCGCTGCGAGCCCTTGTTCATTGGTTACGGTCGAATCGCGAGGAGCCTGCGCTCGACCGGATCGATTTGCTCGGGCCGATGCCGATGCGTGTCGACTGCATGATGCCCGGCCATCCGATGCATCTGCGCGGCGGTCCGATACGCGATCGTTCCAAGTCGATGCGTCGCATACGTAATGTTGCCGCTACTCGGTGCACCGTATATGAGCGCGTAGATAACGCCCTGGCATGGATCATCGACCCATACGTAGCCGCCTCCCGCGGCTATGGAGTACATCTCGACCTCCTCATCTTCACCGCTACTGGGTGGCGGATAGTAACCGGCAACCGGGGAGCTGGATGAGAAGCCGGAGAGACGTCCGATCCCGGAGGCTTCGTCATTCGGACCAGCGAGCCAGAAGCTGCCGTCCGCGTATGCCATCGTATACGCGTAGTAGTACTCGATTGGGAACGCATCCTCGGCGAGATTTGACGTCGAGAACGTCTTCGTTCCAGGGACGTAACCGTAATAGTAGTGGTCCTCTATTTCGTCGTCGCCGAACCACGCGGCGGTTCCGTCGCTCCCTACGGCGACCGTTTGCGGGTAAGCGCTGAGGTTGAGAGCGACCGTGCTCGGCGACGATAACGTTGAGGTCGCGATCGCCGTCACGGTGCTATTGTCTCCGTCCGCGATGAACATCTCGGTTCCGGCGCCGTTGATTGCCATGTCGGCCGGATATCCGATACCACTCAACCCGGCTGTGCTAAACGACGTTTCCTTCAGCGTTCCTGACACGGTGAGCTCGCCGATTGCCCAGACGCTTCCAGAAATGAGTTGCGATTCGCCGCAGTAGCCCGAGCCTTCTATAAACCAGGCATTGCCGGAGCTATCGACCTTGATCGCGCCCGCGTAGCCCTTGAGCACGTATTCCGTCGTGGCACCGGTCACTGCGTTCATCTTCCCGATTGTGCCGGTCTGCAACGTATCGTCAGAGCAAGTCGGGGCATCTTCAGGTGAGTCGGTGCTTCCGGAATAGTAGACAAAACCGTTCGCGCCCGCGACGTCGTCATATGAGTCGAATTCCTCGTGGTTGATCTCGATGCTCATGTTGGGGATGTACGTCACACCAGGAATCGTTTGCGGGCTCGTCGCCGGGCTGTAGTAGTCGCTGGTCCCACCAACGAAGATGGAATCGATCGTTGTCGGCGACGCAATCGCGATCCCCTCGAAGCTTGAATCCGCTGCATCGTCGTAAACTTCTGAAACGACTGCAGCTTTGCCGTTTGCGAGCGGCGCGAGGTCGTAGGTTTCGAGCGAGACGCCATTGGTCGTGTCGTAGTACTGGTACAGATTCAGCACGCCGCCTGTCGCGTTGAATTTTACAGCCGTCGCGCTGGTGAGTCCCGAAGCACTCGGCGTGATCGTCGAGCCGACGTTCGTTCCGCCGTTATAGTTGAGCGTCACCACTTGCCCCGGCGTGTTTACCGAGGTCGACGAAAGCGAGAGCGTTCCATAGGTATCGCCCGTAATTGCGAGGTCGATTGGCGTCGAGAAGAGACCCGGGCCAATGATGAGGTTGCCGCTGGCGTCTCTTGCTTGCACGATCACCGACGTAGAACCGGCATTACCAACGGGCAACTCGGACTGTCCGAGCACGAGCGCGACCGTCGCCGGAACGCCGTTGAGATCCAGTTGCACGGGCGCTGCAGCCTCGCCGCGCGTCAACGTGACCTGGATGTCGCCGGTTGAGAGGACGCTGCCGCCGGCGTTGAGCCCACTATAGGTCGAGATGGCAAACGTGTCGGTGCCGAATGGCGCTTGCACCGTCACCGTGCATTGCAAGCCGCCGCCGCTCGGCGTCGTGCAGCTCGACGATGCGGTCGTGAGATTTACGGTAGCAAGCGACGTAGTCGTGCCGCCGCTGACGAGCCCGACCGTCATCGACTGTGTCCCAGCCGAAATATAATTCGGGCGGAAATGCGTATTTTGTTGGGTCAGCGGCGGGATCGACACGATCAACTGAGCTGGTCCCGTACCCTGCGACGAGGGTTGCGACCCGTTACCCGAAGGAATCGGCGATCCGCCGCCGCCCCCGCCGCAGGCGGAAAGGGCGAGTAGGGCCGCTGTCATGAGGCATGTGCGTAAACGGGACATATACCGCCTCCCTTAGCGCATAGCGCTGGGCGAAGGAGTGACCCGGCTCAACTTTCTCAGGAGACGTTCGAGCAGGCGAACACCTGGCCTCCAAAACCTAATAGTAAAAGAGACCTACATCGTTAATGCAGGTCTCTTTCTGATTAATCCCGGCAAAAGCCGGTGGGCTACTCGTCGTCGCGGTGCGTCGGTGGGCGGCGCCGGCGGCGCGTCGGCGGGGCTCCCGGGGCATCCGCCGCAGCCGGAACCGCGCCGGCGGGTTCGTCGTCGCGCTGACGGCGCTGCGGACGGAATTCTCCGTTGCCGCGGCTCTCACGTCCGCCCCCGCCGCTGTTCTCTGAACCCGGCGCAATCACGGCCTTGCGTGAAAGATTGACGCGCCCTTGGCCGTCGATCTCGAGGACTTTGACTTGCGTCGTGTCGCCGACGTTGAGCACGTCTTCCACCTTTGCCACGCGTTCGGGCGCGAGTTGGCTGATGTGCACGAGGCCTTCCTTACCAGGAAGAATCTCGACGAACGCGCCGATTGGAATAACGCGTTTGACCGTGCCGGTGTAAATCTCACCAACTTTGATGTCTTTGGTGATGTTCTCGACGTACTGCCGGGCGGCTTCGCCGCTCTTTCCGTCGAGCGACGTGATGAACACGGTGCCGTCGTCCTCGATGTCGATTTTCTCGACGCCGGTTTCGGCGATGATCTTGTTGATGATCTTGCCGCCCGGTCCGATGACGTCTTTGATCTTGTCCGGATTGATCTTGATCACGATCATCCGTGGTGCGAACTCCGAGAGTTCCTTACGCGGCTCGGCGATCGTTTCGGCGAGCTTGTCGATTATGAAGAAGCGTGACTTCTTGGCTTGCGCCATCGCTTCGCGCATGATCTCGATCGTGATGCCTTGAACTTTGATGTCCATCTGGATCGCGGTGATGCCCTTTTTGGTTCCCGCAACTTTGAAGTCCATCTCGCCAAGCGCGTCTTCGAGTCCCTGAATGTCGGTAAGTACGGTGTATTCCTTACCTTTAAGAATCAGGCCCATAGCAACGCCGGCAACGTGTTCTTTGATCGGAACGCCGGCGTCCATGAGCGCGAGGCTCGATCCGCAGACCGATGCCATCGATGACGAACCGTTCGACTCGAGCACTTCGCTCATCAGACGCATCGTATACGGGAAGTCTTCCTTCTTGGGAAGCACCGGCAACAACGCGCGTTCGGCGAGTGCGCCGTGGCCGATTTCGCGGCGGCCCGGTCCGCGCATCGGGCGCGTCTCACCGACCGAGAACGGCGGGAAGTTGTAGAAGTGCATGTAGCGCTTGTCTTCGAGCGCGAGGATACCGTCGAGCCGCTGCGCGTCGCTGGTCGAACCGAGCGTCGCGGCGGTAAAGACCTGCGTTTGTCCGCGCGTGAAGAGGCCGGAGCCGTGAACGCGCGGCACGATGTGCACCTTAGACCAGATCGGACGAATCTCATCGGGTTTGCGGCCGTCGGGACGAATCTTCTCGTCCACGACCATCACGCGCAGCTCGTCCTCTTCCATGGCTTTGACGATCTTGCCGAACTCTTTGTTGGTGTCCGGATTTTCGAGCAGCGCGCGAACGTCGTCGTCCTTCTTGCCGACGCGGTCGAGCGCTTCGGTAATATTGATATTCGAGAAGGCTTCCTCGCGCGTGTGCTTGTCGACGATGCGCATCGCCTTGGCGATGTCTTTCGCAAACGTCTTGCGCACCCACTTGTCGAGGTCGCTGTTGACCTTCTTGAGCGGATACTCGCGCTTTTCTTTGCCGGCCTTTTTCGCGAGTTGATTGATCGCTTTGACGATCTTCTTGATTTCGCCGTGCGCGAACTCAACGGCACCGAGGAAATCTTCCTCGGAGATTTCATTCGAGCCGCCTTCGACCATCATGATCGCGTCGGCGGTGCCGGCGACCACGATCTCCATGCCGCCGGTTTCATACTGGGGCAAGGTGGGATTACAAATGTACTTGCCGTTCTCGTCGCGGCCGACGCGGACGCCGGCAACCGGTCCGTCGAACGGAATGTCGGAAAGGGCGAGCGCCGCACCGGCGGAGCAGATGCCCAGAATGTCGGGGTCGAGTTCGGGATCTACCGAGAGTACGGTCGCGACGACTTGCACGTCGTTCTGGAAACCTTCGGGGAAGAGCGGACGGATCGGGCGATCCATCTGGCGCGAGCTGAGCACGGCGTGCTCGGGCGGACGGCCTTCGCGCTTGATGTAACCGCCGGGAATCTTTCCGGCTGCGTACATCTTCTCTTCGAAATCGCAGGTGAGTGGGAACCAATCGATGCCTTCGCGAGGTTTGAGCGAGGCAGTTGCGGCGCAGAGCACGACGTTTTGGTCGCCATAACGAATCAGCGCGGAGCCGTTGGCTTGCTTCGCGAGTTCGCCGGTCTCAATGACCATCGTGCGCCCGCCGACCTCTAAGGTCACGGATTCGGGCACAATTACTCCTAAGTTTTCTTGTTTTGCTCTTTAAAATGAACCGTGCTCGGTTCGCGCAGCGCTCCGGGGGGTCCTATGCAGCCGTGTCGACCGTGCTTCCGGCGGCAGGCGTCGAGGCGAGGTTTTGGAGCTCGGTTGCCAGCTTCGCAAACTGATCGGCATTGAGGCCGGCCGAGGCGTAGAGCGCCGCCGTCGCGTCCGAGGTGTTCCCCGTGAGTGACTGCGTGAGCGTCTGATACTGCCACTGAGCGAGGGTCGCAACCGCCTGCTGGTAGGGATTCTGCGCTGTAGCGCTGGTGGACGCCGACGTGGCCGGCGTGGTCGAGCTGGCCGCATTGCTAGTCGAGGCAAGCGCATTTGCGGTCGAGCCACTCGAGGTCTGCGCGTAGCTGGAAGGATCGAGCACGTCAAAGCCGGGGACGGTCAGCGGGGTGACCGGCGAGGTCAGGGCGCTCGACCCGATATACGAGGTGCTCATCGCGGCTATCGTAGCATCCTCACCAACCTCGCGCGCCCGCGCACAGGAAATCTTTACGCCCCCATCGCGAAAGGGCCGTTCATGCACGCTTTTATCCTCACCGCGTTGTTGAGCATGGTCACCGCGCCCCACGCCATGGTCGTAAGCGAAGAGCACTTGGCCTCCCAGGCGGGCCTCGACGTGCTCGAACGTGGTGGGAACGCGGTCGACGCCGCGGTCGCGGTCGGTTACGCGCTCGCCGTGGTCGATCCGTGTTGCGGCAACATCGGCGGCGGCGGGTTCATGTTGATCCGCATGCACGACGGCCGCGAACGTTTCATCGATTTTCGCGAGAAAGCGCCGCTGCGCGCAACGCGCGACATGTATCTCGACGCGCAGGGAAACGTCGTTCCAGGACGTTCGACCGAGGGCTGGCTGGCAATCGGCGTGCCCGGTACCGTCATGGGTTTCGATCGCGCGCTGCGCGACTACGGCACGCTGCCGCGTGCTGAGGTAATGGCGGCAGCAATACGCCTGGCGCGCGACGGGTTCGTGCTCCAAAGCGGTGACTTGATTCCCTTCGCAGGCGCCGCGGCGCAAGGGTATACCGGTGCGAACGCGTTCACGAAACAAGCCAACGTGCGCGCGATTTGGATGCGCGACGGAAGCTTTCCACACGCCGGGGAACGCATCGTGCAGACCCAACTTGCCAAGTCGCTCGAGCTAATTTCGCGCGACGGGACCGATGCATTCTATCGCGGCCCAATTGCGCGCGCCATCGTCGCCGCAAGCCAAGCCAACGGCGGATTGTTGTCGATGCAAGATTTCGCCGGCTACACCGTCGACGAATCGGCACCGCTGCACTGCGCCTCTCATGGGCTCGACGTGATCTCCGCGCCGCCGCCGAGTTCGGGTGGTGTGACGCTTTGCCAAATTTTGAATATCGTCGCGCCCTATCCGTTCACGAAATGGGGTTGGCACAGCGTACAAGAGACGCATTATCTCGTGGAAGCCGAGCGCCGCGCCTTTGCCGATCGCAACGCCTACCTTGGCGATCCCGCGTTCGTTCGCAATCCGATCGCGCAGTTACTCGATCCCGCGTACGCAGCGGCGCTGCGCGCGCAAATCGATCCGCAGCGCGCGACGCCCTCGTCGCAAGTAAAGCCCGGATTGCATATCGACGTGCACGAGAACGGCGACACGACCCATTACTCGATTGTCGATGCCGCCGGCAACGCCGTGGCGGTAACCTATACGCTGAACAATTGGTTCGGGGCCGGCGTCATTGCCGGCGACACCGGATTCTTTCTCAACGACGAGATGGACGACTTCACGTCGAAGCCCGGCGTGCCCAACGCATATGGCCTCGTGCAGGGCGAAACCAACGACGTCCAGCCCGGGAAGCGTCCGCTCTCGTCGATGGCGCCGACGATTGTGCTTCGCGGCGGCAAGCTCGCGATGGTCACCGGAAGTCCCGGCGGTTCGCGCATCATCACGATCGTGCTCGAAACGATTTTGAACGTCTTCGATTTCGGTATGAACGCGCAGGCAGCGGTCGACGCCCCGCGCATGCACATGCAATGGCTGCCCGATGAGATCCAATACGAACCCGGCGCCTTCACGGATCCGGTGATGGCGGCGTTACGCGGCGACGGCTACTCGTTCAAAGAGATTCCGTTCTGGGGCTCAGCGCAGGCGATTGTGGTCGATCCGGTAACCGGCGCGCTGCAAGGTGGAACGGATCGCCGTCATCCGGCCGGCGCCGCGCTTGGCTACTAGGCCGATTGGCAGGGGTTCGGTAAAGAGTTCGTAAAAGCGCGGTCAGAGGTTCCGACGGTTGCGGGGACGTCGTGATCCTGCCGCTTGCTTGTGGCGAAGGGAGAGCTCGTGGCGATTGCGCCAGAGCGTGGATCGGTTCCAACCATCGTGGTGGCAACCGATCGGACCTTGCGCGTGACCTCCGCATATGGTCCGCGTGCGATGGACTTAATCGCGCGGCCGCCCAGCGGCGAGCTGCTGCGCGCGCTTCGAAGCGCGTTACGCGGCCGGCATCGTGCGATAAAAACCGAACTTGGCGGCGTCGTTTTCGACGGCCACGTCTTCCCATTGACGGTCAACGACGGCGAGATCGCCGGCGCGGTTGCAGTGGGCATCGACGTCAGCGAAGCGCAGAACGCCGTGTTGTTTCTTTCGACCCACGATCCGTTGACCGGTCTACTCAATCGGCATCAACTGCTCGAAGTGCTCGATCACTACGCCCGGGCCGGCGGCGCAAGCGGTGCGCTCGTGCTCTTCGATATCGACCGTTTTGCGCAGATCAACGAGATCGCCGGCCACCTGGCGGGCGATCAACTGTTGTGCGCGATTGCCGACCGGATGCATTTTCTCGAAATCGACGGACACTACGTCGCGCGCCTGGGCTCCGACGAGTTCGCGTGTTTGTTACTCGAGCCGAAAAACGGCAACACGGTAGAACGGCGCATCGAACAACTGCGTGACGCACTCGATGCGCCGTTTGAAACCGGACACGCGGAGTTTGTCTTGCGCACTACGATGGGGCTCGCGCAGTTTCCGCAAGACGGCGCGGGCGAGCTGCTGCTGCAAAACGCCGCTATGGCACTGCATGCGGCAAAAGGCGTGGCGCGTGGGGGGCTGGTACGCTACGGTCCCGCACTCGAACGTAAGGTAAGCGTGCGCAGCCGGCTCGTGCGCGATCTGCCCGCGGCGATCGACCGGTGCGAGTTCACGATGTACTATCAGCCGCTGATCGACGCGTCGAATAACCGCGTGACCGCGGCCGAGGCGCTCCTTCGTTGGCAACACCCTGACCTCGGTCTGCTCACGCCCGACGTGTTTCTGACTATCGCTGAGGAGTCGGATGTGGTGGTCGAAATCGGGCGTTGGGCGATCGACCGCGCCTGCCGCGACGCCATGCTCATCCGCGACTCGCTCGGCCGGGAGGTCCGGCTCAACGTGAACGTCTCGCCCCGCCACGTGCAGTCCGAGCGCCTCGTCGGTCACGTCTCGTCGGCCCTGCGGGATTCGGGATGGTCCCCGGAGTCGCTCCAGCTCGAAGTTACCGAGCAGCTCCTTATCGAAGATATCCCCAGCGCTGTGGCCACGCTCGAACGGCTGCGCGATCACGGCGTGTCGATAGCCATCGACGACTTTGGGACAGGGTACAATACACTGTCCTATTTGAAATCGTATCCGGTAAGCTGTATCAAAATCGATCGTGCGTTCGTAAAGGATGCCGAAAATGACCAATACAGCCGGGCAATTTGCCGATCCGTGGCGGCGTTGGGAGATTCGCTGCATATGAATGTGGTCGGGGAGGGCGTGGAAACGCTTGGGCAAGCCGAGTTTTTGCGCACGATCGGCTGTCGCGAACTGCAAGGCTATCATTTCGGCCATCCGGTCAGCGCTTGGGACTTTATGACTACCTATGGCAAGGAGGGCATTTGGGTAACGTAGCGGCTACATGAAGATGGCTACGGGGAGCCAGAGGGGCGAAGGGTCAGTTTTGGACGACATCTTTGGAGCAGCCTCAAAGAAAGGCGCACGACCGGTCGAGCGTCTAGCTCTGCTGCGCTCCTTTCTCAAGCGTTTGGACACCGAGCTTCCCCAAGTCATCGTCGAAGCGCTCGAGGAGGTCGGACGGATCACCGGCGCCGACGTCGCGGCGATCTACGAAGTCAAGGTCGACGTCCTGCGTTGCGCGTTTTCCACCGATCCCTCGCTGCTCGAAGCGCGCATTCCACTCGGTGACGAACATGAAGTTCACGAGCACGGAACGTCGAAGCTGCGCGATGCCGCGGGCGTCGCCGACGCACTGTGCGCCATGCTCTACGCGGGCGAGCGCGAGTGGGTTCTCCTGCTCGGCGAACGGAACAGCCGCATCGACCGCGCCGCATTCGAGACCGACGTCGAAACGATTCTCGACGTCTTCTCGCAATTGATCCGCCAGCTCGTACACGGCGTCGAAGCGCGCACGCTGACCGATCATGTCACCGGTCTGCCGGACCGTTGGGCGACGATGAATCGTTTGAGCGAAACCGTCTCCGCGGCAAAGCGCAATAATACGCACGCGGCGTTGCTCTTCATCGATCTCAATGGATTCAAGGGCGTCAATGATTCGTTCGGTCACGCGCACGGCGACATGGTGCTCAAGACGATTGCTGCGACGCTACGTGAAGCGTTGCGCGCCAATGAATTCGTCGGCCGCATCGGCGGCGACGAGTTCGCGGTGATTCTCCCTGTCGTTCGCAGCGCCGAGGAGGCAACCGGAGCCGCGCGCAGGTTAGCCGACGCGGTCCGCTCGCTCGAGATCGTGCACGGCGGCGGCTCGGTTTCGCTTAGTGTCGGCGTCGCCTTTTATCCCGAGCACGCCAACGACGTCGAAGAGTGGCTGCATCACGCCGACCTTGCGATGTATCAAGCCAAACGCCAGCGCGAATCGCATTGCGTCTTCCATCCGGGTGAATCCCAAAAAGATTGGGCGCCCCTGGCAATCGAAGTGGAAGAAGCCTACGCGCGCGAGTTTCTGTTGTGTTTCCAGCCCATTTTCGAAGTGGAATCGGGCATGGTGGTGGCGGCCGAAGCGCTCCTGCGCTCGCTGCACCCGCAAGAAGGCGTGCAATCGGCGTTCATCACGATGGAAGCCGCGCGCGCGCGGCGGTCGCTCGATCATCTCGACGCATGGGTTACGCGGCGAGCGCTCGCATTCGCCAATGAATGGCGCGCGCAAGGGGTGCAGCGCATTCACGTCAATATCGGCCAAGCCAGCGACGAGATTCTCGGCAATATCCTGCGCGCCGTGGACAGCACCGGCTGCGATACGTCGATGCTGGCGCTCGAACTGGAATGGTCGCGCTTCAAAGAAGACCTCGAAGCCTACAACAACCTCGCCGAGGCAGCCGAGCGTTGTGGCCTGTACGTCGGTTTGGACGGCTTCGGTGAAACCGAACTCGATTTGCCGTTGCTCGAGTCGCTTGCCGTGCGTTTCGTGAAGCCTTCGCGCTCGCTGCTTCCCTCGGGCGGTGCCCACGGCAAGGGCATGGAAGCGATTGTGGCGCTCGCGCGCGTCTTCGGCTGGGACGTCGTTGCCACGCGCGTTGCAACTGCTGACGACCGTGCGTCGATCCGCACGGCGGGTGTAAAGTACATGCAGGGGTTTGCCGTCGCGCAGCCGATGACGGCTATCGACTTCAATCAATGGATCGAAACCAGCCCGCGCATCGCTCTTCTCGCCTAATTGCCGTTTGCTCCCTCGCTGCGCGCGCCGCGGGCGCGTGCCGTTGGTGCGGCGATCCGTTACCGGTTCGGCGAAGGACCTGGTGTAGCGACCGCTGCGCCGAGAGGTTCTGGAGCAATCACTGGTGGACGCTCGCGCGGCGCGCGGCGAAACGGCGCGATCGCTACCGTTGCAAACGCTGCGGCCATAAACCACCGCCACGTTCTCACCCAAAGTACAAGCGGCTGCGCAAGACCGACCGGCTCGAGGTCAATCACATCCGGCAAGCCTACGGGGCGCATCGCGTCTTGAGCTGCCTACACCATCTCGACAATCTGGAAACGCTCTGCCTCGATTGCCATCGCGAGCGGACCGCCGCGCAGCGCGCCTAGTCGGCGCGTGCCAGCGTTTCGAGGAGGATGCGCAGCGCCGTCAAACGTCGTGGCGCTATCGTGCCGGGCCAGGAAAAGTCTACCGCCACCGACCGGTCGAAGAGCAGACCTTGCGGCATAACCGCGTACCCGCTGCGCTCCATCGCGCGTAAGACGACGTCTTCGCCGCGCCGCGTGGCGCTGAACACTGCCGTCGCGCCCCACTCCTCGCGCAACACTTCTGCAAGCGCGTCGCGCCGTGCTTCCACATCGGGATAACTGCGAATCTCCCGGCTGAGCGCGAGCATGGTTGCAATGTCGTCCGACCGTCTGTCGTGCGGAGCCAAACGCAGACCGTGTTCGATCGCGATGATCGAGCTGGCATTGCCTTTTCCCGAATGCATCGGTCGTATCTCGAGCGTAACCCAGCGCCGCGGATCGTTGGGAGGGGTGCGCACTAAGCGCCTTACGCTCTCACATTTTTCGAGGGCATTCCACGCCGCCTCGATTCGGATGCGCTGAGCCGGAACGCCGAGCATCTTCTCGATGAGCGGCGCGTCGAATTCGGTCGCCGACGTATTCATGTGCTGCAATTCAAGCTCGAGCGGGCCGATCACGTTGTAAATGACGATCGGTTCATCAGCTAGATCTAGCGCGGTCATGAGCTGCGCGGTCTGCATGTAGGCTTGCTTGCGCAAGCTAATGTCTTTTCCGATGAAAAACCATGAAACGATCCGGCCGCCTTCGCCGTGGACTTGATGACCGGAAAGTTCGATCCAACGGTCGCCGCCGGCTTGCGTCAGCAGCAACTCGTACGAGATATCGGAGTGACGTTCCAACCGGGAAAGCACGTTTGCAAACAACGTTCGATCGTTTCGCGGGCTGAAAAATTCGACCAGCGTCCTTCCCACTACGTCGTCGGCATCGAGGCCGACGAGGGCGGCAAAGGCGCGATTCGCGTAGGTGATCCTTGGGCCGCCTTCCGAGGGCCGCGAGGCGTCGGCCGTTACGATGAAGTCCGACGTCTCCGAAAGAATCGACTGAAAAAGCGATCTGCGCCGCAACTCGGAAATGTCGCGCAATACGGCGACGTAGTGCGTGACCTCGCCGTCGTGGTAGCGCAACGGCGACCAGCGGATCTCGGTCCACGTCGAGCGGTCTCTGCCGCCGAGTTCGATCTCGAAACGCACCGAGCGTCCGGCGCGGATCTCCACGAAGAGCTCCTCGTAGCGTGCCCGGTTTTGGGGTTGGACTTGCAAAAACGGGTTGCTTGGATCGAGAAGCTCTTGACGCGAGTAGCCGCTCAAGCGTTCGATGGTGCGATTCGCATACACGATGCGAATCGGCACGTCGCGGTCTTCGGTGAACCTCATGATCGCAATGCCGTCGTTGGCCTGCTCTATGGCAAAATCGAGCAGGTCGACGAGTTGCACTGTGCCGCGTCCACCCCGAGCTTGCGGCTTGCTCTCCACTCCGCGTGGTTTTTACAGGGCAAGGTCCGAACCTTGCGGTTCTGGTATACGGGCGTATGCAGACTCTGACTTCGCAGCGCCGCAAGGAGCTGGAACTCAAGGCCAATGACGTGCGCGAGGGGATCATCCGCTCGCTCCTCGCCGCGTGCTCCGGCCACTCCGCCGGTTCGCTCGACATGGCCGATATTTTCACGGCCCTCTACGGCTTCATCATGCGGCACGATCCGCAGCGTCCGGATTGGCCTGAGCGCGATCGCCTGCTACTTTCATGCGGGCACATTGCGCCGGTGCGCTATGCGGCGATGGCTAACTTCGGTTACTTTCCGGTTGAGGAATTGCTGACGCTGCGCAAATTCGGTTCGCGCTTACAAGGGCACCCCGAGCGCCTCAAGCTTCCCGGGCTCGAGACGACGTCGGGCCCGTTGGGTGAAGGGCTCGCGCAAGGTACGGGCATGGCGTTGGGTGCCAAGCTCGACAAGCAAGATTGGCGCGTGTACGTCGTGACCTCGGATGGCGAACACCAATGCGGTTTGCACTGGGAAGCGATGATGACCGCCGCCAAGTTCAAACTCGACAACCTTACCTGCATCGTCGATCGCAACGTCATTCAGATCGACGGCAGCACCGAAGACGTGATGCCGCTCGAGCCGCTTGCCGACAAGTATCGCGCGTTCAATTGGGAGGTCTTCGAATGCGACGGCAACGACATCGCCCAATTCATTGACGTCGCGCAACGGGCTAAAGCGGTCCAGGGCAAACCGCAGGTGATCATCGCCCACACGCTGCCCGGCAAAGGCGTCAGCTACATGGAAGGCGATTACACCTGGCACGGCAAGCCGCCGAACAAGGAACAGGCCGACGAGGCATTGGGCGAACTCGAAGCAACGCGCGAAAGGATTCTGGCCGATGTCTAGCCTTGATACGCTCGACCAGGCGGCGCGCTCGATGGCGTTGGTCGACTATCGCAACGCGGGCGCGTTGAAATCGCTGCCGACGCGTAACGGCTTCGGCGAAGGATTGATCGAGGCCGGAAACCGGAACAAGGACGTGCTAGCGATCTGCGCCGATCTAGCCGAGTCGACACGCATGGAGGGCTTCAAGAAAGCGCACCCCGCGCAGTATATCGAGATTGGCGTCGCCGAGCAGATGCTCGTCGCGATGGCAGGCGGTCTCGCCGCGGTTGGAAAGGTTCCGTGGATCGCCTCGTACGCGATGTTCAATCCTGGGCGCTCGTGGGAGCAAGTGCGCACGATCATGGCGCTCAACGAAACCAACGTCAAGATCGCCGGCGCGCATGCCGGCGTGTCGGTGGGACCCGACGGCGCTACGCACCAAGCGATCGAAGACATCGCGATCATGCGGGTGATCCCACACATGACCGTCGTCGTGCCGTGTGACGCCGTTCAAACAAAGCAGGCGACGCTCGCGCTTTCCGAACGGTTCGGTCCGGTCTACCTGCGATTCGCGCGCGATAAGTCGCCGATCGTTACGACCGATGCGACGCCATTCGAGGTAGGCAAAGCGCAGACGTTTCGCGCGGGCAACGACGTGGCGATCGTTGCATGCGGTATCCTCGTGTACAACGCGCTCATCGCAGCCGACGAGCTGGCGCGCGAAGATGGAATCGAGGCGCGCGTCATCAACAACCATACGATCAAACCCCTCGACGAGGCCGCGATCGTCGAGGCGGCGCGCGCCTGCGGCGCGGTCGTGACCGTCGAAGAGCACCAAGTCCACGGCGGCATGGGGTCGGCCGTGGCGGAAACCCTAGCCGCCAAAGCGCCGGTTCCAATCGAGTTCATCGGCGTGCAGGACCAATTTGGGCAGTCCGGCGACCCCGCCGAGCTCATTGAGTATTACGGCATGGGGACGCCGGCGATCAAGGCGGCGGTACGACGGGTCTATGCCCGCAAGCGCGAATAGGCGCTCGGACGTTTGGGGCCGACGCCCGCCTGGGTAGAGAGCAACAACTAGGGATGACATCCGGTGCGAGGGGCGAGTTCCAAGCCTCCGCGCTGCGCTCGTTCGCGCAACGCGTAAGCCGCGCTGTGCTGGTTGCGGATTCCCAGGGCGTGTGCACCTACGCCAATCCCGCCTGGACCGGCTTTACCGGGCTGGATCTCGAGCACTCGCTTGGAAACGGCTGGCAGCTTGCCGTTCACCCCCACGACCTCTCGCAGGCGCTGGACGAATTTGCCTCGGCCGCGCAGGGTATCGATCCGTTTGAAATCCGATTGCGGCTGCGCTCCGCGCATGCCTCGTACGCCATGTTTTCGGCGAGCTTCGTTCCGATTCGCGATAACAACGGGGCACTGCGCGAGTGGCTGGCGATTTACGATCGTGACGACATCGAGGACATCAGCGACGATCGTTTCTGGAATCTAGCCGACGCGCTGCCGATCATGGTCTGGACTACCGACAGCGAGGACCGGCTCACGTTCGTGAACCGCGCCTGGTTTCAATACACGGGATTGGCGTCGGGATCCACGATCGAGGAACGCAACGCGCTGCTCCATCCGCTTGATTTACCGGTGTTGATGCGCGCGCTGCGCAGCGGCCGCGCAGAAACCGACTTTCGATTACGCCGTCGCTCGGACGGGATGTATCGGTGGCACCTGCTGCGCTGGGTGCACCTGGGTTCCAGCGCGCCGTTTCATCGCATTGGTACGGCAATGGACGTGCACGATCAGCGAACGGCGCACGAGATGCGCGACCGGCAAATGCGTACGATTGCCGAGGCGTTGCCGGAACTCGTGTGGTCGACCGATGCGCGCGGGGAGACCGACTATGCCAATGAGGCGATGCTGAAATACACCGGACTTTCGTCCAAAGAATGTGTCGGCGATGTTTGGGACAGATTCGTGCACGCCGCAGATTGGCCACTCACGCGCGAGCGTTGGAAAGCGTCGCTTGCCGGCGGAACTCCCTACGAGATGCAACATCGCCTCGTGGCGGCGGACGGCAGCGCGCGATGGTTCCTTACGCGCGCGTCACCCATGCACGACGAGGCCGGTGAAATCGTGCGCTGGTTTGGTACCAGCACCGATATCGATGACCAGAAGCGGATGTCGCAGGAGCAAGCATATTTGGCAGAGCTCGGTCGCATCGTCAATAGCTCGCTCGAACTCGATAGCACGCTGCATCACATTTGTGAGGCGGCGATTCCCGCACTGGCCGATTCGTGCCAAGTCGATCTGCTCATGAACGGCGTACCGCGCACCGCGGGATTCGCAAGCCGCGGTGAGCGGCACGAGGTCCCCCTGTCGCGAATCCGCGCGCACGTCTACGGTGAGGCGCGCGCTGCGCGCTTCGTCGAGAACGCGAGCGGGACGGTCCTCGAGACGATCGTCGTGCCCATGCACGTACGCGGCAAGTCGATCGGTGCGATATCCTTCGTTCGCCCCGAAGACTCCGCCGCATACGGCGCCGCCGGCCTGGCTTTCCTCGAGGAGGTCGCTCGCCGCTGTGCGCTCGCGATTCAGAACGCCCAACTTTACCAGCGCGAACACCGCGTCGCAGATGCGCTGCAGGCCGCATCGCTACCGCGCCGGCTTCCATCGATCGACGGCATCGCGCTCGACGCGGTGTACGTTCCGGGCCGCAGCGAAGCACAGATCGGCGGCGACTGGTACGATGCGTTTGCCCTGGCCGATGGCCGCGTGATCGTGTCGATCGGCGACGTCGCAGGCAGTGGGCTCGAGGCTGCTGTGACGATGAGCAGCATGCGGCAGATCATTCGCGGCATCGCTCAGGTGCACGCCGATCCGGTATTGATGCTCAACTCCGCCGATCGCGCGCTGCGCATGGACGACCCCGATCGCTTCGTCACCGCATTTGTCGGCGTGATCGATCCGATCGCGAGCACCATGGTCTACGCCAGCGCCGGGCACCCCGCGCCGTACATTCGGCGCAGCGACGGGAGCTTGGACGAACTCGTCTTTGTCGACCTTCCGCTCGGGTTGCGCGACCGTGTTTCGATTCGCGCCTGCAGCGTCAGTGTCGGCGACGGCGATTTGCTCGTGTTTTATACCGACGGCTTGATCGAGTCGCTGCGCGATCTCGAGGGCGGCGTGAAGTTGCTGCGCGCCACGCTCGCGGATACGCAGATCGACGCGGTCGAACATCCTGCGGCGTTTATTCGAGAGCGGATGCTTCACGACGGGGCGCGCGACGACGTCGCGATCCTGACACTGCGCGTGCATCGTGACCAGCGTGTCGGCAACATGCGCCGCTGGACGTTTGCCAGTCTCGATGCCGAGGGGCTTTCGCGCGTGCGGCGTGAATTTCGTGCCTTGCTCATCGGCTACGGTCTCTCGGAGCTGCACTTAGAAACCGCCGAACTAGTGCTGGGCGAACTAGCTGGGAACGTCGTGCGCCACGCGGCGGGTTCGGTCGAATTCGTGCTCGACAACACCGGCGGCGACCTCGTCTTGCACGTGATCGATGAAGGCCCAGGCTTCGAGCGTGCGCCGATGCTGCCGATCGACGTGATGAGCGAGTCCGGGCGCGGCCTCTTCATCGTTTCGGAGCTCACGCGCGAGTTCAGCGTAACAAAACGGCACCCGCGTGGAAGTCACGCGCGTGCCGTATTGGTGAAGTAAACACAGTACGAGCAAGGCGCGAACCGCCACTTTCACAAAGAATCGTGCCTTATGCGGGCAAGCTGGTTTTTGAGCCTCATCCTGCTCCTACTAGCGGGGTGCGTGCACGCCGGACGAATTGGTCCACCGGCAAACAGCCGCGGGCATGCCACGAGCCTACCCAGCGGAAGTGTTTTTCTCCGGGAACGCGAGCGTTCCAGGATGTTCCCTGATGACGCAGCGGCGTTCGAGCCGGGTTCAACGCGTGAATACAGAAACGGAAGACTTGTCGGGACCTACGCAGACCAGGTCCTGGTCGCCCGTGACGCCCGAAACGCCTCGTTACTCTACGACGAGCGCACGCGTTCGGTTCGCCCGATTACGGGCGGTGCAGCTTGGCGATTCGACCCATGTCGCGATCCGAACGGATTACGTATTATTGCAATTTCACCAAATGGAAAACAGGGCGTGTGTCTGAGCGTGTACGCGGAGTCCAATAACCTCGTGCTCTTTGACGTGCGCCGGCCCGACGCTACGAGACACGTGATCTTTCGGCGCACGATCGACAGCCCGATGCCCGTTGCATGGGTCGATAACTCGCAGATCGCCGTTTTGGAACTGCGGCGTGGCCAATGTCCCTTTTACAGGAGCTACGGCTACTACCCCACCAACCTGGCGATCATTGATCGCGCGGGGCGAATCCTAAGAAGAGGCCCGTGCATCGCAGGAATACTTGCGGGGCCGCGGGGCCTCGTATACGTTCAGAGAGAACAAAAGAGCTGGCTGGGAGCTCTTTTCGGCGATCCATTCGACCGCCATAAAGGCTGGCCTCGTTTTTCGATAGACAAGGGGATGTCTTGGAGAAGTGGCAGTCCAGCGTTCGCAGATGGACAGGGCAATGTGTATTCGTTTCCTCAGTACGCTAGTGACGGCACGCTGTCAGGACCTAGCGGAAGCATCGTTGCCCGTAATCTGTTCGATGCAAGTTGGGCGCGGTGACGAAATCAAAGATCCCGGCGAAGTACGCCGGGATCTTTTGACGGTGTGGCGCAAGAACGGAATGCGTTAGCGGCGCAAGCCGAGTTCGCCGATCAGCGCGCGATAGCGCTCGAGATCTTTCTTCTGTAAGTAGCTCAACAGACGACGGCGCTGACCGACCTGCAAAAGCAGGCCGCGGCGGCTGTGGTGGTCCTTCTTGTGGACCTTGAGATGGTCGGTGAGCTGGTTGATCGACGCGGTGAGGATCGCGATCTGCACTTCGGCCGACCCGGTATCGTTGGATCCACGGCCGTACTTGGCGGCGATCTCCGCTTTTTGTTCTCTGGTGAGAGGCACGAGACGTTGCTCCTTAGAGTCAGGATGGTCTCGCTCGGGTACAGGGTTCGCGGCTTGCCTTGCGGCCGCGGCTCCATCCCGGCGACCGGCGTAGCATAGCAAAGACCCCCGGGTATCGCAAGTCTAAAGGCGCTAGTCGTGCACCGGCGTCGGCTTTCCGTGCTCGTCGACGGCCACGAAGATAAAGGAACCGGCGGTCGAGAGGCGCCGGCGGCCACTGGCGGGTTCCTCGGCCCACAGCTCGACTTGGGCCGTGACGGAGGTCCGCCCAACCTTTACGATGCGGGCGACGACTTCGACGAATTCGCCGACGCGGATCGGCTCCTTGAAGTCGAGCTGGGCGATCGAGGCCGTGACTACGGCTTTGCGACAGGCACGCATCGCGAGGATCGCTCCGACCTCGTCCATCATCGCGACCGCTTTACCGCCGAAGAGCGAGCCAAGTACGTTGGCGTCCTCCGGGAAGACGAGTTGCGTGCGGCGTTCGACCATCGATTCATACGGGTTCATGCGGAGCGATTAGTCCAGCGCAACAACGAGCGACACCTCCACGAAAAATTCAGTGATTGACATATTATTAGGTTCATGGCAAATTAGCAATATGGCAATGAGCCTAACTACTGAGGAATTTGAAGCCGCGCTCCGCGCATTGGCCAGCGATCGCCGGCTGACCATTCTGGAGTGGCTCAAAGATCCGCGCGCCCATTTTCGCGAGCAAGTCGACGGCGATTTGGTCGACGACGGTGTCTGTGGGCTCTTCATCGCCGAAAAGCTCGGGGTTAGCCAGCCGACCGCAAGCGAGCATCTGCGGGTATTGCTCGCCGCGGGATTGCTGCGCGGCAAACGGATCAAGCAGTGGACGTTTTACAAGCGAGACGAGAAACGAATCGCGCAGCTAAAGCGCTGGTTCGAGCGCGCGATCTGACGTGATTGATCGCGAAGGCATCGCGGCGATGGAGCCGTCGATCCGTCCGTACATCCGCAACACGCCGGTGCTCGATCTCGACGGTACGTTGCTCAAGCTGGAGTTACTCCAAGTTGCGGGGTCGTTCAAAGCACGCGGCGCATTTGCCAATCTGCGCACGCGAACGATTCCTTCGGCCGGCGTCGTTGCGGCATCGGGTGGTAATCACGGGGCGGCGGTGGCGTACGCTGCAGCGCAGCTCGACATTCCGTGTCGGATCTTTGTGCCGGAGATTTCCTCGCCCGCAAAGGTCGAGCGCATTCGCGCCACCGGAGCCGATCTGCATATCGTTGCGGGCGCCTATCCCGACGCGCTTGCTGCGAGCATTGCTGACGCGACCGAACGCCGGGCGATGCTCGTGCACGCCTTCGATCAGGCGGAGACGATTCTCGGTGCCGGCTCGCTCGGCAAAGAGTTAGAAGAAATCGGCGCATCGTTCGACACCGTACTCGTGCCGGTGGGCGGGGGCGGCTTGATCGCAGGCGTGAGCGCGTGGTTCGATGGGCGCGTGCGCGTCGTCGGCGTCGAGCCCGAAGGTGCGCCGACGCTGGATTGGGCGCTGCGCGCGGGCGCGCCGGTAACGGCGCCGACCGGGAGCATCGCGAGCGATTCGTTGGCAGCGGGTGCATTGGGATCGCTGGTCTATCCGATCGTCGCGCGTTACGTCGAGCGCGTAGTCTTGGTGAGCGACGATGACATCCGCGATGCGCGTCAAGCGCTCTGGGATCGGGCGCGCATCGTCGCTGAGCCCGGTGGCGCAACTGCCTTTGCCGCCTTGCTTTCAAAGAAGTATGAGGCCGCCCACGGAGAACGAGTCGCGGTGATCGTAAGCGGTGGAAATACGGTGGTGACATGGATTTAGGTATTCGTGGACGCGTCGCGCTGGTGACCGGCGGGAGTGCGGGCATCGGCGAAGCGGTCGCGCTCTCGCTCGCAGCCGAAGGCGTCTCGCTGGCAGTGGCGGCGCGTCGTAAAGACAAGCTCGAGTCGGTAGCGGCGCGCGCAAAGACGCTGGGTGCGACGGACGCGCGCGCGTTCGAAGTCGATCTCACCGATTCGAAGTCGATCGGGAAACTCGTCGACGCCGTCGCCGGCGCATTTGGTTCGATCGATATCTTGGTGCTCAACGGCGGCGGTCCCAAACCCGGCGTCTACTCGAAGATGACGCTCGAGGATTGGGATGCAGGGTACCGCGGTGTGCTGCGCAGCATGGTCGATCTGACCAACCGCGTGCTGCCGGACATGGCCGCAAAGCAGTGGGGGCGTATCGTTGCGCTGACCTCGACGTCGGTCAAACAGCCGATTCCGAACTTGACTCTCTCGAACGCGTTTCGTACGGCGCTCGTCTCTGCGCTAAAAACGTTGTCGTTCGAAGTAGCCAAAGACGGAATCACCGTCAATTCGATTGCCACCGGGCGCGTCAATACCGACCGCTTGCGGCAACTGTATCCCGAGCAAGGCGCGATGGAGGCTGCGGCCGCTGCCGACGTTCCGTTCGGCCGCGTCGCGACGCCGGAAGAGTTTGCGCCGTTGGTCACGTTTTTGTGCAGTGAAGCCGCGCGTTACGTTACCGGTCAGACCATTGCCATCGACGGCGGGCTGACTCGGGCCTTGTTCTAGCCACCCGCGCATCGATGGAGTTCGTGCGTGTCGCTGACATTGCGGCGATTCCGCCGGGGACTTCACGCGTCGTCTCCGTGGGCCGTTATGAGGTCGCGTTGTTCAACGTTGCCGGCGCCTATTACGCGCTGGAAAATGCGTGCCCCCATCAAGGGGGGCCGATCGCCGACGGGTGGGTGCAGGGCCTGACCGTATCGTGCCCATGGCACGCGTGGTGCTTCGACATGCGCACGGGGAGAATGACGTTGGGCAACTTCGCGGTCATTTCGTGTTTCGACGTCCGGGTAGAGCAGGACGGCGTCTACCTTTCCACGGAGCCGGTGCCGCGATGATCAATGCAGACGAACCGGCCTGGGATGGGCGCGTCGGCACCGCCGGCGGCGTGGCGTTCGGCCGCGGCCTTAGCGCGTTAGCGAGCGAGCGCGAGGTCAGTCACGGCCGGTTGGCCGAGGCGATCGGCTTGCCGCTCGAGCGCCTGGCCGCGGTGCTTGCGGGGACCGAACGCGTGGGCGTGTCGGCGCTGGCGCGCCTGGCCCAGGCGCTGCGAACGCGACCGATCGAGTTCTTGCAGCGGACCGGCATCCTCTCACTCGAGGTCTACGCATTTGGCCTCGATCCGCTCTACTTTTTACCCGACGGCAAGCTCCGGTACGATGCGCGCATCTACATGCGGGAAATCAATCCGCGCCACCAAGTGCCCGAGGGCGACATGACAAAACGCAATCCCGCGCTTGCCGCACTGACCGCGGACGAGGTCCTCGACCCGCTCGGCAAAATAGAGGTGGAGCTTGCTTACCTCCTTCGGGCAGCCGTCCAACAAACGGGTGGGACACTCTAGCGAACGGAGCGAAAGACGGGCCCCACGATGCAAGGTGTTGATGGAAAGCGAATCGCCGCGCTAATCGGCGACGGATTTGAAGAAGCGGATTTATTCGAGCCGCGTAAGGCCCTCGAGGAGGCCGGCGCGATCGTGACGATCGTCGGTATCGACGAGAAGGCGCGTACGCGGATTCGCGGCAAGCGTGGCCTCGACGACGGCCAAAGCGTGCGTGCCGAGGAGCTGGTTGCCGACTGCACGGCTGAAGATTTTGATGCGCTGCTGCTCCCCGGCGGAACCTCGCCGGACCGGATTCGCACGAATAAAGAGGTCCAACGTCTCGTGCGCGAGTTCGATTCCGCGAAGAAACCGATATTCTCGGTAGGACACGGAGCGCAAGTCTTGATTTCGACCCAGTTGGTTCGCAGCCGTCAGGTAACCGGAGCGCACGCGATTGCCGACGACATCCGTAATGCCGGTGGGCTCTATCGCGATCAACCGACCGTTGGCGATTCGAACTGGGTCACCACGCGCGGCGCCGAGGACTTGCCGCAGTTCAATCGGACGATGCTCGAGAAGCTGGTCGCCTCGGGAGCGGCACTCTCGGCTTAGCTGATGGGATCGTAACGCGCAAGCAATTCGCCGTACTGGCGTAGCGCGACGAACCCAATGATCGCGCATACGAGAAGTTCAGTGGCGACGCCGACGGCGTCGCCACTTTTCGTAGAATACGCGTCGGCGTACACCGCGAGTACGTAGGCGACGACGACGGTCCCAGCCGCCCACACGAGCGCCATAGCGCGCGCTACGCCCGACGTCACGGTCGCGTTGAGCGCGACGAGCGTGCTCGCCAGCACGCACGCGATCGCGAGCAGAAAAAATGTGGGCGGTGCGGCAAACCCGCTGAGAAATTGAGCCGACCAATACACCAAGGTCGCAAGCGTGGCAGAAACGACCGGCGCAAGCGCTTTTGCGCGCGCGAGTTCGCGACCGAAGAGGGGCGCGCTGCGTTCGGTCGTGTCGAGAAACGCATGACGCCCTGGCCCTTGCAGCAGCGCGATTGCGATACCGATCGTGGAACAGAAGAACATCGGTCCGGCCAGCCACACGCTGCGGGTTGCGACGTCGGCGGTCAACGGATCGGTGATCGGCGTAATACCGTGCGGCTGCACGAAACCGACGATCGCCGCTCCGGCGCACGCAAACACAAGGGAGCGGCGCTCGGCGCGTAAGCGCGCGCCGACGACGGCGCGCAAAGCTCGAAGCGTCACGTGCTGCCCGTCGTTTGCGCGATCAACACGGCGCAATCCGCCGCCGCGCTTAGAATTTGCGGTACGAATGCCGCCTGCGGACGGTCGAGGACGAGCAGCTGTGGGAATGGCAGCAGCGCGCCGACGATCGGATAGGCAAAGGCCTCGTGCATGCCCTTGAGGCGTTCGTACATGTGCTGCGCGCGCGCTCGCGCCGCGGTGGGGTCGATATCCCAGAGCGCCGCGCGGTAGCCGATATAGCGGGCGGCGTCGATCTGTGATAGCGGGAGCGGATCGTGCGGAACGAAGGCCGCAATATGCTTGCAGTGCACGGGCTGCACGCGCGGATCGAATTCACCGATCGTCACCGATCCGGAGGTGGCGCGGGCAAGCGCGGCCGCCATCATGGCCAGCGCCTCAGCTTCGCGTGCATCGCCGCACGCTCGCGTCATGTGCTCGCCGAGCGCGAGGTCGAAATTTACCGCGGCCACGATCGTCTTGCCGTCGCGGGCGTACACCGCATCGCGAAAGCGCAGAATGTGCATCGAGGGCGTTTTCGCCGTCGTGGGCGAAGAATCCGCAGGGGGTCCAAACACGTTCGATGCGCTCCAATGCCGATATCGCCTCGAAGCTCATAGAGATCCGTACATTGATGGAAATGGCCGGGATGAGCTTCTACAAATACATGGCCTTCGAGAAGGCGGCGGCGTCGGTAGAAAACGCGCCTCCGTTGCGCGACATTGCCGCGGCCGGCGAGCTGACCAAGCTTCCGGGTATCGGTAAGTCGATTGCCACCGTCATCGAGCAGCTGCTCGAACGCGACGGCGCCGATGCGCTGGACGAGCTCTACGCTATTTTTCCGCCGACGATCGTCGAGGTGCTCGGCGTATCGGGCATCGGAGCGAAAACCGCCGCCTCGCTGTGGCACGATTTTCAAATCGGTTCGCTCGCCGAGCTCGAGACCGCGATCGAACGCGATGCGTTTGCCGGCGTTCCGCGGCTGGGGCCAAAGACCATCGAGAACTGGAAGCGCGGCATTCTTGCGTACAAGGGTCGTCAGCGGCGCACGCCGCTGGCGCACGCGCTGCGGATCGCGCATGAGGCGATGGCGTACCTGCGCGCGGGGCCGCCGCACAACCGGCTGGTGTATGCCGGCAGCGCGCGTCGAGCGGAGGTTACCGTCGGCGACATCGATTTGGTCTGCACGTCGGCCGATGCCGCGTCAGTCACCGCCTACTTCGCGAAGTGGGATCGTGCGCGCGCCGTGCTGGCCGAGGGCGCGACGAAGACCAGCATCTGGCTCGACGACGGCTTTCAAATCGATCTGCGCGTATTGCCCGACCATCTCTACGGCAATCTGCTGCAGCATTTCACCGGTTCGCGCGAACATAATATCAAGCTGCGCGAGCATGCCGTGCGCAAAGGTTTGCGCGTCAGCGAGAACGGCATTCTCAACTTGGCGACCGGCGATGCGATCACGTGCGAGGACGAGGCGGGCGTGTATGCCGCGCTTGGGATGGCTTACATTCCCCCCGAACTTCGCAGCGGACTCGACGAGATCGACCGCGCGCTAGCGGGTACGTTGCCGGTATTACTCGAGACGGACGATATGCGCGGCGATTTTCACATGCACTGCACGTGGAGCGACGGCCGCGACTCGCTCGAAGCGATGATGGCCGCGGCGAAGGCGCGCGGCTACGAGTATCACGCGATCAGCGATCACTCGTGGGGACGGGGACGAACCTACGGGCTCGATCCGGAGAAGCTGCGCGAGCAGCGTGCGGTGGTCGAGGAATTGGCGGCCCGCATTGGGATCCGGACCTTGTGCGCCAGCGAAGTCGACATTTTGCCGGACGGCGCAATGGACTACGACGATAACGTGCTCGCGCAGCTCGATGTCGTGATTGCGAGCGTGCACTCCGCGTTTGACATCGGACGCGATGCGATGACCGCGCGTCTCATCCGGGCTTGCGAGAATCCGTTCGTAACGATCATCGGACACCCGACCGGAAGAATGCTCGGAAGTTTCCACGGCTACGAGTTCGATTACGATGCGGTCTTTGCTGCAGCCGCGCGCACAGGTACAGCGCTCGAAATCGACGGCCAGGCGCTGCGGCTCGACTTGCCGTCGCCGCTCGCACGCCGGGCCAAAGAACTGGGCGTGACCTTTACCGTCGATTCCGACGCCCACGGGGTGGAAGATTTGCCCGAAATCGAACTGGGCGTGGGACAGGCGCGACGCGCCGGTCTCACAAAGGAAGACGTGCTCAACGCGCGTTCTTACGAGGACGTGCGTGCGTTCATTGCTCGCAAGCGAGGTCGTCCATGATTGAAACGAAGGCGGTGCAGGCGCCCGACGGGGTCGCCTCCGCAGTGCGCCACGCCGGGATTGCCGGCGCGGCGCTCGTCTTCGTGCACGGCGTCGGCTCGACCGCCGCCATTTGGGATCGCCAGCTCGATGCGTTCTCCGGCGACTATCGCACGCTTGCGGTCGAGCTGCGTGGCAACGGAGTACCCAAGCCCGAGCCGGATCCGACGGCGATCACGCGAGCCGGCTACGCAGCCGACGTGCTGGCCGCACTCGACGCGTTGCAGATCGAGCGTGCGACCATCGTCGGGTGCAGCTTGGGCGGCGTCGTGGCATTTGAGCTGTGGGAACGCGCGAGCGCTCGTATCGAAGGGATGGTCATTCTCGGCAGCTTCGCCGCCTATCCCAATGCGCGCGCATACGCCGATGGAATTCGCAACGCCGTCCAGGCGGCCGGAACGATGGAGGCTTTTGCGCGCGAGCGCGCATCGCGGCTTGGTGCGATGCCGGAAGCCCGCTTGCGCGAGACGCTGGATCAGATGGCGAACAAAAGCGTGGCATCCTATCTGGCCGCGACCGAGGCGACGTGGACCGGGGACTATCGCGCAACGCTCGCGACCATCGACGTGCCTGTGCTCGTCTGCGTGGGCGAAAGCGACGTCATTGCGTCGCCGGTACTCTCGCGCGAGATCGCCGACGGTATTGCCGGCTGCGAACTGGCGTCGATCCCGCACGCCGGTCACGTCGCAAATGCGGATAATCCGGACGCCTTCAATGCATTGTTGCGGGGTTTTCTTGCCAAAGCGGCGGTAGGCTGAGATGCGAGCCACGGCACGGCCGGCGCATGAAGCGGCGCGTCTCGAGGCACTCGAGTCGTATCAAATCCTCGATTCGACCGAGGGTGCAACGTACGCGGCGTTCACGGAACTTGCCTGCGAAATCGCGCAGTCACCGATTGCAACGATCTCGCTGGTCGACGAGCGGCGCGTCTGGTTCAAGTCGTCTAAAGGCCTCGACGTGCGAAAGATCTCGCGCGACGTGTCGTTCTCGTCGCACGTCGTGACGTCCGGCGCGCAGCTGCTCGTCGAGGATGCGCGTACCGATGCTCGTTTTCGCAACAGCGTACTTGTCACCGGCCCTACGCAGGCACGCTTCTTCGCCGGCGTTCCACTGGTGAGTCCGCAAGGTTTCATTCTCGGTGCGCTTTGCGTGCTCGACGTGCGCCCGCGCACGCTGAGCGAGCTGCAGCTGCGCGAGCTGAGTGCGCTCGCCGGTGCGGTGATGGACGTCTTTGAAACGCGCCGGCGCATGCTCTCGCTCCTGGAGACCGCGGGCGCCGACGTCTTTATGATCCGTGCCGACGACCAGGCGATCTTCTTTTCCTCGCGCGGGGCGCGCGACCGAATCGGGTATTCGATCAAAGAGCTCGTCGGGATGCCGATCTACGACGTGATGCCGGCGATGACGCAAGCGGTCGTACATGACATACTGGCCCGCGGCCGGCGTGGCGAGGTCGTCGTGCTGGAAGCGGAACTGCGGCGCCGCGACGGCACGAGTTATCCGGTCGAAATTCGCGCGGACGTCGTAACCGAAATGGGGCTAGAGCGCATTCACGTCATTGCCTTCGATATGACGCAGCGGCGCGCGCACGAGCGCGAAATCGCGCTGCTGCTCGATGCGATCAACGTGGCCGGCGACGTCATCCTGGTCTATTCGGTAGTCGCCGACGGCGAGTTGACGCTCTCGTACGCCAATGACGCGTTTACGCGGCAAACGGGATATTCGCGGGACGAGGCGATTGGCCGCAGCCTCGCATTTTTCCGCAAAAGTATGCCCGATGACGAGGGCATGCGGGGGGTTCGGGCCGCGATCGACCGGGGCACGCCGACGCAAGCCGAGATCGCGAGCTATCGCAAAGACGGATCGACGTATTGGAATTCGGTTTCGCTGCACCCGGTGCGCAGCGCCGGTGGCACGGTGACGCACTGGATTTCGACCGAGCGTGACATCACCGGCGAAGTGGAGCGCACGAGCGCGCTGGCAGCGGAGCACGACCGCCTCTTAGCGCTCACCCGGACGGCGCGTCGGCTCTTTACGACGCTGGATGCAACCGGGGTGGTTACGAGCGTGCGCGAAGCGATCGGCCAACTCATCGGTGCCGAGGCGCGACTACTTGCGGTTACCGAGGAGGGTGCCGCGGTACCGGTCGATGCGCTGGGCACGGTTGATTGGTCTTGCGCGGTGTTCGATCCGCTCGCCGACAAAGCGGTACGCGCGCGGGTGCGTGTCGTCGACGACAACGAACCGCGAGCGATCGCCTACGCGGGGCGGTTCGGAGAGGCGATGTACGTGCTCGAGGTCCACCCGCGGCAGGGCCGCGCGCTACGCAGTACCGACCTGTTCGTCTTCGATTTGATTGCCGAATATTTCGCAGTGGCCGTGCGCAACGTCTCCCTCTATAACGAGATCGAGGAGCGCCGCAGCGCGGTCCTTGAGCTCAATCAGACCAAGAGCGATCTCATCACCATGCTTGCGCACGATTTCCGCGGACCGCTTACGTCGATCGTCGGCTTCGCCGACCTCACGAGCGAAGTCGGTGACGTCAACGACGAACAGCGCGATTTTCTCGAAACGATCAAGGGTTCGGCCATGCAGCTCTCCGAGCTCGCGACCGACACGCTCACCCTCTCGCGCCTCGAGCGCAACGAAGTCACGTTGCAACTTTCGGAGACCGACCTTGGCGAATTGATCGAGTCGATCGTCGCACAGCAAAAGGATCGCCGTCACGTGGAGCTCACGATCGACGGCGATGCGCACGTCACCGGCGACGAAGATCGGCTACGCCAAGTCTTTGCCAATTTGATCGATAACGCTATTAAGTATACGCCCGAAGGTCCCGATCCACAGATGCGCGTCGTCGGCGGGGATGAAAACGTGACCATCGTTGTGCGCGACTTCGGCATCGGCATTCCGGCGGGAGAGCTTTCGCGAATCTTCGATCGCTTCACGCGCGCCTCGAATGCGCGCAAGATGCGCATTTCGGGCACCGGGTTCGGACTGTACTTGACGAAGCAACTCGTGCAGCTTCACGGCGGCACGATCGCCGTCGAGAGTGAAGAGGGTCGCGGGAGTACCTTCACCGTCGTGCTTCCGCGCCGTGCCGATCGACGGTTTGCGCCGCGAACCGTACTGCTGCTGGATGCAGATCGCGATCGGTCGTTCCTGGCGTACGGTTTGCAAGAGGCGGGATTCCGCGTCCTGATCGCAACCACGATCGACGAAGCGCTCGCGATCGCTGACTCACAGGCTTTCGATGCGATCGTGCTTTCGACGCCCGAGACGTTGTCGAATCAGGCGGCCGTGCAGTTCCGTACCTTCAGTCGCGAGTACGGCGCCCCGCTGATCGCGATCGGCGCCGCTTCTCCGCGGCTCGGCGCATCGGCCTCGTTGATGCGGCCGCCGGCTATCGGCGACGTCGTTGCCGCGCTCGAGCGACTCCTCAGCTAGGCAGTAATGCGTTCGGACGCGCTGTAAACGTTGGCCCTTGAACCGCGAACGAAACCGGCGAGGGTGATATTAAACGCGCGCGCGAGGTCGACTGCCAGACTGCTCGGAGCAGAGACGGCGCAGACCATGGGAATACGCGCGACCGCGGCCTTCTGCAAAATCTCGTAGCTCGCGCGCCCGCTGACGAAGAGAATCGATCCGGTAAGGCTGCGGCCCTCGATGAGCGCCCAGCCGGTAAGTTTATCGACGGCATTGTGCCGCCCCACATCCTCGCGAACCGCGAGCACGGCCCCGTTCGCGTCGAAAAGTGCCGCGGCGTGCAGTCCGCCCGTCAGCTCGAACACGCGCTGCGCCTCGCGCATCCGGTCGGGCAATTGGTAGATGCGCGTGATGGGAACGTGCAACTCGTCGCGTAACGGCTCCACGCCGAGCTCGGCCAGCGCCTCGAGGTTCGCGCGGCCGCAGATGCCGCACGAGCTGTTCATCGTGAAGTGGCGTTCGAACCGCGTGAGATCGGGCAGCGTGCGCGCCGTCAGCGCGACGTTGACGATGTTGTAGCGCTGCTCCGCGTCGATTTCGGAATCGACGCAGTAGCTGATGCCGGCGATCTCGTCGCGCGAGCGGACGATGCGCTCGCCGGAAATGAAGCCGGCCGCAAGTTCGAAGTCGCTCCCCGGCGTGCGCATAGTGATTGCCAACGTCTGCGTCGTCGCGCCCGCAACCAGGCGTAGCTCGAGCGGCTCTTCGGTGACGACGCTATCAAACGTGCGGGTAGCCTGCGACTGGTCGTAACGGACGATGTCGGTTTCGGTGGTGCGGCCGCGACGTTCGTCGCGGCTGACCCCGTCATCGATCATTTCGGTTGCACGAACGCCGTGCTCGGGTCGTTCACGGATATTCTTCCGGCTTGAACGACCGTGTTACGCAAGTTGTAACCGCCGATGAGGGTCAGCACCGATGCGATAACCGTTCGTACTGCGTCCACCGGTTTTGGTAGCGGCACGATTGCTCCCAGCAGGTTGAGCGCGATCGGCGCGAGGATGCCGGTCTGCGTCGTGTAGGTGCGCAGACGATCTCCGGCCGGACCGGTGAACAGGGCCTTACCGTAGTCGCCGGCATGGCGCTCGAAGCTCACGAGTGCCGCCAGCTCGCCGGCGCTTGCGAGCATTTCGAGACGTTCGAGCCGGTGCGTCACCTCGCTGTTGCCCTCGACCGTGCTGAGCAGACTCGCGAGCGCGCAGGCCGAGCTCATACTCGAACAGACGAACGCGACGGGAATGTGCCGTTTGCCCGAACTCCACAGCGGATTGGCCGTTGCCGAAAGCAAGACGCCGGTGTAGCCCATGAGAAACGCGCCGACCACGGCTTGCAGGCGTGCAAAAATCGGCGGCGCCAAGAAACGCAACCAGCGCGGCAGGACGCCGCTCTGCGCGAGTTCGCGCGCAACGTTCATGCCGGCCGCGCCGGAGTAGAGCACGAGTCCCCACACGCCCATCGACATCGGCGACTTGATCTTGACGATGCGCAACATGTGCAAGAAACGCTCGGGACGCCCGAGATGCGTCACCAGCACGGAAGGATTGGCGGCCGCGAGCACGAGCGACGTCACCGCGAGCGTACGCTTGAGCTTGCGGTCGCTTTCGCGCTTGGGATCAGCCAACACGCCGATGACGCCGAGTCCGCCCATCACGCCGCCGAGAAAGAGATACGTAACGACATTCCAGCCGTCCCAATGCGGCATCTTGAGCAGCGGGCGGCCATAATAGGTCGGCGTTGGTATCGTTTCTTCGCGGCCCGGCGGTTCGAGCAGATCACTCATTGCGGAAAATCATCCATCCGGCGACTGCAAGGCCGAGCGCGGCAATCGCCGCCGACGAATAGCCGGCCGGCTGACGGGTCGACGGAAGCACCGGCTCTGCCGGAAGATTATAGGTCTCGGGCCGGTCGGTGAGCAGAAAGAACGCGTGGAGCGGGCCAACGCCGCCGCCGACGTCATCGGCGCCGTACAATTGCGCGCTGACGCGGCGTCCTACCAGCGTCTCCACTCGTTTCCGTGCGCGCTCGCGCAGTACGTCGACATCGCCAAACTGAATCGATTCGGTCGGACACGCTTTGGCACAGGCGGGCTCGAAGCCGATCTTCTGCCGGTCGTAGCACAACGTACACTTGCCGGCGACGCCGCCGTGACCTTGCAGTGCGGTCTTGTCGTCTTCGCGGCGTGCTTCGTTGAGCGAAGCGAGATTGTAGCGCAGGCCGCCGGGATCGAACTGTTCGATCAAGTCGACGACACCGAACGGACACGAGGTCACGCAATAGCCGCACCCGTTGCAGACGTCGGGCTGAATGAAGACGGCCCCGAATTCGTTGCGAATGATCGCGCCGGTCGGGCACGCTTCCATGCAGCCGGCGTTGGTGCAATGCTTGCACACGTCGCTGCTCATCAGCCAGCGGTCGTGCAGGCCGCCGTCGTCAACCGACATTTGCTCAACGAAGGCGACGTGACGCCACGTCGTGCCCGAGAGCTCGGAAGTATTGTCGTACGAATCTCCGGTAAAGTTGAACCCGTCGGAGGGCAGCTCGTTCCATTGCTTGCAGGCAACTTCGCAGGCCTTGCACCCGATGCACAGAGTCGTATCGGTAAAGAAACCAGTCGCCATGACTATTTATCGCCTTCGTTCTTTTGCGTGGCCCCATGCGCAGCGCTCATCCATCGCCCTTCCGGCTGACCGAGCGGGTCGCGCTCGTTTGCCGGCACCGGTTCGTCGACCGCGTCGCGATGATGCGCGGGCCGGCGTCCGGGACGGATGTTGCACGTGAGCGATTTGGATTCGTGAATCGAGACGTTGGGGTCGAGCGAAATAGGAATCAGCGTGCCGACCGAGTCACCACGCGCCAAAGCCACCATGTTGCCGAAATTGTAGGGTACGCCGATCGTGTGCGCGCGCCGCCCCTTACCCAGACGCAGCGGCCGGATACGTCCGCTCACCAAGGCCCGTACTTCTATTTCACCGAGCGCCGTTGACAACGTGACCCAATCGCCGCTCTTGATGCCTTTCTCGACGGCCAGCTGCGGATCGATCTCGCAGAACGCGCGGGGTTGCAGCTCGGCGAGCCACGGCACGTAACGCGTCATGATGCCCGACATCTCGGTGACGCGATAACTCGTGAGAATATACGGGAACTTGTCGTCGATCGGTTTGTTGTAGGGATTGTCGGTTCGGTCATAGCGACCGAAAACCGGGCTGCTTTGCTGCTTATAAAGCTCGTTTGCAACAACTGATTGTTGCGGTTCGTAATGCGCCGGAATCGGCGCGTCCTTGAGCGCGCCGCCGGGCACGAAGAGTTGCGCCTTGCCTTCGAGCATCATGATGAACGGATCCGCACCGGAGTGAAAATCCATTCCGCCCGCGTCCGGATTGGCGGGCGTATTTGGCGCCTTGGTCGCGGGGAAGTCGGGAACGTCGACGCCGGTCCATTTCTTGGCGTTCGCGTCCCACCACACGTACTTCTTGCGCTCGCTCCACGGATTGCCCTCGGGATCGGCCGACGCGCGGTTGTAGAGCGTGCGCCGGTTTGCGGGCCACGCCCACCCCCAGTTCGGGGCGGTGTACGGGCCGCTGTTGTCGCGGCTGCGAGCGTGGTTGGTGTGCTTGTCGGGACAGACGCCGGTGTAAATCCAACCGCCCGATGCCGTTGAGCCGTCATCTTTGAGATCGGTGAAGCTCGCAACTTGTTCACCGGTCGCGGTGTAGTAGCCGTTGATCTCTTGCAAGACCTTGAGCACCGACGGCTCACCTTTTTCGCGTTCGTGGGGATCGTCGCTCTCGTAGTTCCATGTCATGTCGAGGATCGGACGGTCTTTGGGATCGGTCGATCCCGCATATAGCTCTTTGAGTCGCTTGGCCAGCCAGTTGAGGTAATAAGCGTCGCTCTTCGAATCGCCGGCAGGTTCGACCGCTTTATCGTGCCCTTGCAGCATGCGGCTGGTCTGCGTCATCGTACCGTCTTTTTCGAGCACGGTGGCGCCCGGTAAGAAGAACACTTCGGTTCCGATCTGCGAGGGGTTCGCGCCCTCACGACGCCAGAACGAGACCGTTTCGTTGTCGTAGCTGTCGATGTTGACGAACCACTCGAGCGACTCCAACGCCGCTTTGGTCATCTCGGCGTTTTGACCGGAGGCGCCCGGGTTTTGCCCGATCACGAAATAGCCTTTGACGGTGCCGTCCTTCATCGCAAAGGTCGTCGGAAGCTGCGAATGATCGCCGATGAGCTGCGGCAGATATTCGAAACAATAGTCGTTTTCTTTGGTCGCAGCGTCGCCGTAAAACGCCTTGAGCAGCGAGACCACGTATTTTGGCGTGTTCGCCCACCAGCCGGTCGGCTTGGTGGTGGACTTCAAGTATGCCGCCAGCGTTTGTTCGTCGCGATTGGCCGATGGCATCGCGAGATAACCGGGCAGCAGGTCGAACAGCGTCGCGATGTCGGTTGCGCCTTGAATGTCGGCGTGGCCGCGCAACGCCATGATGCCGCCGCCGGGACGCCCCATGTTGCCGAGCAGCATCTGCAGCACGGCGCCGGTGCGGATGAACTGCACGCCGTCGCTGTGCTGCGTCCAGCCGAGTGCATAGGCGAACGCGGTGGTGCGCTCGCGGCCGCTGTTCTTCGCGACCGTCTCCGCAATGGTCAAGAACTGGTCGCGCGGCGTACCGCAGACGCGCTCCACCATCTCGGCGGTGTAACGCGAGTAGTGCCGGCGCAACAGGCTGAGTACGCAGCGCTCGTGCTGCATCGTCGGATCGGTTTTGATGCGCTTGTTTTCGTCGCGCTCCCACGTCCACGTGCTGAAATCATAGACGAGCGCATCCGGATCGTACCCGGAGAAAAGGCCGTCGAGGTCTTCGGTGTCTTTGAACGCCTCGCTTACCAAGTAGCTCGCATTGGTATATGCCGCGACGTACTCTTTAAAGTACCGCTCGTTGCTCAAAACGTAGTTGATGATTCCGCCGAGGAACGCGATGTCCGTGCCGCTGCGCATCGGCGCGTAAATATTCGCCACCGCCGAAGTGCGTGTGAAGCGCGGATCGACGTGGATGATCGTCGCGCCGCGCTCTTTGGCCTCCATCACGAAGCGAAAGCCAACCGGGTGCGCCTCGGCGAAGTTCGATCCCTCGATTAAGATGCAATCCGCGTTAACGAGGTCCGGGAGCCACATCGTCGCGCCGCCGCGACCGAACGAGGTGCCGAGACCCGGCACCGTCGAGGAGTGTCATATTCGAGCTTGGTTTTCGATCGAGACAACACCGAGCGAGTGCATCAGCTTGCCCAGCATGTAGTTTTCTTCGATCGCGAAGGTCGCGCCGCCGAGCGAAGCGATTCCCAGCGTGTGATTGACGCGCTTGCCGTTCCACTCGCGCGCGAACGTCTCGTCCCGCGTTTTCTTCACGAGCTGCGCGATGCGCTCGAGCGCCCATTCGAGCGGTCGCTCTTCGTAACGGTCCGAATATGGCGCGCGATACTTGACCGTCGTCCAACGCTGGTCGTTGACGGTGAGACCGAAGAGCGCGGAGCCTTTGGGACAAAGGTGGCCGCCGTTGATCGGGCTCTCGGGGTTGCCTTCGACGTCGAGCAGTTTTCCGTCGTCGCTCACGTACGCTAGCGTGCTGCATCCGACCGCGCAGTAACAGCAGACGCTGGTAACCGCCTTGGCACCGCTGATGCGCGCTGTCAAAGCTTTCGTGCGCTCGGATGCGACGTTAGGCAACATCCCGATTCGCTCGCCCAGTTCCTCGCCGTCGCGCGGAAGCAGTTTCGTCAGGTCAACGGTGGTTTTCACGCCTGCCCTCCGAGTCTAAGCGGGGGCCGTTGCCGGCCCCCGCACGTGTTGGACGTTATACCCAGAACTACGCGGTAGCGGTATTGGGTTGCTCCGTAGGCTTCTTCACGAAGAACGGTATGATCGCCGCGATGATCAGCATCACCGCGACCCACGGCATCGCGCCCGTAAACGAGCCGGTGTGGTCCTTCACGAAAGCGGCGACCAGCGGTCCGACGAGCCCCGCAAAGCCCCAAGCGGTAAGGATGTAGCCATAGATTTGCCCCAGGTACTTCGTCCCGAAGAAATCCGCTGTGAATGAGGGCATCACGCCGAACCCGCCACCATAGCAGGCCAGGACGATTGCAAAGCCGATGCCGACCAACACTGGGTCGTGTAGGCTCCCCAGGATGAAAAAGATCACGACCTGGATCAGGTACATCACCGTATACGTGAGTCCGCGTCCAATGCGGTCGGATACCGAGCCCCAGAAGAATCGGCCCAATCCATTGAAGATCGCGAGCAATCCATAAATCGGCGCGACAACCGCTGCGCCCAACCCGGTGAGATCGCTATAGATAGGGACAGCGTTCGAGATGATGAGGATACCGGCGGTCACGTTCAGGAAAAGCAAGAGCCACAGCAGATAGAGTTGCGGCATGCCCAGCGCTTGCGAAGGCGTGTAGGTTAGGCCGCTTGCGGATGCCTGCGCAACTGCGCCCGGCCGAGTATACGTCGACGGCGGATTGCTGAGCATCCACGCGCAGATGCCGCCGAAAATGATAAAGACCACGCCGGACCAGATGAATACGTTCATCACCGATTGTATCTGCACGGTGGTAAGCGCGTACTGGGTTGGATCGAACGTTGTCCCGGCCTTGATCGCCGCGTCGCGCGCGGCGGCGTACGCGCCCGCCGCGTGTGCCGCTGAACCAAAGCCGGCAACATGAGGCGCGATGAGGTTGTAGAAGAATGCGCCGAGCCCGAAGCCCATCACGACTAAACTGCTTCCCAGGCCACGCTTGTCGGGAAACCACTTCGTAACGACTGCAACCGGCGTGACGTAGGCCATTCCGTTGCCGATGCCGCCGATGACACCGTAGGTCAGATAGAGCCACCACTTCCCGAGCCCTGCGGTACCAAGGCCTGCGAGAAGAAGACCGATCCCCCACAACACGACTCCGACAATGGTAACCGTGCGAGGACCGACGCGGTCCTGCCAGCGTCCACCGATGACGGTGCCGACGCCAATGAAAAAAATTGCGACGGCGAACGCCCAAGTCGTAATCTCGTTGGTCCACCCGAAAGCGGCGATCAGCGGACGCGTGAAAAGACTCCACGAATAAACGGTGCCCAAGCAAAGCATCACACCGATGCCGGCGAGCGCGATTCCCCAGCGATTGCCCGAGGACGCGGGATTGGAAGCCATGCGCGTTTCCCCCTAAATATGAAGCTTCATGACAATGCGTGGTAGTACAAATGCCTCGTGGGTACTTTACCCTACGCTTGGTAAGACCTTGGCCGCTTGGTTAGCCAAAGTTCAGCGTGGTGTGTGTCCCGCGACGTGCGCCAGAATGTCGTTGAGCACGCGTGGATCCGCTGCATCGGCATCGCGAAAATCCATGCCCATGCTGGCGGCCGCGCCGTAGGCGTGGGGCGTGTTTTTCACCGTGTCGTCGATCTTCGGCGCGATGACATCGTACGGTCGTAGATCGGAATGCAATGCGAACGCGTCGTACAGCGGTGGCGCGAGCGTGTCATAGATCGTCATCGGCGGCAGGCCGAGCAGCAATTCGATCGTGCGCACGACGCTCGAGGTCGTGTAGTGGGCGTGATGGACGCCGGGCGCGGCGTATGGCGACGCGAGGTAGAATGTCGTGCGCTGGTCGTCGACGTGATCGGGGCCGTTCTGAGAGTCGTCTTCGATGGCAAAGATCGCGGTGCTCGCCCAATAGCGCGAATGCGAGACGACGTCGATCACGCGCCCGAGCGCGTGATCGTTCTGTGCGACGTATGCCTGCGGCGTCAACGCACCGGGGTAGGTACCAAAGGTGTGATCGTTGGGCAGGCGCAGGATGATTAGCGCCGGCAGATTGCCGTCGCGCACGAATTGCTCGAACTCGCGCTGCCACTCGTCGACACGAACTTCGTCGCTGATTTTCAGATCGAAGCCGGGCGAGCGGCCGTCGATCTTTCCGATCAAACCGGCCATGTGCGTGGTGTACAAGCCGCCCGGGTTCGCCGGGTCGGTTACGAACTCGCCGTAATCGCGCAACGAAACGCCGTGCTTGTCCGCATCGTCCCAGAGATAGCCGGTGCCGGGCGCGCTCGCCGTGGCGCCGTCTTCAAAGTCGTACTGTTTGCGCCGTCCGCCGTAGTTCGGTGGCCAGAAACGCTCGAGGTAATCGTTGGCAAACGCTGCCGTCGACCAGTTGTGACCCGTAGCGCTCACCTGCGCGTCGCTGAACGTGCGGTCGAAGACGCCGAAGCGCATCGCGATCGCGTGATCGTTCGGCGTAATGTCCTTCCCGAACCACGCGAGCTTGGGATCGCCGTCGCCGATCGGCAGATCGCCGAGTACCTGATCGTAGGTGCGGTTTTCCTTGATGATGTAGATGACGTGCGCAATCGGGCCCCCGGCGCGCACGACGGTTTGCGCCGGCGTTGCGACCGGCACCGGCATACCGGTGATGACGTCGGCGGTGCTCGTCGCGTCGAACGTATTGCGCGCAATCGCGCGGACCGACCCGGTCATCGCCGAAGCCACGTATTCGGGATCGTGGTGATGCTCGGGACGAAAGTCGGGATTCGCCCGCGAACTTTCGCCGCGTCCGTTCGAAACGTACACGGTGGCTTCGTCGACCGCGACACCGGTTGGGTACCAGCCCGCGGGCGCGCGCGCGATCACGTGCCCGTCGCGAATCTCGGCGATCGCGTTTTCGGCCCCGAGCGAAGCGTAAAGGGTACCGTCGGACGCGACGGCAAGCGCGTTGGGCGACGCGCCGCGTCCTTGCGGCAAGCCCACGTCGATGCGAGCGGTCACCGCATCCGTCTTCGTGTCGAGGACGTCGATCGTGTCGGCATCGCTGCAGGCGACATAGAGTTTCGAACCATCAGGCGAAAGCGCGAGCGCCGCAGGATGCAGATCGACCGCGACCGTTTCGACTTTGTCGGGCAGAATGTGCGTCAGCGTGGCCTCGCCGCGGTTGGCGACATAGAACGATCCCGGCGCAATCGCGATTGCAGCGGGATGCGATCCGGTGTGCGTGCCGGTAAGCTCTGGACCCATGCGGATGAACATGTTCTCAAGATCCGAGACCGCGTAGATCGTGCCGTCACGGCCGCGGGCGATAGCGCTGATGTACGACGCCGCGTGGTGCGTCTCGACGTCGCCGGTCGCCGCGTCGACGATTTCCACCGCATCGGTGGTTGCGCCCGGAACGACGACATGCGTTGCGTCGCTCCACAGCGGTGTGCCGAAGTCGTCTTTGAGCGGGACGACGCGCAGCGCATGCAGATCGTGGGTCGCGAGAATGCGTAGCGCGGGCGGATTGACGCCGCTTTCAACGACCGCTATTTTGCTACCGTCGGGCGAGAGCGCAAGCCCTTGCGGCATCGTGCCCGTCGGGTTCACGGCGCCGCTCGGCGGCGTCAATGTCCAATCGGTGGGAAGCCAGATCGTGCGTGTCGCGGTCGCCCCGGCGATTCCCAATGCTAACAAAAGGGAAAGAACCACCATCCAACGTCGCTTCATGGAGGGAGGTCTGCGCCGCCCCGGAAACGGCAACCTTCGATCCGTTAAGGAGTGTTAAAATCGCCGTGGACCTTTCGTCGATCACCGTCTATGCGAACGGCACGTTCTGCCGCTACGATGAGGCCAAAGTCGGCCTGCTGACGCACGGCCTACAATATGGCACGGGCTGTTTCGAAGGGATCCGCGGCTATTGGAGCCCGAACGAGCGCGAGCTCTACCTCGTACTTCTGCGCGAGCACTATTCGCGGCTGAAAACCTCGGCAAAGATTCTAATGATGAGCGTGCCGTATTCGGTCGATCATCTAATCGATCTCACGACCGAGTTGTGCGCGATCAACCGCTTCGAGACGGATATTTACATCCGGCCATGCGTTTTTAAGTCGGCCGAAGACATCGGCGTGCGGCTGCATAACGTTCCGGATGCCTTTGCGATCATCCCGGTGCCGTTCGCGAACTACCTCGACACGAGCAAGGGGCTCAAGGTGTGCATCAGTTCGTGGCGCCGTGCCGACGATTCGATGGCGCCGCCGCGAGCCAAGATCACCGGCCTGTACGTGAATTCCGCTCTTGCAAAGAGCGAAGCGATCACCAACGGTTATGACGAGGCGATTCTGCTTTCGCACGACGGACACGTCGCCGAAGGTTCGGCCGAAAACGTTTTTCTCGTGCGCGACGGCAAACTGCTCACGCCCGATCCCTCGCAGAACGTCCTCGAAGGCTGCACGCGCAAAGCGATCATGGAAATCGGCGCGTCACTCGGCGTCGAGACGATCGAACGCTCGGTCGATCGCGGCGAACTCTACGCCGCCGACGAGCTGTTCTTCACCGGCACGGCAGCCGGCATCGCGCACATCGCATCGGTCGATCAGCGCGTCGTCGGCGACGGCACGATGGGTCCGATCACAAAGATGCTCGCGGAAACGTACCAACGCGCGATCCGCAACCAAGACCCGGCGTGGAGCCAATGGCTTACGGCAGCCTACGCGTCAAAAACGAAGGTAACGGCGTAAGCTAGTTGCCGCCGTTGCTCGAGGGACCGCTGTGTCCCCAGTAACGCAAGTCCGGCGACGTGATGCCGTTGGTTTCGCTGAAGGCACTGATGCCGGTGAGATTGCGCCACGCCGTCATGCGCGCTTCTTGCTGGAACGTCAGTAGCGAGAGCGAGCGGATGAACGTGCGCCCGATATCCAACGACGGTAAGTGCGTGGTCATGACCGCGATGACGTACGGGTCGTCGCCATAGACGATGCCGACGTCGTTGAGCGTGTCGAAGAAGCTGCCGGTCTTGTGCGCGATCGCGATGCCGGGCGGCAGTGACGCCGGCAGCAACGTGTTGATTTGATCGCCTTCGAGAATCGAAATCATCTCGTTGGAGGACCAATCGTCGACGAGTTCGCGTTTGGCCATCATCGTGAGCAACCGCACCATGTCAGCCGGCGATGATTGGAGCGCTTGCCGTACCGACCACGAGTCCGTGCGTACGTAGCCGCGTAGATGGGTTTGATCTAATCCAAGCCTATTCATCGTGCGATTGATGTTGGCAAGGCCCACCAAACGGATCAGCATGTTCGTCGCGGTGTTGTCGCTGACGTCGATCATCTTGTCGAGCAACTCATCGACACTGTACGTGCTCCCGGCCGGTGCGTCGCAGAGATCGCCCGAGCCGTAGTCCTTGTCGCTTTCCAACAGCGTGACGCGGCGGTCGAGTTCGAAACGGCCCGCTTCGAGCTGACGGAAGACTTCTACCATCACCGGGACCTTGATCGTCGATGCTGCCGGCATCACGGCGCCGGCGTTATACCCGACGTGGTAGCCGGTCGCAAGGTCCATCACTTCAACCGCGCTCGACGCGGGGAAACGCACGACCATCCGGTGGAGGTCGGCGCGCAGCAATTGCATCGGAGGAGGGACGAGCGTTGCTTGCGCGGGTGCACAGAGCCCAAGGAAGGGCACCAGCATTCCCGCGATGATGGCAATGACAAAACGTACTGCCCGCGAATCGCCCACGTTGTTCGCAGTATAGCACAGGCTGCAATACTTTTTTCTTGGAGCTTTTAGAACGGGACGCCGTCGGCAGCCGGTGCGCGCACTCTGCCGGTGACGCCGGCGAGTGCGACGAGTGCGGCGATGTACGGGAGCGCCTGCATTGCGTTAGCGGGAAGCCACGCAATCTGGCCTTGCAACACGTATTGTAAAGCTTCGAAAAAACCGAAGACGACGCAGGCAACGGTCGCGCCCAGCGGATGCCAGCGGCCGAAGATCACGGCGGCAAGGGCGATGAACCCGCGACCGGCCGTCATCCCGTCGGAATACAGGTTGAGCTCGCCGATCGAGAGGAACGCGCCGCCGAGACCCGCGAGCGCGCCGCTCATGATGACCGCGTAGGTGCGCAAGCGCAGCGGATCGAGTCCGGCGGAGACCACGGCGCTGGGATTTTCGCCCGATGCCCGGATCCGCAGTCCCCATGGCGTGCGGTACAAAATCCATTGCAGCGCCGCCGCCAGCACGAATGCGGCGACGACGAGCACCCAATACTTATCGCCGAGGCTTGCAACTTGCACGCTCGCGCCCGGCTGGTTGAAGAGCAGCACGAGCCCGTAGGCTGCGCCGCCGGCGCAGATCAAGTTGATGCCGGTCCCGGCGACGATCTGATCGACTTTGAAACGCGTGGCTGCAAATGCGAGCAGGTAGCCGAAGGCAGCGCCGGTGCCGATGCCGGCGACAAGGCCAAGCACTGGACTGTGCGTTGCGAACGAAGCAACCACTGCGAAAAATGCGCCGGCGGCCATCATACCTTCGAGTCCGATGTTGATGACGCCCGAGCGTTCCGAAATCACGCCGCCAAGTGCGGCGTAGATGACCGGCGTTGCTTTGACGAGCGTCAAGGCGATGAGCGTTACGATCAGTTCGGTCATGGTAGGGTTCCCTCGACGCGGGTAGCGACGTAACGCCGCGCCGCCAACACGAAGATGATCAAGCCTTCGATGACGTGGATTGCATCTTTGGGCACTTGCGCGCTTGCCTGCATCGCAAGGCCGCCGGACTCGAGAATACCGAAGCCGAACGCCGCGAGGCAAATCCACAGTGGCTGCAAGTCCCCGACCAGTGCGACGGCAATTGCCGTGAATCCATACCCTGGCGACAGCTGCGTGTTGAAGCGATGCAGTTCGCCCGAGACGATGGTCGCGCCGCCGACGCCCGCGATTGCGCCCGAGAGCGTGAGCGCAAGCCACGTGATTCGCCCGAGGTTGATCCCGCTGCGGCGCGCCGCTTCGGGGGCTTCGCCGCTCGCGCGCAGGTCGTAGCCGAAGACCGTGCGCGCGAGCACCCACTGCAAGAGCACCGCCAGCGCCAGCGCGAAGAGCAGTGCGATCGAAAGCCGTGTACCGGGCAAAAGAGCCGGCAGCCAATACTTGGGCTCGAGCCATGCCGTCTCGGCGCCCGCTGCGAGCGGGCCTCGCAGCGGACCGCTCACGAGTTCCAGGGCAAATGCGGCCGCGACGAAATTGAGCATCAACGTCGCGATGATCTCGTTCGCACCGAAGCGTGCCTTCATCCACCCGGCGATCGCGCCCCACATACCGCCGCCGATCGCACCGGCGACGAGCATCAAGAAAATGCCGAGCGGCCCCGGAACGGTGAGCGCGGCGCCGAGCGCGCCGGCACACAGCGCGCCGACGAGCAGTTGTCCCTCGGCGCCGATATTAAACAGCCCGGCGCGAAACGCGAGACAGATGCCCAGCGCCGGAAAGAGCAACGCCGTGGTAGCGACGAGCGTCTCGCCGATTTCGTTGCGTCCGCCCAGCGCACCGACGAACAGTGCGGTGAAGCCGTCGATCGGACTCGTGCCGGCGACGATCATCGCGAGCGACATCAATACCACGATGAGGGCGATCGCACCGAGCGGACCGGCGAACGCGCGAGTGTAGCGATTCACGAAGAACCCGCCATGAGGCGGCCGATTGCCGCCCGATCGAACGCGTCGCGGTCGAAACTCCCGAGCACGGCGCCGCGGTACATGACGATCACGTGATCGGCGAGCGTTAGAATCTCGTCTAGCTCAAACGAAATCAGCAACACCGCGATGCCGCTGTTGCGAGCCTCCATCAAACGCGATTGAACTAGCGCGGCGGCGCCCACGTCGACGCCTCGCGTCGGGTTGTAGGCGAGCACGAACGCGGGCGTATCGATCAGCGCGCGCCCAACCACGAGTTTTTGCTGATTGCCGCCCGAGAGCGTGCGCACCGCTACGTCGAGATTCGCGGCGCGTACGTCGAAGCGCTCGCGAATCGCTTGCGTATCAGCTCGCGCACGCATGCGATCGAGTTCGGGTCCACGGCGCGCCGCTTTGCGATGCTGACGGCCGAGCAGCGCGTTTTCTACCAGCGACCAGTTCATGACCAGTCCCTCGCGTTGACGGTCTTGCGGAATGCTGCTCATCGTTCCGCTGCGCTCGATGATTCCGGTGTACTCGATCAAGCCGGCGAGCGCGTCGGCCAGCGTCGATTGGCCGTTCCCCTCGACGCCGGCAATGCCGACGATCTCGCCGCCTCGCACGTCGAGAAAGAAATCGCGCAGTTGCGTTGCTCCGCTGCCCGCGCACAGATCCTTGACGTGGAGGCACGGCGTCAGTTCGGTCGGCGCGCGCGCTGCAACCGCGGGAACCGCACCCCCGACCATCGCGCGGGCGATCGCGTCGATACTGGTCTGGGCCGTCAGTACGCGTTCGACGACCTTGCCGTGGCGCATGACCGTAACGCGCTTGGCATACGCGATCACCTCTTGCAATTTATGGGTCACGATCATGATTGCCGTGCCGCGCGCCGCGAGCTGCACGACCGTAGCGAAGAAGCTTTCGATTTCGGCAGGTGCGAGCGCGGCGGTGGGCTCGTCGAGCAAGAGCACCGTCGGATCGCGGTCGAGTTCGCGCAGCAGCTCCACGCGCTGTTGTACGCCGATCGGTAAGCTATCGACGAAAGCGTTGGGGTCGATCTCCAGACCGTTGCGCTGCGCGATCGCGAGCACACGTTCGCGCGCGGCGCCTTCGTCGATACGCCAACCGCGATGCGGCTCGCGCCCAAGCAGCACGTTCTGCCAAACGCGCAACCGTCCGATGAGCTCGAAATGCTGATGCACGAGACCGACGGTGCCGCGTGCGGTGACGGTGCCTTCGTCGGGTCGCATTTCGCCGAAGGCGATCGCCGAAAGGGTCGACTTGCCCGCGCCGTTCTCGCCGACGAGCGCGTGAATTTCTCCGGGATAGAGATCGAGGTCGACGCCGTCAACCGCTAGTATGCCGGGAAAGGTTTTGCGGATGCCGCGCAGCGACAGCGACGCGTCCATTAGAGCGCCACCGGTTTAAAGGATGCAAGCGCCTCGCGCGAATCGGGCGGCGTGATCTTCCCGTTGACGATTGCCGCTTCGATCGTCTTCAGGCGCGCCAGATTCGCCGGCCCAATTGCCGCCTTCGTATATTTGAAATCGGTCAACCCGATCGCGCCGTCCTTCAGACCGAAAATGACGTGTCCGTGCATCGGATGGCCATCGTGCAGTGCTTTGGCCACGTCGAACACGGCGACGTCGACCTTCTTCACCATCGAGGTGAGCACTTTGCCGGGTACGAGACTGTCCTGATCGGAGTCCACGCCGATCATATAACAACCCTCGCGTGCCTTCACTGCGTCGGCGGTGCCGAGGCCGGCTTTGCCTGCCGCAGCGTAGATGATATCGGCGCCGCCGTCGTAAAGCAGGTCCGAGAGTTCTTGTCCGGCGGCGACGTCGTCGAAGCTGCCCGCGTACTTCACGTCGACGCGGATAGACGGATCGACTTCGCGCGCGCCGGCGATATACCCGGCCTCAAATTTTCGGATCAGCGGAATGTCCTGTCCACCGAGAAACCCGATGTGATGCGTTTTGCTGACCATTGCGGCGAGCGCGCCGGCGAGAAACGATCCGTCCTGCTCGCGAAAGGTGATCGAGACAACGTTAGGATCGTCGACCACCGCGTCGATGATGGCATATTGTTGCGTCGGATTTTGCTTTGCAACCGAGTCGAGATCGAGACCCATCAGAAATCCGATCGCATACACCATGCCGTAGTGCAGATTGGTCAGCGCGATGAGATTGGGCTGATAGTCGGCGGCGGAGCGCGATTGCAAGACCTGGACGTAGGCGCCAAGTTCGGATTTCGCGCGAAGCAGACCGCGGTAGGCCGAGTCGTTGAACGAGCGATCGCCCAATCCGCCGACGTCGGTCACCATGCCGAGCGTCGTCTGGCCCGGCGCCGGACCGCGGTGGTGCCCACACCCGGCGCACGCAAAGGCACAGACCGCTGCTAGGAGTGCGGCGACTCTCATCGGACCGAGTGTACGACTCGGGGAGGCCGATGCCTTCGTACCGAAGCGCTCGCACATGCAGCTTCGCGATTTGCGCCATCAGCCTCCCCGCCGCTGGAACGAGCAGCTCGACGGCGTTGCGTGGCTTCCACGCTTGATCGACAAGGCGCGTGCGGCGCTCAATGGTACGCTGGGGACCTATCTTTACGGTCAGTCGCCGGTCGATCGTGACTTCTTGCACACGCTCGGCGTCGGCCATCGCGAGTTTGCGCAAATTGTCGCATATGCGCCTGACGACCGAGGCGTGGTCGATGCGCTGCTCGCGCGCGACTCGGGAAGCATGGATCGTGCCCGAGCTTGGACGCTGCGGTGCCCGCGCGCCTACGGCGCGTTCATGCGAGTACTCGACGTTGACGACGGTTACGCAAGAGGCTTGGGCTTCGTGAAGCCGCTCTCCAATGCACTGTCGAGCCTCGTTACCCGGCTGGCGCGGCGCGCGTTTCCTAAGAGACCGGCGCAGGGAATTACACCGAAATGGTAACCAGCACGAATCATAGCCGCACCGCGCGCGTCGACGTCATCGGCGTACCGATGGATTTGGGTGCAAGCAGGCGCGGCGTCGATATGGGACCGTCGGCAATCCGATACGCGCGGCTCTACGATCGTCTACGTGAACTCGGCTTCCCCGAGGTGCTGGATCACGGCAATCTTCCGGTGCCGATCCGTGAGGGCCTCGAGGCGAACGACGTGTCGGCGAAATACCTCGACGTAATCGAGCGCGTGTGCGCGGATTTGGCGAGATTTGCCGAAGACAGTGTGCGCACCGGCGGGTTGCCGATCGTGCTCGGCGGCGATCATTCGATTGCGATGGGCACGCTGGCCGGTCTCACGCGAGCGCGAGGTACGCCGCCTGGGTTAGTTTGGATCGATGCGCACTCGGACATCAACAGCCCGCAGAGTTCGCCGACAGGCAACGTGCACGGCATGCCGTTGTGGTTCGCGCTGCACAACGGTTTTGCGAAGGCGGAGACCACCGTACAGATCGGGTTGCGCGACGTCGACGAAATCGAAAAGAAGCAGCTGCGCGAATCGGGCGTGCGCGCATTCTCGATGACGGACGTCGACAAGCTTGGGATGACGCGTGTGATGGAGGAGGCGCTCGCGATCGTCGGAGGCCGCCCGATTCACGTCTCATTCGACATGGATGGCATCGATCCGAGCGAAGCGCCCGGCACCGGCACACCGGTGAAAGGTGGCCTGAGTTTTCGCGAAGCCCATCTCGCTATGGAGATGCTTTATGAATCGGGGCATCTAGAGTCGATCGAAATGGTCGAGATCAATCCGATTCTCGACACGCGCAATCAAACCGCGGCGCTTGCCGTCGGGCTGATTTGTTCGGCGCTAGGCAAATCAATTCTGTAGTTCCCGTGCACGCGCTCTCGCTGACCGGAGCGCCGAGCCGGCGTAACGCGATGCGTGTCATCGCCGAGTCGATCGCATCGCATGGAACCGCGATCTTTTGTCTGCACGGGATCGATGAGGGCGATGCGCTAGCGCTTGCGACCCGGTTTGATTGCGGCTATGCGTACCGGGGACGTCAAGCACTGTTTTGGGATTCACGTTACGCAGCGCGCGAAGTGCTCGATCGCTACCTGCCCAGCTCGCCGCTGCGCGCGTTCGATCGCCGTGGACTCTTACAGGTCGAAGGCAGCTTCGGTGGCGTGTCGCTGGCGTTGATGGCAACGCAGTTCGCGGATGAGCGCGCAGTACGCGTGCTTGAAGTGCGCTTCGCGCGGACGGTGCTGCGCAAGTCTCGTGGCGCGGCGCTGCTGTTCGTGACGGGCGTTGCATCGGGTGCGATTGCCTTTGCGGATTTGGGATTTACGACGATTGCGAGCGACACCGGCACGCTGGTCGCCGCGCGCGACGTGCGCGCAGATGCCGCCGTCGTCACAGTGTGATCGTCGCCTGGCCCTCGCACGTCATGCCGCCGCCGCACACCGCGGGATCCCACGACGCGGACGCGAGCAGCGCTTGGATTTGCTGCTCGACGCTCGGATCGAGCGCCGGCGAAAACGCGACATGCTTCGTACGTCCGTTGCCGTCGACGATGATGGTCAGCGTCACGTGCACGCCCAGCGCAAGCAGCGATTTTCGTACGGCCGGGTCCAGCACCGGCGTGTCGTTGACGCCCAGCGGCTCGTAGCCGCCGACGGGCTGCCGGCTCGTTGCTGGAGCGTTTTGCGGCGTCGTGCTGGGGGGAGCGACGGTGACCGGAGGCTGCGTCGCGACGCTGCCGCTCTGGACGACGGACGCCTGGACCGGCGCGGCAGCGACCTGTTGTGACGGCTGCGTGGTGCGCGTACTGACTGGACGGCGCGCGGGCGCCGGTGCGTGCGCGACCGAAACCACCGCGGCGACGGCGTGCTGTGGCGCGGCAGCGCGATGTTCGGGGCGCGGCGCCGGCGTTTGAATGCGCACGGTCTGGATGCGCACGAACGAGAGCAGCTCGATGTTCTGCGTGCTCTCGATGCGAGCCAGCGGCGGAATTAGCGCGAGCAGCACCAGGTGGAGCGCCAGCGATGCCAATAGCGCTCGATAGAGCAAGCGGTTGTGTGAGACGGTGTGGCCCATGCGTACCTTTAAGAAGGTCTCTTCGCTGATCGAACGGTCCGAACCACCCTCGCGTGACGGGAGGGGGCGCCTAGCAGACCGCGCAAGCTCCGACGGCATGATCGACACGAATATCGTCCTGTATCAGGCAGAGTGGTGCCCCTACTGCGCTCGGGTTCGCGCAAAACTGACCGACCTGCTGTTGGACTACCGGATCGTGAACGAGCCCGAAGAACACGCCGCTCGAACCAACCTCAAAGAACTTTTCGGCGTGACCGGTATTCCGTCGATGACCGATGGCGACGTCAAGATTGCCGACGACGACGACGCGATCATCGCCTATCTCGAAAAGACATATGGCAAGCGGTAATCCCGCGCAAGGCCGTTACCCGATCGCTGCTGCGACACTTGCTCTCTTGTTGGCAGGCGCCTTCATGCCGTCACCCCTGTACGAATTCTACCGCACGCACTGGGGTCTGACGCCGGCCGAAATCAGTATCGTGTTTGCGATCTACGCGGGTTCATTGATTCCCTCGCTTCTGTTCTTCGGCGGCATCTCCGACGACATTGGCCGGCGAAAGACACTGATGATCGCGCTGGGGTTCTCTGCGATTGGTGCGCTGACGTTTGCGCTCGCTTCGAACCTGTGGTGGCTGCTCGCCGGCCGCATGCTGCAGGGAATCGCTATCGGGATCGGCACGCCGACGGCCACCGCGGCGATTCGCGAATGGATGCCCGATAATCTACAAAATCGCGCAGGATTGGTGGCGATCGTTGGTATCGCGACCGGTTCAGCCGCCGGCGCCGCGATGGCCGGCATCCTCGCGCAATATGCGCCGCTGCCGGCCAAGCTTACGTTTCTCGTGTATATCGCGTTCGCGCTCGTGCTTGCACGCTTCGTACAAAGCGTACCATCGTGTCCGCACACGCACTCGGCCGCGCACCGCGGGCTTCCGTCGATTCGACCATCGATTCGACGTCCGCTCCTCGTTGCGTCGGGTCAATCGTTTATCGGCTGGGCGGTGATCTCGATCTTCGCCTCGCTCGTGCCGTCGCTTTTGGAAAGCGCACTCGCCCTGCATAACTTGGTCATCGGCTCATGCGTGATCCTTTGCGTGCAGATCGGAACGCTGCTTGCCGCAACGGTCGGAAGCCGTTTGAGCAATCGCACTGCAATCGTGGTAGCGATGCTCGCGCTCGGAGCCGGTGTCTGGACGCTCCTGCTGGGGGTGCCTCAACACATCTACGTGCTGCTCGTGCTGGCGTGCGCGCTCGCCGGACTCGGCAACGGGCTTGGTTATCTCGCCGGGCTGAATATCGTCAATGCGGTTGCACCGCCCGAGCACCGCGCTGAGACGCTCTCCGTCTTGTTCGTCGCAAGCTACTTGGGCTTTAGCATTCCTGCACTGACCGTGGGCATCGCTGCCAACCACACGGGATTATTCGTAGCAATCATGGGGTTTGCGCTCGTCCTCGGCGCGTTCGCTATCGTCACGATGTTCGCCGCGACGCCGCGGAATCTCAGGAGCGCGACAGCGTAAGAAGCACGTTCACGAGAAGGGGACCACGATGAATGACAATGCCGGCCCGTGGCACGAGCTCGATGTCTCGCAGTGGGCTCCCACGAAGCAGTCCTTGCAGCTCTACTCGCAGATGCTTGGTAAAATCCGCCTTGCGCTTTCGCCGCCACAGCCGAACTGGATGTTCACGGCGCTCTATCTCAATCCGCGCGGGCTCACGACCGGCTCAATTCCCTGTGACGATTCTTCGATCGAGTGCCTGTTGGACGTGCACGATTCGGTCATCGGCGTCTCCAAGAGCGATGGCCGATCTCGGACGATTCCACTTGCGCCTTCTCGCACCGTAGCGCAGGTGTACGCCGATCTCGCGGCTGCGCTCGAGGCGCTGAACGTCGAGTGCTACATCTCTCTCGTGCCGCAAGAAATCCCCGACACGACGCCGCTGAACGACGACCGGCGAGTGCGGGCCTACGATCGGGCCGCCGCCTTGCGTTGGTTCCAAACCTACACGGCGCTGGCCGGGATCTTCGAGCGGTGGCGCAGCCGATTCTTCGGCCGCTCGGGCGTACAAGTATGGTGGGGTGCCTTCGACGTTGCGTTGATGTTGTTCAGCGGCAAGCACGTCGCTCCGCCCAGCAACCGCGGCTACTTGTTGAAGTACGATCTCGACGCGGAGCTGATGAATGTCGGCCTCTATCTGGGGGACGAAACGACCGCACCGTTCCTTTACGGCTACATCTATCCCGAGCCGAACGGCGCGCCTTCGCTCCCCATCCGTCCGTCGACCGCCGCGTGGTCGGCGCAGCTCAAAGAATGGGTACTGCCATACGACGACGTGCGAAAGTCGGCCGATCCGGAGGCGACCATCCGAACCTTCATCGACGCGATATACGCGCACTGCTTCGATGCAGCCGGATGGGATAAGGATGCGCTCACCTACGATCTGCCGAAGTCTTTGGCCGCAAAGGAGACCTCACGATGAGCGGCGGCGATAAGATTCCTTGGGAGCACGACTACGAAAAGGCGCTCGAGCGCGCACGCTCGGAGCAAAAGCTCGTCTTGCTGGATGTCTTCAATCCCGGTTGAGGGGGCTGTCAAGCGCTGGATACCGTGACGTATCCCGACGAGTCAGTAGTTTCTGCGATGCTCGCGAATGCGATCCCCTTTCAAATCGACAATACAAATAAAGACGCGTTCGTCATGTTGCATCGCCTCCACCACATCTGGACTCCCGACCTTCGCGTGCTCGATCATAACGGCGACGAACTCTACCGCTGGGACGGATTCCTTCCGCCCTCGGAGTTTGTTGCGCGCATGTTGTGCGGCTTCGCTATGGCGCAGCTGCGAACCAAGCATTTCGAGGCGGCGGAAAAACTCTACGTCGACGTGTTGCGTCGTTATCCGACGACGTTTGCCGCGCCCGAGGCACAGTACTACCTCGGCGTCGCACGCTATCGGAACGATCCCGAAGGCGACGACCTCACCGAGCAGTGGGTGCAGCTGCGCTCGCTCTATCCGTCCAGCGAGTATCGTTTCAAGCAGTATTTCAAAGAACTACCGCAATAACCGCGACGATGGCGCCGCAGACGGTCGCGGTGAAGTTGACGGCGTCGTTGTCGAACCAGCGCAAGCCCCGGCGGATCGCCGTCGGGGTTCCACACGCGTGCGGATCGGTTTCGCACTCGCGAGCGCACGCCGGGCAGTAGCGCAGCGTCTGTAGCGTTGCGCCGAGAATCGAATCGACGATCGAACCGGCGACGCCGCCAAGCAGGACCGGCCAAAGCGCAGCGACGTTGACGAGCGCCGCCACGACCGCCACGACCAGCGCACCGGCAATTTGCGCGAGCGAACCTTGCGCGGTGATGCCGCCCGAGATGCCGGGTGCAAGCGGTCTGCCCGTCAGGATCGATCGCGGGGCACCTCTGGCCAGCGTGCCGATCTCGGTAGCCCACGTGTCCGCCGACGCCGCGGCGAACGCGCCCGCGAACGCCGCAAGCAGCGGTGCTCCATAGCGCAAGGAAAGCAGAATAGCAACGGCCGCAGCGCCGCCGTTGGCAAGTACCTGCCACACATCGCGGGCGCCCTGCTTGCCAATGTCGACCAGCGCGCGCTTTCGCGTGCGCCCCACGCGAGAGAGCAGCGTCGACGGAATGAAAAACGCGAGGAGTACCGCCGCGCCCTGCCAACCGGCGCCGATCAAGACCGCAGCGCCGATAAAGGCCGCGGCGATCGCGCCGCTCGTCGTCAGGCCGATTTTGCTCAAGCCAGCAGCGCGAGATGTGCTTCGAGCGCGTCGAGCAATCCGTCGGTAGTAAAGACGTCGGCGACGACGTCGACGTGCAATCCCAACTCCTCGGCGGCTTGCGCGGTGATCGGTCCAATGCAGGCAATCAACTTGCCGCGCGCTGCGCCGCGAGCGGATTCCATGCCGCCGAGTAACTCGACGAAGCCTCGCACCGTGCTCGCACTCGTGAAGGTGAAAATGTCGGCACGCGCAGCTTTTTGCGCGAGCTCGGGATCGACGTCGACGATGGTTTTGTACGCGGCCACGACGTGGGGAACGCGGGCGGCGTCTTCGAGCATCTGCGGCAAGACGTCGCGCGCTTCTTGCGCGCGAAAGATCAAGATCCGATCGCCGGAGTGCGATGCCGCAAGCAGCGCTCGCGCGATCTCTTCGCTCACGAAGGCGGCTGGGACGAGGTCGGCACGCACGCCGAACGCGCGCAGGCGCTCGGCGGTCTTCGCGCCGATCGCCGCGACGCGCGTCGCACCGATGTAGCGCGCGTCGCTATCGAGCGCGGCCAGGCGGTCGAAAAACGCGTCGACGCCATTCTGCGAGGTGAAGACCACCCAGCGGTAGCCGGCGAGATCGTCGATTGCACGATGGGCGGCTGCCGTGTCGTCGGGTGGGACGATCGCTATCGTCGAAGCGAGGATCGGTTCGACGCCGCGCGCGTAGAGTGCTCGAGCGAATTCTTCCGCTTGATGCGCGGGTCGAGTGATCAACACGCGTTTACCGAAGAGAGGCATCCGATCGAACCAACGCAGCTTCTCGCGCAGCGCAACGACCTGGCCGACGACCACGATCGCCGGTGCGTGCAGACCTTCGCGCCGTACGTCGTCGGCAATCGTCGAGAGCGTGCCGGTGACCGTCCGTTGTGTCGGCCGCGTCCCGTCCTGAATCACTGCCACCGGTGTTTGCGCGGAGAGGCCGCACTCGATGAGCCGCGCGCCGATCTCCGCAAGATTTCCCATCGCCATCAAAAGCACGAGCGTGCGATGCGGATCGGCGAGTTTGCTCCAATCGAGTGTCGAATGCGGCTTCGTCGGATCTTCGTGGCCGGTGGCGACCGTGAACGCGGGATTGATCTCACGGTGGGTGACTGGAATGCCCGCGTAGGCCGGCGCGGCAATCGCCGAACTGATGCCCGGCACGATCTCAAACGGAATTCCGGCGTCGTGCAGCGTTTGCGCTTCTTCACCGCCGCGGCCGAACACGAACGGATCGCCGCCCTTGAGCCGCACGACCCGTTTGCCCTCGCGCGCGCGCGCGATCATCAGTGCTTCGATCTCGTCTTGCGGCATCTCGTGCGTGCCGCCGCGCTTGCCGACGTAGATGCGCTCGCAGGTCGCGGGCACGAGCGCCACGACCGGATCGCTCGCGAGTGCGTCGTAGAGCAAGACGTCGGCGTCGCCCAGCGCCTGCGCCGCGCGAAGGGTGAGGAGGCCTGGATCGCCCGGTCCCGCGCCGGCCAGGACGACGCGCCCGCTACCCACCGTTTGGGGCGCTACTCATCCGCGTCGGGAACGAGGGGCGTCGGCAACAGTTCGGCCATCCGGGCGGCGAGATTCAGTTCGAAGAGTTCGTCGAGTAAGCGCGCCTGAGCGATCGCTTCCGCGTGATTGCTCGTCGCCTTCTCGCGAATCCTGACCACGACCGAGTGCAAGAACTTCGAGACGATCGTCATCGACATGCCGGTAACCAGCATCTTTTCGCGCTCCGAAAGCTCCGGGGCGCGCCCAAAGAGCCGTGCCAGTTCGCTCGTGCGAATGGCTTCGGCTTTCTGCGTGAGCGAAGCTATGACGGGCACGGCGAGCCGTGATTGGTACCACGCGCCGAAGCGCGCGATGAATTCTTCGATGATCTCTTCCACTTGCGGGATCGCTTCGCGCCGGACGTCGAGCCGCTCGTCGATCACCGTCTTCAAACCGTCGACGTCGACGAGCGTCACGCCCGACAGTTCGCGAACCGACGGATCCGTGTCGCGCGGAACCGCGATGTCGATGATGAAGAGCGGACGATCCGGCCGGCGTGCCATCGCCTGCGCGACGGCATCGTGCTTGACGACGAAATGCGAGGCGCCGGTCGACGTGACCACGATATCTGCAGCGGCGAGCGCGTCGACGAGGCCCGGCATTTCGATGGCTTCACCAAACCCAACCTCGGCAATCAATTCTTGCGCTCGCGAGATCGTGCGATTGGTGACGATCAGCCGCTGCGCGCCTTCGTCGCGCAAACGGCGAACCGCGGTGCGGCCCATCTTACCAGTACCGATGACGACGACGGACTTTCCCTCGAGCGGTCCAAGCCACAGCTTCGCCGCGTCGATTGCGGCGGTTGCAAGCGACGTCGACTCGTCACCGATCCGGGTTTGCGAGCGCGCGTGCTTGCCGGCGTTGAGCGCTTCGCGGAAAAGACGGTGCAGGCTCTTGCCGAGCGACTTCGCCTGCTGCGCCGCGATGTACGCATCCTTGACTTGACCGAGAATCTCCGCCTCGCCGATGAGCATCGAGTCGAGACCGGTCGAGACGCGAAAGAGATGTTCGATCGCCTGGCGCCCGAGCAGCGTGTAGAGGTACGAATCGAGATCGTAGCGTTCGCGTGCCTCGCCGTGGCCGAAGTTTCCGAGGAACGAACGCAGCTGCGCAACCCCGGCCTCGTAGTCGTCGAGTTCCGCGTAGATCTCGAGCCGGCCGCACGTCTGCAGCATTGCAGCTTCTTTCACGGATGAATAGTCGCGCAACGCAATCAGCGACTCCACCACGCGCGAGGGCGGAAAAGCGTGGCGCTCGCGCACCTCGATCGGCGCGGTGTGATGCGAAAGGCCCAAGCACACCAGGGGCACTACGCTCGGGCCTCCGAAGCGGCGTCGGCAGCAGTCAGCCAATGCGTGAGCATCGAGAGCTCGCCCGCGAGATCGACGTTACGCACGAGGACGGGCGCGCGCAGGTGCAGCGCCGTCGGCGCGAAGTTCAAGATCGCGCGAATCCCCGCCGCAGCCATGCGCTGCGCGATCGCTTGCGCAGCGGATGCCGGGGCCGCGATGACGCCGATATTACAGCCGGCGCTAGCAATGTCGTGTTCCATACGCGTGATGTCTGCAACCGTGATCCCTTGCCAAGCTTGACCGACAACCGTGGGCGATCGATCGAAGATGGCGACAATACGAAACCGTGACTCGCGTGAAGTAATGAACGTTGCGAGCGCGTGGCCCAGATAGCCGAAGCCGGCAATCGCGATCCGCCACTCGTGCTCCAATCCTAAGACCCAGGCCAGCTGTTCGACTAGCGGATTGATAGCATATCCTTGTCCGCGGCGCCCCAGCGGCCCAAGGGAGGAGAGGTCCTTGCGGATCTGGGTGCTCGAGATCGTGTGGCCGAGCCGGGCAGCGAGCCCCTGCGACGTGATCGTGCTCTCCCCCGCCGCGGCCGCTTCGCGCAGCGCCCGGTGGTAGGCATAGAGACGCGGAATTGCGGGATCGATCATGAGACGGTTGCGCGGATCTCCGAGAGGGCCGAGTCGGCGGCAGCGAGCGTCCGCTCGATGTCGCGCGTGGTATGGGCGCTCGAGACGAAACCGGCCTCGAATTGTGAAGGGGCGAGGTAGATGCCGCGATCGAGCATGGCGTGGAAGTACTTCGCGTAGAGGGCAACGTCCGACTTCATCGCGCTCTCTAAATCGGTCACCGGCCCCGGCGCGAAGAAATAGCCGAACAGCGATCCGGCGTAGGCGGTCTGATGCGGTACGTCATGTTTGTCGAAGATTTCGTGCAGGCCGTCGGCCAAGAGCTTGGTAAGCACTTCGAGACGTTCGTACAGCGTCGCGTCGTCGCGCACGATCTTCAGGGTGGCAATTCCCGCAGCCATGGCCAACGGATTTCCCGAAAGCGTGCCGGCGTGGAAGACCGGACCATCGGGCGTCAGATACGCCATGATCTCCTCGCGCCCGCCGAATGCTCCCACCGGCAAACCGCCGCCGATGACTTTGCCCAGGGTGGTGAGATCGGGCGTGACGCCGGTGCGCTCTTGAACGCCGCCGCGCGCCACCCGAAAACCAGTCAGCACTTCGTCGAAGATCAGTACGGCCTTGTAACGCGTGCAGATCTCGCGCAGACGCGCGAGGTACCCTTCGTGCGGCAGTACCAGCCCCATGTTTCCGACGCACGGTTCAACGATCACGCACGCGATTTGCGATCCAAACTCCGCGAAGGCATTCTCGAGTGCTTGCGCGTTGTTGTACGGGACGACGATCGTATCGGCCGCCACGCTTTTGGGAACACCGGGCGAGTTCGGTACGCCCAACGTCAGAGCACTCGAGCCCGCGGCAATCAAGAACGAGTCGGCCGCGCCGTGATAGCAGCCTGCAAACTTGACGATCTTGTCGCGTCGCGTGTAGCCGCGCGCTAGACGCACGGCGCTCATCGTGGCTTCCGTTCCGCTCGAGGTGAAGCGCAGTCGTTCGACGCTGGGAACCATCGCGCAGATGAGTTCGGCTAACTCGCTTTCTGCTTCGGTCGGCGTTCCGAACGAACTTCCGCGCGCGGCCGCCGCGGAGATGGCCTTGACGACTGCGGGATGCGCATGCCCAAGAATGAGCGGCCCCCACGAGAGCACGTAGTCGATGAATTCGTGACCATCGATGTCGCAAATCATCGCCCCCGCACCGCTCTTCATGAAGACCGGGGTGCCACCGACCGCTTTGAACGCGCGCACTGAGGAATTAACGCCGCCGGCGATGACATTTTTGGCCCGCGCAAAGGCCGAGATCGAACGCTCGAAGTTCACGGAGTCTGCGCCAGCTGCGCGAGGTCGGCGCTCGTGTTGATGTTCGCAAACGTACGTGCACCGCACGCGACCCCTCGTACGCGCAAGCGCGCGAGCAGCGCGTGCATCGAGGCGTCGTCGCTATGCAGACATGCCCATGCTTCGCGTACGAGCGCATCGCGATCGTAGAGCGCGGCGAGCGGCTCGAGGCGACCGTCGTGTTGGGGGACGACGGCTTCGTCGCCGTCATTCCAGGCCCGCAGAAGCTGCGCGATCAGGGTGCCCGTGATGAGCGGCGCGTCGCCGGCCGCGGCAAAGATCCGAGACGCCTTTGCTTCATACGCGGCCGAGAGCAGGCCGCCGAGCGGACCGCGATCGGGCCAGCGGTCCACGACGATGGGGCACTCCAGCAGCGCATCGAGCGCATCAGAAAACGTATCGCGGCCAGCAATCATGACCGGTGCGACGTCGCGCAGATGGCGGTAGACGCGCGCGAGAAGCGGCTCGCCGTCGAAGCTGGCTTCGAGTTTACCCGGAAAGCGCGTAGCGCGTCCGCCCGCGAGGATCACGATCGTCAGATCAGGTGCGTGTGTCTGCACGTTTCGCGTACTCCTTTGCGAAGTAAGTGATGATGACGTCGGCACCCGCGCGGACGAAGGAAACCAAGAGCTCGTCGATAGTACGCTCGCGCTCGAGCCAGCCGCGTTCGATCGCAGCCTGCACCATCGAATATTCGCCACTGACGTTGTAAACGGCGATCGGCACGTCGAAGGTATCGCGCGCCATGCGAACGATGTCGAGATACGGTAGCGCAGGCTTGACCATGATAACATCGGCACCCTCCTCGATGTCGAGCGTCATCTCGCGCATCGCCTCGCGCGCATTGGGCGGATCCATTTGATATGAACGACGGTCGCCGAACCGCGGCGTGCTATCCGCTGCCTCGCGAAACGGCCCATAAAATGCCGAGGCGTACTTCGCGCTGTATGCCATGATCGTAACGCCGGTGAAGCCGTGCGCATCGAGCGCGTGTCGCAGCGCCTCGACGCGGCCGTCCATCATGTCGGAGGGCGCGATGCAGTCGACGCCCGCTTGCGCGTAAGTGAGGGCGGTGCGCACCAGCAGCTCGACCGTCTTGTCGTTGTCGACGTCGCCGTGCTCGTCGACAATTCCGCAGTGGCCGTGGTCGGTGTATTCGCAGTTGCACAGATCGGCAATCACGTACGCCTGCGGTACCGCCGTTTTGATTGCTCCGATGGTGCGCTGCACGATGCCATCGGGATCGTAATTGCTCGAGGCGATGGCGTCCTTGCGATCGGGAATGCCGAACAGCAAAACGCTGCGCACGCCGAGCGAATGGAGCTCCTGAGCTTCGGCGACCGCTTGATCCAGCGTAAAGCGCGAAATGCCCGGCATCGACGATATCGGTCCGGCATCGCTCTTGCGCGCAACCACGAACATCGGCATGACGAGCGCATCGACCCGGACGTGGTTCTCGCGAATCATCGAACGCACGACCGGCGTACGGCGCAGGCGGCGCGGGCGCACGTTCATCGCGTCTCCAATCGTCGCGCAACCGCGGCAACGAACGCGTCGATCGAGGCGTCGGGCGCGACGATGTCGGGCGTAAATCCCGCTTCGCTTGCCGCAGCGCCGGACTGCGGGCCCATCGCCGCGACGAGCGGCCGCACCGCTTGGCCACGCAGCCACTCGAGATATGGGCGTGCCGCCGCGACCGAGCCGCTGGACGGAAAGAGGAGCATTTGCGGAATCACGTTCATCAGGTCCGAGCCGGTTTCTCCCTCGCGCAGCTCGACCACTTCGACGCCGCGGTCGCGAAGCTCGGCGGCGATTCGGCTCGGGCGATCTTGGGTGCGCGGCAGGAGCACGCGTGGGTGGGCCAGCCGATCGCGAGCGCCTGCGAGCCTCGCGGCGAGCTGCTCGCCCAGCGCGCGCGACGCTTCGAGCGAATCGACACCCGCCTCGACGCATTCGCGCAGCATCGTGCCACCGGCTACGGCGAAGGCGGCGTCGACCCTCATCAACGCACCGACCAACTCTGCGTGTACGCCGAGCGGCGCGCTGCAGCCGGCACGAAGGGCGCGCAGCGCGGCGCGTTCCGCTTCGACGCACCATTGCGTAACTTCGTGATTGACGGCGGCGCGCAGCTCGCCGGAAAGCGGCTCGTTGCCCGCCAACGTCTCGATAGCGAGCGCGCCTTGCCCCACCGCCGGCACGACGCGGTGCGGATCGAACGGCACCGTGTGCGTTGCCTGGATCCCAAGCCGGCGCAGACCGGCCATGGCGAGCACGATCGCGTCGTATTGGCCTTCGCGCAATTTTCGCAGTCTGGTGTCGACGTTGCCGCGTAGGCTTTCGTAGCGCAGATCCGGACGCAGCGCGTGCAGTTGTGCGCGGCGCCGTTCGCTCGACGTGCCCACGACCGCATCGGACGGAAGTGCATCGAAGCTCGCATAGCGCTCGCTGCAAAAGGCATCGCGCGCGTCTTCGCGCGCCGAGATCGCCGCAAGCTGCATTCGCGGATCCAGCTCGCCCGGCAAGTCTTTGCATGAGTGCACGGCGTAATCGGCGCGGCCCTCGAGCAGCGCGACTTCGAGCTCCTTGACCCACACGTTGACGCTACCCAGCTCGCTGACCGGACGGTCTTGCTCGCGATCGCCGGTCGTCGCGATGGTTTCGATGGTGGTGGCAATTCCGCGCTGCGCTAGCGCGGCCGCGACCAGACGCGCCTGCGTCATCGCGAGCGCGCTGCCGCGCGACGCGCAGGTCACCTTGGTCCCTCGACTGTGTTCGCTCCGCTCGCCACGCTCGGGATGACGGTGACGTTCGATCGTCTCTTCGACGACATGTTCGGCTTGTACGGGGTTCATGTGCGCCAGTTCGTCGATCGAAAGTTCGGCAAGTTCACGCATTACCGCGCGGCGCGCCGAGGGTTCGAGCACGGTACGCACGTAGGTACGCATGCGCGCGATCGTGCGCGCGGCGGCGGCGTAGTCCGGACCAAACCGTTCGCGTAGTTCGCGGGCGATGCGCTGCGCAAACGCCGGCGAGCTGCGCCCCGAGTCGATGGCGAACGTCATCTCACCGATGCGAACCGTCGTTTGCATGATGAAGTCGCCGTCTTCTGGATTGGCAGCGTCGCAGGACAGAATCCGCGCGGCTCGCGCATCGGCGACGACCGCGGCATTGATTTCGGGACGATCGGTGGCAGCAATGACGATATCGCAAGCCAGCACGTCGCCGCTCGCGTATGCTCGTTCGTGAAGTAGGGCGCCGGGACGGTCGAGCAATGCCCGCAGACGCGCGTCGATCGACGGCGCGATCGCGGTGAGGGCGAATCCGGCCTCGAGCAACGCTTCGGCCTTGCGGAACGCAACGTTCCCGCCGCCGACGATCAGCGCTCGACGCCCGTCGGCGCGCAAGGAAATCGGGAGCATGGACAACGGATGACTTCCGCACCAGGGTGCCAAACACCGTCCGTCCATATGGAGAGACCCGCGCGTGCGGCTTTTGTCGGCGCACTCATCGCGGCGCTGATCACGCTGCCTGGCCTCGGTGTCGGGACGCTGTGGGATAACAGCGAGACGGCCTACGGTGAGGTCGCGCGCGAGATCCTCATTACCCATGACTGGATCGTCATGCATCTCAACGGCCAGCCGTGGTACGTGCAGCCGCCGCTCTACTTCTGGATCGCCGCCATCTTCGCGCACCTGCTCGGCGTGACGTCGTTTGCATTGCGGCTGCCCTCGGCGATCGCGACGATTTTGATGGGCGCGATGACCGGCTATGCGGTCGCGCGTCAGGCCGGTACGCGCATCGGTATATATGCAAGCGCCATCCTTTCAAGCTCGCTGATGCAAGCCGTTATCGGCCGTCTCGCGATCATGGACGCATTGCTCGATATGGCGATCGCGCTCTCCGTATTCTGGTGGTTTCGCGGGCTCGAATCCGGTCGCGGACGTTATTTTATCTACGGCTGCATCGCCGCGGGATTCGGGTTCCTCGCCAAAGGACTGGTAGCACCGGTGATGGCCCTCATGGTCATCGTGCCGTATGCGATCTGGGATTGGCGCAACGAGCCGGTGCGCTTGCCGTCGTGGCGTACGTGGATCGGCGGCGTGCTCGCTTTTGGGCTAGTCGTTGCTCCCTGGATGATTGCGATCGCGGTGGCGGCCGGCCCGCACGCGTTCGAACGCATGATCGTGCACTATACGTTCGGACGTTACACCGGCGTGATCGAGAATCAGTCCGGCCCGTTCTGGTACTATTTGCCGGTGCTGATCCTCGGCTTCTTCCCGTGGATCGCGTTCCTTCCGGTGAGCGTCGCCTACGGCATCACCGCGTTGCGCAACACCGCGACGCCGCCGAATCTCGCACGCCTGTGGCGCTTGGCATTTACCTGGATCGTCGTGCCGCTGCTGTTCTTCAGTTTCGCCCAAACGAAGTTGCCGAACTACATTGCATTGGAAGTCCCGGCGTTGGCGCTGGTCGTTGCGCTCTGCTTCGACGCCGCGGTGAAGAAAGGGGCGCGACGCTCCCTCGTGCTTTCGACCGCGAGCGTGCCGATCTTCATCGGCTTGTGCGCGATTGCCATCATTCTCTTCGTGCGCGACAATAAGCTCGGCAGTTCGGCGCAGGCGGTCGCGCCGGACTTGATTCAAATGGGTGCGTCGATCGGGATCGGCGCGATCGTCGCAGCGATCTTGTTCGCGCGCCGCACCACGATGGAAGCGGCTCCATACGTGCTGGGATTCGCGATGCTCGTTGCGGTCGACATTCTCGCGGTCGGCGCGCTTCCACACGCCGAGCCGTTCAAACCGGTGCCGCAGCTGGCGGCTATCATCCAGCGCGAGCGTCGCCCCGGCGATATCGTGGCCATTCAGAGTTTTCGCGGCGCCAACGCCTTGGTGTTCTACACGCAGCCGCACGTCTACGCGCTCGCGCCGCCGGGTGCACGCAAGAGCGACGAAGGCGTGCCGGCGCGCAGCGTGCTGTGTTCACACGATCGCATTTGGCTCGTCGCGCCGCTGCGGCGTCCGGCATTCGATCCAACCTACGGGCGGACGCGCCGCTTGATCGCGTCGCGCGAAACCGGCGCACTCTATCTCATCGACGGTCCGAGTTGTAGCAGCTAACGCCCCTTGTCACCCCGAGCGTAGCGAACGCAGTGAGCGAAGTCGAGGGACTCGAATCGCCGGTGTTGCTTGCGAAGACGCTCCTCGCGGCACATCCTGTGCCGCTCCTGCTGCGCGAGTTTTGCGCCACGCCCAAAGGAAGATCGCATCCTGCGAATGGCGCAAAACTTCGAGCCTTCGCGCCGCAACACCGGCCGATTCGAGTCCCTCGACTTCGGCGCTTCGCGCCTACGCTCGGGATGACAAGGGGGGTTATTTAATTTGCGATACGGTGACCGGCGAGGCTTTGTTTGGGCCGAGGCCGCCGCGAATGTAGGTGATGACCGCCGCGAGATCCGACTTCGAGAGCGTGCTCTTCCAAGCCGGCATCTGCGCGCCGTACGTTTGCCCCATGATCGTTTGTCCGTGCAGGCCGTTTTCGACGACGTTGATGACCGCGTTGGCATCGCCGGTCACGAACGGATTGCCGGCAAGCGGCGGTGCAACGCCAGGTTGTCCCTGACCGTTTGCGCCGTGACACGACGTGCAATTCTGCGAAAAGACCGAGGCGCCGTTACCCGCCGCTGCGGATGCAGCGCCGCTGGTCGACGTGGTGGCCGCCTCTGCCGGAGCGGCGAGAACTTGCGCTTCGGGCAGTGAGGGCGGTCCGGCGGCTTCTTTGGCTTGAATGCCGATTTGGGCGTAGAACGTGAGCCCGATGATGGCGACGACGACGAAGAACGTTGGCCAAAGGATCTTGCCGCGCGAGCCGAACGACCGCGTCGTGCTGCGATCGAGCCACGGTAAGAGCAGGACGACGAGTAGGCCGATCGTTGGTACGACGATCGCCGCGAGCATTTCTACCCACGGCGCGTTCGCTTGCGATGCCAACCCGGGAATCTGGCTAAAGAGCCACGGAACGAAGTTCAGCAGACCGAACAAGAACAGAAAATACCACGCCGGATAGGGTTGGAATGCCGCGTTGGTTGGATCGGCCTTTTGATCGAGATACGGCGGCGCAAATATCGCCAGCGCGAGAATGATCACAAAGACGAAGAACGAGACCGCGCCGTCCATGAACATCTGATCCGGCCAGAAACGACCGGGCTTGAGCTTGCGCGGATCGTCGACCACCGGGCCGGCCGAGCCATTGTGGCGGAAGATCGCCAAATGCGCGCCGACCAAGAGCACAAGGATCGCCGGCATCAACCAAACGTGCAGGCCGAAGAAACGATTGATCGTGTTGGTGCCCATGACCGGGCCACCTTGCGCGATCAGCTGAAGGATCGCACCGCCGGGCGGCAAGCCGGCAATGTTGAGCGAGACCTGCGATGCGAAGTATGCATCCATATCCCATGGCAACAGATAGCCGGTGAGCCCGAGCACGAGGGTGACGAGCAGAAGCAGCACGCCGACGACCCACTGCAGCTCGCGCGGCGATTTATACGATCCCCAAATCAGCACTTGCAGAAGGTGCAGGAACACGAGCGCGATCATCGCCGATGCGCCCCAATAGTGGATGGAGAGCAGCGCGTGCGTCCACGGATTCAGATAGATGGCGCGCGTCGACTCCCAGGCCGTGCTGGCGGACGGCGCGTAGAAGAACGTGAGGAAAATGCCGGTCGTGATCTGCAAGATCATCGCGAACAAGGTCGCGCTGCCGAAGACGTACCAATAGCTGGCGCCGCCCGGAATGTCTTCCGTAAGGAATTCCTTCGCCAACGAGACGAAGCCGGTGCGTGACTCGAGCCAGTTGAGCATCGCTATGCGAATCCTTCCTTACGATTGGTACGAGATGATCACGCGGTTCGGTATGCCCGACTGATAGCGGATCCACATGACATTGGCGACGCCGCTCTGCTCTTTGAACGGGAGCGGATCCATGCCGCGCGGTGCGGGACCGGCGACGTGCTCGCCGCTAAAGGCGAACTGCGAACCGTGACAGGGGCATTGAAAGCGCGTCGCACTGTCGTTCCACACCGGACGGCAACCGAGATGCGGACAGATTGGGCTTAAGATCACGAAGTTCATGGTGATGACGTCGTAGGTCCCGTCGAAGTACGGGAGCGTCCCGCTTTTGGGTAGATCGGTGCGCTGCGATATGAACTTCTGTTTGTCGGTCTTGATGCCCCACACATACTCGCCGGTCGTCTGTTCAGGCAAATACGAGTCTTGCGACTTCAATTGAAATTGGAGCTGCACCGGTTTGTTCGTCGCGGCTTGCAACGACGTCAATTCCTCGGCGGTAAGCGGTGCCCACGTGCCTTTGCTGCTCGAGCCCTCCGGAATCAGCGAGCCGACGATCGGAATCACGAGACCAAGGCCAACGATGCCGCCGATGGCCAGCGTCGCATTGGCCATGAAACTGCGGCGGCTGATCTCTTCGGGCGTGCCGGGATCATCATAGGCGCTATGAATCTTGCGCAGGCCCCCACTCGGGGCGCCGGCTTCAGCATGGTTGGACAACGTACACTCTCCGGAAAGCTGAGTCTTCGGGGGCTAGCCCGCTAGCCCAATTCCCAAGGATTGTACGGCCGCCCTCTTCGTTCGTGCTATCGGGAAAGTCAACCGATAGGCAATGCCGCGGCTTTGGCGACGGAAGCGAGCTTCTCAGGGTTTCGCGTCACGTAGATGGCAGCGATTTTTTCGCCTCGGGTTTCGAGCGCCCAAAGACCGTCGAGCGCACCGTCGGCCACCAAAAGGAAGCCTGGCAGGCCGTTGATGGCAGCAGGACGGACCTCGGCCTGCGCCGCGCCTTTGCGCGTGACACCGATGAGGAAGCGCCCGACGTGATCGGCGCCGTGTAGCGGCTTGATTGCGGCCGGCTTTTTGCCACCTCCGTCACTGATCAGCGTCACGTCTTCGGTCAGAATCGCAGTGAGCTGCGCCATGTCGCCCGAGAGCACGGCGCTGGTGAAGCGGGCGCGTAACTCGTCGGCGGCGGGGGGCGGCTCGACGCGGCGCGGCGACGTTTCGCGGATCGCGCGTCGCGCACGTGACGCGAGCCGCCGAACGCTCTCCTCGCTGCGCTCCAGCGTCTGCGCGACTTCCGAAAAGGGCACGTCGAGCGCATCGTGCAGGAGGAACGCCGCGCGTTCCAGCGGCGAGAGCCGCTCGAGCGCGAGCAGAAAGGCGAAGGACACATCTTCGGCGATCGTGATGACGTGCTCGGGTACTGCGCTTTCGTCAACCAGAATCGGCTCGGGCAACCAGGGTCCAACGTACGTTTCTCGCGCGCGCTTTTGTGCGCGCAAGCGATCGAGCGCGAGATGCGTGACCGTGGCGCGCAGAAAGGCGTGCGGATCGCGCACATGCTCGTGCCCGGTGCGATGCCAACGCACGAAGGCATCTTGCACAACGTCTTCGGCGTCGGTCATCGTACCGAGCATGCGGTACGCGTGGTGCACTAGCGGCGCGCGCTCGCGTTCGAAGAGCTCCTCGGCTTGCGTCATACCGGCAGCGGCACGACGTCGGTATTGCCGACGTGGATGCGCTGGCATGCATGCGCGGCGCCGAGCGCGTACTTGAACGCCGGATAGAAACCGGCAACCGCGATGGCATAGCACATCGCGATCATCGCGCGCTTACCGAAGCGTCGCACGACGGCTTCGCGCGCAGGCTGGTCCCAGCCGTCGCGTGCGATCGCGGCGCGCGCAAAGTCGTACGCGAGCCCGACGTCTTCGCTCATCGCTTCGCGATCTTGCGTGAGCACGGCCGCGATCTGCGCCGGTCGCATACCGCCGCGTTCGGCCATCTTCACGCCGAGTTGCAAGCACGGCCCGCAGTCGCCGGCGCGCGCGGCTACGATCCCCGCGGTGAAGAGCGCCTCGGGCGGACATCCGCCACGATAGGCCGAGACTTTTTGCAGCGCCATGAGCGGCTTGATAGCCTCGAACCCGCCGGCGTCGAGCACGTCGCGCATGTAGCTGACGTCGTAATCCCACTCCCGGCCAAAGCCGTCCAAATAACGTTTGGCAAACCAGTTGAACATCGGTGAAAACCTCCGCCCCCTGGACGCCGCGACTCGAGAAAACGTGACGCGAACGCGGGGAGCGGACTATACTCAGCGCATGTGCCCGTATGCCAGAGGGATGCTGTTTGCCGCCGCGTTGCTCGCCCTTGCAGCGGCCGCCCCCGTGATCGAGGGAGTTCCCGGTGTCGTCATCCTCGATCCCGCTGTCACGGCGCAAAGCCGCATCATGGCGCAGCGTCTCACTCGGGCCGGGTATGCGACGCTTGTCGTGCGCAGCGATCCGGTCGCGGCCGCATCGACGCTACGCCGGCGGCCCGGCGTGCGCGCGGATGACATTGCGATCATCGGGTATGGGAACGGCGCATCCAGCGTGCTCGCAACGGTCGCGGAGCGCTATGATCTCGACGTCGCGGAGCGGCCCATTTTCCGTTCTGCTATTGCAGTCGACCCAAATTGTGCGCGCGGCTACGGTGATTGGACCGGATCGGTTCCCCCGCGCGCCTCGGGTTCGAGCGGCGCTCCGCACGGCGGTGGACCGGCGCCCGGGCTGTTTCGCAACGCGACGCCGCTGCTCATCGTTGGCGGTCGAGGAGCGTGCCGCGAATTGGCGCGCTATTCATACGCTCATGAGTATTTCGTGGACTATGTGAGCACGAATTCCTACGCGGCAACGGTTGCGTTTATCACACAGAATGCGGAGTATTCCGTCGTTACGTTTTCGTCGTCGCAGGACGGCACGAGGCTGATCGGCGAGCTGACGGTGCCCGATGTCGCTTCTCCCGTTCGGGTCGTCATCATTTCCCCGGGAACCGCCGGTATCGAAGGTTTTTCATTTTGGGAACGCCCGTGGGCGCGGCGCTTGCTCGATCTTGGGTACGCGTCCCTCATCGTCGATAGCTACACGGCGCGTCATTCGTCGTGGAAGAATCACTGGCGCATCGATCCGCGCACGGTGAAGGCGCGAGACCTGCTCGACGCGCGAGCATATCTCGCCGCGCAGCCGTTTGCGCGCGCCAACTCAATCGGACTTCTCGGGCGTTCGAGCGGTGGAACGGCCGTGCTTGCGGCGATCGTAGGCCCCTCGCAGGCGCCGTTTGCTGCGGCGGTCGCTGACTACGGCTATTGTCAACTCGCGTACGGCGCATGGCCGGGCGGCACGCCGGCGCCGAGCGCGTCGATCGCCTATCGTACGAGCGTGCCGTTGTTGATTCAGGTTGGCGCGAACGACACGACGGTGTCGGCCGCCGCGTGCAGGGCATTGGTCGCCAGCGCGCGCGACGCCGGAGAGCATATCGATCTCGTCGTGTACCCGAACGTCGGCCATCGCTTCGACGCGGGTGTCGTCGAAACACCGGGTTCCACCGTGCGAGCATCGGAGCAGCGCATTGCCTCGTTCATCGAAGCGCATTTACCATTGTCGCCCTGAGCGTAGCTGCGAAGCAGCGTAGTCAAAGGGCTACTACATTTTGTAGCTGTGCAGACCGCTGATCCAGATGTTGACGCCGAGATAGGTGAAGATCACGAGAAAGAAGCCTACGACGCTGACCCAGTTCGTGCGCAGTCCGCGCCAGGCGCCGCGCGTGTGCAGATGCATGTAGGCGAGATAGACGATCCAGGTACACAATGCCGCGGTCTCTTTGGGATCCCACTGCCAATAGGCACCCCACGCTTCTTTCGCCCACGCGGCTCCGGTGATAATGCCGATCGAAATGAGCGGCAGACCGATCGCGACCGCGCGATAGACGATGACGTCGAGCTGTGCCAGCGGCGGGAGCGTCTCGAGCCACTGCGCCAGCCGGTCGCCGTTTGCGGCCGCGGTTGCAAGCGCAGGCGTGTCGCCACGTACGCTCATCGTCATGCCGGTTCCAGCGAGTTCGACCGTTGAGACGGTCGCAGCGACTCGCGCTTCAGCGTAGTACTTGATCAAATAGATCACCGAGAAGACGAACGCAACCAGAAACGCAGCGTACGAAGACACGACGATCGGCACGTGGATTTTTGCCCAGTACGACTGCAGTGAGGGAACGGCCGGCATCGTGCCTTCGTTCCAGGTCACGCCATAGGCGAGCGCTATGGCCGCCAGCGCGAGCACGAAGCCGCCCGCGTACCACGCTTTATATCGCCACGCCATACCGATGAAGATCGCCACCGACATCGCTGCAAAGAGCGAGAGCGAGCCGTACAGATTGAGCAATGGCCAAATGCCGGTGAGCTCCCAGCGCACGAAGAGCTGAGCGAACTGCGCGACGCAGCCGACGATCGCGAGCGGCACGCCCAAATTGCGCAACCACGCTTCGCGCGAGAAGAAATATGCGAACAGCGCCAACGCCCCAAAGACGTAGCACGCGATGGCGACGATCATCAGGAGTTCGTCGGCCTGCAAGTGTCCGTTCATGGGGTCTCCATCGCGTATTCGGACGAGAATTCCGAAATGAGTCCGCGGAATTGTGATTCGAACATGTCGTACCCTTTGACAGTCGTCGCCGCCAGACCAACCGTCCACCGGCCGCCGGAGGCCGGGTCGACGCGCGCGTAGAGCCGCGCGGGCAGAAAGTAAAACGAGATCAACAATCCAGCCACCAGCACGAGTGCGCCGATGCCCACCAGCGGGATGCCGGGATCGTAGCGGTATTGAAAACCGCTATAGAGCAGATAGTGGCTCGGCACAAGGCGCCACCCGCTCCCAAGATCGACCCAGCTGTGCAGCGGCACGATCGCGCTGCCGGCCGGCTGCCCGGCGTCGCTCACGGTGAGAATGACGGCCGGATTATTGACGCGCGGATCGGCCGACGGCATGCCGCTGGCGCGGTCGACCGTGGGCACGAAGCGGTCGTAACTAACGGTCAAGCGCGTGCCGGGCACGTCGAAGTTTTGCCCTTCGAGCAACGCGCGCTGCGCGAGCGCCGGCACCGCTTTGCCGTCGTGCGCGAGCGTGAAGTTCATAGCAAAACCGTAGCTCGCCTGATAGTAGAGCGTGCCGTCGACGTCGATCGGATGATTGACCCGTACGGTCATCGGCTTGGGCACGCCTTCGTTGCCGACAACGGTAACGTGCGACACGTAATCGGTCGGTTGATAAACCATGCCGCCCTTGGTAAGCACCGGCGTGATCGTGTACGCAAAGTCATTCAAATGCAGAATCGCTTTGGTCTGCGGAATTTGCACCGACTGTCCGGTGACGACCACCGTTTCGCCCGAGAATCCGCGCGCCCAGTATAGGGTTGTGCCGGCGGCGATGATCACGAAGCCGATATGCGCGACCAGCACGCCGCGCCGCGCCCAGTTATGCTTGTCGGCAAAGGTCCACTCGGTGCCGTCGAACGCACGTTTGCGCAGCTGCCAGCCGCGCGAACGGAAAAAACCTTCGACGCGCTCGCGTACGCTCGACTCGTCGCCGGCGACGTCGATGCTCGCGTGCAGGGGGATCTTGTCGATCTTGACCGGCCGAAGCGGCGGCAGACGCGCGGGGATTACGCGTTTGAACGTGCAGACCGTCAGCGAGGTGAGAATCAACGCGATGATGCCCACGTACCACGGCGAGTGATAGATATTGTCGAAACGCAAGCGTAGGATCGCGCGGGCAATCGGCGCCGGATAACTGCCGAAGTAGATGGCCGGATCTTTACCCTGATCGACGATTACGCCGATCAGCGTCAGAATGCCCCAAACAACGAACAGGCTAACCGCAAACAGCACGTTCCCAAACGTGCGGACGAAGTCGCCGTAGTAGGTATTCAGCGCTAGCTTCTGGACCACGATGCTTCAAAGATACGGATGATCCAGATCGAGACCTCATACAAAACGTACATCGGTGCTGCCAGCAGCGCCATCGTCATCGGATTGCCGTCGGGCGCGGCGATGCCGGCGGCGACGACGAAGCCGAAGAGCGCATGACGGCGATAGCGGCCAAGCCAAGCGCCGTTGACGATGCCCAGGCGCGCGAGTCCGACGAGCACGATCGGCAGTTGAAAGATGATGGCAAAAAGCGCGAGCAGGATGAGCACGAAATTGATCGTGTCGGCCACGCCGAAGGTCGGTGTGGCTACGGCGTCGGTGATGCCGATCAGTGCCGCGACGACGCGCGGCAGTACGATGAAGTGCGCAAACGCAAGGCCCAGCGCCGCGAGCAGCAACGACGGCACGATGAAGCTGTAGACCATGCGCCGGGTGCGCGGGTGAATGGCCGGCACGACAAACATCCACGCTTGATAAAACAGCACTGGAAGTCCGAGGACGATGCCGCCGATCAGCGAGAATTTGAATTCGGTGAAGATGACGTCGGCCGGACCGAACGCGTGCAGCGCGATCCCATGGAAGTACGCTTGCACCATCCACTTGATGGCGAATTGCGAAGGCCAAAAGAGCACGACGGCGATTCCGCCGACGGCCGCGATCGAGATCAAGAGACGTGTACGGAGCTCCCGCAGGTGCTCCGTAAACGGCATTTCCTTTTGATCCCAGAGGGATTCGGCCGCGGCCGAATCCGTGACGTTCGGATCGCTTCGCAATCCGATCCGCTCTCGTAAATCCACGTGAGCGCTTTAGGCTTGCGTGCCTTTGCCCGGGGTCGGCGGCGGCACGGCCTCGCCGGCTACGCTGCCGGCTTGCACGTTCTCCATCACGTCGGCGTGCTGCGCCTCCATTCGCTGGCGGGCCTCTTCGCGGGCGCGCGCGGTGGCTTCGTCCGCCTCGATCTGGCCCATCACGAATTCTTTTTTGGCCTGACCCGCGCTGCGGGCGAGCTTGGGCAGCTTGTCAATTCCGAACAGAAGCGCACCGACGACCAAGATGCCGATGATGATCGGCGCATCGATCAGCGCGAGGACAGGGTGAAACATGAAGGTTCCTTTCTATTCGGCGGCCAGCGCATCGGCCAACCGCCGCAGCTCTTCCTTCGCCGCGCTCGGGGGCAAAGGCTCCAGCGCGGCCTTGGCGCGCTCGGCGTACCCGGCGATCTCCGCGCGCGTGTTGTCGAGGCCGCCTTCTCGCGCGAGGGCGGCCACGACACCCGGGATGCCGGTGTTGCCGGATCCGCCATAGAAACGCGCGACCGCGTCGTATAATTCCCGGTTGCCTGCTCGAAGCGCCAACACCACCGGAGCGGTCATTTTACGCTCGCGCAAGTCATTGCCGACCGGCTTACCGAGCGAGCGTTCGTCGGCGATCATGTCGAGCAGATCGTCTTTCATTTGAAAAGCGATCCCGTAGAAATCGCCGTAGGCGCGCATCGCGCTTATCGCCTCAGCGCTTCCGCCGCCGACGATCGCGCCGCACGCCGCGGAGGCAGCAAAGAGCGAGGCGGTTTTCTTACGCGCGATCTCGACGTAGCCGTCGAGCGCCAAATCGAGATTCCCGAGCGCCTGCAGTTGCAGCACTTCACCATCGCAGATATCTGCAAGCGTTGCCGAGAGAATGTTCGGCACCGGATGCGGATAGTTCGCGGTAACGTTTTTGAAAATCCACGCGAAGAGGTAGTCGCCGGCCAGCACCGAGACGCGATTGCCGAAGTCGACCGCCGTAGCGTTGACGCCACGGCGCGTGTCGGCGTTATCCACGACGTCATCGTGGATCAACGTTGCGACGTGGATCAACTCCATGTACGCGGCTAAGTGCAGATGGCGTTGCGGATCGTCTCCGCACGCCGATGCTGCAAGCAGCGTGACGCGCGGACGCAGACGCTTTCCGCCGGCCGCCAGCATGCGCCGAACCGCTTCGGTAATGAGCGGATTGTCGGTGGAGAAGGTCGCGCGGAAGAAATGCTCGACCAGGTCGTGCAGATTCGATTCATCGCTGCGCAGTGCGCTCGCCATCAGGCTTTCGTTCCGTAGTGAATGGCGATCGATCCCCCCATCAGCCGCTCGAATCCGGCATCGCTGAAGCCGGTTCGGCTAAAGCGCTCGCGCAAGTCCTCGGCACCGGGATGATGCGTGAGCGAATTCGGCAAGTACGTATATGCCGCGCGCGAGCCGCCGACCATGCCGCCGATCAGCGGCACGAGCCGATAGAAATAGACGTCGAAAAACCGCTTGAAGAGCCGATTCGGCGCCTTGCTCACGTCGAGATTCACGAAGCGCGCCCCGGGTTTGAGCACGCGGCGAATCTCGCGTAGGACCTGATCGATGTCGACCACATTGCGCAGACTGAATCCCATCGTTGCGCCGTCGAAGGTATTATCCGCAAAGGGCAGCGCCATCACGTCACCTTCGACAAAGGTCGCGGCGCCGCGTGCCTCGCGGGGAGCGCGGGCGCGCGCAGCGTCGAGCATCGGTGCGCAGAAATCGATGCCGGTGACGTGCAGCGACGAATCGGTACGCAGGAGATGAAAGACCACATCGCCGGTTCCGCAGCACAGGTCGAGTACCGCGCCCCCTCGCGGCGGTGCGAGCAGCGCGATCGACCGCTTGCGCCAGCGCTCGTCCATACCCGCCGTGAGCACGCGATTTGCCGCATCGTAGCGCGGGGCGATGCGTGCGAACATCTCGCGCACGAACGCGCCCTTGTCACTGCCCGGGGGAATGGGTACCTGGGTCGCCATGAGAGTTTTGGCTCTTCTCCCCTAGCTATGGCGCACCTTTGTCGTGATGGAAGCGCTGATGATGACATTGAGTTCGACCGCAGAGCTCCTTTCGAGCATCGAGCGCGCGCGCGACGTCTCGCTTATTGCCTATACGTTGCCGCAGGGGCGCGTGCTCGACGGCCTGGCGGCGGCCGCCAAGGCCGGCACGCACGTGCGCGTCCGGCTCGAGGGCTATATTTATAAGGATGATGGGGGCGTAACGGCGGCCAACGCCGCGGCAATCGCCGAGTTGCGCGCGGTTGGCGCCGACGCGCAGTTCGTGCATCCCGACCAACATGCACCCGATGCTATGCTGCATTGCAAGGCCGCACTCATCGACGGGGAGCTATTCCTCGACGACCGCAACTGGCCCGACGACGGTGCGGATACGATCTTGCGCGACGATTTTTCCCGTGACGCGCGGATCGTAGCCGACGCGGTCGCAGAGCGCGAAGACGCGCCGACGCCGTTTTTCGCGGTAGCCAAACGCGAGTCGCTTGCTTCCGAGGCGCGGTTGTTGAACGAGGCGCGGCGCGGCGACGACGTCATCGTCGAGAGCGAATCGTTCGGCGCGAACAATCGGGTGTATGCGGCGCTCGATGCTCTCGGACGAGCGGGCGCGCACGCGCGCTTGCTGGTGAGCGCACGCGATATGCAGGGCAACGTTAACGAACAAGGCGCGCTGCGCAAGCTGTCCGCCGACGGCGTGATCGTCCGCGTCTGCGATGCCGACGAAAAGTTTGCCGTGGTGCGGGGCTCACGCGGATGGATCGGTTCGGCCAATGCGACGGCTGCCTTCGATCACCCCGACCAATTCGATTGGGGCGCGCGCACCGATGCGCCCGCGATCCTTGCCCACGTGCGCCGAACGTTCGAAGAGCGCTGGCAGCATGCCGCGCCGCTCGCTACGGCGTTGCGTGAGGCTTCATGATCGACTCGAGCATGTCGGGGGTATTCGCAATGCGCTCGAGGTGCGGATAGAGCGGCCCGTCGTGATAGTCAATCGTCAGCGTTGCAAACCAGCCGTCTTGCGAGACCACGATGACGATCGGCGGCCCACCATGCTCGGCGCGCTTGAGCGCGTAGTCCAAGACGTCCGGGTCGAAGGCTTGGCCGTCAACGGCTTGGATCGTCTCGCCCACCGCGAGTCCGGCTTGCCATGCGGGTGAATTTTCGCGCACGTCGGTAACGCGGCCGGTGTGATTCGCAATGGTGGCGCCTATCGAGTACCAGGCATTGATCGAGTGGCGTAGCGACTCGCCGGCGCGAATGAACGCATTAGGTTTGTCGTTGTAGACGAGCTTCCATCCCGCGCGCTCGAGTTCGTCGGTGGGCGGATGATCGGTGACCGAGTAGACGTATTTCTCGAAAAAGGCGTGCCAATCGTAGGGCTGCGTCTGGTTCAAGAGCGCTTCGATCTGCGCGCGGTCGTACGTCTTCACGATCGGTCCCGTAAGCGCCGGTAGGCTGTACGCGTGCAAGAACGTATCGAGCGAACGCGCGCCGTGCGAACGCTCGCGAATGATCGTGTCGACGTCGAGCCACAGCAGCTCGCCCTCGGTGTAGAAATCGCCAGAGCCGCGGCGGATCGCGTGATAGTCGCCGCGCGCCTCGTAATAATACGGCGCACCGGTGGTGAGGTCGATGAGCGGCGTCGTATCGCGTCCCGTCTCGGTATCCATTTCCGCGTAGAGCGAGGCGAGGTATTCGGGGTAGTCTTTATAGTCGCGGATGCCGGCGCGGAACGAGAGAAGGTCGCCGAGGTATTGATTCATGCCCTCGTACACCCACAAGAGATCGGTTTGCTGCGGCACTTGGAAATTCGGCGTGGTCAAATCCGCGGGACGCCGATACTTACCGTTCCAAGAGTGCGAGAACTCGTGGGTGACGAGATCGCCGCCCTCGAGCGCCTCTTGCGGATTGGTGAGGAAGTCGTCGGGTGAACGGTCGTCGCTCGACTGATGATGCTCGATCCCTTGAAAGCCGATCTCGTCGCTGAGCGTGAGCAGCGCATGGTAGTCGGCGAAATGGCGCGACCCGTAGAGGGCAAATGCTTCGGCAGGTACGCGCTTATAGGCGTCGACCACCTTGGCAGGCACGTCGAGATCCTGTGGGCGGCCGGCAAACGCATCGAGCTCGACGTACGAGCCGTCGCCGCGCCATAACGTCCACTTCTTGACGTAGGCGCCCATGTCGAGCGGCGAGTCGACGAACTGGTCGAGCGGCGCCACCGCAAAGCTCACCGTGTTGCCGCTTCGCTGCGGGTCGCGCAGTGCCGTCCCAAAATCCCAACCGGGAGGCACGACGATCGACGGCTTCACGTAATAGTCGTGCGAATCGATACCGGCCTGGTAGAGGATGTAGCGGTTCCAGTTGATGACCGTGACGTCGTGGGTCGACATGATGTCGCCCGGCGCATTCATCAGCACCGTGAAGCTGACGTCGAGCGTTGAAACGCCGGCGGGCACGTCGACATGAAAGGCGTAGAGATCGACGGTGTCGCGGCGCCAGTCGAGAGACTTGCCATTAGCTTTGACGCGGATCGACGTCAGGTTGTTGAGCGGACCCGTCGGGCCATGTTCGCCCGGAATCCACTTCGGATAGACGAGCGTCATCGCGCCCGCGCGGGCCGGCACGGTTTCGTGCACGTAGGCGATCCCGCGCGCCGCCAGCGACGCGTCGACGGAAAGAGCCAGCGGCTGCGATTGCGTTGCGTATGGAGTTGCGGCGGTAAACGGAAGAATAACCCCAAGTAGGGCGACGACGATCGGGTTCATCCGGCTCCTCGAAGTTAACTATAGTGAGTTATGGCAACGAAAATACGGTTCGCGCGTTCGCGTTGGTAACCGCGACTACCTCGTCGATGCCGCACGCTAGCACGTCCGCGAGCCGCTGCGCGGAAAGCTCGACATACGCGGGCTCGTTGCGCTCGCCGCGATGCGGGACCGGCGCAAGAAAGGGGCAATCGGTCTCGAGTACGAGCCATGGCAATCCGACGTCGGCCACCGCGGCCCGTAGCGGCTCGGCGGTCTTGAACGTCAGCACGCCGCCGATGCCAAGATAGAGACCGAATTCCCGCGTGAGAAGCTGGGCTTGCTCGGTATTGCCGGTAAAGCAATGCACGACACCTCGCATCGGTGCTTTCCACTGTTCGCGCAAGATCGCGACGAAATCGTCGAATGCGTCGCGCTGGTGAAAGATGAACGGAAAGCCGGTTTCGCGCGCGTACTCAAGCTGCTCGCGCAGCACGCGCTGCTGCACGTCGCGCGGACTATGATCGTAGTAGTAGTCGAGACCCGCCTCGCCGATCGCTACCACCCGCGGATCGCGCAGAAACGGTTCGAAGACGGACGGAATGTCCGCAGGTGCGTCTTTAGCTTCGTGCGGATGGATGCCGACCGATGCATAGAGACGATACTCCCGCGCCACCTCGAGCGCGCGCAACGAATCGGCGACATCGCATCCAACATTGACGATCGTCGAAACGCCCGCAGCACCCGCCCGCCCGATAACCGCCGCCCGATCCTCGTCAAATTTCCGATCATGCAGATGTGCATGTGTGTCTATCATAAATTCATAAGCAGCCAGATGTTGCGTTGTCGACCCGAACGGGTTAGCCGAAGCGGCGAGGACCCTGACAGTAACTGTCCGAGACGCGAGGCGTTAAGTGAGGGTCGACAACGCAACATCACGCTGATTCCAAATCCTCCACCATGCGATTGCGGCCTTGGCGTTTGGCCTCGTAGAGGCCGCGATCGGCGCGCGCGAGCAGCGTTTCGGACGTGTCCCCAACGCGCGCCGCCGCAGCGCCGATGCTGGTCGTCACGGGTCCGCCGTTGGCGTAGCGCATGCCGCCGAGCGCAACGGCTAACCGCAGACGTTCACCGACCGTCAACGCGATATCGCGCGACGCGCCGGGCATGACGATCAAAAACTCCTCGCCGCCGATGCGCCCCGCGGTATCACCACCGCGCACGGTGTTGCGAATGATGTCGCCGATCTTGCGCAAGCATTCGTCGCCGGCGGCGTGCCCGAGCTGGTCGTTGATCGACTTGAAATGGTCGATATCGAGCAAGAGCACCGCGCCGTTTTCCGCGATCGGCATCGTCTCGAGCATGGCGTGGAGGCGCTCCATCGTGGTCGTGCGATTCGCGAGGCCGGTAAGGCCGTCGATCGTGGCGGCGTTCTGCGTTGCGGCGATCGTGCGCATGTCGCGAAGCAGCGGTGCCAGCTCGAAGGCCGCATTGGTGAATTGCGCGATCTGTTCGTTCGAGAGAGGTCGATCGTTTCGGCGCAGGACGGTCAGCGCGCCGTGCAGCTCTCCGTCTGCGAGCCGTGCGGCGAACGCATACGCGGTATAGTAATCGTCGCGCAGCGTCGTCGACGGCGAGCCGCTGAACTTCAAGCGCGCAAGAATCCGCCGTCCGAGCTCGTCGCCGGCGGAGCTGAGCGTCGGCCCGAGCGTCGTAACCGTTCGCCAGGCGTCGGTTCGTGCGCTCGTAGCCGCCAGCACGGAAACGGTTTCGTCAAAGGACGGTACGCGTAACGTCGCGAGAATGGCGTTGATCTGCGGCAGGGGATCGCGATCGCCGAGCATCGCTTGCACCGCGTCGCGCACGAGCCGGAGACGATGAAGTTCGGCCTGCTGTTTGTCGATCGTGCGCAGCAGAAATGCCGACAAACACACCGGCAGCCAGAGCGCGATGGCGAGAAGATTTTGTCCGAGCACGACCTCGTTGCGCCCGATCGTCGCCCAGATTACACCGCCGACCGTTACCGCCCAGGTACGCGGATCGCGCGCGAGCCTTCCCCACAGGCGCAAGATGGAAAGATGAAACGTGTACGACGAGGCAGGCGCAGAGACGCCGAATATGAAGACGACCACCGCGACGAAGACGACCGCCGCAACGATCGGCGTCGCTTGCGCGATCGGCATCGACTGCGTTTGCGCCACATCCCCGCCGAACGGCAAGAAGAGCAACGCCGCCAGCACGCGCAAGATGCCGTGCCGGGGAAGGTCCGCGACGCTGTCGGCATTGCGCGCGATCGACGCGGCACCGAATCCGATTGCAAACGCCAGCGCGCACGCCGTTGCGCCGACCTCGCCTCCCAGCGCAAAGAGCGGCACGGCGACCGGGAGATCGAGAAAAATTGCTTCCGCCGAGAGGCCCGTGCGGCGTAAACGCAACCCGCGCACCGGCAACGCGTTACTCGCGATAAAGGCGATCGCCACGGCCGCGCAGACGGTCAACGTCCAATCGACCTGGCTGAACGACGTCGCATACAGCGTCAACGCGACCGCGAGGCCGGCGACGGCGACGATCCCGCCGCCGACGGTGACCGCGCGACTCGGCGCGTTGCGCTCGCTCATCGCCGCTACGCGCTCTCCACCAGTTCGATGCGCGGGAAGAGCGCGTCACCGACACTGGTTTGCGTGCCCGGCACGAGTGCGCCCCAGTGCAGCGCGCGCGCCCAATCGCCGGTAACGTCGGCTTGCGTCAAGCCGAGCTGTTCCGCCATCTGCGTCATGCGCTCGGGCATGAACGGATGGAGCATGATCGCAAGCCAGCGTAAGCCTTCGCACAGATCGTAGAGCAACGCATCGAGCTCGAGATCGCGTCCCTCCTTGGCCAATACCCAGGGTTTGCGTTCGTCGATCGCGCGGTTTAGGGCAGTAACGAGCTCCCAAATCGCTTCGAGCGCTCCGCGGAAATCGAGCGCAAAGATCAGTTCGCGCGCGCGCTGCGGCAGCTCGGCGAAGCGCTGGGGGAAAACCGCATCCTCGCTGCGATGCGGGACGACGCCGCCGCGGTACTTCTGCAGCATAGAAAGCGTTCGTTTGAGCAGGTTACCGAGATCGTTGCCGAGATCGCTGTTGTGCCGTTGCGCGATCTTCTCTTCGGAATACGAGAAGTCGCTGCCGAACGGCGCCTCACGAAGAAGAAAGTAGCGCAGTGAGTCGGCTCCGAAACGGTCGGCTAGCGCAAAGGGATCGACCGCGTTCCCCAGACTTTTACCCATCTTCTGGCCGTCGACGGTGATCCAGCCGTGCGCGAACACGAGGCCGGGTGCGGCTTCGCCCAACGCCCAAAGGATCGCGGGCCAAATGATCGTGTGAAACCGCGCGATCTCTTTGCCGATAAGTTGCACATTTGCCGGCCACAGCGAATGAAACCGCTCGTCGTCTTCCGACCAGCCGATCGCAGTGATGTAGTTCAAGAGCGCGTCGAACCAGACGTAGATGACACCGCCGTCACCTGGGATCGGAATGCCCCACTCGAGGTTCGTGCGCGAGATCGAGAGATCGTCGAGCCCCTCTTCGAGGAGCGCCACCATTTCGTTGTAGACACTTCGCGGGCGGACCCACTCCGGATTGGCTTTGAAGTGCGCGAGCAACTGGTCGCGATATTTCGAGAGGCGAAAGAACCAGTCGTCCTCCGAAATCCATTGCACCTCGCGACCGCAGGTGGGGCAGCAGCCGTTGACGAGTTTGGATTCGAGCCAAAACGTCTCGTCGTTGACGCAGTACCATCCCTCATATTTGCCGAGGTACACGTCACCGCTCTCGCGCAGGCGCTCGAAGACGCGCTGCACCTTGGTCGTGTGCCGCGGCTGCGTCGTGCGAATGAAATCGTCGTACTGCACGTGATAGGCCGCGAACAGCGATTGCCAGCGGGGCACGAGCTCGTCGCACCATTCCTGCGGCGTCTTGCCGTGTTCGGCTGCGGCGTTGGCGACTTTCTGCCCATGTTCGTCGGTGCCGGTAAGAAAGAATGCCGGACCGCAGGCGCGGGCCGTCCGCGCAAGCACGTCGGCCACCACCGTGGTATAGGCGTGGCCGATGTGGGGATTGCCGGAGATGTAATAGATCGGGGTGGTGACGTAGAAAACGCGGCTCATTTTAAGAGGATGCATGTTCGGCGGCCGGTGCGCCGCCGCATGCTACCGGCGGGCGGACTTCCGCTCGCTCGCCCGGGCATAGAGGGCGCGCCTCTCACCGGCGCCACGCCGAACCAAATCGCGCGCCACCTCCGCGACGCTCGCGCCGCGCTCCAGCAGGGCATCGATCTCGGCGTCGAGATCGAATGCCGGCGGCGTTTGCGCAGGCGGCGAGTACGGCGCGATCGCAAACGCGATCTCGCCGCGCACCGGGTCGCTCAGCGCTGCCGCCACGGTTGCCGGCGTGCCCAGGACTTGCTGTTCGAAACGTTTGGTGTATTCGCGCAGCAAAAAGACCGCAGCGTCCGGTGCGACCGCTGCAAGATCGGCGAGTGTTGCCGCGATGCGCTGCGGGGACTCGTACCAAATCGTCGTCGCCTGCGCCAACAGCGCGTGCGCAAACATTTCGCGCCGTGCTGACGACGTGCGCGGCGGAAAACCCTCGAAGACGAAGCGGCGGAGCGGGAACCCGCTGAGCACCGCGACGCCGACGACCGCGCTTGGCCCGGGCAAGACCTCGACGGCGATCCCGGCAGCGCGTGCGGCCGCCACCAGCTCGCTGCCGGGATCAGAGATGCCGGGTGTACCGGCATCGGTAACGAGCACGACGTTCGCGCTGCGCGCGCGTTCGAGAATCCCCGGCGTGACCGCGCCGGCGTTTTGCTCGCGGTAACTCCACAGGTCCTTCGCACCGATTTCAAACGCGCTGAGCAGCTTGCGCGCCACGCGCGTGTCTTCGGCAACGATCAAGTCGGCGTCGCGCAGAGCATCGAGCGCTCGACGCGTCACGTCGCCGAGATTTCCGAGCGGCGTCGGCACCAAGACCAGGGGCATGGGGACCCCCTTCGCCGTCGGGGAAAGTATCTCTCGTTATGGCCATCGACGTCGAGCATCCGCCGGTCGGCGCGAAGCTCGAAATCTACATTAGCCCTTCCTGCCCCTACTGCCGCGAAGCACTGGCGTACTACGACCGCGGCGGAATTGCGTACACAAAGTACGATGCGCAGCACGATCGCCGCGCGCGCGAAGCGATGTTCGCGCATACGAACGGCGATCCGACGGTCCCCGCGATCGTCATCGACGGTGCGTACGTGCAATCCGGCTGGGGGCATCCGCCGCGCGGTTGAACGGTGCACTAACCCGTCGGTCGACGGGTATCAACTGCGGATGACGCTCCAAACTTGGCGCAAACTTGGCGCGCGCCCGTAGAGCAGCATGCCCACGCGATAGATCTTTCCGGCCAGCACCGCGATTGCATAGAGCGCCACGAGATTGATGCCGATCGAAAGGGCGACTTGCCAGAGTGGCACGTTGCTGACCGCGATGCGCGCGAACATTACGAACGGCGCGAACAGCGGAAGGTAGCTGCAAACTACCGCGAGCGGCGCGTCGGGCGAGCCGAGCGCCGAAATCGCGATGATGAAGGCGAAGACGATCGGCATGACGAGCGGCAGCGCGATGCTGCCGAGATCTTCGGTGCGATTGATCAGCGACGCGGCGCCCGCGAACAGCGTCGAGAGCTGCAAGAAACCGATGATGAAGAACACTAAGAACGCCGCGACCAGCCCGGGCGTTATGACGTCGAGCGCGTTCGCAAGCGAAAGCATCCCGCTCTCCTGTGCCTGCGCGGAGCCGGCGCCGCTTCCCCCGCCTCCCAAGTACACGGCCGCGGCGATCCACACCGCGAGTTGGAGAAATCCCAGCGTGGCCGAGGCGAGGATTTTTCCCGCCAGAAGCGCGGTCGGATTGACCGACGCGATCAGCAGTTCGGCGATGCGGCTCGTCTTTTCTTCGGCAACGGAGCTCATCACAAGCTGACTGTTGAGTATGATGAGGAGATAGAGAAAGAAGAGCAGGGTGTAGGCCACGCCACGCGCGGCGGTCGCTTGACCCGCCGACGCAAACTTCGAAGCGATCGTCGTCACGGTGATGGGAATCGAGGTGATCTTCTCGACGGCACCGGCGCTGCGATGCGTGATGAGTTGCAGCTGCAGCGGCAGTAGCGCCTGCGATAACTCGTCTTTGTGGAGGCTGCCGGGATCATGGGCATACGCGATAACGTGCAAGCCGTCCGGCTGTGCTTGCAGTTCGATGGCGGATCCCGCTTTGTAGCGCTTGAGCGTCGCGTCGTCGACCGGTCCGTTTGGAAGGGTGCCGACAATCTTGTAGTCGTCGCTTAGAAGCGGTTTTGCTCGCGCGGTCAGGCCGGCGTCGCCGACGAGCACGATCGAGCGGGCGCCGCTAAATGCACCTTCCATCATGGCGGGAAGCCGGGTCAGCAGGCCGATCGCGATGACGCCGACGAGCATCCCGATGATGAACGGGCGCGAGCGAATGCGGCGCATGATCTCCGCCTGGTAGACCGTACCGAGGTCTTCCATCATGCTGCACTCTCCCCGATGGCGCGCAAATAGATTTCTTGGAGCGACGGTTCGATCGCTTCGAACTTCGTTACCGGCGCAACCTCGACCAGCGCGCGCAATAGCGCCGCGAAATCGGTGGTCGCCGGTACCCGGTAATCGATCGCGCCGTTGACGTGCGCGAGTGGTTGCGCGCCTGCGACACTTTCAAGCCGCGCGCGAACGGCGTTGCTTGGCGGTGAAACACGCACGACCCGCGTCGGCCAAGCGGAGCGCAATTCGGCAAGCGTTCCGTCGGCACGGTTGGCGCCGCCCGCGATGATACAGAAGCGCGAGGCGAGATCTTCCAGCTGCCACATCTGGTGACTCGAGAGTATCAGCGTGGTGCCGTTGTTGCGCAACTCGTCTAAGACCGAAAGCAACATCGCAGCATTGACCGGATCGAGCCCGGAGAACGGCTCGTCGAGCACGAGCAGCTGCGGCCCATGGACGGCTGCGCACGCGACCTGCACCTTTTGCTGGTTGCCTTTGGAGAGTTCGCCGCACGGCCGATCTTGGTAGACCGAGAGCTCGAGCTGTTCGATCCAACGATCGACTCGCTTGCTCAAATCGGGCTCGCGCAAGCCGTGTAATTTTCCAAAATAGGAAATCTGGTCGCGAACCTTCATCTTGCCGTAGATGCCGCGCTCTTCGGGAAGATAGCCGAAGTGGCGCCGGCTGTCGTCGTGAATCGGTGCGCCGTTCCAGGTGACGCGCCCGCTGTCGGGGACGAAAATGCCCAAGATCATCCGCATCGTGGTCGTCTTGCCGGCGCCATTGGGACCGAGCAATCCAAACGTCGTCGCGTCGTCAATCGTAAAGTGCACGTCGCTCACCGCGCGCACCGAACCGAACTCTTTGCGAACGTGGTCAACGTCAAGCATGCTGCGTGCCTTCCACTACCGCTGCCGGACGCCTGGGTTTCATCGCCCCCATAACGAGTGCGCCAACGACTAGGCCGACGTAGTACGACAGGTCGCCGTATTGCGGGAATGCATGCGCGAAGGGCCCAGTAAACCACGCTTGATTCCAAAAGGGCACCGACGCCGCAACACCCAGCACCCAGGCCAGTGTACCTGGACGCCACGCCGGGACCCGCTGCGGATCGCGCCCGGACGTGCCCGACTGCCACAAATCCACCAGCACGACGCCGGCCCAAGGGGAGGCCCAGTACGAGAGCAGCAACAGGAAGTTGGTGTAGAACTCCGCGGTCTGGCTTGGGTGCGAACCCCAGAGCGCGAGAATCGCGCCAAGTGCGCCGACCGCGAGCGCGGCGTGCGCGCGTGAAAGGCGAAGATCGAAGGCGACGAGCGCCGCGAGCGCCCCGGAATAGAGGTTCATGCAATTCGCGGTGAGCGTACCCAGGACGACGGTGATCAGCACGGCTTTCGCGACGATCCCTGAGCCGAGCAATTGCGCGATAGCGTCAGTCGGCACGGAGGTGCGCAGATTGACGTGCGACGCGGTCACCGCTGCTGCGCCGAGCACTTCGATCGCGATGCACGGGAGCGCGCAGCCGGCGAATGCATACCACCATATCGCGCGCGGGTTCGTGTCGCGCGGCAGATAGCGCGAATAGTCCGAGGCACACGGCACCCACCCCATCGCGTACGCGAATGCGAGCGCCGCCGCGAACATGAATCCTTGCAGCGGCGCGGGCGACGGCACCCACGAAGCGTGCGGCAGTGTCAGGGCGCCGAGCAGCACGAACCCCGCGGCCAGCAGCACCGCGCAGGCGCGCTCAAACACGCCGATCAAGTTGTAGCCGTAGACGGCGAGCGCGATCTGCAACACCAGCATGATGCCCAGTGCGACGCCATAGCCGAAGTGCGCGATCGTTTGCAGGGCATAGGCGCCGAAGATCGTGTTGATCGTAAACCAGCCGACGCCGGCGAGAAACGAGAGCGCGGCCGGCGCGCTGTTCCCGCGCTTACCGAACGCGAGCCGCGATGCGACCATCTGCGGTACGCCATACCGCGGGCCGATCGTCGCCAGCACGCCCAAAATGCTAAAGCCGAGGATGTTCCCGATGATGATGCCGAGGGTCGCGCTGCGCAGATCGGCGCCGAAGAGCGCCGCAATAAAGACGCCGACCATCCACGTCGCGATCTCGGCATTCGCCGAAAACCACACGCCGAAGAGGTCGCGCGCCCGTCCGTGACGCGACACTTCGCCCACCGGCTCGATGCCGGTCGGCTCGACGGCGAGGACCTGATCCTTATAGATCAAGCCGTCAAATCAGCAATCCAGCGTTCGACCGCGTCGGCCTTGGAGGGAAGGATCGCGGAGAGATTCTCGCGCCCCGATGCCGTGACGGCGACGTCATCTTCTATGCGGATACCGATGCCGCGGAACTCCTCCGGTACCGTGGCATCGTCCGGCTGGAAGTAGAGTCCGGGCTCGACCGTCAGCACCATGCCCTCGCGCAGCGTACCGTACCGGTAGTTTTCGGAGCGCGCGTGCGCGCAGTCGTGCACGTCGAGACCGAGCATGTGGCTGACGTTGTGCAGCGTGTAGCGGCGGTAGTATTGGCTTGAGGGATCCAATGCCTCGTCAACGGTGACGTCGAGGATCCCAAGATCGATCAGCCCCTGCGCCAGAACGCGCATCGCGCGCCGGTTCGGCTCGAGGAAGTCGTTCCCCGGCGAGACTGCGTCGATTGCGACCCGCTGCGCTTCATAGACGATGTCGTACACCGCGCGCTGCGCCTGCGAATAGCGTCCGCCGATCGGCATCGTGCGCGTGATGTCGGCCGTATAGAGCGAGTCACATTCGACGCCGGCGTCAAGCAGTAACAGTGCGCCGCGATCGACCGCACCGTCGTTGCGATTCCAGTGTAACGTGCAGGCGTTGTGGCCGGACGCCGCAATCGTCAGGTAGCCGACGTCGTTGGCTTCGACGCGCGCGCGATTCCAAAACGCGCCCTCGAATTCGCGCTCGCTCTTGGCATGTGGAAAGAGCCGTATCACATCCTCGAACGCACGCTTGGTGATTTCGCACGCCTTGCGCAATTCGGCGATCTCGTAGTCGTCTTTGAGCAGACGCATCTCGGAGAGGTGCGTGGCGAACTCGTCGTCTTGCTCGTCGTGCGCAAGCATGGCGTCGATCGCGCGGTTGTGCCCGCGCAGGAGATACACCGGATGATTGCTGGCAGCCAGCTCCTGCAGGTAGCCGGGAATAGCTTGCAGCGGGCGGCAACGATCGACACCGAAGAAGATCTGACTCTCGTCGAGACCGCGATGCCGTCCGACCCATAGCTCGCCGTAAACGCGGTCGGTGAAAAACTCCGCCTTGCCGCGATTGTGTTCCGGTACGAAGAGCAGGCTGCGATGCGACGCGCCTTCGGGCTCGAGCACCAGCAATGCGCCGGGTTCGGCGCCGCCCATGAGGTATGCAAAGTCGCTGGCGGGCCGGAACCGGAAGTTCGTGTCGTTGGCGCGCACGTGTTCTTGGCCCGCGGGAACGACCAAGTAGCAACCGGGAAAGCTGCGCGAGAGCGCGTCGCGTCGCGATTGCAGTCGCGCGAGCTGCGGATGCGCGCCCGCACGGAGCGGTGCCTCCGCCCAACCCTTCGACATGAAGTCGATCAGCCGTTCGGGCGTTTCGCTGTCGTAGTTCGTCTTGGCCGGGGACTGTTTGGTCGAATCTGCGCTCATGCCAATTACGGTTCGTTAGACGAGGGTTAAGACCCCGGCCCGACACCCCCGGTTTCTCAGCTTTTGCCCGGGTAGGGCGCCGTACAACATTGGTATGAAACGTATTCTTCTCGCACTCGCGCTCGTGCTTGCCGCTCCGGCGATTGCCGGCGCACAGCAAGCTCCCGGTTCGCCCAACCCGGCGATGCGTCAGCAGATGCGCACGGATCGGCAGCAGATGATGAAACTGCACCAGCAATTCCGCGCGCAAGTGCTCGGCGCCTTAACCCCCGCGCACAAGCAGCTCTACGCGTCGGTGGTCGGCGGCCTGGCGATCGCGGCGAGCCCGGACCCGCGTGCCGCCGCCCAACAACTCGATGCCGCGCTTTCGGCCGGCGAAAAAACCGCGATCGTAAACGCCGGTAAGCAGTTCATGACCGCGATGAAATCGATGCGCCAAGAGCTCATGGCCAATCATCCATGGCCCAAGCCGAGCGGTTCGCCGTGGCCGCACCGCAGCCACGGTCCTCGCACGCCGCACGCGCCCGACGCCGGCGCAATTCTGCTCGGCATGGCGGGCGGCCACGGCGGCATGATGATGCACCGGATGGGCGGTCCGGGCATGGGCCATCCTTAAGGCAACATCAAAGGGCGATATCGAGTCCGAGATCGAGGGCGGGTGCGCTGTGGGTCAGCCACCCGACTGAGATCAGGTCGACGCCGGTCGCGGCTATTGCGGCAATCGTGTCCGGACGAACGCCACCACTCGCCTCAGTGATGATCGAACCTCCGACGATGCGTACCGCTTCCTGCAGCGTCGGCGGTTTCATGTTGTCGAGAAGCACCGCGTCGATCGGTTCGCGTAACACCTCGCGTAGCTGATCGAGATTGTCGACTTCGACTTCGATCTTCACCATGTGTCCGGCGTGCGACCGAACGCGACCGACCGCTTCGTGAATCGAACCGGCCAGCGCAAGGTGATTGTCTTTGATGAGCACCGCGTCGTCGAGTCCGAACCGGTGGTTGCCGCCGCCTCCGCAACGTACGGCGTACTTCTCGAGCACGCGCAGACCAGGCGTCGTTTTACGGGTGTCGACGACCTGCGCCCGCGTGCCGGCAACGGCGTCGACCAGTGCGCGGGTCGCGGTTGCAATTCCGCTCAGACGACATAAGAAGTTCAGCATCGTGCGTTCGCCGGTCAGCAATACATCGGCCGGGCCCTCGAGCTGTGCGACGAGTCCGCCGGCTTTGACCGCGTCGCCATCTTCAACCGACGCGCGCACGCGCACCGCACCGGGCTCGATCAACTCGAAGGCCAGAAGCGCGGCTTCGAGTCCGGCGACGACGCCGTCGGCACGCGAGAGGATTCGCGCCGTCGTACGCAGGTCGCCGGGAACGATCGCATCGGTCGTGAGGTCGCTGCCGTGCGCGAGATCTTCGAGCAGCGCGGCCCGCACGATCGGCTCGACGACGAGCCGGCTTGGCTTACGCGCGGACAAGACGGCTGAAAGAGCGTTTGGCAAGTGCGTCAACCGCGGCCGGATAGTCGGAGCGATGGTGGCTACCGCGGCTTTCTTTTCGTGCAAGCGCCGCTTCGGCGATCAGGCGGCCGACCACGAGCAGGTTGCGCAATTCGTTTCCCGCGCGCGGAAAGGCGGCTTCGAGGGCCTCGATGCGCGAGAGTGCCTCGCGCAAGCCGAACTCGTTGCGCACCAAGCCGACGTTGGCATACATCAGGTTGCGCAGATCGCGCGTCGGTTGGACCTGTCCCTTGTCATGTCGAGCGTCGCGAGCATAGCGAACGGAGTCGAGAGACACGTCGCGTGGCTGATTTCTTCCGGAAGTGGCGGCGATGTTCTCGGCGACGCGTGAGCCGTAGACCAGCGCTTCGAGCAGCGAATTGCTGGCGAGCCGGTTCGCACCGTGTACGCCGCTGGCGCTGGCCTCACCACACGCCCACAAGCCTTCGAGGGACGAGCGGCCCCATTCGTCGACGGCGATCCCGCCCATGAAGTAGTGCGCGGCCGGCGCGACCGGAATGCGCGCGGTGCGCGGATCGATCCCCGCCGCCCGGCAAAATCCGAATACGGTCGGAAATTCTCGCGGGAAGGCATCGGCGATCGCTTCACTTGCATCGAGTCCGACCGAGCGGCCGCGTTGCAATTGCTCGAAGATCGCGCGCGCGACCACGTCGCGCGGCGCGAGTTCAGCATCGGGGTGGATCGCGAGCATGAAGCGCTCGCCCAAATCGTTGAGCAGGATCGCACCTTCGCCGCGCACCGCTTCGGTGACGAGCGGCATCGGGTCCGCGCCGCTCGCGAGCGCCGTCGGATGGAATTGCACGAATTCCATGTCGGAGAGCAACGCACCGGAACGTGCCGCCATCGCAATGCCATCGCCGGTGGCTTCGACGGGATTGGTCGTATAACGATACAGCCGGCCGATGCCACCGGTCGCGAGCACGACCGCGGGCGCGAGGAATGCATGCGGCTCGCCGGTGTTCTCGTGCGCGTACACGCCCGCGACGCGGTCATCCGTGAGAATGATATCGTCGGCGGTGACGTCCTCGACGACCGCGATCGACGGTGACTCACGCACGGCAGCAATCAGGGCTTTGAGAATCTCGTGTCCGGTTGCATCGCCACCTGCTTTGACGATGCGGCGGCGCTGATGCGCGGCCTCGCGCCCGAGCGCGAGCTCGCCGGAGGCGTCGCGATCGAACGTTGCGCCGAGTTCTAAGAGCTCCTCGATGCGCGCCGGCGCGTCGCTCGTGAGAATCTTGACGATGCGCGCATCGGAAATGCCGGCGCCCGCGCGCTGCGTGTCGATTGCATGCAGCGAAGGCGAATCATCGGCCCCCATAGCCGCTGCGATGCCGCCTTGCGCCCAGTCGGTCGCGGCACCGCTGCCCAAACGTCGTTTGCAAAGGACCGTGACCGGCGTCGGCGCGAGTTTGAGCGCGGCCATGAGCCCGGCAATACCGGCGCCGACGATAACGACGCCCGTGCGGTGAACCTTCATGATGCCCGGCGCGAGCGGCTGAACTCGAGCATGCGATCGACCGCCGCGCGCGCGCGCTCTGCAACCGCGGGGTCGACCGTCACTTCGTACTGCATCGTTTCGAGACTGTGCAGAATCTTCGGCAGCGTGTTGCGCTTCATGTGCGGGCACAGATTGCACGGCCGCACGAATTCGACGCTGGGGTAGGTACCGGCGACGTTGTCGGCCATCGAGCACTCGGTCATGAGCAACACTCGTGCGTGCTGATGCTCGCCGACGTATTCCACCATGCCGTGCGTCGAGCCGACGTAGTCGGCTTCGGCGAGCACGTCCGGCGGACACTCGGGATGCGCGATCACCACCAGCTTGGGATCGCCTTCGCGGAAGCGACGAATGTCGGCGCCGGTGAAGCGCTCGTGTACCTCGCAGTGGCCTTTCCATGCGATGATTTCGGTGGACGTCTTCGAAGCGACGTACTTCGCCAAATATTCGTCGGGTAAAAAGATGACGCGCGGGACGGCAAGCGCTTCGACGATCTCGACCGCGTTGCCGCTGGTCACGCAGATGTCGGATTCGGCCTTGACTGCCGCCGAGGTGTTTACGTAGGTCACGATCGGCACGCCGGGATAGCGTTCGCGCAGCAGACGAACGTCGTCGGCGGTAATCGACTCCGCCAGCGAACATCCCGCGCGCAGATCCGGTACGAGCACGGTCTTACTGGGATTGACCAGTTTAGCGGTTTCGGCCATGAAGTGCACGCCGCACAGCACGATCACGTCGGCATCGGTTTTCGCCGCCTGCATCGCCAGCGCCAGGGAATCGCCGACGATGTCGGCGACGGTGTGGTAAATCTCTGGCACTTGATAATTGTGCGCGAGGATCACGGCATTGCGCTCGCGTTTGAGACGGTTGATCGCGGCCACATACGGCGCGTGCAGCGGCCATTCGACGCGCGGGATGACGTTCGCGACGCGCTCGAAAATCGGCGTGGTTTCGCGTTCGACGTCGGAGGTGAGGGTGAGATCGGTGAGTGTCATGAATCCCTGGGGGCGATGCGTTCTATTCGCTACCTCTTAATACCCGTGATTGCGGCAATGATTTGCAGTGCGGCTCCCGGCTCTGCGGGAGCGCAGGTTTTGCCGGGTCTCGTGCCCACCGCGACCCCTGCGGCGGCGCTCTTTGCGACGGCGCCGGTCACCATCGACGGAACCACCGTGCTGCGCATCGCCGCGCTTGCGAACCCGCCCGCCGATGCGATGCCGATCCAGACGCGCAGCTTCTTGATTGCCGGCGCGATTTCGCAAGTGCTCGCAACCGATCCCGACTCGGGCAAGACCGTCTACGATCCCGCCAGCTTCAAGGTGTCAGTGCAAAAGGAGGGCGCGGAAGACGTGCTCGTCGTGTCGGATGCGCGACACCCGACGCCGTATCCGATTCTCACCGTTACCACCGACGACGCGCGGCGCGCAAACAGCAACGTTGCCGACCTTGCAGTGCTGTGGCAGTCCGCGCTGCAGAACGCGTTAGTTCAGGCGCTGGAGCGCCGGCAACCCGAGGCGATCCATCGCAACGCCGAGCTGAGCATTCGCGCGGCAATCGCGCTCGCGCTTCTGACGCTCGCCGGTCTGCTGCTCTTTCGCTTTTTGCGTAATCGCGCGGCCGCAACGATCCTCGCCTGGATTCTGCTGCTGGTCTGGATCGCTGCGATCACCTATGCGCTTCTCCAATTCCCGCAGACGGTTGTCTACGGACAAGGCATCATACGCACCGCCGTGCGCGTTGTATTCGTCTGGCTCGGCGCCCTCATTGCCGACCGGTTAATTGCGCTCGCCATTCGACAGGCGGTTCACTGGTGGGCGATGCTCGGTCCGCCCGGAAGACAGGCGCGCTCGCTCCTGCGGGTTCCGACTATATCCGGCGCGTTGGTGGGGTTCACCACGTTCATCATCGTCATCATCGGCGTCCTTGCGACACTCTCGGTACTTCAAGTTCCGATCGCATCGGTCGTCACCATCGGCGGCATCGCGGCGGTGGCGATCGGTTTCGCCGCGCAGAGCTTGGTGCGCGACTGCTTGGGCGGCTTGCTCGTGCTTTTCGAGGACCAGTACGTCGAAGGCGACTACGTTGCAATCGGCGATGCCAACGGCATCGTCGAACGCTTGACGCTGCGGATCGTGCAGGTCCGCGACGGCCGCGGGAACCTCATCACCATTCCGCACAGTTCGGCGATACAGGTCGTAAATTCGTCGCGAACGTGGTCGCGCGTCGACTATCGCGTCACGATCGCCGTCGTCGCCGATCTGAGCAAGGCGATCGAAGTATTGCGCGACACGCTGACCGCTCTGCGCTGCGACGAACGCTGGCGTGACGCGATCCTCGAACCGGTCGAGTGGATCGGCGTGGAAAGCATGTCGCGCAACGGCGTCGTGCTGCGCGCAGCGGTACGTACGGCGCCGCTGCGACAATTTGAAGTGCGCCGTGAACTCAATCTGCGCGTCTACGAAGCTCTGGCGCAGGCCGGGATTCCGCTCGGCAACGATCCGTCGGCGCCGTTCGTCGCGCCGCCCGACGCAAGTCCGGATCCCTCGTGATGTTCTTCGCGCGCATCGTGCTCGTCGCAATCACCGCGCTGGTGATCGCGATCTTTTACGTGCCGCTCGGGCATTCCGACTATGCCGGTGTATGGGGCGGCGGAACGTACGGTATCGAAGCGTCGCGTCAGTTTAACGCTCGGGTCGATGCGGTCGCGCCCGGCTCGCCCGCCGACCTCGCCGGCGTTCGCGCCGGTGACACGCTGGACGTGGCGCCGTTCAGCAAAGACTTTCCGGCACTCGTGTACCCGCGCGCGGGCGATCGAGGCACGTTTACGTTCCGCCGCCCGGACGGCCGTACCTACGTCGCGACGATGACGGCCGTGCCGCTTGCATCGTTTACGCGTTGGGTGCGCCTGCTGGGAATTCTCGCAATTCTTCCTGCCACGATCTTCATCGGAATCGCGTTCGTGCTCGTATTCTTACGTCCCAATGTGATGACGTGGAGCTTTTACGCGTTCGCGACCGGCTTTCTCTCCACCCAGCCGTCGATGGCCTTTTATCAGGCCTATCTTTCGAACGGTGCGTTCTCGCTGCTCGCCTTCTTACTTACGACGGTGTGGGGCAATTTTGCGGTACTGCCGCTCGTCCCATTCGTTCTGCGATTCCCCGACAATGAGTTGACGGGATTCACACGGACGTTTGATAGAGCAGTCTGGATCGCGATCGGCGCCGCCTTCGTGGCTTATTCGGCGGCCTGGTATGAGTGGGAGCACGGCATCTATTCGTTCTGGAGCGATGCGCTCGACGTGTGGATTCCGCTCGCTACGTTCGCGCTCGCTACGTACGTCGTGATCAAGAAGTACAAGTACGCGTCGCCGCAGTCGCGGCAGCGGTTTGGATTTCTCGTGCCGGGGTTGATCGTCTCGTTTGCCGCGTACGCGGTATACTTCGTGCCGGACGTGCCGCGCTGGCTGGCGGAAATCATTGGCTTCGCCGTCGTGATCATGCCGATCAGCGTGATGTACGCGGTGCTCAAGCACCGCGTACTCGACATCAACTTCGTCCTTAACCGGGCGCTCGCATACGGCATTCTTTCGGTTTTCGTGATCGCGTTTGTCTCGCTGCTCGATTGGGGCGCCGGGCATTTGCTCGCCGAAGGACGGTTTGCCGGCGGGATCGAGTTGCTGGCAACGATCGCCGTCGGTTTTTTGCTCGATCGCATCAATCACTGGATTCAGAGCGCCGTTGAAGTCGTCTTCTTCCGCGAGCGTCGTGCCGCCGAAGACTACTTGCGGCGTGTTGCTCGCGCGTTACCCTATGCGACCGAAGAATCGGCCATCACCGATGGACTCGTGCAGACGCCGGTCGATGCGCTGCAACTGAGTGCGGCTGCGCTCTATCGGCGCTCGGGCGACCTCAAGCGATTTGAAGGCATCGCGACCTCGCGCGAAACGACGGTCGCACCGCCCGGCTTCGACGAGAATCACCTTTTGGTTCGTATGCTGGAATCTGACGAGCGACATGTGTGGCTTGAAGAATTGCGTGGTCACCTCGATCGCGAGCAGGCCAAGCATTACGTTCTGGCCGTTCCGGTTACGGTGCGCCACGAACTCGTTTCATTTGTGCTCTATGGTCCGCATCGCAACGGTTCGCAGCTCGATCCGGAAGAGGTTGAGTTGCTCGACGAGCTCGCAAGCGAAGCGTCGCGCGCTTACGACCACATCGAAGCGGTGCGCATTCGCGAGCGCTACGCTCAAGCGGCCGGCGCTTAAGCGGGCGCCGCGCGCGTTATTGATGCAAATCATCGGGGTAGACCGACGGCATGCAGCAACTCCTCAAACGTGTCGCCGTCGCGGCCGTGTTTGCCGCCCTTGTGGGCGTAGGCATCGCCGCGAATGCGCAGACGCAAACGACCACCCCGACCGTCCAGATGACCCCGTCGCCGAGCGCAAGTCCCTCGGCCTCTCCCCAAGCGTAGTTCCTTAGTCCCTAGGTGAGCGTGTAACGCTCCGCCAACTGCGGATGCGTGCACGCTCACCGTCGTTTGGCGGTCTTCGCCGGTCCCTCGCTGCCGCTGCAGGATCGTCCCGCGTTTGAAGACGTCGTCTATCTCCCATCGGCTACGCGCGGCGACGTGGAGCGGGCGGCCGGCGAGTTCGATATCGTCCTGTTGATCGACGGTGCGTTTCATCACGATCTCGCGCCTTCACCCAAAGAATGTTATGCCGCGCTGCGCCACGCGCGGATGTTCGGCGCAGCGAGCATGGGAGCACTTCGCGCGGCTGAATGCGCTCCGTACGGCTTTACGCCGCTCGGCGCGATCGCCGGCTGGTACGTAGGCGAGTTGATCGACGGCGACGATGAAGTCGCCGTTCTGACGCATCCCCAAACGTCACAAGCGCTGAGCGTCGCGCTCGTCAACGTCCGTTACGTTGCACGTCTGGCGCAGCGCGCCGGCGTGTTGAGCGCGCCGGAGTGTGCGGAACTCGTGCGAGGCGCCCGCGAGATCTTCTACATGGACCGTACATGGGAAGATGTCGTCGAGCTTGCGCCGCTCGGGGCTCGTGAGACGATCGCCGCCATCGCTGCGCAGTATGGCGACCTCAAACGCATGGACGCGCGTTTTGCGCTGCGCACGGTTTTGCGCGCACGAGCGCGCGGCATCGGGAGGATCCACCTCCCCGCGTCGGTTCCCAAAACGCCGGGCACGTACGACCGAGCCGTGCCGTTTTCGCGCACGCTCGAGTTGGTTCCACAGTTGCGCCGGCGTTACGGCATTACGCGCGTAGCCGACACCACATATCTCGATCGAACGGGCATACCAACCTACTCTGCGCTGGTACCGCACTCGCCCGATTTGCTTGGCGTCTACAACGGCAAAGGCATGACCGCGCAAGGCGCGATGCTCAGCGCGGTCATGGAGGCAACGGAACGCCAAATCGGCGCCGCGGCGAATCTGCCGGTCTTTAAGCAGACGCTGCGTGCCGTCGGCGATCGCATCGATCTGGAAGCGTGCGGCCTACGCGCCGTGGCGCGCGACCTCGAAGTCGAGTGCGTCCTGGGGACCGACCTTTTTACGGGCGATGCGCTCTCCGTACCATTGGCAATGGTGCAATGCCCGTGGTTCGGCGAGAAACTGTTCGACGTGACGTCGAGCAATGGGCTCGCATCGGGCAATAATCTCACTGAGGCGATCTACCACGCGCTCTGCGAACTGGTCGAACGCCACGCGTGGGCCATGTACCACGTTCGTAGTTCGCTCGTTCCCCGCTTCTATCTCGGTCCCGATGCCGGCGATGTCGCTGCGGCACCGGAGATCGCCTTACCGGCCGGCGAGGCGAACGTCGATCGGCTTGTGCGGGAAATCCATGCGGCGGGTTTGGTCGTTCGGGCGCTGGCCCTGCGCGAAGACCCGTTGCCGCTGACGGTCATTGCGTCACTCACCGAGCCGAACGCTTCACCACCGATGGCGCACATGGGATTGGGGTGCGCGCTCTCGCCCGCGCATGCGCTCACCCGCGCGCTTACCGAGGCGGTCCAGAGCCGGGTCGTCGACATCCAGGCGGCGCGTGAAGATATTTTGCGCCCCGACGACCCTACCGGCTTGATGGGCACCCACGCGCGGCGTTTAAAAGCCATGCCGGCACGGCAGTGGCTCTATGACGTGCCGAGCGATCGCATCACGCTGGACGCCTTAGCCGATCGTACGAGCGACGACTTAGCTTGCGACCTGCGCACGACGATCGACTCGTTACGTGACTACGGTATTCGCAACGTCGTCGTCGTCGATCTTTCGCCACCCGACCTTCCTGTAAGCGTGGTTCGCGCGATCGTCCCGGGCTTGGAGACGTACGCATTCAGCGGGCACCTCGGTCCACGGGCGCATGCAGAACTCAATCCCTTCAGGCTGCGAGCCTAAGAGCGCCTGTGACGCGCTATCTCGATCGGGTGCTGGCGGGCGAACAGCCGACCTCGGCTGAGTGGAACGAGCACCTCATTGCCTTTCATCGTGCGCATGCGGGCCTGACGCCCGCTCTTGTAAGTCAGATGCGCACACCCCAGGGCCGCAGTTCGTACGACGTCCTTGTCGAGCGGATCAAAGCGCTCGCACCAAGCGCAGGTGCCATCCTCGATGTCGGCTGCGGGGAGGGGACGCTGTTGCGCGAGCTCACGCGCGCGTTCGGGCCGAGCGTCGCCCTGGCCGGGGTCGATCTATCGGATGACGAGCTTGCGCGCGCGCGCGCAGTTTCGCCGGATGTGCGGTTCATACGCGGCGACGCATCAGTGGTCGGCCTGGGCCAAAAGTCCTACGACGTGGCCACGTCGCATCTAGTGTTCATGGCGATGCCGGAGATTGGGAGGGTGCTCGCGCAGGTGCGTGCTGCGCTGCGCGGTGACGGGATGCTGATATTTGTCTGTGAAGACCCGCTCTCCGGCGGCGTGATCTTCGACCTCGTCGGGGAGGCGATCGCGATTTTACGCGGCCGCCTGCGCAGATTTGCGCCCGGCGTTCCGCGGCGCGAGCCCATCGAGCGCGACGAGGCGCTTTGCGCTGTGCTGCGTGATGCCGGCTTTGCAACGACACGGATTGAGCGCTTTCCACTGCGCGGTAAGCTCACCGAAGACCAACTCTGGTCGTTTATCGAGCAATGTTATCCATTGGGGCTGCTCGAGCCGGCGTTGCAGGGCGCGCTGCACGATGCGATGCGCTCGCGCCTGCGCGCGATGGCTTGCAGCGACTCCGTTGCTGACTTGCCGCTGCGCTTAGTAGTCGCCTGCGCGCAATAAGACAAGCAAGGACTCGGACGGTCCCCAAGGAAGGTGCTCTGTGAGCCGAACCGCCTTGTCCCTATTCGTAACGGAGCGTTATTATCATGACCGAGGTACAACGACACGCAGCAGCTGCGGGCTTTCTTCACGTGCTGCACACGTCACCCGAGGTTTTCCACGAGTGGAACGCCGCGAAGAAAGACGACTATGCCGCGCTAGGTAAGCTGATTCAAAAGAGCGTGGGTCTCGCAGAAACGCCGAGTGCCGCGGATATTCAAGCGATGGCGAAATACGTCGATGCCAACCTCAAGACCGAGGCGGATGCTTTTGCGAAGGCTCACCCGAACGCCGAGCATCACGTCGGCGCCATCACGCTTATGCAACAGAACTAGAGCGCATAAACCAGGTTGCCAACTGCGTTCGCGAATTCACGTTAACTTTCGCGAACAGGTTGGCGATATGTCCCTCAACGGTTCGTTCGCTTAGCACCAGGTGCTCCGCAATTTCCCGGTTCGTGAGTCCTTCGGCTACGAGGCCCGCGATTTCAACCTCGCGCCGGGTCGTATTGTTCGGGCGCCTTCCGTCACGCGCGACCGTCTTGGTTGCACCGATAGCCTTCGTCGCGAGATCGACGAAGTAGGTTGCACCAAGCGCAGTAAAACGGTCGCGCGCCTCGTCGAGTAATTCCTTGTGCACAGCACGACCGAGCGCCGCACTCGCGAGCCCGCGTGCGAGCGCCGCATGGCCGCGATTCCACGGCTGTTCGTCGGCCCAAATTGCGCCGCCGGCAATCGCGTCGAGCGCCTCCTTTGCATCTAGAGCGCGCGCGACGAGTGCGAGCAACTCCGGGTGCAGGAAGACAAACATGTCGTAGGGCTGCTGGACGACGGCGATTATCTTGTCGAGCAATCGCTTCGCTCGTGCGCTCGACTGCGTCGCAAGCGGCGTTAGAGCCGCGACGACGACCGGCAAAAGCGTCGGCGCGCGTTCGCCGGCTTCAAAGGCCGCCACCTCTTGATGGGCAGCTTGCCACGCCGGCTCGGCTGCTCCGTGCTCGCGGTAGGCGGCAGCTGTATACCGCGCACCCATAAGCATGCCCCGCTGCGTGGATTCGCTCGATGTCGAGAGTTTGTCGGCAAGCAACTCTTCGACATCGCCAAACTCGCCGCGTGCGATCATGAGATTCGCCTGGATTGCGACCGTGATCGGCGGCCGGCTTTCGTGCCCGAGCTCGGCTATAAGTTTTTCCGTCGGCGTCACTCCGCGAAAGGCCAGCGTGGAGTACATTCTCACCACGATGGGCATGTTGCGGAAGACCCCCGGTGCGCCTTCGGTAGCGGCGTCCGCATGCTTGAGGTGTTCTAGCGCGCGCTCCTCGGCACCGAGCCGAACGGCCAGCAAGGCGTTGATACAATGATGCCGCAGCGTGACGATCGGCGCGACATCAACGGGACATTGTTCGAAGCGCGCGCGTAGATCCGCCGCTCTCGCGACGTCGACACGATGCATCGCTACTACTTCACTAACGGTGAGCAGATTGGCGCGCTCTGCCTCGGAGGCGACGCTTTCGTAGCGGGCGATCGTTGCGTCCGCCTCGTGAGCGAAGCCGGCGTTGCACTGCGCCACCGCGATCGTCGCGGCAAGGGCTCCTATCCCCTTCGTGATCCCTGAGGCCTCGGCTTCGGCAAGCCCGCGCCGGCCGATGCGAATTGAGTCCGCCTCGCGACCCAAACCATTGTAGAATTGCGCGAGCCGCTCGTAGGTCGGGACGATCTCCTCGGTCATTGGCGATGCGATCGCGAGCGCGCGCTCGAGGGTAATCGCGGAAAGTGCCAGCATCGATTTCGCGGAAGCTTCTTCCGAAAGCTTAATTAGCGCTTCGCGTTCGCCGATCTTGTCTCCGCTGGCCGCGCATTGCTTCGCGAGTCGCTCGTAGTCTTCGAGTCGCGGCGAGGGCAGTCGCTTGAGCGCGTCGATGATGCGATGGCGCAGCGGAATCTCGATCGGGATCGTCTCGAGAATACTCTCCATTACCGTGCCGTGTACGAAGCGCAGCCCGTTCGGACCGGCAACGAGATAGCGCCCCGAGAGTTGACCGATTAGTGCAACCACCTCGTCTTGCGGCCAAAGCTGTTGTAAGAGCGTTAGCTCGATTGGGTCGTCGATTACGGCGCACATCTGCAAGAATTCGCGTACGCGCGGTTCGAGGAGTGAGACGTCGCGCGCGACCACGCGCCGGGTGCTCGCGCTGACGTCTCGTAGGGTGGTCGCGCCGTTATCGCGTGCCGCCGTCGCAACCGCGACGATGTCGGCGGCGCGTCCGCGCGTTTCCGCTGCGATGCCGGCCGCAACTTCGTCGCTTACGCCGGGGTAGATCGAGCGAACGATTTCGACCGCGGCTTTGGGCGCAAGATCGTCGAGCGCGATTGCTTGATCGTTGAGCGCCAGGACTGGTCTTTGTTCGTCAGAGCGCTCGGTCGAGAGTACGAGGATCGTGCGGTCCGCAAGGGTCGTCACCGTGCGCTCGATCAGTCGAAGGCTTTCGGGATCGGCCCACTGCGCGTCGTCGAGCACGAGGAGCAATTGGTGATCGAGCGTCACGCCCTCGATGACGCGTAAGAAGGCTTCTTCGAAATCCTCGGGGCGGTCCCGGTCGATCGTGAGTCCGGATGAGTAACGCCCGGCGCTCTCGCCGAGCGCCTCCAAAAGCGTCTGAAGCACCCGGCGCGCGGCAAAGAGTGAGAGCCCCGCATGAATGCGGAAACTCGGAACCCAGACCTCGAGCCAGCCGGCGGCGCGAGCCACGCCGGCAAGCGTCTCGGCCAACGCGGTCTTGCCGACGCCGGTCGACCCGACGATGCGAATGGCTCGTACGATCCGGCCTTGCGCGGCCGAATCGAGGACCCCCCGCGCCCGCTCGAGCTCGGCGTCCCGGCCGAATAGGCTGCCCACGCGCTGAGGCTTAGGCGAAAATCAGGTATTTCCCCGGACGCTCCGCGGGGGTCGGAATTGCTAGCCTGGGAGCGTGGAGGAACGCCTGACCATGTACGCACCCGCACTGACCATCGCGCAGACCATACCCGCCTCGAAACCCGAGGCGCCCCCGGTACCCTACTGCTTCATCTTGGATGACGCGTATCACGTGCTGATGGCCGGGCCGTCCGGCGGCGACGATCCGCTGGCCCCGCTCTATGCCGCCGACTCGCGTATCGATGAATTGCCCGGACCGATCGACCGCGTGGTCCGCGCGCTGACGGCCACGTGGCGCACCTCACGCGCGCCGTCCAACGCAACCGCCGTCGTTTCCCACTTGCAGGTCACGGTTGCGCCGTTGCACGGCTACGATGGCCGCCGCATCGCCGTCTTCGTGAATCGGCACGACCGGGCCGGGGCTTAGCGCACGTGCCACGGCGCCGCGTCATATAAAACTTGTAGATCGCGCGGATCCTCGAACGCGCGCGCGTAGCGTTCGTAGCTCGCTCGAGCTGCGTCGTGCCGGTCGACCATCCACTGCGCCTGCACCAGATGTGCAGCGAGCTCTCCGAGCGGCGAAATGCCGCGATGCTGGGCCTCGCTAAGCGCGTGCGCGGCGACCGCTTCGGCGCGGGCGTGTGAATGAAGCTCGATCAGCGCCGCAAAGAAATTTCCGTAGAACTCGATGAAGCGCTCGTCAGGCGGTTCGCCATGCTCGAGATGCCGTTGCGAGGCCCAGTCGACGACGCGCGGTAAACCTTCGCGTTGCGCCGCGAGCGCGAGCTCCAGCAGTGCGCTGCGCGCGTGCGGGCCGTCGCCGCTTGCGAGCAACTGTTCGGCGAGCGCCAGCCGGTCGCGGACGTCGCGTAGACCGCGGCGCTCGATTGCACCGGTGATCCGTCGCCGCAGCGGAATCTTCATCGGAATCGTCTCGGCGATCGCACCCGCGGTGAGCGCGTGTGCGAGATGCGGAAAATCCGGCACAGGCGATTCCAACAACGTCGCATCATAGGGTTCGGGCAGGAGCGAAAGCATCTGCAACGCCGTGCGATCCGGCGTCGGGAGCGCTGCGACGTCTTTCGCAATTGCCGCGCGCGACGAGAGTGCGACGTCCGACGCTTCGCCCGCGTTGCGTCGCGCGGCAGCTTCGGCCAGCACGATGAGTTCGTACGGAATGCCATTCGCACGGGCGACGATCGTCTCGAGCACGGCGCGCGGAGCGCCGGGGTAATGGCGTTCGGCTAGAGCAAGCGCCGCGGGCGCATCGAGTTCGCGCAACACGATGGTTGAACTGGCCGCGATTGCCGGCAGTCCAAGCTCCTCGTCGCAAGCAATCACGGCGAGCAGCGGCCGTTGCGCGAGCTCGCGTACCGACGTCGCAATGGCGCGTAAACTTTCGTCATCGGCGAAGTGCGCGTCATCGACGGCGACGATAACCGGACGTTCCCGCGTCTCGCGCTCGAGGCACTCGTGCAGATCGGGGGAGAGCCGTTGCGCAATTGCTGACGGAAATAAGCGATCGAAGGGATGCGCTGTCGCGCGTAAGACGAGCGCGTGCGCTCCAGCGAACGCTTCGAGATCGCGCAGCAACGTGGTTTTCCCGAATCCGCTTGGTCCACTGACGATCAGCGTTGCCGACGCCGCTGAGCCTGCGACAGCCGTATAGGCCGCGCGCAACTGCGTGATTTCCCCTTCGCGACCGGCGAGTTGCATCGTGCAGCCCTGCTCGGGTACGGCGGGCTTTTCCTGCCCTCGCGTACAATCGAACGCTCGTGCAAACGATAGAGAAGACGCAGCCGTCATCGCGCGTCGAGCTTACGCTGCGCGGCCTTGCGCTGGGCGGACTGATCACGCTGGTTTTTACCGCGGCAAACGTCTATCTCGGGCTCAAGGTCGGCTTGACGTTCGCCTCATCTATTCCGGCGGCGGTCATCTCGATGGCGATTTTGCGTGGGGTCAAGACGGCCACGATATGGGAGAACAACATCGTGCAGACCGTCGCTTCAGCGGCGGGGACGCTCTCATCGGTCATCTTCGTGCTGCCCGGTTTGGTAATGGTGGGCTGGTGGACTGGGTTCCCGTTCTGGGAGTCGTTCGGTATCTGCGCCGTCGGCGGAATTCTTGGCGTCATGTACAGCGTGCCGTTACGGCGCGCGCTCGTTACCGAATCCACCTTGCCGTATCCCGAAGGCGTCGCTGCGGCTGAGGTCCTGAAGGTTGGTGCCGGAACGCCGACGGCCGAAGCGGTGGCCGAGAATAAGCTCGGGCTCGTTGCGCTGGTGTGGAGCTCGATTGTCTCCGCCGCGTTCCAACTGTTGATCGCGCTTGGCATCTTCACCGGCGAATTCGATACCTACGCACGCTTCGGTCCGTCGTCGACGGGCATTGGACTCGGCATGTCGCTTGCGCTGATCGGCGCCGGACACCTGATAGGATTGACCGTCGGCATGGCGATCTTCGGCGGCCTCGTGATCGCGTGGGGGTTCGCGGTCCCAATTCTTACCGCGATCCATCCGATCGCCGGCGCGACGGCTGCAACGCAAGCGTCGACGATCTTTCACACCTACGTGCGTTTCATCGGCGCCGGCACGATCGGTATCTCAGGCTTGTGGACGCTCGCCACGCTCGTCGCCCCGATTGGCAAGGGTATCGCGTCGTCGCTTGCTGCGTCGCGTTTGCGCCGCGCCGATCCGACCGGCGTGCTCCCGATCACCGAGCAAGATATTCCGATCGGCACGGTGACGATGATTTCCGTCGTCCTGTTGATTCCGATGGCGATTCTGCTTGCGGCATTTCTCGCCGACGGCGTCCTCTCTTCGATGATCGTGCCGCTCGTGATCGGGGCCATCGTCTACGTGGTAATCGTCGGGTTCTTCGTCGCGGCGGTATGCGGGTACATGGCGGGCCTTATCGGCTCGTCGAACAGCCCGGTATCGGGCCTTGCGATTCTCGCCGTGCTCGGCGTGTCGCTCATTCTCGCGTTTTTTGCGCGCGCAGCCGCGCCGTCGGCGGCGCCTGCGTTTGTCGCATACGCGCTGTTCGTCACCGCAATCGTACTCAACGTCGCTACGATCTCCAACGACAACTTGCAAGATCTCAAGACCGGTCAGCTCGTCGGCGCAACGCCATGGAAACAGCAAGTTGCGCTCGTCGTCGGCGTGATCTTCGGCGCAATCGTCATTCCGCCGGTCCTCGTGGTGTTGAACAAGGCCTACGGCTTCAACGGTGGACCACACGCGCTGGGCGCACCGCAAGCAACGCTGATCTCGACCCTCGCGAAGGGCGTCATCGGCGGCGCGGTCGATTGGAACTTGATCTTCGTCGGTGCGGTAGTCGGCGCTTTCGTGATCGCAATCGACGAAGTCGGCCGCAGAACCGGGCGCTTTCGTTTCCCGCCCTTAGCCGTTGGTCTGGGTATCTATCTTCCCGCCGGAACGACTGCACCCGCGGTGATCGGCGCGATCTTCGGCGCACTCTACAACCGTTGGGTTTCGCGCCGCAAGAACCCGCAATCGGGAAGACGGCTCGGCGTGCTGGTCGCATCCGGACTGATCACCGGTGAGAGTCTCTTCGGTGTGGCGCTGGCCGGCCTCATCTACTTCAGCAACAAGCCGACGCCGCTGCAGGTTGTGCCGGACAGTTTCGCCGGCGTCGCCAATCTGCTTGGGGGCGTCGCCCTCTTCGTCGTCCCGTTTCTGGTTTATCGCTGGATCGGCCTCAAAGCACAGAAGCTCTAATTCGGCACCATTGAGCGCAGCCATATGTCATCGTTGCGCGCTTTGGCGACCCGCGCGCGTACTTGTGCGATGAGCGGCGCGCCTTCGAGTGCTTCGCGCCCTTCGCGAATTGCCGTCGCTGCGGACGCGTCACCGCTCGCGTACGCGGCGTGGGCAGCCTGCGGCCAGAGACACACGCTGCCTGAGATACATCCTGCCGCGCCGTAGGCCTTGGCTTGGGGCAGCGTCGCTTCCGTCGAGGGAAAAACGCGCAGCGCCGGGTGCCGTTCGAGGATCGCGCGCTGGAGCGCGACGTCGTTGGAACTGTCCTTCATCCCGCCGATGACGCCCGGAAAGGCGTCGATCAAGCGATCGACCAGCTCGGGACGGAACGTGATGCCGGTCATGCGCGGAAAGTTGTAGAGAACGATCGTCGAGCGTAGCGGCCCGGTAGACGAAAGCAGCGCATCGAAGAAGCGAACGATCCCGTCATCGCCGGCGTCGCGAAAGAAGAACGGCGGCATGACGAGAGCGGCGGCAAAGCCGAGTTCGCTCGCGGCGCGCGTGAGGCGGATCGCGTCGCCAAGCGCGCTCGCGCCGGCTCCGCACATCGTGCGCTCGCGGGGCACGCCGGCCGCAACCGCTTCCATAAGGCGCAGGCGCTGATCGACGCTGAACGACATCGCTTCGCCGGTCGTACCGAGCAGGTTGATCCCGTCGATCCCATCGCGCAGCAGATCGCGGTAATAGTCGACGGCGCATGCCGCATCGGGGTCATAACGCTCGTCGACCGGCGTAAGCACGGCCGACCAGACGCCGGTAAGGATCGTGGTGGCGATCATGCTCGCGTGAAAGCTCCTTTCAGAAAGAATGCCAGATTGGCTGGACGTTCGGCAAGGCGGCGCATCAGGTACGGAAACCAGTACCTCCCATAGGGGACCGCCAACCGCACGCGATAGCCGCGCTCGAGGAGTGACGCCCCGAGCTGCGCCGCGATGCCGTAGAGCATTTGAAACTCAAACCTGCCGCGCAACGGAATCTGCCGCTCGCGAACGTAGCTTTCGACGCGCGCGATGATTCGCGGGTCGTGCGTCGCAATCGCGGTGAAGCCGGGCCCCTCGAGCGATTCGAAGACCAAACGCAGGTAGTTCTCGTCAACGGCCGGCTTGTTTTCATAGGCGATGTCGGGGGGCTCGAGATAGGCGCCCTTCACGATGCGAACGCTTGGCGCAAGCGGCTTTTGGGCGCGCAGGTCGTCGAGACTTCGTAGGAGGTAGGACTGCAACACGAAGCCGACGTTGTCGAACCGTTCGCGCAAGCGCAGCCAGATCGCGAGCGTCGCATCGACGTAACGCGACTGCTCCATGTCTAAGCGCACGGTGTTTCCCGCATCCAGCGCCGTTTGCACGATGCGCGCGGCATTCTCGTATGCGAGCTGCGGGTCGATGTCGAGGCCGACATGGGTGAGCTTAAAAGCGACGTTGGCATCGACGCGCTCGGCTGCAAAGATCCGCAAAAGCTCGCGATACTCATCGGCGGCGGCGATGGCCTCGTTGCGCTCGCGCACGCCTTCGCCCAGAATGCCGGCGGCCACCGCAAAGCCCCGCGCGTTGAGCGCGCGCGCGACGGCCAGGAACTCGCTCGCCGTCTCACCCGCGACGAACCGCCTAGCGCCCAGCCGCATGCCGTAGCGGTTCACCGCCCGCTGCACGGTTTCGTTGTCGGCTGCGGCCAGAATTGCCGCCCGCAAAGGGCGCTCGAGCAGTGAATCCATGGATAGCGTGGGCATAACGTGTGAATAACTCGTCTTTCTTGCGGATAGGTTGTGAGTTCGTTAATTTTGCTCTTGCACTGAGGATTCTTCGCTTGTTACCATGCAATCACTTCGAGTAACGACGAAGCGCGAATTGTAGAAAAGCGCAATCACCACACGCCCGACGGTCGCTGTCGTACAGGGGCCGGATGTGATGGAGATTAAAATCGACGACGCAGCGGTCAGTACGGGCCTGGCAATGGGTTCAGACAGGCTAAAGCGCTCGATAACTACGACAAAGCCCGGAGCCTCACGGCGACGGGCTTTGTTCTTTGTTCGTGAGCGCGAGCGCGAACAGGCCGGCAATGCCGGCAAACAGCACCGACCCGGAGATCACGTCGGGCGTCCACCATATGCCGCCCATCGTGATCGCTAGAACGCTCAGCAACACGGCCCAATAGATGGCCGGAATTCCGAAGGCAAAAAGATTCCAACGCCGGCCGACCATATCACCGAATATGCCGGCGAGCAGACTGGCGAGCACGACTCCGATAAACTGTCCGAGATAGTTCGAATGGGCGGCGGCAATAAAGATATTTCCGACCAAAAACATCACCGTGAGCGCCCCTCCCGCAAGTCGAATACGCTGCGCAGCATAGAGCGCAAATCCAATCATGAGCAAGCTCTGCACGATGACCGCGAGCAAGCCGATGCCTTGCTTGTAGTAAAGCAGAGCGAGCAGGGTGAGCGTGTCGTGCGGGAAGCCGGCGGGATCGAGCGGCGCGTTCATGCGTTCGGCTTCACTCAAAAAGATGAACTGCGTTCCCCAATGCATCAATTCCATCATCGACGCGAGCGCGAGCAGCATCGGCAGTTGCCCGAGCAGCGAGCGCGGCGGATGCTCGCGCTCCATCGCCGAGCGCACCGGGCCGGCAATGATGAGAAACATGCCGGCGCCGATGAGCAAGTGCGTCGGACTGAGCAACGCGTTGAAGCCTTCCTCGAATCCCCACAACGTGTGCTTGATCATGTCGAGCACACCGCCCGCCAAAAAGACGATCAGTCCGGCGATCGTCGTCTCGTAGCCTTTCGGGAGAGCGTAACGCCAAGCAAATCCGCGGCGATGATTGATTACCATCGCTATTGCCACGAAGACGTACGCCGCGAGCAAACCGGCATAGAGCAATCCGTGCGCCGGCTCAAAGAACGTCTCCACCGTCGTGTGAAAATGGTGATAGGCGTCAACCATGATACCGCCCGAACACCATAAGCTCGCGACCGCCATCGACCAATCGAAGAGCGTGCTTGGCGCCGGGCGATTCTTCATCAGCGGGGGATTCCGCGCCGCAAACGAAGCGCCCCCTTCATGATGCGACGATGCTGCGCGATGCTTGCGGTTATTTTTCTACTCGTGGGCTGCGAAGAACCGGTGCAAGGAACCTTGGTGGATTCGCGAGCGGCGACGGTTGCGCCGGCGCGATGGCCGAAGGCCGTGACGGCCGCGCCGAACGCTCCACCCCGCATTGTCGCATTGCAGCTCAATGAGACGTCGATCGCTCCTGGTTCGGAGTGGACGGGCCGCATCGCGACCACGACCAACGTTGCGAGCCTGGAGATTCGCACCGAATCGTTTTCTTTTAACGCGACGCGCATCGCATACGGTCAATTCGTCTTCGATCAGCACGTGCTCGACATCGTCCCGCAGTATAAGCGTCCATACACGCTACAGGTGATCGCGCGCAACACAGCAGGCGTTGCGGACGCGCGCCTCATTCCGATCGTTTTGCACTAGGCGATGCTAGCGCCGTAACCCGCGCAGTACCTTGCCTTCGGTATTGAGGTAGTAATGCGAGCTGTCGAAGCGCGCCGTATCGGCGAACATCAGGTACAGGTACTTGAAGTTTTCCGAGAACGCGTACGCCGGAAAAAGGTCACCGGGAATCATCGGGAAGGGCCGCACGTCGAGAAGATTGGTGTAGCCGTTAGTTACCCGGCAGTTCGCTCGTAGCGCGGTGAAGTATTGATAGGCGGTTTGGCGATAGCTGTCGTCGTGGGTGAGAAACCACAGATCGAAGGCCGAGTTTGCGTACTCCGGGCGCATCCGGTAGGCACCGTCGACGACGTCGAGCGTTTCGTAGTCGATCACTTCTGGAATGAGCGTGTACCGGTTGAGCACGTCGGTCCACGAGTTGTAGAATGCCTCTCCCACCGCGCGGTCGCCACCTTTTGCCACCAGCTCGGCGTAGAAGGCGGCCAGTTCGGTGATCTGCGTATCGCCCGCCGGTTCGCCGGTAAGATAATTCACTTGGCGGAACCACAGGCGGCCGTCGACGTGGACGACCTTGTATTTCAGCAGTGCGTCGGTCAGCGTGCGGTACCAGTCGCGCGGCTGCTCGATGCCGAGCATCTGCCAGCCGCCCCATAAGTATTCGTAAAAGGAGTCTGCCGGCTCGTCGGGGGCGACGTCGACCGGATCGGTGAACGTGCCGGCTTCGATGTCGAAGTTGGTGCCCAGGAGATCGATCGCGGAGCGCTTGGCGATCACGGCCTCGTAGGCGCGCATCGAGGCGCGCAGGTATTTCGGATCGCCGGTCAAGCGCGAAAGATCGCCGAATTCCAAGATGTTGGAACCTATCTCGGCCAGATTGTTCTTCGGATCGCGCACTGCGCCGGTGCGAAGGTTTGCAAAGCGGTACGGAGCGCCGGTAGGCGATTTCGTAAAACAGACCAGCAGGCGATCCGCCAGGTCGCGCGCGCCGTCGAGCATGAAACGTTCGCCGGTGGCATAGTAACCTGCCAATAATCCCGCGACCATGCGGATCACGGCTTCGAACATCTGCACGTCGGCATCGACGTCGAAGGTGAGGTGAGCGCGCAGCCACGTGACACACGCGTCGAGCTCCGCATCGAGACCCATGACGTAGAGCGTGTCGAGCGCTTCGATGATCGAAAGCCCGAACGAGTGGCCCGGAACGAAGAAGTCGTGCGGCGTCCCGCTGACCGGCTTGACCTCGTCGAAGCCCCACGCAAATTGCTTGTAACCGTTCCACGCGTGGACGAACTCGTCGCGCACCTGCGCGGCGATGGTTTTGGCGTCCGGCATCTCGCCGCCGGCGCGCGCGCGCCGCGGCGACAACGCGGCGGCGGTCGCGCAGGAGACCAGGAAATCGCGCCGTCTCACGTATTCGTGAGGGCGCGTTGATACACGTTGAGCGTAACGTAGGCCGCTTCGAGCAACGGCGTGTTCAGGCTGTATCCGCGAGCTCGCGCGAGTAGATCACCGAGGATCTGATCCGCCTCGACGCGGCCTCCCGCTTGCATGTCACGATACATCGATGCGGTAAGCGGCGAGCCCGGCGTGGTGAGGTGAGGACGCATGGCGGCCACGAACGCGTCGCTGGGCGTATGCCCGGCATCGCGCGCTACGCTCGCGCATTCATCGAAGATCGCCGAGATCACGGGTGTGCCGCCGGCCGCGACGATCGACCCGACCGAACCGCGCAACAAACACGTGCTGCCGGCGAGCGACGCCAGGAACACCCACTTCTCCCACATGTCGCGCAGGATGTGATCGGAGAGTGTGGCGGTAAAACCGGCGCCTTGCAGCGTCGCGTCCATCTCGCGGGCCCGTGGGCCGTTCTTCCCGTTGCGCTCACCGTAGATCAGCTGCTGCGCCTCGTTGAGCTGGACGATTCGCCCGTCGGCATCGAGGGTGCTTGCCACGATACACACGCCGCCCAGCACCCGCTCGTCACCGAAGCGCTTGGCGAGCAGATCGATGTGGCGCATCCCGTTGAGCATGGGCAGGATCAAGGTGTCCGGACCCACCGCGGGCGCGAAGTCATCGATCGCCGCGTCGAGCGCATACGCCTTGAGGCCGAGCAGGATGACGTCGTAGGGCTCCGCGATCGTTTCAGACTGCGCGATCTGCGGCGCAATATTCAGATCGCCGCGCGGACCGCGAATCTGCAGCCCTCGCTCGCGCAACTGCGCGGCGCGAGCGGCGCGCACCAAAAAGGTCACGTCGCGCCCCGCGCGCGCTAGGAGTCCACCGAAAAGACCGCCGGTAGCACCGGCGCCAACGACGAGAATTCGCATGGCGCCGGTCTTCTAGCTAGCCTAGCCGGTTACATGTGCCAGACGTGGCCGTTGGCGAATGTCACCGAAATAGCCGTGCAATGCGCGGTCTTGCCGCCGAACGTCACGTCGTTGTAGAGGTCGAAGTGATGATCGATGGTGGCTCCCGGTGCGAAGTTACCAATATCGGTAACGCGGCGGAGAAAGTTTCCGTTCGAGTTCTTGTAGCTCACGGCAAAGACGACTTTGGTTGCTGGTTGACGTGCCTTATTGACGTAGGTAATTTGAGTGCCGCTGGCTCTCTGGCTCATATGCTTTGGCACGGTGACAAAGCATTGTTGAACGACTATCGGATTCATCTGTGCGCTTGCGGGCAGCGAGAGTCCGATGCCCAGCGCGATCGCTAGGAGCGGAAGAATACGAGAAACGGGTAGCATGCGTGTTCCCCTTTCGTCGGTGCGAAACCGTGGGCTGGGCTTCTTCGAAGGGCGGGAACCCTCTTCGCATTTTGCGCATATGGGATAGTCCGCCTAAAGGTCACCAGGATCGAGGGTCGGCTCGCTTTTAGGCTCCTCTCATTTCACGCGCAGCCAACTGTCAGCCGTGAAGCCGAACCCTGTCAAGTTCACGGACTACGATGATGGCGTCATGAAACTCCAAATTCCGGTCATCGCCTGTCTGCTCGCTGCACTACCTGCTGCAGCGCTGGCCGACCAGCACACTGACCACACATCCTACTCGCGTTCGTCGGCACCCGCGCGCTCGTATCAATCCACGCGCTCGTACCAGCAAGCGCCGCGTTACTCGCAACAGGCCGCGCCGCGTTACTCGCAACAGGCCGCGCCGCGTTACTCGCAACAGGCCGCGCCGCGTTACTCGCAACAGGCCGCGCCGCGCTACTCCCAGCCGATGCCGCGCTATCAGGCGCGCGCCTCCTATTCGGGGCCGCGCACGCAACCGCGCGCTTACGCATACGCGGGGTCCGGCTATGTTGGCCGTCGCGACGTGAACCCGTGGTACTGGAACCGCGGCCGCGCGTGGGTCGCATCCCCGGCGTACTGGGGCGGCGGGTTCTGGGGCGCGTTCTCGGTCGGACTCGCGATCGATACCGGCGGCTACTACGCGGTGCAAGCCGACTCGCCGGGCTCGCAGCTCCTCGCTAACTACGGGCTGCAGCAAACGGATTGCGATCAGCCGAATCTGGTCGACATCTTCGGTCCGGACGGCAGCGAGATCTGCGCCTATCCGAACAACGAAGTCGGACCAGGACAGTATCAGGTCGATCCGTCAACGTTGAGTCTCGTCTCGGCGTAACGGCAGCAGCGGCGAGATAAAAAGGGAAGGCGCATGGAAGCGCCTTCCTTACTTATACGCACCTATGCGCACTTATGCGCGCGTCACGCAGCGAAAGCCGAGATGGCTCATTGACGTGTCGACCATTTGCGGCGAGCGAGCCGCTGGGCGGAAGCGCAGGCAGTAGTTCGGCGCGCAGAGGTGCGAACCGCCCTTGACCACTTTGCGCGGAATGCGGATCTGCGGTTGATTGGGATCGTAACTTTGCTCCATCGCTGCACCGCGCGCCGGCGCTGCACCGCAGCACGGCTTTGAATGTTGGGCTTCCGGTGCGGCGGTATACCAATCCACCGTCCATTCCCAGACATTGCCGGCCATGTCGTACAGGCCATAGCCGTTGGGCGGAAACGTACCGACCGGCGAGGTGCGCTCGTAGCCGTCGAGTACGAGGTTTTGCCAGGGAAAATCGCCTTGCCAAGTGTTGGCCATAATCTTTCCGTCAAGCGTGATCTCGTCACCCCAGCAAAACGCTTTGCCGTCGAGACCGCCGCGCGACGCGTACTCCCACTCGGCCTCGGTTGGGAGCGATTTACCAGCCCAGTGCGCATAGGCTTGCGCATCTTCAAAAGCAACGTGCACGACCGGATGATCCTCGAGTCCGGCCAGCGAGGTCATCGGGCCCAGCGGATGACGCCAGGACGCGCCGGGCGTCCACTCCCACCACTGCGTCCAATCGTTCAAATCGACCGGACCTTTCGTGGGGCGAAAGACCAGCGATCCTGGGACGCACAGTTCCTCGATCGCACCGGGATATTGCGCCGGGTCGATCGGCCGTTCGGCGACGGTGAGGTAGGCCGTTTCTTCGATGAAGGACGAGAATTGCGCGTTCGTTACGGGGTAGGGGTCGATCGCGAAACGTTCGACGCGAACGCGACGCAGCGGACGTTCGTCGGGGTAGAAATTTTCCGAACCCATCGTGAACTCGCCGCCCTCGATGGGCACCTGGTCGATAGCGACGGACGTACGTGGCATGCTCCGAGTTTGGCAAAGGGAAGAGCCGCGGACGCAATCGTGTCCTGGACAGGCGTCGCGCGCGCGGACGTCTTTAGGCGCGCTCTTGGAGGTGGGCGCGCGATCGCAAGTGCGCGTCGTCTGCGAACAGCGGTGAAGAGATGAGAAAATCCGCCGTTGCCCGATTGCAGGCGATTGGAACGTTATAGAGGACGGCAAGGCGCAGCAGCGCTTTAACGTCGACGTCGTGCGGTTGCGTCGTAAGCGGATCCCAGAAAAACACGATGAGATCCAGCTGATGTTCGACCAGCATCGCGCCGACTTGCGCGTCGCCGCCCAGCGGGCCTGAGAGCAGGAGATGGACGTTCAACCCGGTCTTCTCGGCGATAAGGCCGCCGGTGGTTCCCGTGGCCACGAGCGAACAGCGGGCCAGTGTTTCGCGGTTGAAGTGGGCCCATTCGGTCAGGTCCTGTTTTCGCGCGTCGTGCGCAATCAGCGCAACGCGGGCTGCGTCTGCGCGGAAGGGTGCGTCCGAGCGACGAATCGTGCTCACCTGATTTAGGTTCGGCGCGCCTCGCCCGCGCGGTAGCGGTACACGATCCGGCCCTTACTTAGATCGTAAGGCGAGATCTCCACGTCGACGCGATCGCCTGGAAGAATCTTGATACGATGGCGGCGCAAGCGCCCAGCGATGTGAGCCAAAATGGTGTGCCCGTTGTCGAGGTCGACCGAGAACGTCGTGCTTGGAAACACCTGTTTGACGCTGCCGTGGACTTCCAGCGGCATTTCTTTGGTGTCGACGTTGCGCGTCTTCACTTCGCGGGTTTTTGTCGTGCGATGGCGAGTAGCGATAAATGACCCTTTCTAGGATTCTGCTTAGCGGTCGCAATTCGTCGACCGCCCGGTGCTCAACCCTGACGGTACACGAAGAGTTGCAGCTGGGCAATGCTAAAGGTCCTTCCGGGGGAGCGCGTGCTATAGTATCGCACTGTGAGCCCTTCATTCCGGCTTCGACTTGCATTACCGGCCGACGTGACCGTCGACGGCTTCCCGAAGCCCATCCGAGCCACGGTCATCGACCTTTCAACCGGCGGCTGCCGCCTTACGGCCGGGAGCATCTTCCTCACCGGGTCGGGAATCCGGTTCAACCTCTCGGTCGGCGCAAGCAGCGTCCCAATCGTCGGAAAGATTCGCCACAACTCCGGCGGTTCGGCGGACTCGCTCGAATACGGCGTAGAATTCGCACCGCTCGCGCCTGCCGATCTTAACGCGCTCGACCGCTTTCTCGAAGGGGAACGCTCGAAGAGTGCGGCCGCCGAAAGCGCGATTCGCGTCGAAACCGAGTTCAACGTGAGGTGTTCTGTGGCCGGGGCAAAAGATGCGCTCGATGTGCTTGCGCTCGATCTGAGTAGGGGCGGCATGCGGCTCGCGTTCGAAAAGCGGATCCCCGAAGGCAGTGCCTTGAGCATGCAATTCGCGTTACCGGATGGCGAAGCCGGGCGCCCGTTCCACCTGCGCGGGAAAGTGGTGCACGTTACGCAGCAGTTTCGCGAATTCCATCACAGCGTCGTGTTTGTTGACGTCGCACCGGCGGTCGGCGACGAAATCGAGCGTTTCGTTCGTGCGTTGCGACTGAACCAGCGGTAAGCTCTTGCTCGACGATCAACGTTTCGCCGTATTTTCTGCAACACGCGTGAGCCGAGTGACTGCGTGGTAGGCTTCGCGCCCGGTCCGCCGTCTCCGAGAGGACGTTGATCGCGGCGCGGTCTATTGCGCAGAACAGCTTTTTTTTGTTTTCCCCTCCGCATTTCTATGGTAAGGAGCAGCAGTAGATGAACACTCGTCGTTCGGCATGGCGCGTACTTGCGTGTACCGTGCTTGGGGCAGTCCTCCTGGCGATCGGGTTCCCCCGTCCCTCGCCGGCGGCTCCGGCGCCCTCCGAAATCAAGGTTGGGACACTCTACGCCAGCACCGGGACCTTCGCCGTTGCCTCCCAGGGGCAGTACGACGGCCTTAAATATTGGGCCGCGGAGATCAATAAATCCGGCGGCATCTTCGTGAAGGCGTTCAACAAGAAGATTCCCGTGAAGATCGTGGCCTACGACGATCAGAGCTCGACCTCGACCGCCACGACCCTTTACAACCAGCTCATCACGCAAGACAAGGTCGATGTGCTCGTCGCCGATTTCGGGTCGGTGTTGACCTCGGTCGCGATTCCGCTCGCTGCCGAGCACCACATGCTGTTGATCGATCCGACCGGATCGGGCGCCAACTTCTTTACGAAGAAGACCGACTACTTGGCCGACGTGAGCATTCCGTCGTCGGCCGTCTGGCCGCTTCCGCTCGGGAAATTCCTCCTCGACAAGAAGATCGCTCGCGTAGCCGTCATTTACGATTCCAATGATTTCGACGCATCGCAAGCCGAGACGTTGAAGTCGGTGCTAGCCGAGGGTGGCGTGCAACCGGTGTATTATAACGGTGTCCCGACCACCGAATCGAACTACGCGATCCTGCTGCACACGATTGCCGCACAAAATCCGGACGCTGTGATCGAGTTCGGGTATGCACCGAACGACATCGCGTTTCTGCGCGACCTGGCGTCGAGCGGCTTGCACTTCAAAATGACGTTTACGATCTTTCCCGGGCAGCTGATCAGCTTGATCACGAAGAACGTCGGCGCAAAAGCGCTCGCCTACACCTACACCTATCCAACGCCTCCGCTGGTGAACTTCAAGACCGTCACGCTCGGACCGACCACGGATGAGTTTGTGAAGGCGTTCACCGAGGCGTCTCACCAAGCGCCCAACTTCCTGGATTGCGCGGGCTACAACAACGGCCTGATCATTCAGGAAATGCTCGGGCGCGCACCGGAATTCTCGCAGCTTGCGTTCCATCAAGCGCTCATGGACATGTCGGGCAAGACCACGACGCTGCTCGGTGAGTTCAAGATCAACGAGAACGGCGCGCAACTCGGCGAACTGTTGCCCGTAGCCCAGCTCGTGCCCGAAGGCGACGGCAACAAGTTCGTTGTCGTGTATCCGCAGGACAAAGCGACCGGAAGCGCCGTGTACCCGGCGCCGGAGCACTAAGGTTCTGCATCGTGAGGATTCCCGCCGGCAGACGCCGGCGGGAATCGTCATCCTATGAGTCTTCTCGAATACGCGCTCGTCGGCGGCATCCTGTACGGGGTGTTCTTTGCACTGGTCGCCCTCGGGCTCAATTTAATCTTTGGCGTCATGCGCATGATCAATCTGGCGCACGGCCAATTCGTTCTGCTCGGCGGGTACGGAGCGTATCTTCTCAGCCACGATCTGCACCTCAATCCGATCTACGGCGTCCCGCTCGCCGTGCTCGGCGCGGTCGTCGTCGGCATCCCGCTCTATACGGTCGTTCCGCGATTGCAAAAGAGTAGCGATCCGGAGATGCTGTCTTTTATTTTGTTCTTCGGTGTCGCGCTGATGATCGACGCCGTGCTCACGGCGGTGTTTGGCGCCGACCAGCGCTCGCTGCCGCAGGACGCGTTCGGCGCCGGCAACATCACCGTTCTCGGACAAGCCTTTCCCGATAGTTGGTGGGTCGCCGCAGGTGTGAGCGTGCTCGCCGCGCTCGGGCTCTATCTCTACTTCACGCGCACGCGGCTGGGATTTGCAACGCGCGCGATCATGGCCAACCGCGAAGAGGCGCTTGCGACCGGAATCGACGTGCAGCGCGTGTCGGCAATCGCGTTTATCATGGGCATTGCGCTCGCCGGCATTGCCGGCGTGTTCGTGCCATATCTGCTCGGTTCGATTTCGCCCGACATCGGCAACGAATTGACGACGACGTCGTTCGCGGTGATCATCATCGGGTCGCTGGGCAATCCGCTCGGCACGATCGTCGGCGGTCTCGTTTTCGGTATCGGAACTCTCTTCATGCAAACGTATTTTCCGTCGTGGTCGAACCTCGTGCCGTATGCACTGCTCATTGTCATCGTGCTGATCAAACCGGCGGGACTTCTCGGACGTACGGTGCGAACGGCATGACGGTCAAACGCCCGGTGCTCGCGACGGCGATCACGCTAGCCGCGATTGCCGCCGCTTTCTTGGTCGCACCGCACTTCTACGGCAACCGCAGCTTGCTGCTCTCGATGCTCACGTTCGTGGCGCTTGCGCAGGGTCTGAATCTGCTCTATGGGTTCACGGGATATTTGCCGTTCGGGTACGTTGGATTCTTCGGCGCCGGCGCATATGCGACGTCTTTGCTCGTGCTCCACACCGGGATTCCGGTTCTGGCATGCGTCGTGCTGGGCGGCGCGGCGGCCGTGCTCGTCGGATTGATCCTCGGGCCGCTACTGCGCCTGAGCGGCGCATATTTTTCGATCGCAAATCTCGCCGCGTCGCAGATCCTGTTCAACATCGTCTCCAATCAAGATCTCTCGAGCATCACCGGCGGCCCCTACGGGCTCAAGATCGACAAAGTCTACAATCTTCCGGCGGCCTATCTCTCGATGCTCGCCGTCGTGCTGATCGCTACGGCACTGGCGGCCTACCTGCGTTTCTCGCGCTTCGGCCTCGGGATACGGGCGGTCAAGCAAGATGCTACCAGCGCGGCGATGGCCGGAATCGACGTCGTGCGTGGACGGCTGATCGTGTGGCTGCTCTCGGCAGCGATCGCGGGGCTTGCCGGCGGCGTGTATGCCTGGAGCCTCTCGGTGTTCTATCCGGATGCGGTCTTCACGCTGCAGATCTCCGTGTTTGCGATCGTTTTCGCACTTTTCGGCGGGGTGGGAACGGTGATCGGTCCGGTCGTGGGTGCCGTCGTGCTCGACGCACTCTACAACGCGGTAGGAATCTCGACGCCGCAGTACTTCGAGTTCATTTACGGCGCGCTGATCGTGTTGCTGGTACTCTTCCTGCCCAACGGCGTGATGTCGCTGCTGACACGGCGAGGCATCCGTGTCATCTGACCGGTTGCTCGCGCTCGAGGGCGTCAGCAAGCAGTTCAACGGTCTCGCGGTTCTCCAGGACGTGAGCTTTTCGATCCGGTCCGGCGAGATTTTGGGTCTGGTTGGTCCGAACGGCTCGGGCAAAACGACGGCAATCAATCTGATTTCCGGCATCTACCGGCTCGATGCCGGCCACGTCGTGTTCGACGGGCGCTCGATCGATCGTGTCCCGCCGTTCCGGCGCGTGCCGCTGGGCATCAATCGGACCTTTCAGGTCCCAAAGCCCTTTCGCGCGATGACGGTCTATGAAAACGTGCGGGTTGCGGTGCATTTTGGTGCTCGCGGTTCGCGAGCCGATGAAGAAGCGGCGGTTCGCGCGGTACTGTCGGAGATCGCACTCGAAGACCAGGCACAGTCTCTGGCGTCGGATCTGACGGTCAACCAGCAGAAACGCTTGGATCTCGGGCGGGCGCTGGCGACCAATCCGAAGCTGTTGCTGATCGACGAGATCGGCGCCGGACTCAATCCAGCGGAGCTGGGTGTCATCGCGGATTTGCTGGTACGCGTGGCCAAGCGCGGCATTGCGCTCATCGTCGTCGAGCATCTGCTCGACTTTCTCAATCGCATCACCAATCGCGTCATCGTTCTTGGCGCGGGATGCGTACTGTACGAAGGAACGTTGACCGACGCCTCGCGCAATCCCGATGTCATCGCGGCGTTCATTGGAGGATAAGACGATGGCGTTGCTCGACGTGCAGGATGCCGAATCGGGATATGGGGAGATGCAGATCCTGTGGGGCATCGATTTGCGGGTCGAACCCAGCGAAACGGTGATTCTGCTCGGCGCAAACAGCGCGGGAAAGACCACGTTGCTGCGCACGATCATCGGATTGTTGCCGTGCCGCGGTGGCTCGATCCGCTTCGAGGGGGAGGCCATTGAAATGTTGACGCCGGATCAGCGCATTCGCCGCGGGATGGCCTTCATGTCGGAGCTGGGCGTATTTACTACGCTTTCGATCGAAGAGAACATCCGTCTTGGCGGCTATTTCTTGAGCAGCGCCGAGGTTCGCCGCCGCAGCACGCGCCTCTACGAACTCTTTCCCGATCTCGCCAAGAAGCGGCACGACCTCGCGGCCTCGCTTTCGGGCGGTCAACGCAAAATGCTCGGCATCGCCAAAGTGCTCGTCTCCGAACCCAAGCTTTTGCTGATGGACGAGCCGTCCGCCGGACTCGCGCCGGTATTTGTAAAGCAAGTGGTAGAGGTGCTGCAAACGGTGATCGGCGGCGGCGGTACGGCGCTGCTCCTGGCCGAGCAGAACGTCGCCTTCCTGTCACTTGCCGATCGCGGCTATCTGATCGACGGCGGACGCGTGAGGCTTTCGGGCACACCGGCGGAACTCGAGGCAAGCGATGCCGTCCACGCGGCGTATTTCGGGTTATAGCGATGGACGAACAAGAACGGCTCGCCAAAGGCAAAGCGCTGCGCCGCCGGGTACTCGGCTCGGCCTACGTCGATGCCCCGGGCCCGGCGCCCACCAAGTTTCAAGCGGCGTTCCGGGCGTTTGCCGAGGAGCATTGCTGGGCGAACGTGTGGATTCGTCCGGGACTTGGATTACGCGAGCGCAGCATGGTCAATCTTGCGATTCTCGCGTCGCTGGCACGCTGGCCGGAGTTCGAAGTGCATATCTTCGGCGCTTTAAACAACGGCGTGACCGAAGACGAGATCGTTGAGGTCATTTTACAAGCTGGCGTCTATGCGGGAATCCCTATCGCTTCGGAAGCGTTCCGCGCGGCGGATCGCGCCGTTGCCGAGTATCGCAAACGCGACGAATCGTCGAGAACGACGGAACAATGAGGGCGCACGGCACGATAGTTGTTTCGAAAAACGTGTGCGCCAAAGCGCCGGAGCGTCTCGATCGTTGACAGCGCGGGGTGACCGAACATGTTATGGCGGCCGACGGAGATGATAGCATAGCGCGGGTGCACCGCGTGATGAACTCCGGCGCCGACCCATAGGCGGAACCGTGGTGGCCAACCTTTAGCACGTCGGTCGATGCCTTCCGCGAGAAAGCGTCGCTCGGCGGCACTGCCGGCCTCGCCGGTAAAGAGCATACAGAAATGCCTGTTTTGCAAGATGAAGGCAATCGAGTTGTCGTTGATGGCGTTCTTGCTGCCAATGAACGGCACTTGTGGGCCGATGAACTGCAGCGTCACGCCATCATCTGTTTGCCACACATCGCCGGCGCGCGGATACACAATTGGTACGCTGTCGGCTCGCGCGGTATCGAGACAATCGTGATACGCGTGGACGCCATACCTTTGACCGCTGTCGGCAATCTCCGCGACGCGCAATTTATCTAAAACCGGCCGGCACCCGCCGACGTGATCTCACAAAGTCTTTTGCTCATATCCTGCGGATGCCGAGCTTACTCGAGAAGTGACATCCCATTTGGCGCAAAGAGGTAGGCTCCCGGACGGTGATCCGCTGATGATGCAAGAGCGACAACGTAGCGTCCTACCTTGACGGGTTCCAACGCTGGGCCTTCCCGGCGAACGTATTCATCGAGGTCGACGCCGTAGCGCCGAGCGTACGCTTCGGCGGCAGCTACGCCGAGATCGGTCGCCGCGGTTAGTTTTGGAAGCACCGACACGAATCGTATATCATGACCCGCGCGGCCCGACTCTTCGGCGGCATAATCAGTGATGAATCGGACTGCGGCCTTCGCGCCTGCGTAGCCGCCGCTGAGAGGCGATCCAAACCGCGCAGCACCGCTCGAAAAAGTGATGACGGTGCTCTGCGGTGCAAGTGGCAATAGCAGGGCCTCGCGAATCCAATGAAAGGCCTGTTTGACGTCGACGTCCCAGTTGCGGCTGAATGTCTCCCAGGTGTACTGGTGAATCGGCCGCATCAGCGGCGCTGCTCCGGCGTTGAGCACCAACGTTCTCGGAGAAAACCGCTCGATCAGCGAACCGGCAACGGTGGGATCGGAAACGTCCGCGGCAATAGTGGTAATCGAGTCGCCGAGCTCTGCACGCAGTTCGGCAAGCCTATCTGCATTCCGAGCGACGGCAACGACCTCGGCGCCGGCGTCATGAAGGGCAATGGCGATGGCGCGCCCGAAGCCGCGAGACGCTCCCGTCACGAGTGCGGTTGTGTTGTCAAGTGACTTCTCGTTCATGCCCAAGAGACGAACGGGCGTGCCAAAAGGATTCGGCGTCTTAGGGTTGCGGCAGCGCCACGACGTCGACGCTATCCATGACGTACCGGGCATAACGGAAGTCGCGAATGTCTAGCACGCGCTCGCCGGACCACTCGAGAAGGATGAAGTAGTCGACCCTTCCCGATGTGCCGCCCGGTGTGCTCACGACGATACCAGGGCGCCCGTCAACGACGCCAAGCGCGAGATTCCAATCGTGGCGGGTCGAGTAATTCACCACGTATCCCGATACGGCTGGCTTGCCAAAGCGGCGCTCTTGGCCGACGAGCTCGAGCTTCACCTCGTCTGCGAGCATATCGCGGATCGCATCGAAGTCGCGTGCATTAAAACGATCGATGTACTTGGAGAGCAGCTTCCGTTGTTCCGAGGAAATCTCTGCCGCCGGCGCCTCGTGGAAGTCGCGCGCGAACTCGCGCAGTCGTGCGCGTCCGCGGTGCAGCGCCGATTTCACGGCCGGCAGGCTCATCCCCATGATGTCGCAGATCTCCGCGAGTCGATACCCCAGCACGTCCATCAAAACAACCACGCCGCGCTGTGCCGTATGCAAGCGCATGAACGTTGCTAAGCTCGCCTGAACGATTTCACGGTCATCGACAGGCGCTTCCGTATCGGCCAATCGATCGAGGTCTACCTCGGCGCTGAGCGCTTCGGTTCGCGCGCGGCGGCGCAAGAAGTCGATGGCGACGTTGTGAGCGATGCGGAACAACCATTTCTCGAGGTTATCGATCTCTTTCTCCTCGCTACTCAGCGCGGCAACAGCCTTGATAAGCGTATCCTGTACGACGTCTTCGCCGTCGACGGCGGAGCCGGTCATGCGCGCGCAATAGCGATGAAGCTTCGGGCGAAGCTCCCCAAGGCGTTGCTCTAGATCTGCAGCCATACTCTACCTCGAGTGACGATTCTCAAGGCAAAAAGGATTCAGGCTTGGATGGAATCTTTTCATTCGCAGCGTTCGTCGGAGAGGCACATCCCCAAAAATACGTAGGAGAGACAGATGTTACTCAAAGATAAAGTTGCGGTTATCCACGGCGGCGGCGGTGCAATCGGCAGCGTGGTCGCCAAAGCCTTCGCGCACGAAGGGGCAAAGGTCTATTTGGCCGGCCGGACCCTCGTGCGCGTTGATGCGGTTGCGAGGGAGATTACCAACGCGGGCGGCTTTGCGCGAGCCGCGCAGGTCGACGCGCTGGACCAGCGAGCCGTTAACGGCTACATCGCCGACGTCGTGAAGGATGCCGGGCGCGTTGATATCTCCTTTACCGCGATCGGGATTCCCCAGGAAGGCATGCAGGGGACGGCGCTGCTTGAGGTGTCAACGGAAAATTTCATGAAGCCGATCCAAACCTACACGAAGTCTTACTTCATCACGTCCACGGCTGCCGCCCGCCAGATGGTCAAGCAACGTTCAGGCGTCATCTTGGTCCACACACCGGAAGTGAGTCGTCTTGGCATTGCCTTTTCCGAGGGTATGGCGCTGTCGTGGGCCGCGATGGAGGCACTCACGAGAAATCTCTCGGCAGAGCTGGCGCAGTTCGGCTTGCGCGCTGTGACATTACGATCTACTGGACTTCCGGAAACGCCGACAATCGATCTCGTATACAGCCAGCACGCGAAGGCGCTCGGTATTACGAAGGAGCAATTTCAGGCCTTCCTAGAGACCATGAATCATATTCGGCGCTCGACGACGCTCAAGGAAGTTGCCGACGCTGCGGTGTGGGCTGTGTCTGACCGCGCCAGTTCGATGACCGCGGCAACCTTGAATCTCACCGGCGGTACGGTGGTTGACTGGTAACCGCCGTTGCACAATCTGGGATCATCGAAGATACCGAGACGGGCAGCTCGTTACCGTCGGTTACGATCGTCGTAGCAGCGTTCTTGTCGGTTCTGTAGACGAGCACGCCCGCGTGCTCGAGGATTGCAAGAGTTGAGGGCGCCGGATGACCGAACATGTTGTGGCGACCGACGGAGATGATCGCATATCGCGGGCGGGCCGCGGCGATGAACTCGGGCGACGAACCATAGGCGGAACCGTGATGACCAACCTTGAGCACGTCTGCGTGGAGGTCGACGCCTTCAGCGAGAAAGCGTTGCTCCGCCGCGCTTCCGGCATCGCCGGTGAATAACATCCGAAATTGGCGATACTGCAAAACGAATGCGATCGAGTTGTCGTTGATCGCGTTCTTTCCGCCGATGAACGGCAGCGACGGCCCGATAAACGTTAGCGTCAACCCATCGTCGGTGTGCCAGACGTCGCCGGCACGTGGATAAACCACCGGCACGTGATCCGCCGCCGCCGTATCGAGACAATCGTGATACGCGTGCCCGCCGTACGTTTGTCCGCTATCCGCAATCTCTGCGACGCGAATGTTGTCCAAAACCGGCCGGCACCCGCCGACGTGATCACATAAAGTCCTGTACTCACATACCGGATGTAGCCACCGACTGCCGCCGTGTATCGCGACGAGCCGGCTTGAGCCCTACGCCGACGAGTTTCCCCGTCGATTATGTCTTGTCATTTCGGTGTCGGCGGTAGTGCTGTGCTACGCGGTGGCGGTTTCCGCAGATGTTTGGCGTGCAGAAGCGGCGCCGGGCGTCTCCATTTACGAAGAGCATGCTACAGTTCGGGTTCGCGCAACGGCGCAAGTTTGAACGAAGTGACGGCGACGTCAGGATCTCGATCGCCGAACGCGCCGTCGCCGC